>Ga0210408_10000318_pt1 | contig 66640 bp, 63 predicted proteins | sample IncBWH4MmetaG_FD_155471 | JGI IMG/M metagenome (GOLD analysis project Ga0210408, IMG submission 155471) | Forest soil microbial communities from Barre Woods Harvard Forest LTER site, Petersham, Massachusetts, United States - Inc-BW-H-4-M | ecosystem: Environmental > Terrestrial > Soil >... | reverse complement strand
GCCCAACCAACGACCTTGCGGGAAAAAGCATCCAGAATCACGGCCAGGTAGACAAATTCGTCGAACAGGCGAAGGTAGGTAATATCGGCCACCCACAATTGGTTGATCCCCGTCAATTGCATGCGACACTAAGTTTCAAAGATCTGGCTGGCTTCATTCGCGTTCATTCGTGTTAACCTGTCCCGGCGTGCCGTGGATTCGCGGCCAAAGTTTCCTCTTGGCCCTCTCCGGTGACCTGGGTTTGGTTGCGGCCCGGTTGCGCTGCGGCCGCTCCAGTGAATTCTGATCAGCGTTGATCAGTCTCAATCAGCGTTATCAGCGTTAAGGTTTTTGACTTCTTGCCGCGCTGTAGTTGGCCTTTGTATCCAAGATCAGCGCTCCTGGTCTGCTTGCCATTCAGGCAGGCGGCCTGCGGTCCAGGGTGCGCCCAGGCGTTCTGCACGCTGCTGCAATGCTCCAAATCGCTCATCAAGAGATTTCAATTGCTTGAGCGTCTCAGAGAACTCCGATGAGGCGATCGCGTACTGTGCGCGGTGCGTGGCGCTGGGTGGAGAGCTGGATAAACGCTCGCCGAATTCAATGGCCCGGACACGAGCAAGGATCGAGGTCGGCGTCTGCTCATTGAGAGCGCTGAGCGCATTATCGCCGCGTAGTGCGATCATTACCTTGTTCAGCTCGCGTAGCAGAGTATCGGACTCCTGCCGTATGGGCAGCGTATCCGCGGGAGTCTGTACCAGTGCCCGGTTGATCGCTCCCAGTCGCCCAGTCAATTCGTTGCCATAAGCCAGGGCCGCGCTTGCCGCGCGGTCGAGGCGGGCCAGGCCCCGCTGGAACTTGTGCAGCTCGGCCAGAGTCTCAGCTTTCATCCCGGTTTCCGCCTCGGTGTAGACGCGAAATTTTTGCGGCTGCGAGAGGTCAACCCATTGGTCGCGGAGCTTTTTAGAGAGCTGGACTGTGTAGTTTCCCGGCATCACCAGTACTCCGCCCGGCAGTGGATCCTCGCCAGCAGCGGCCTCGCGCTCCGGCGAAGCCAAACTCGTGGCCGGATAACGGAGGTCCCAGGAGGCACGGTTCAATCCCTTTTCATTGCTGCCGCTGAGCTGCCTCACTACATTTCCGGATTCGTCCCGCACAGTAAGCCAGATCGAGGGCGCCTGTTCTTCGGCCTCTTCGCGAAGCTGGTCTCTGGTTGGATAAGAAAGCGCCGGATAGGCACTGCCCTTCTCCTTCGCCGTTTTCTTCTCCGCCTCCTGGCGTGTCTCCTTCAGCGTCTTGTACTTCTCTTTCAAGTAATAAGTAAATATTGCGCCAAATGGGGGATTCTGCGCCGTATAGAAGGTGTCTCCTTGAAAGCTCTGGTTGCGGCCGCCCAGCCGGGCGCTCTGGAGATAGAGCAGGCTGTCGCGCACCGGAAAAATGGCGGCTTCCTGTTTCAGCATTTGGCGGGTGACTGACCGCAACGGAGAAATATCGTCCAGGACGTAGAAGGCCCGTCCAAAAGTGGCCAGCACCAGGTCCGACTCGCGCTGCTGTATCACCCCATCGCGCACCGCGATTACCGGCATGCCGCCTTTGAGCTGCACCCATTTTTTTCCGCCATCGATGGTGAACCAAATGCCAAATTCGTTGCCTGCGAACAACAAATCGCGATTCACCGAATCCTCAACGAAGGCCCATACTGGTCCATTTTCGGGCAGGTTCGAGGCGATGCTCGTCCAGCTCTTGCCTCGGTCACTGGAGCGCAGTACGTAAGGTTTGAAATCGGCGTTCTGATGGTTCTCAAAAGTTGCATAGACCACGCGATCGTCAAAATGCGAAGTCACAATACGGCTTACGTAGGCATGTTCCGGCACGCCGGGAAAACTCTCCACCCGCCGCCAATGCCCTCCACCGTCCTCGGTCACACTGATCAAGCCATCGTCGGTGCCCGCAAATAACAGGTCTTGTTTCAGCGGTGACTCGGACAATACCGAGACGTTCCCGTAGAAAGCAGTGGAAGCGGACTTGTTGACCGAGTCCGGCGACCAGATTTTGCCCATCACAGGAAGAGCGTCGCGGTTGAGATGGCGGGTAAGATCGGCGCTGATGGCCTTCCAGGTGTCCCCACGGTCGTCGGACCGGAAAACACGGTTACCGGCAAAATAAAGCCGGGTGTGCGAATGGGAACTGACGATGATCGGCGAATCCCAATTCCACCGCTCCGGCATCTCGTCTTTGCTTTCCATGGGCTGGATGCCAAAGCGCTCGCCGGTCGTGCGATCATAACGCACCAATTCGCCATTCTGCGCCTCGGCATAAATCGTGTTGGGATCCTCCGGGTCAACCTGGGAGCGGAAGCCATCGCCACCCAGGGTGACAAACCAATCTTGATTATTAATTCCGGAGATGTCCCTGGTCGCCGATGGGCCTCCGAGTGAGAAGTTGTCCTGCGTGCCGCCGTAGATATAGTAAAAGGGCTTGGAATTATCGACGGCCACATCATAAAACTGGCCGGTCGGCAGGTTTGTCATCCATCGCCAGGAAGCGCCGGCATCGCGGGTGGAGTACAAGCCGCCATCGTTGCCCAAAAGCATGTGGCCGACGTCGTCCGGATCGACCCACAGCACGTGATTATCAACGTGGACATGGTTGGCCGGGAGAGGATGCACCGTCTTTCCGCCATCATCAGAAACCTGCATGATGACTCCCGTGGCGTAGACGCGCTCTTCGCGCTTTGGATCGGCAAAGATCGTGCCATAGTACATGGGGCCGGAATTGTAGTCGTTGCGCTTTTCCCAATTTGCGCCTGAATCGACAGAGCGGTAGATGCCTCCCTTTTTCTCGCCGGCTTCAATGGTGGCATACAAGACATTAGGATTTACCGGAGAGATCGCCAGGCCGATGCGGCCTATCTCAACATTGGGAAGTCCACCGCTAAGTTTTGTCCAGGTCTTGCCGCCATCAACACTCTTGTGGACTGCTGCCTCCGGCCCTCCGTTGATGAGGGTGAAAAAGTGGCGGCGACGCTGATAACTGGCCGCGAACAATACATCCGGGTTTGAGGGATCCATCACCACGTCTGTGACGCCGGTGTTTTCGCTGATTGAGAGCGACGCGTTCCAAGTCTTGCCGCCATCTGTGGACTTGAATAGTCCCCGGTCTCCGCCCGGCCCCCACAGCGGCCCTTGCGATGCCACGTAAATCACATTGCTGTCCCGGGGATCAATCAGAATCCTGGCAATATGCTCCGACTTCTTCAGCCCCATGTTCTTCCAGGTCTTGCCGCCATCTTCAGAACGATAAACGCCGTCCCCATAACTGACGCTACGCTGGCCGTTGTTTTCTCCGGTGCCTACCCAGACCACATTGGAGTGCTTGGGATCCACGACCACCGTGCCGATGGAATAGGAGCCCTGGTGTTCAAAAATCGGCTGCCATGTCGTGCCATCGTTGTCCGTGCGCCAGACCCCGCCCGAGGCCACTCCTATGTAATACTGGCTCTTATTGTGGGGATTCACCGCGATAGAAACCACGCGTCCTGAGACCAGCGCCGGGCCCACCGCGCGGAACTTAAGAGCATTGAAAGTGCCGCTGGACATGGGATCGGCTGGCTCAGCTTCCTTGCCGTCTTTGACTTCCTTCGGCTCAGCTTCCTTGGTTCCCTCTTCCTTGGCCTGCGATTCAGTTTTTTCTTTGTTCTCTGTCTTGGCTGCGGCCGACTGGCCCGCCTCTCCGCTGGCGGCTGACGGCGAAGCGGATGAAGGCGCTTTCTGAGCAAACACGTAGGAAAGAGTAGTAGCTAAAAAGAGGATGGCAAGTTTACGGGGTGTCATAGTCACATCGTCTCCGGGTTTTGTCATTTGCCTGCTATGCAGGCAATTCTCACTGTCGCCACATCCGCTCTCGCGTACAGGCATATAGGCAAGATGCGCAATTTAGGCGCTGTCCTCTTGGCAAATGACAGATCATGGTATTGATGTGAAAGATTTTACATCGTTGGCGCTTGCGCCTGAACACAAATCACCATGGCGCTTCTGACCAGAGAACCGAATAAATTTAACACTCCAAAACAATTCTCTGTGTGGCACTTTCGGACAACAGGAATGGCTCATTATGGACGATGTAGTAATTTCACTAAGCCGAGCCGCAACCAAACCGGAGAGAAAAAACCTTGAATCGCGAAATCCACGGCCAAGTTTTGTTGATTGCTCTCACTTCGACGAGGTCAATGCCGGCGCTGCATAATCAGGAAGCTTGTCGCTTCGGGCATTGGCTCGTTTCACCTCCAACTCATCGAACAGGATCGAAGGATTCACGATGCTATGAGGAATATTTAAGGGCAAATTTTCGATGTTCACATCGTCGCCGGCTGCAATCAGATTGTCGCGCAACGACCGGGTATCAAGATTGCCGAAGGCTGCTCCACGTACCAGCTCTTCATGTCCATCTTTTACCCAAACCTTGTAGAGCAAGCGGGGCGTGAGGGAAGGCCCCATGGTTTCCACGTAGTATCCGTAAGGCAGGTCGCGCTCCTGGCACAACTTGATCAGCCTTTCCTTCAACTCTTTCGGTGATACCGGGTGCGCTGAACGGACGATCATGTTCCCCAAGCTGGGCCCAGGCCCATTAATCGGTGCTCGGGCGCGTCCGTGGCCGTTGGATGCCGGAAAGTCTCGAATAGGCTCTCTGCCCATTATGTAGTTCAGCAGCCTTCCGTTCTCAATCACGGAGACGCGCATAGCTTTAACGCCTTCGTCATCCACCGTGTAGCCTCCCAGCAGCGGTCGCCCGTCGAGCGCAAAGATGGTGGGATCATCCACCACCGACAGGAACTCCGGCAGAACGCGAGTTTTATAGTTCGTGCCATAGGCCCCTGCAGCGCGTGCTGGCTGTCCTAATTCCGGTTTGCGACCAAGGACGTTCTCACCCACCAGAGTGGCAAAGACGCTGGAGGCCGCATCGCCGGAAAACAGCACTGGGCCATGATATTCCTCGGCAACCACTGGCGCTGTCCGTAATTCCTTGAAGGTACCCAGAAGTTTGGTGGCCTGCGCCTTGAGTTCAGCCTCAGAAGGCAACTCATTCATCTTGTTCGCAATGGCGGTGTGCGATCTGTCCAGCCTCATTCCATCCGGGGCCTGGGTGCTGCCTGCAAACGCGATCTCGTAGATCGTCTGGCCGCCACGGATGACTGTGCCTTCCGAGTTGACGAAGTAGCGATTGACCGCAGAAAACTGGAGTGATGAATCAAAATACTGCACTTCCGGATCATTTTTGAACAATGCCGACAAGCTTTTTAATAGTTTGTTCCAACGGTCAGGATCAAATTCGATTTTGGCCAAAGGCTGGATCGATTGTATTGGCTCCGCTTTGGCAAAATCGTCAACAGGTTGGTCGATGGTGAACTGCTTCAGTTGGGCCTTCTTGGCAGTCAAAGCCTCCAGCGCGTTTTTATATGCCCTGTCGGTGGCCAGCCAGAGCTGATGACGCAGGGCCACAAGGTCATCGTCAAGCGACATGAAATCGATTACACCCTGGCCGGAGCCAAAGAAGCTGTCCTGCTGGTAATCACCTACCCGCACTACGACCCGCACCAGCCTGGAATGGAAGCGCGTATTGCTGCGCAGGGCGCCATAAGCGGCTTCGGCGTTATAAATAGTGCCATCGGAAACGCGATAGTCGATGTAGTAAGGTGGACCCATCTCCCCCAACTTAAGCGCCGTTTGGGATCGCTCCATCTCAGTGCGCATCGCCTGCAGCACTGGATCATCATTGGCATTGTTCGCCGCTTCTTTTCCCTGTTCCCACGCTCCAGCGAACGAAGCTGTTGCCAGCACTACGAGACACAATGCAAACCTGATCAATTTATCCACGCTCAATTTGGAGGCTGCGAGTGTGTGCGGCCTTACCTTGCAAATCAGCGACTTGTAAATCGGGGACTGATGAATCATTGCCGGCCTCCATCTTTCGCCGCGCTCGCCTGCCCGGCCGTTTCAAAGCCAGGCGGACCAAGAATCGGCGGACGATTCAGAGAATGCGCTCTTTTCTGCACTTCAATATCGGAAAAGAGCATGGCAGGCGCCACCGCGGAAACCGGCACGCTTCCCGACTCTGCGCCACATATACCATTGAACACCTCGGTCCGCTCTCCGGTGAGCAGGATGCGTCCCATGGCAGCTAGCGGTGTGCCTACAATGTCCACGCCCCGCACCAGTTCGTCGGGACGGCCATCGGGATAGACGCGCCACACCAGCACCGGTAGCACCTGGAACGCCTGCGGCGCTGCTCTCTGAGTCAGGGTGAATCCTCCCTGGATGTCCTCAAAATAGAGCCCATAGGGCTTGCCTTGTCTTTTGATCTCCTCAATCAGCTTTTGCTTCAGCTCGGAATCCTTGACCTTGCTGGAAGAAGTAACGATCAGGTTGCCCTGACGTCCAGTTGGCATCAAGCCCGCCTGCCCGCGACCGTGTCCATTGGATTTTTCAAAGTTGTGGATCGGCATGCGCGACATCAGAAAATTCTTAAGGATGCCATTCTGGATAAGCTCTACTCGGCTAGCCGGCACTCCCTCCTCGTCATATTGGTACCAGCCTCCCAGATCGGTTCCATTCAGAGTCCGCTGTGTTGGATCGTCGGTCACGCTGAGAAATGCCGGTAAGACCGCCTGGTTGACTTTCTTGGTAAAGGTCTGGCCCTCGTGCTCCCCGCGTTGCCGATGGCCTTCCAGTCTGTGCCCCAGCACTTCGTGAAAAAATACCGCCGTGGCTCGGCCCGAGAGCAGCGCCGGCCCAACAAAAGGCTCGGCAACTGGCGCGCTCCGCAGGGCCTTTAGATCGGCTGCCATCTTCTCCACCCGGGTTGAAATCTCAGTCTCCTGGGGTAGCCGATCCAGACTCTCCGCCTGGAAGGTCTCAACCCGGATCAACTCCATGCCATCCTCCGAGCGGGTTTCCGACTGAATGACCATTCTGATTACCGCACTGGGAGTGACCAACTGATTGCCTTCGCTGGAAACAAAATGCAGCCGGCTCTTGTGTACCGTTATCGCGACGCTGGAGGAATAAACGTGAGAATACTTGCGAAAGTAAGCTGAGTAACGGCGGACCATCTCCTCCATGGCCCGCTGGTCCGGTGACTGCGAAATCTCTGTGTAATCAGCATGGCTCTGGGACGCTTCCCGAGAGAAATCAGCGGAGGTGTCCTCTTCTTCAGCGTGGACCTGCGTTCCCGATTTCACATTCAAGTAAGCGCGCACGGCTTTTCGATATTCCTCGCAGCTAAGACGCCAGAGCATGCGCGCTATCGCATCAGGGTCGTCCTCCAGCGAGAGCGATCCGGAGGTAATTGCTGAAGCCCGGCTGGTACCATGGGTGTTGTCCAGCGTAGCAGTTCCGACGCGCATGACTACATCCGCGGACCGCCTGTGCACCTGATTGGAGCTGACCAGGCCTCCCTCGCTGGCAACGGCTGCCATTACGTTCTCGTCATGGACCGAATAACTTGTGAAGTACGGAGCCGGATCCAGCTTCCCCAACTCCCCTTGCGCCCGGCGCAATTCTTGCTGCATGGTCGACAACAAGAGATCGTTCTTTGTCGTTGTTGGCCCGGCCCCCCTGACATCAGTAGCAGCCGTTAAACCGACGGTAATGCATCCAGCCATAACACTGGCCAGCAGATTTCTTATCTTCACAAGTTTCCTGCTTTCTATTGAAGGCCAAAATCTCAACTTGAGAGAACGGCGTGCGCCTCGGAATTTGCATTCTCGCACAGCAGTCAGCCAAAGAAAAAACCCTTTTTACCGCAGTGCGACATAGCCGCAGCCAAACCTTACCGCGGATCTGCGCGGATGTTCACGGATTGGTAAACGATTTGCCACGATATGTTTTGTCGAAGCAAGATTTCAAAGCACACCGTAACACATAAAGAACCGCCGCCTGGCTCGGTCCTGTTCATTCGCGTTAATTCGCGGCCAATTTCCTCGCCTTCCTCTGTTTGCTTCCCCCATGTTTAATTTATCCGCACCCATCCGCGAAAATCCGCGGTAAGCATTTCCTTTTTGCTGTGGAAATTTATTTCTTGCCCATGGGAATAAAACACCGCCTGCTCAGTTCTTCTCTACGTAACAACCGGAAAGGACTAGAGATGAAGCCAAAAACTCCTGAGATTATCCTGCATGACCACAACAACGACGGAATTGACCGTCGCGGATTTCTTCGCTGTATGGCCTGGGCCGGAACCGGGCTTGTTTGGACAATCACCGCCAGTGGCATCCCTACCTCCCGCGTCTTCGGCACGCCGAATGACGGCGGCCCTGCGGCCCAGGGCAAGCCGGGCAAGGGCGACTTCCATTTTCTTCAGATCAGTGACAGTCATATTGGCTTTAACAAGCCGGCCAATCCGGATGTGAATGCCACTCTTCAAGCTGCGATAGACAAGATCAATGGTTTACCCGTCCAGCCTGAGTTCATCATTCATACCGGCGATCTCACGCACGGATCGAAGGCGGCGGAATACGACACGCTCGACCAACTCCTCAAAGGCGCCCACACAAAACAAATCTTCTATGTGCCGGGCGAGCACGACACCTCTGTGGATGACGGCAAGCAATACCTGGCTCGTTACGGAAAAGGAAGTAAGGGGAATGGCTGGTACAGCTTCGACCACAAAGGAGTCCACTTCGTCGGGTTAAACAATGTGCTCCAGCTCGAAGGCATGGGCAAACTTGGAGACGAACAACTTGCCTGGTTGCAGAGTGACCTGAAGAAAGTTTCGAGCAGCACGCCGGTAGTTGTCTTTGCGCACATCCCTCTCTGGAGCGTCTATCCCGATTGGGGCTGGGGAACCAAAGACAGCGAACAGGCATTTTCCTATTTAAAGCGTTTTGGATCAGTCACTGTCCTCAATGGCCACATTCATCAGGTCATGCAGAAGGTTGAAGGAAACGCTACCTTCCACACTGCCATGTCCACTGCCTTCCCACAACCCGCGCCGGGCTCCGCGCCATCTCCCGGGCCGAAGAAAGTTCCTGCGGAGGAACTGCGGGGCGTGCTGGGATTGACGGATGTTCACTATGTTGCTCAAAACCACAGTCTGGCGGTTGTCGATTCAGTTCTTGACAGCGCCCACGCCAATGCAGCCCCGGGCACATCGAGCCTATCCGTTCCGGAGCTTCTCCAGGCAGGATATCGGATCGGATAAGGAGCATGTTCATGATCCCCGAGATTCACGACCCGCAGAAGCTGCTCAGTTCAATCTTCAACAGCTTTGCGCCCGAGCGTTGCCTGGGCATTGGATTGGCAGCTTTTGCGCTGATGATCGTTCTTTTGCTGCCAAATTCTTACGCGGTCTCCGCCGCCCAGTCTGGGAGTGGCGTCGGAGACCCGCTTCGCGGCAAGGACTTGCTCGAAAAACGATGCGGAGGCTGTCACTCACTCGATAGCGATAAAGAAGGTCCGCGACTTCGCGGGGTATTCGGCAGAAAGGCAGGCAGCCTCCCCAGCTTCAAGTATTCTGACGCGTTGAAGACTGCCAACTTTACGTGGGACGCCGATTCGCTGGACAAATGGCTCACCGATCCCGATAAGCTCATCCCCGATAACGATATGGAATTCCATCTCGAAAAAGCCGGCGACCGACTTGACGTTATCGCCTATCTCAAGCAATTATCGAATCGATAAGAACTGCCGACGCATTGGTTCATGCGCTTCGGCTTGGAGAGAGAAAAGTTTGAAAAAACGCTTCAAAAGAATATTGTTGGTCCTGATCGTGCTCATGGCCATTACATCTTTCATTCATCCCTTTGGCAATCTTAAGACAACAAATTCTGACCGGCCGTTGTTCTCCGGAGCACAGATTGACGCGCCGGTACTCAGCATAATGCAGAGATCATGCCAAAACTGCCATGCTGAGCGCACTGTTTGGCCCTGGTACAGCTATGTCGCTCCGGTCTCTTGGATGGTTGAGAAAGATGTGCGTGATGGACGCAGCCATTTCAACATGTCGCGTTGGAACGAATACAACCTGGATGACCGTATTCAAGTCCTCTCCGGAATCTCCACCATGGTCAGGAACAAGAGCATGCCTCTTCCGCAATACCTGCTACTGCATCGCGACGCGAAACTGAGCGATGCCGATATCGAATTGGTTTATCAATGGGGACGCACAGAGCGCCAACGCCTGAAGGCGGAGCAAAGGCGGCAAGAGTCCGGCACGCCGGCCCCATCAGGAGCAGCAGCCAGTCACTAACATCATCACGCCGCAACAGAAAATGTCTGCGGGGATTTCTTGCTGATGAGCGCCAGATTCTCCATCGAATGTAAAGTTCCGCCGTCCGCTCCTGAAAATCCTGAAGCGCCACGTGTGTTACACTATTCGTTTCAATCACATACCAACTGAAAGCACATGCTCCTTTCAAAAGAATATGTCGGGTACTTGGCCCGGCAAATGACCCAAAAACTGATTGCTGGCGACTTCATTGCTACCAAAGATGTCCAGATCGTAGCTGGCGCACTGAACAATGCCCTGCTGGAAGAAATGCAGCTCGAAGACCGCATCAATGATGAGGTCCGACTGATTCTGGAGCAATACCAGGACGAGATGAACCGGGCCGGAGCGAGTTACCAGGAAATGTTTAAAAAGGTCAAAAATGAGCTGGTGCGCAAATATAAGGCGGTGTTGTGAGACTTTCCCGCGATAAGGTAAACAAGCTGGCCCACACCGTGGCCGATGCCTTAGCCTCGCTGGAGCAAGTGGAGTTTATTGAGGACCGTAATAGTATCCGCATGGAGGCCCGTCGCCTGCTGGAAGAACTGCTGAAAGAAGAAGAAAAAATCGACGCTGCCGCCCGGCAGAAGATCGAAAATCAGCGGCGAACCATTATAGAAGGCACTCAGGAGTGGGACATTCTTTATCGCAAATATTACAACGAAGAAGTGAAGAAGTTGGGGATATAGTCGCTGAGGGTTTATTGAAACTGGCGGCGTTCCTGCTGCGTCATCTGTGCCCACAGTTGGTCCATGTTTTTCGCAATCCATTGGTTCTCAGGCTTCAAGTCGTGGGCCGATGAAAACCACTGATAGGCTTTCACCCGGTTTTGTTGCACACAATGTCCACTGGCGTAAAGGGCTGCCATCTGTACGGCTGCGTTGGGATCGTTCTCCCGGGTCGCGGCTTTCAAATAGAGCAACCCTTGCTCGCAGTTCTGCGGTACGCCTCTTCCTTGTAGATAGCGTTGCGCCTTCACCAAGGCAATACTGGGCTGCTCTCGCATCATCGGAACTGCCTTGGATTTCCGCAGCTCAGACTGCCTTCCAACCTTACTATCGACCGTCCGGGCTTCAGTAGCGGTGTCTTCGGCAGTTGTTGCATTGTCATCTTGCTGTTGTTCCTTTTGCGGCGGTTTCGCCAGTTCCGCCGCCGCTACGGCTTGAGGAGTCTCTTGCCGGTCAACTTTCTTGTTGGTCACATTCTGGCTGCTTGCCTCTTTGACGCTTTCTTTCTCTTGAGTATCTATCTTGGGTTGCAGATTGTTGCCTTGTGGCCGAGGCACGCTGGCCGGCTGCCGCTTCGGCGGCTCCGGCGATTTAGGATTGGCCGCAGTGTTCGCCCGCCATTGGGCATAGACCAACCCGATGATCGCCGCCAGGACCGCAAGCAGCACCAGCTTTCGCAACCCGCTGCGTGATGAGGAGTCGTCGTCAAGGAGATATTGGCCTTCACTCTGCGGCTCCGAACTCAAACCCAGAAATGAGGGACCTCCAATGGTAGCGACTCTCTGTTCCTGGCTGCGGGAGACTGTCGCAGGCTGGGTTCGCTCGGTCCGTTTAGGCACATCGACGACCGGAGATGCATCGCGAGTCTGCACGGAGCTTCTGGAGGCAAGTGCAACCTGCGGGCTGGGTACCTTGGCATTTGCCAAAGCAACAGCCTTCTCTTGACTCTCTCCGCCAACGAGGCGCCCAGAAACTTCGCTTCTGCGCCGCTCCTGTACGCGCCGTTCAACCCGCGTTCCACACATGCCACAAAACTTGTAGCCGGAATCATTGCTATGGCCGCAAGCTGCGCACTTTAAGCTTCCACTCTGGCCGTTCCTTCTCTCTTTCTGGCGACGGTCAAGTCGCACCCCACACATGCCACAAAACCTGTTCTCCTGACGGTTTTCACTGCCGCAGAAAGTACAAATCATAAAGCCCAACTCCTTTTAAGACACACCTCAACACCGCTGCTTTGAACAACAGCTCTCACATTGAGATGAGGATTCTCAGCACAGTGCTGTAAGGGTTAAGAGCAAATAGCTGCTAGTGGCCATCAGCAAACTGGACTTGAAGACTAAAGAGGTTTCTGTGGTGCGGACACCCTCCAACATGGCCAAATGGAATGACATTGGACCGGGAGGGCCGTTTGGTCATCTGCGAACAGGGCACCAAATCCACGCCAGCGCGTATCAGCTGGCTCAATCTTACGACCAACGGAATCGAGAGCCTGGTGGAGCAGTGGTTTGGCCTGCCGTTCAACTCAACTCGTCCGGAGACTTGATCGGGGCTATCCTGATTTACAACGTTGCCAACTTCACCTTCGGGGGGCCGCAAAACAACATCATCTATGCTCTCAACGATTCCGCGATCTATGCAGTCCATCTGCAGGCCAAAGGAGCAATTCAACGGAATTAGGTTCCCAAGTTTTGACGTCCCCTGTTGCCTAATTGCTTATTTGCTGCTTGCTTATGCGAGATAATAGAGCCTTGTGATCTCGCAGGAACAACTCTCCCAGGCAGCCAAACATGCTGCGACTGAGGCCGGCTTCGAACTGGCGGGCATAGCGCCATTGCGCGAACAGGATTTTCCGGAGCTGAATGTCTTCTCTCAGTGGATCGAGGCCGGTCATGCGGGAGAGATGAAATACATGGAAAAGCGCGCTGAGTCAGGCGACTTGCGGCGCGCTTCAGCCAAGAATGCTGCTCCCTGGGCCAGGTCAGTCATCGTATGCGCCTTAAATTACAACGGTGGGAAGCCATACTCCACCCAGGTGCATGATCCTGGGCGAGGGTGGATCTCCCGCTATGCCTGGGGAGGCAAAGACTACCACGACTCCGTACTGAAACGCCTCGAACAAGTGGAAGCAGCCATTCATGGGTTGGAGCCGGAGGCCCAGACCCGTTGCTACGTTGATACCGGTCCGATTGTAGAACGAGTTTATGCAAAATATGCTGGAGTCGGATGGTTCGGCAAGAACACCTGCATCATCAATCAGAAACTCGGCTCATGGATCTTCCTGGGGGTGGTGCTGACCTCCCTGGATCTTGCGCCCGATCTTCCTGCGCCCGACCGATGCGGCAGTTGCACCCGCTGCATTGACGCGTGCCCCACTCAGGCCTTCACCGCTCCCGGCAAGATGGACGCCCGCCGCTGCATCGCTTACCTCACCATTGAAAAGCGCGGTGAGGTCCCCATTGAGTTCCGCGACGCAATCGGTCATCACGTCTTTGGCTGTGATATCTGTCAGGATGTGTGCCCTTGGAACAATAAGACCGGCAATGCACCCCCAACAGCCGCGCCGGAATTTCAGCCCCAACCCCGGTTAGTGCATCCGGAGTTGCAGTGGCTGGCAGAGATGACCGAAGAAGATTTTCGTCAGGCGTTCCGAGGATCTCCGGTCAAAAGAACCAAGTACTCAGGGATAAAACGCAATGTGGCTGTGGCTATGGGCAACAGTGGAAGAGTGGAGTTTACTTCTCAATTGGAAAAAATGTCTGCGGATGCCGATCCAGTCGTTGCCCAACACGCCCGCTGGGCGCTCGAGAAACTTCGCTCCGGCAAGGAGTAAAGCCTTGTATGGTAAGGTTTCATTACAGCATGTCGAATTCTTTTCAACAGCCTTGGCCTGTCACCCGCGAGTATCTTCGCTACCTGATTGATCTGCGCCTGGTGGTTCGGACCTCGCAGAAACTCTACGGCCGCACAAAAGATCTCGGAGACGGAGGTCTGGGAGCCACTGTCGCTGGTGATATCCCGATTGGCGAATTAGTGGAGTTGGAATTTCAACTTCCCGATACCGAAGATCCTATGACACTCTACGCCGAGGTGCGTTATCGCCAGGGATTTCAATACGGCTTCAAGTTTGTGAATCCCAGTGATCGCCAGGTGGAAATTATCCGCCGCGCTACACGAAGCTTGCCCATGATCAAGTGACCAAAACTAGTGAGTGAGTGATTGATTGACAAACTTTTTGTTGCTTCACATTACATAATTCTCCAATACATAACTTTACGTTCTTCATTCATCATCTTTTCTTTCTTCTCTGTAGAAATTACACGTCCGCCTTGCCGCCATTTCGACAATTTCTTTTTTTGCAATCAGTTAACCATTGGCATGTCATCTGCACTAAGACAGAGTAGCAGCCGAGCTGCGAGGAGGTAACCCTTATGAAGAAGACATTAGTTCGTACTGCAATCGTGACTTCATTATTGACGGCGCTGGCGGTTTCAGGGCTTGCCTACTATGGCATGCCTAAGCTCAACACGGTCCAGGCTGGAGATCAGGGCGCAACCTTGCAACCGCAAAATGCGGATCCCAACGGCATCACTTCCCAGTCACAACCGCCGGCGCTGGTGCACCGTACGGGTCCCCGATATGTGGCCCGCAACCGGCCGGTTCGTGATAGCTATGGCGAACCAGTTGTGCATCATGAGCGCTCCACCAAAAAGTCGGTAGCGATCGTCGCAGGCTCTGCTGGAGCAGGCGCGGCTATCGGTGCTTTGGCGGGCGGCGGTAAAGGCGCGGCCATCGGCGCAGTCTCAGGTGGCGTGGCCGGCTTCATCTACGACCGCATGACGGCCCATAAATAGCTCTTGTTCTAACACTGTTCCTACCACACCCCTGACCAGAAAGTCAGGGGTGTGGTTTTTCTGTCTGCAAACGCTATTGTCTTGCTTCACAGTGACTTCATGTACTCCACGAGTTGACGGCGCTGATCGTCCGTCAATTCCGTGCCCCACGTATGCCCTTTATTGCTGTTTCCAGGCAGGCTGGTGTCGAACTCGAAGCTGCCGGCATTGATGTCGAACCCAACGTTGACCGGATCAAAGTTTCGGCTGCCTACTTTGAACTTGCTCACACGTTGTCCTTCCGGGAGCATCAACTGGTAGAGACTGGGTACCGAACCATTGTGCAGGTAAGGTGCGCTCGCCCAGATGCCGGCGAGGGGGCGTCCGATATAGACCTCGGGCGTCGCATCGCATTCTCCCAGATTGGCTTTCAAGGTATTGAAGGCCGGATGCTCCTTGAGGTCTTTGCGCGACAGCTTCTTGATGTCAGGAATCTTTGTTGTGTCGATCTTTCCTGTGTACTCCTTTCCTTTGTCCGCATTTGCTGTGTACTTTTTCGCTGAACTGTCCTGCAGAGAGCTGGTCAGATCGTTGATGATCTGCAACGGCGCCTGGATAATGGCCCCAGTGCCTAAATTGGCGGCGAGGTTCAGCACGTAATCCGGATTCGCCAGCGGAGTCCCAATCACCGGAGGCTCTTTGGAGCCAACCAGGACTCCGGTATCAACCTTCCGGCACGATACATTCGTGGCCATCAGGGGGTCCGTGCCGACTTTATCCAGCGGCGACAGGTCAACATTCACGGTTGAAGTTCCATTGCGATCGATCACTGCATGGCATTTAGCACAATATTGGTTATAAAGGACCTTTCCTTTGTCGGCCATGTCCTGATTGATAGGTGGCAGGATATTTTGCGGCCATTGTGGCGATTGCAACTGGGAGAGCAGCAGCTCTTCGATAATGAGCTGATTGACTACATTGACCGTCGACGGATAACCGGGATTCAGATTTGCCGCCGAAAACTTGTCCGCGTTGATCCTGGCGAAGACTCCTATGACCTCGACCACGTTACGCCCCAGGCGCTGATACCACTTCTTGTTTTCGGCCACGCCGTTCCACTGGACTTTGTTGAGCCTCGACACGTTGTACAAATAGGGATAGCTCACCGGAGCATTCGGAGGCTGGTTGTTTCTTTCCAGAGCGCGGAACCAGGCCCACTTTGCATTGTCCGACAAATCTATGGCGGATGCCCGGTTAAAGATCATCCCAAAAGCATCGGTCCTGGAAGGCCCCCAGGCGTGCGGCGGCGTGCTGGCATTGACAAGCGTGGAGAAATAAGCGGAAAAGCGGGTCAGCTCGTTGCGCAGGTCGCGCTGGGCCTTCTCATCTTTGGCCCCCACTCTGCCTGCGAAGCGGTTAAACTTGGCCTCATTGTCGAGCGTTGCCTTGAGCGCCAGACTCAGGTCCGACAGGAACTTATAGAGGTCAGCATCTGCAGGCCCGCCATCAATTTGCATGGCGACCGTCTTGCCGTCCTTCACATAATTGATCTGGTTTGTGTGGCAGGCAGCGCAGGTCAGCCCAACCCATCGACCGCCGGCCGGTGGCTGCCCCGGCTCAGGATCAGCAGGATCTTGAGTAAAACCAACTGGAAGTCCCCAGGGGTTCCAGTAGCCTTTCGGATTCGGCAGGTATCCGTAACGGGCCAGTTGATCGCTTGTAAAAAGTTCTTCACTGTCGGCCCGCTCTACCGACAGAAACCAGTCGAGCGGCATCATTTGTGATCCCTGGCTGGTGTTGTAGAACACATCGCGTTGAAAACCATTCCATCCCTGGGCCAAAAATGTCGGTGGAATTACAGGATTCTTCACAGGCGTGGGAGTTTCAGAAGGGTTCTGAGTCGGCGAACTGCACATTGCCAGCGACATAATTGATATCGCAAGGAGAAAACGGAACAGGCTACCTGCTGGAGTTGTGTAGCGCATACTTAATGTCTCTCTTTCTAAAATTTGCCGGCCTTATGCGGCTTTCAGTTATAAAAGAAAGCGGAACAGAAATCCCTTTTTGTAACAGAAAATTTTCGTGCCATATTCCTAACGTTAAAGATCGTTAACGGGAACAATCAGCCTGCAACTGAAGTCTAAGTACGAAGGGCCGGAGCGTTATTGCTGAGCGCCAAGGCCATGTCGATGCTATAAATCTTCTTATGCGATTACGCTTCCTCTGGATGGCAATGCTCGCCTTCACAAGCCTGGTTCCTGCATGGACCCAGGACCACTGGCTTGAGATCAAGTCTCCACACTTTGACGTATGGATCGACGGCGGAGAAAAACGAGGACGTGAACTGGCCCTCCAGTTTGAGCAAATGCGCTCCGTATTTGCCCAGCTTTTTCTGAAGGAAGGAGTGGATAGCTCACTGCCTTTCCAGATCATCGCGTTGAAGAACGAAAAGGATTTGAGCCGCTATGCGCCACTTTACAACGGCAAGCCGGTGCCGGTCGCGGGTTTGTGCCAAACCGGCCCCGACGGAAATTACATCCTGCTCGATCTGCTGGCCAGCAATAGCTGGGAGGTGGTCTTTCACGAATATGCTCATCTACTGTTGAACAGCAATTTCAGCGACCTGCCAGTCTGGTTCAGCGAGGGCTTTGCCGGATATTATTCGAGCATCCAGATCGACCGGAAGCAGGCATTGATTGGGCGTCCGCCGCATGGCTTCCTGAACATTCTGAGCGAAGAAAAACTTCTTCCTGTAACCACCTTGTTTAGCGTCACCCAGAGTTCTCCGTTCTATAACGAGTTGAACCAGCGCTCCCTGTTTTACGCAGAATCCTGGTTGGTAGTCCATTACCTGTGGGACAGTAGCAGGCGCGGGCAGCTAAATAAATATCTTGAGTTGGTCCGCCAGCGAATGCCGGTAGATGAAGCCATACGGCAGTCTTTCAACATGACTCCATCGGATCTTGATAAAGAAATCGACAGATATTATCGGGCCGGACCAAAAGCCCTCCGCTTCTCGCTGTCCGATGTATTTGAAAAAGGGCAATTTTCCATCAGCGTGGTTGCGCCCCTGGAGGCGGCGGCCATGCTGGCCGATGTCCATTTGCATCAGCACGACTATGAAGAGCAAGGCGTCCGTGAGTTTCAGGAGATCCTCAAGCGGGATCCGGAGAATGCAGCGGCCCATCGCGGCCTGGGACATGCTTATTTCAATCGCAACAATTTCGATGAGGCCATGCCTCATTTGGAGAAAGCGGCGGAGAAGGACCCCAAAGATTGGCAGGTCCACTATTACCAGGCCATGCTCCTAAGCCAGAAGCAAGACCCTTCTGCCATGGCAAAGATGGAAAAAGAGGCACGGACAATGATCGAGTTGAATCCGGGAGTTGCCACCGGATACGGCCTGCTGGGATTTGCCCTTATGACCCAGCACAAAAATGTCGAAGCCACTGCGGCTTACGAAAAGGCAGTCAGTCTCAATCCAGCCAGCGAATCATACCGGCTCAATCTCGCGGAACTCTATTCCCTCCAGAATAAGCTTGATCAGGCCAAGGTCTTGTTCCTTTCGCTGGAGAACAGCGCCAACATCACCATTGCCACTGCAGCCCGAAGCCACCTGGAGTTGATGCGCGAGAACAAACCCCACAGCCACTAGGGCTCTGACCGGGTAAAAATTGGTAACCATGGCACCGTCCACTCAGTCCACTTCGTCCACACTAACCTTCTTTCCGTAATCATGTGGTCATGGGACTAGCTTCTGGGCAGGTGCGGGATCTTTCGACGACATAAAAATCCCCTTGCCGCAGCAAGGGGAGGAATCGGGGATGTATCCCGAGTTAGCTCTGGTTACGCAATGCCGCGCATGACATTGGCAGCCAGGAAACCCTTGGGGCCTTTTAAAAGCTCAAACTCCACGGTTTCACCTTCATTCAGCGTCCGGTAGCCATTTTCCTGGATGGCGGAAAAATGGACAAAGACGTCCTCACCAGTGGAACGCTGAATAAAGCCGTATCCTTTGGCGCCGTTAAACCACTTAACTGTACCCTTCTCTCTCACAAACAATACTCCTTTCGCCTCTATTCAAAATAAATTCTCTCCTGCATAAATCAGGAAGAGAGAAGAGGTTGCTGCTTTGCCGGGCAGCTTTTCCGCAAAAAAAAGGCCCTGGAATCGCGGACATCGTCCGCACTCCAGCAACCTGTCCGTTCGCGAAGTTTGACTGCACTGTACAAAAACATCAACCCGAATCCCCCAGCAAGCGCCGGGATCTTTCCTGGGTGCTCCCCAGGAAGCTACGGATGATATGGAGAACTCTGGATTTTGTAAAGAAGTTTGTTTGGCGCTGGATGGAAAGTAAAGTTTTTTATCATTGTGAATTAAGGAACTTTGGTGTACTTTATCGAGACTCCCCGGATTCCCCTAGCGACAATCTTTTTTGGTACGATTCCTCAAGCTACTCAAATGGAATCAGATTCGATGTCCGCCACGGCAACTGCTCCGGCGCAGGCCCCACAGCCTGCAAAATCGGTGGCTTTCATGCATCCCTGGAAAGAGATGCTGTTGCTGCGCGGGCTGCCGACTCTGAAGTATCTATGCAAAACCGAGGCCCACACCTTTGCATTTTCGGTGGCGGCCAATGCCATCATTTCCTTCTTCCCTTTTATATTCCTGTTGATGTGGCTGGTGCGTAATGTGTTTCACTCGCCGTACATGCTGGATGCGATCAATCGGGCCGTGAGCGATCACCTGCCTGTAGCCCAGGATTTTGTGGTGAAAAATCTCGGTTGGGTTTTGAACAAGGCGGGACACAAGATCAAAATTGCCTCCATCATCATGCTGCTGATCAGCACCAGCGGCGTCTTCTTGCCGTTGGAAGTGGCGTTCAACCGGATTTGGGGGTTTCCGAAAAACCGCTCCTACTGGGGGAACCAGCTCATCTCCTTCCTGTTGGCATTTGCCTGCGGTATTCTGGCCCTGTTTTCCGTGGCCCTGGCGGCCGGAAATGAATTTGCTATCGCGTCCTTTCTGCAAGTTCATGATCCTCTGTTTGAGGCCCTGGCGTTCATTTTGGTCAAAATCTTTGCCACAGTGGCCGGCATCGCCATGTTTTTTCTTATCTATTTGCTATTGCCTAACGGCAAGGTTGCTGCCAGGAGCGTGCTGCCGGCGGCCATCACCATGGGACTGCTTTGGGAGTTGGGCAAATACGTCTACATGGTGGTTTTGCCCTGGCTGAATTTTCGGGATGTCTACGGGCCATTTTATGTTTCCGTCAGTCTGATGTTTTGGGCCTTCATTTCAGGTTTGATGGTCTTGGCGGGCGCCCACCTGGCTGCTGGTCCGACGGTAGAGGAGACTCAAGGACAGGTACCCGCCGGCCCGGATAAGCTCTAAAATCTTGGATTGAAATGGAGAGTTTGTTGATATTGCGGGGTTGTAAGCAGAAGGTCAAGATATAGCAGTAGCATTATCGCAAGACAAGTTACCACTGGTATCCCAAGAAGTCTGAAAGCCCTCCCTTTTTTGGCTAGTCTGGCCACCGTAAGTGGGCCCCTGGATGTCCTACGGAAAGAAGTAAATATCACTGGCAAGATCGTTCGTTCGCGTCGCGAAGGAGGAAAAAAATATGAAAAAACAAGTGATACGACTGGTAATTTCCCTGTTTTTGCTGGTGGGAGCCTGTTCAACGACGGTATTAGCGGATGGCACTAATCCGCCGCCGATGTGCTTTCCCAGGTGTAACACCAAGTAAGTTTCCAGAGATGAGTGGCTGGTTTAAACTGGCCACTCAACTTAAATGAAGATAGCTAAATTCCTCGTAGTGCTCGCCGGGCCTACCCTTCAGACCGGCTTGGCCATTCTTCTGTTTCGAAGACGCATGCACGGGCAATTTCCCTATTTTTTCCTGTACACAGTTTACGCGGTAATCACAGAACTGCTGAGGTTCTGCGTACGAAACGAGCAATGGACTTATTTTTCAGTCTACTGGATAACCGAAGCCCTCTATGCCGTTTTGGCCTTCTTTGCGATTTATGAAGTCTTTCATTCTGTTTTCAGAAATTTCTATGGGATTTGGGGCTTCCGGTATCTCTTTCCGTTTGTGGCGGGACTTATGCTCTTCATATCCATCTTGAGGGGCTATTTCTTGCCGGGTAACGAGTTCCAAAAGATCATTGGCGTCATCATTTTCCTCAAGATTGCCGTTAGTTTTCTACAAGTTGGCATCTTCGCCACGTTCTTCTTGGTGGTCCGATTGTTCAAGGTGCGCTGGAGGAAATATGCCTTCGGAATTGCCCTGGGGTTTGGCATTGCCGCAGGGGGGAACCTGGCAGTTTTCTTACTGCGTTCCGAAATTGGAACAAAATTCAACCATGTTGTCGAAACAGCCGCGCCTATCGTATACATTATTGCGGTTGTGGTTTGGCTGGTTACGTTCATCAAGCCGCAGCCGCCACATCCATGGCAAGATGGGGGACCTGCATTGGACCCCGAAGAACTGATCACCGAACTGAGGCAGTACACCAAAGCAGTGAAAGGAGTTTTGAGACGATGACATTTGATCTCATTACCATCTTCCTCGTGGGCGTAATCCTCATACTGGCCATCTACACAGTTCTACAATTCCTGGGCAAATTCCCCCATCGCACCATCGACGATGTTGGGCCCTTTCTGCGGCCCACCGAATTGCAGGAGTTGGAAGAGATTCTCGATCCGGCGAACGAGACCAATCTGCGCCTCATATTCTCTCCCGCGGAATTCCGGCAGTTGCAGCGGAAACGAATCCATCTAATGCGCGAGTGCCTGTTGCGCATGTCGCACAATGCCCTGGTGCTGATCGAATGGGGCAACATGGAATGGATGGGACCCCGCCAACGGGCCGATCAAGACCAACAAAGACGCGCGCTGGCCCATGAACTGGTCCAGGCTGCTACCGAGTTTCGACTCTATTCCCTACTGGCCCTGCTGAAGCTTAAGCTGTGGATTGTTTTGCGTCTGGACGCGTGGCCGATTCTTACCTCCCCCAAAGTCTCAGACCTGCGCAAACTGGCCGGGATTGACGCGGTTCGGGCCTATCTCCGCCTCAGAGACGCAGCGGGCTGCCTCGGCCAAGCCCACGGCGGACAGTATGAAACAGAGTTAATGGCAAGACTGTAATCCTTGTAGAGCTGGTTTCAAAAATGCCTCTCAGAAGTTTTTTGGTGGAAGAGCAGGTCTTTAGAGCTTGCCCTGAGCGAGTCGAAGGGCCTGCGTTATTGGCCCTAAATGACCGGCTTTAGCCTTGGTGACAAAACACGCTCTAGTCATTTATCCCCTCAGCAGAAATAGATTCCTGGGAGGATTGCGAAAAAGTATCCACGTAACAGGATGAAAGGCCTTGTCCTGGGAGCAGACGAAGGAATCCCTCTCGACTCGCTATAATCAACTTCAGCTTGCCTGCGCCTTTTAAAATTGCGCGTAGATTGGCCTCCGGTGGGCTACTTCCGCGTACCCGTGTGGCTTGGTTCGCGGTGTATCTCGCCGCGATTGAAATGGTACTGCTGCTGCTGAAAGCTGTTCTGAAATTATTCGGAGCGGTCAAAGCGACATCCACTCTAGGCGGCTGGATAGCTCTTCTAGGCCTTGTCCTGGGCCTCCTGGCGGCCTTCCTGACCTTGCGCTGGTTTCGAAACCATGTGATGTGGCGGCTGCGCAACCGCCTGATCGTGACCTATCTGTTCATCGGTGGAGTGCCGCTATTCCTGGTACTCGCGTTAGCGCTGATGTCCGGCTACTTTTTCAGCGGGCAGTTCGCAACATTTCTTACCGTATCGGAAATTAAGGCCCAACTGCAGCAACTGCAAACCGCCAACTTTGCCACCACCCAGGAAATCGCACAACGCGGCAATGTTGGAAGCTTAGTTGTCCCGCAACAGATTAAGCCGGAAGACAAAATCTTTCCCGGACGTGTTGTTTCCGTCTTGCCCGAATCTTTAGCTCCGCAGTGGTTGAAAGATGGATTTAGTGGCCTGGTGGTGGACCAGGGCCAGATTTCCTTGCGCGCTGCCAACGCTGTGAGTAATGGACGAAAAAAACTTATGGTGGTTTCCAGCGTAGTGCTGGATAAGCAACTGCTTGCCAAAATTGCCGCCAATCTGGGCGAAGTCACAGTCATGGCGCGCGGAAAAGATGAAAATGGCAATGCCGCCTCCAATCCGGCTTTCTTTGCCAAAGCGGGTCCCAATCAGAACAGCATCGCTGCCGGGTCTTTGCCTCCGCCGAAATTCAGGTGGGACCACGGGTTTTACAACTATGCGGTGGTTCCAGCGACCGACTGGAAAACCGGGGAGGCCTCGGAAGATCTGGAACTGTTGACGACCGCCAGGCTGTCCACCCTTTACTCGCGTCTTTCCGTTGCTGTTGGCCCGTGGACCGACAATATAAGCGTGGCCCTGCTGGCTTTTGCGATCTTCTTCGCAATGATTGTGCTGATCGCTCTGCTGATCGGGTTGCGTCTCACGCGCACTGTGACCCTCTCTGTCGCTAATCTGTACGAGTCCACGCAGCACATCAACCGTGGGGATTTCAGCCACCGCATCGCCGTGAAAGAGAAGGACCAACTGGCGGCCCTTCAGGTCGCGTTTAATTCCATGACGGAATCTCTGGAGCAGCTCATTGTCGAGCAAAAAGAAAAAGAACGACTGCAGGGCGAACTGGCAATCGCGCAGGAAGTCCAGGCATTGCTCTTTCCTACCGCCATGTCGAGCACTGAAACTCTGGAGTTGTATGGAATTTGCCGTCCGGCGCGGATTGTCAGTGGCGATTATTATGATTTTCTATCTTACGGTCCCGAGCAGATTGGCATCACTTTAGGCGATATCAGCGGCAAAGGTATTTCCGCAGCGCTGCTGATGGCCACCATCCATTCGGCCGTGCGCGCCTATGGACACGACCAGCCGGTGCATTCAGAAACAACTCTCTCCACAGCGCAGCGCGCGGAGTCAGGCTCAGTGGCCTTGGCGGTGCGTCCTTCGCCACGGCAGTCTCCGTTGCAAGTTTTGTACCTGCTGAATCGCCAGCTCTACAAGAGCACGCCGCCGGAAAAGTACGCAACATTGTTTCTAAGCTTTTACGATGGACATACCCGGCAAATGACCTATTCCAATGCTGGACACCTGCCTCCCATGATCCTCGGAGAGAATGGCTCTATTCGGCGCCTGACCGAAGGCGGAACCGTGATTGGCCTGTTCGACAACATTGAGTACCAGGAAGCCACAGTTGACTTTTGCCCAGGTGACATTTTTGTCGCCTTTAGTGATGGCATCACGGAACCCGAGAACGAGTTCGGAGAATTCGGCGAAGATCGTCTGATCGAAACCATTGAGACCTACCGCCATCTCCCTCTGGAGAGGATCACCGAACACGTGATCGCAGCAGTGCAAGACTGGATCGGCTCGACTGAGCAACCAGACGATATTACCCTGGTCCTGGCGCGGCCGCGAGGATAGCAAGCCTTACATAGGGTCACAAAGCCCAAAAATAGTTTGAGCACAGCGCGGTAGCCGCAACCAAAACCTTACCGCAGATCTACGCGGATGTTCACGGATTTCGTACGCTCTACCACAACAGGTTTTGTCGAAGATCTTCAAGGATAGCGCCTTGCTAGTAGCGCTTCTATCTCGAAGAATTGAGTACCTTTGTAACTCTTCCCATTTCACAATCAAAATGAGAGACTACTCATACAAAGTTCCAAAACTAAGCACTTTTTTGCCCAGGAAGAAACAATTTCATGCAAACGATGTTGGAAAAAATTAAAAATATCACAGAAGGACTGGAGGCCATGCAGGCGGAAATCTCCAGTCAACTCAGCCCCGATCCCGTCGCCCAGGTCAATCCTATATTTGGGGACACCGATGGAATGGATGTCTTAACAAATTTCAAATCGGCCATTGATAAGCTGCGGACCGTTCTTTGGATGTACATCGAAGACCTGAGCGGACGCGTGGATGAAGACAAGGCACAAAAGACGCGCCATTTATTGCGTGCTACCGAGATGCTGCGGGCCCTCTCGCAAAATTCTCAGTTGTCCGATTCGGAGAGCTGCTATCAATCAGGATCTTTTTTTGAACACCTGCATACGATTGTGGATAGTTTTATTGACGACCATCGCTCCTCCGACGGGCCCAATAGAAAAAAACCGGCCTGACCGTTATGCTCGCAATTACGAGAATTTTGTCTCGTTACGGTGAGGGCCGCTTGAGAATTTTGTAATTGGGTAATTTGGTAATTGAGTCATTGAAAATCGCAGTTTACCCACCAACCAAATCACGAAATTTTCGAAGGGACTATCAAGAGCAAAGCCCTTGCCTGCGAAGCTTTCTGTACTACTTGATAATTTGCCAGCTTTGGCTGAGTGCTGATTGCTTAGTCATTCGGCCGCTCTGCTAAGCCGATGATCCAGGTTGGCGATGCGCCAGCCGGTCTCAAATACCAACCGGGTTATGTTGGCCAATTTCGTGAAATCAATCTTATCGACCGTGTCGGTGGGCTTGTGATAGTCCACATGAGTGCCATCAAAATAGAAGATAATCGGGATCCCATGCTTTGCATAGTTCCAATGATCGGAGCGGAAATAGATTTGCTCCGGGTTGTTGGGATCATTGTAGTAATAATCAAGGTTCAGCTTCTGGTAGTCTGCGTTCGTGTCTTCACTGATCTTGTGCAACTCCTGGTTGATACGGTTTGAACCGACCAGGTAGACGGTGTTGGCGTCGGTAAGGTGCGCATCTTCCCTTGCCTTGTCCCCGGACGGTTTTGAGCGTCCAATCATATCGATATTCAGGTCAACCACCATCTTATCCAGAGGAACAACCGGAGAAAAATCAGTGTTGTACTGCGAACCAAGCAGTCCCAACTCCTCGCCGGCATGGAACATAATCAGCACCGATCGCTTGGGGCGATCCATCGACATGGCATGAGCGATGGCCAGTACAGCGGTGGTGCCGGAACCATCGTCATCGGCCCCATGGTAGATTTCGCCATTGGCCCCGGTCTTCAAGTGATCATAATGAGCGCTGAATACCACGTATTCATTCTTGAGTTGGGGGTCGGCCCCATCGAGAATGCCCGCAACATTTTGTGTGACGCTCTTCGTGCCTTGGATGGAAAGCACAATGTGGGCTGAAGCATCCATAGGCTTGGGTTGAATCGGCTGGTGGAGTTTGTCAGCCTCATAAAGTGCCTTCAAATCAAGCCCCAGAGGCGCAAGAATCTTATCGGCAAGATCGGGGCCCAGGACCACTGCCGGAAGGCTCCGTTCATCTTCCTTCGCCAGTCGTATCGATTCCCGTTCTCCGGCGTGCTCGCGGAAGTTTTGGCTCCTGAGAAAACCGGCGTATTGTTGTTGGGGAATCGTCAGGACAGCGACCGCGCCGTGGCTGCGGGCAGCTCCGTTGCCGCGCTCACTATCACCCAATTTAGAGGTATCGATCCCTTGGGGAGTCCCCGGGGCCACAACAACAACCTTTCCTTTTACATTCAAACCAGCATAGTCGTCGTGCTTTTGCGATGCGGAAGAGATGCCGTAACCAACAAAAACAAGCTGGCCTTGGACATCGGCGTTCGCGCTCGCTCCGAAGATGAAGAAATCGCCATATTTGTAGCTGGAAGACTGGCCTTTTGTGGTCAATGACAGCAAAGTCTTGGTGGTATCAGGCTTGCTGGAGACTACATCAAAAAACTGGAGAAAATCGCCATTCGCTCCCGCTCCCCGAAAGCCATAAGCTTTCAAATGGGAGGCCAGATATCGGGCCGAAATAGCAAAATTGGGCGCCAGCGTATAACGTCCGCCAAGCTCATCCGACGCCAGGAAGTCAAGATGCATACGCAACTCGCCCGGCGTGATAGAGTCCACCGTGGTTGGCACCGGAGGCAAATTGCTGTCCATCGGTACGCCAACGCAAACCCAGGCGGAAAAAAGAATGATAAGGACGATGTAAGGCTTGAAACCAATTATGCGGTGGGTCACTCCTTAATAGTAGCAGCGCCAAAGCACGGGGTACAACACATCCCCAATGACGTTTTTTTGCTTTCTTGCGCAGATTTCCTGCACCCCATCGGGGTAGGTAGCTCCAGTGCTTTATTAGCGATTGCAAAGCTCTTTCCAGCTCAAAATGTCCTTACAGTATCCTTGGCGTATCCGCAGGGGGGCGGGGGTATAAACTGGGTATTAACAAATCAGTAATTTTCAATTGGAAACCTCTAATTCCTTGGCGGTTCTGGTTTTCATCATGAATTTGGATGGAGATGGGGCTAGAGAAATAAAGGCCACGAAAGTTAAGTCATCGCGGATGACGTCGGATTCTACCCTTTCATTGTAAGAGTATTCCTCTCCAGGAACAGAGAAAATTCACCCCCTAATTCTTCGGTGCCTGGATCTCCTTATCTGCTTTGCTAATTTTGCGCATCGACTATCCCGAGACCACCAAGACATTCATGAATCGAGTGCTGCAAGACCTTGGCTAAGTTCAAGAATTCCCATTTCCCCTTGCCGCTGGGGTCATCTATATCTTGGTTCGCCCGCAAACGATAGATCTTGGATGAGGCTTCTGGAAACATGGCCATTGCCAGTTGCTGTTGCTCTTGAGTCATACAAAAAATGGCCTCAGCATCATTTGCCATTTGTGCATCCAGGTTCCGTGCTTGATGCTCCGGCACCGGAACACCGATTTCACGCAAAACATTCCATGCGTCCGGCGTCATTGGCCTTCCAGGCGTCGCAGACAGCCCAGCGCTCAATGTCAGCATACCCCTGGCCCGCAGTTCTTCGTATGGAATTTTCAACCTTCTGGCGATCTCGGCATTACAAATCGCCTGGGCCATCGGCGAGCGGCTGGTGTTACCGCTACAGACGAAAACAAACAAGCGTTGCAAGGGGCCCAACTGTTCATTGTGGATCAAGTGGCAGGAATGAGTTCGAATGATCATCCAGGCTTCGCTGGACGATCTTATGGAAGACTCCAGCAATCCCCGCCTTAAGCGAACGCGAAACTCCACTCCACAATCCACGCGAGCTTCTATCGTTGCACCTATAGGATTGAGCGCTCTTAATTGACCGTGAAGCACATTGCAGGTGCTGAGCAATTCTGGCCGCATTGAGGCAAAAATGATCTCGCTGGCGCGAATGCCCAAACGTACTTTTTTACCGAGGGGCACGCGAGTGAGTGGAACTTCAAGCTCGACAGGCGTTCCCACGAGACGGCAGGTCATGGTTTCTTGTTGCTGATTTGTGCCGGTCACGATTGCGTCAAAAAGATTTTCGAAGCTGGTGAATTGTGCCATTGTTTCGCGGCGGGCCAGAGGCATCACATCAAGCGGCGCCCCATCCGCCACAATCCGGCCTTTCTCAAGAGCAATGACCCGCTCTCCTAAAGCAAAGACTTCCTCGTGATTGTGAGTCACGTAAAGCATGGGAATCCGGCGCACGTCGTTCCACTTGCGCAAATCATCGATGATGAGGCCCTTCGTCTGGATGTCCAGTGAAGAAAGAGGCTCATCCAACAAGAGCACTGAAGGTTCCGTGACCAGGGACCGGGCCAGCGCAACGCGCTGCTGCTCTCCTCCGGAAATCCCGCGCGGCAACCTTTTACGCAGATGCGCAATTTGAAATGATTCCAGGACAGCGGCTATTCGCTGCTCGCGATCAACAGCATCGAACCGGCGAAGACCGTAGCCAACGTTTTCCTCAACGGTCAAGTGAGGAAAGAGCGCAAGATCCTGAAAAACGAAAGCAACTTTGCGCCGCGCGGGCTCCAGATTTATCTTTTGCGCCGAATCAAAAACTACTTTCCGGCCTATTGTGATGCGTCCTTGCTCTGGATTGCTCAGCCCGGCAATGGAGTGCAAAAGTGTTGTCTTTCCTGCTCCGGAATGCCCGAGAAGGATGGTGATTCCCGGCAGAATCTCGAACTCTGTTCGAAGCTCAAAGCAGGAGTCTCCCTCGGTATGATACCGCTTCAACACCCGAACGCCGAGAGCGCCGCCCTCGGTTGCTTGCCGGTCTATGGCAGTTAGAGAGCTCACGTTAATTTCCCGCCAGTCTGGCCAAGAGGCGTTACCACGTCGGCATAGCCGGTCAAGCGGCTAAGAAACATGGAAACTGTGACTGCAACTGCGGCCAGCAGTACCAGCCAAAAAGCCGCGGGCAATGCCCCCGCAAGACCATCTGTTTCGAACTTCACCCACATGTACACCGGCAACGAATGGGGATTGTAAGCCATAATCAAGGTCGTACCGAACTCTCCCAATGCGCGGATCCAAGCCAACGTAATTCCCGCAGCAATGCCCGGCCATGCCAAAGGCATGGAAATTCGCCAAAAAATCTGCCAGCGCGAATCACCGAGCGTGGCAGCCGCCATTTCCAATTTGGAATCGACGCTTGCAAATGCAGCGAGCGCGGAAACAATCACAAATGGCGATGCCACAAAAAGTTGAGCAAGAACAATCCCTGCTAAGTTGTTGGTCAGTTCAATATTTCGGGCATCCAGCGGCCGACCAATTACACCGTAGGGACCAAACAGTTGCAAGAGTAAAATTCCTCCCGCTAAATCGGGTACAACCATCGGCAGAAACACCAAACTAATCCACAGGCGCTTGAGCGGCAGACGGGCACGAGCAAGCAGGTAAGCAAGAGGCACACCCAGGAGGGCCATGATCAGCACTGAGATGGCAGAGGCTATAATCGACACTTTGACGGCGCTACGGGCATCCGGCTGCATCAGAGATGCCGTCCAGTGTGACCAATCCGCATGAAGCAGCAGGTTGACAATTGGTAATAGCAGATTAATCAGGAGCAGACTGCCCAGCAAACCAAAGATTATAAAGGTCGGCTTCGGACGATAATTCATGGTTTAAACGTTCCCGAATTGAAACGACGAAGGTCAGTAGGAACCTGATTGAGTTCGCCGCCTACTTGGTGGTCTATGCTTCCCAATCCAAACTGATTGAGCAGGCTATTGGACGAAAGCAAGAACTTGGCGAATGCCAAGGCCGCCTCGCGGTGACGTGCCGTCTCCGGGATTGTAAGGGTGAAAAGAATGGGCGCCCCACTCACATGCTGACCAGAAGGAGTGGTATAGCTTTCTCCCGCATAAAGCGCGGCAAAATGAACATCACCCAAGTTAATTTCCGGCGGCAACGTTATGTAGGGCAGTTTATGGGCAACAACCTCGTGTTTGTAAAAGATTCCCGCATCGAACTGGCCCGATTCGACACGGGCCATCAAGACAATCTCCGGAAATACCTGTGCCGGATTTAAGGGATCGCCCAATAGGCCAGGAATTTCCTGCCGATGGTAATACTTGCCCGCTAAGCTAAAAAGAAACAGAGTGCGGTATCCCTTTGGGTCAATGCGTGGGTCTCCACGGCCAAAATGTACCCCGGGCATCTCCAGAACCTCGTACCAGGGCACCTTGTTGGCCGCAGCCGCTTCAAACTTACTTGCAAATTTACTATGGGGATTGTAAGCAAGAACAAGTTGCGAAGATGCCAAAGTCACAAACCACTTCACCAGGCCCCCATTCTGCGGGCCCATCAAAATGCTTTGATTAACAGAAGGGTCTGCGCTGATGAACACGTCAGGGGTCCTCACGCGGTCACGGATCATTTGCGCGGCGCCCAAAGACCCTTGCGCTTCACCTTGGTAGCCGTATCCAGTAGCCTGCACAAAAGCCGGACCGATGCCGTTTTCCATCACCGCTGCAAGGGAACCTGCGTAAAGAATCGAGACAGTATGGTCTTCAGAACTGCTCACCGTCGGAATTGCGACAAAGGCCAGCAGCGCGATTACCAACACGATCCGGCTCCTTATTGATAAACGCACTATTGACAAACGCACTCCGCCACTCATCTTTTGGCCCCTACCAATACCTGAAAACGACAATTTGTCGGACCTTCCTTTGTAAAACTTATATAAATAATCAATGAGCCTTTCGGAAGGCGGGGAATTCTATCATGAAGCGGCAAATCTACTGGTCAGAACGTTCTTCGCGGTGGATCTGGAGTGGTTGCAATCCTGCTGCGCTGTAATCCTTTGCTAAATCCGATATAGAATCTGTGACATACCGAGGCGGAAGATCCTGTGAAACAAGCAATCGTTGTGCTGGAAGACGATCCGGACATTGCGAACCTGGTCCGTCATCATCTCCAACAAGCCGGATTCACCATCCACACCTGCACTTCCGGAGAGAAGGCGCTGGCAGTTGCGCGTGAGACTTCTCCGGTGCTCTTTCTGCTGGACATCATGGTTCCCGGCATCAACGGGCTGGAAGTGTGCCGCAAGATCCGTGAAAGCAAAGATCAGGCGTTAGTTCCCATTATCTTTCTTACCGCCAAAGCGACCGAGGATGACAAAATCAAAGGGCTCGAACTAGGCGCCGACGATTACATCATCAAGCCTTTCAGTCCGCGCGAGCTGACGGCCCGGGTCAAGGCTGTCCTGAGACGCTCTGAACAACCGGTAAGCACCACCATCAAGACCCCCGACTTTGAGTTGAACAGCGACTCGGTGACCCTGACAGTGCGCGGCAAGCAGGTGGATGTGACCGCCACCGAGTTCCGGCTGCTCCATTTTTTTGCCACCCATCCCGGCAAGGTGTTTACCCGTGACCATGTCCTGGATGCCGTCTGGAAGGAAACATCGTTTGTTACTCCCCGCTCGGTGGATGTTTATATAAGACGCCTGCGGGAAAAAATCGAACAAGATCCTGAAGATCCGCGCTATCTGAAGACCGTCCGGGGAGCAGGTTATAAGTATGAGGCTCCCAAGTGAGAAGCCGTATCTTCCTGAAGGCAATCGTTGCCTTTACCCTGGTCATCCTCTCTGCCACCTTGACGCTGGATTTTAGCGTCCGGCGCACCTGGGAAAACTCTGTACAAAACGACATTGCACGGCTGCTGGGCCAGAACGTCCAGGCATTTGCTCAGCGGGTACAAAACGACCAGCATCATTCCCTGCAGGAGATGGCCGCTGAAGAAGCGCATATCACGGAGACTCGAACCACGATCCTTGCCCATGATGGCTCGGTCTTGGCGGATTCAGAGGCCGATCCCAAGACCATGGAGAACCACGCCGGCAGACCGGAAGTGGCGGCGGCACTCAACGGCAAGATCGGGATGGCCATGCAATCGAGCCCCACAGGCGGCGCAGAGTTCCAGTATGTTGCAGCGCCCAGCGGCGACAAGGTTGTCCTGCTGGCCTATCCGCTCTCGTCCATTCAGAGTCACGTAGCGGAGATACGCCGCACTCTGCTGCGGGCCTCTCTCCTGGCCCTGCTGCTGGCCCTGATCGTGGCGGTAGCAATGGCCCAGACCATCTCGACCAGACTGAAACGTATTTTGGGTTTTGCCGGCAAGGTCGCCGAAGGTGACCTCACCGCCCGTATTTCCGAAAAAAGCGACGATGAAATTGCCCAGGTTGCGACCGCCCTGGACCGCACCGCGCGCCGGCTGGAAGAAAACTTTTCTGCATTGCGCGACAGCCGCGCCCAGCTTGAGGTGCTGCTCAACAGCATGAATGATGGCGTGGTCGCGGTTTCCTCAGATCTGCGAGTTCTGTGGGCCAATAAGGCAATGGCCAACCTGGTTCATCAATCGGTGCGGGTTGGAACACCCATGATTGAACTGGTGCGCCATCCTGACTTCCTCAACACGCTGCACGCCGCGCTCAACTCCCGGCGCCGGGAAAGCGCCATCGTTCCCGCTCTTTTAGGACTGAAAGCATTTTCCGTCACCGCCGAGCCTCTTCCAGATGGCGGGGTGGTAAGCGTGCTGCATGACATATCGGAAATCGAGCGGGTGGAAAAGACGCGGCGTGATTTTATTGCCAATGTCTCTCATGAGCTGCGCACTCCCCTGACTTCGATCCGTGGTTATGCGGAAACCTTGTTGGATGCCGATGAGACCACGAATGGAGACACGCGTGAGTTTCTTCAAATTATCCGCAGAAATGCCGAACGCATGGGCCGCTTGACCGAAGACCTGCTGGTGCTCGCCCGGGTGGAGTCGGGAGAGGAAAAGCTTGACCTGCAGCCGCAGTTGCCGGGCAAGCTCATGGACGAAGCGGCCACAGCCATGCAAGAGAACGCCAAGGCGGCAGGCGTGGAGTTGCTGATCGAAGGGAGGCCGGAATTACCGGTGCTGGCGGACGCCTACGCCATTCAACAGGTATTGGCCAACCTTATCAGCAATGCTCTGCGCTATGCCCAGAGTGGAAAGAAAATTGTGCTTGGCGCTAAAGAACAGCGCAACCATGTCGAATTCCTGGTCCGCGATTTTGGACCTGGAATCCCCTCTGAGCACCTTCCCCGCATCTTTGAGCGGTTCTATCGCGTCGACAAAGCGCGTTCGCGCGAAACTGGAGGGACAGGCCTGGGGCTGGCCATTGTAAAACATATCGTCCTGAACCACGGTGGCACTGTGCGCGTGGAAAGCGCCGTGGGACACGGATCGACATTCTTCTTCACCTTGATCAAAGCCTAGCCAGAAAACTCAGGATTGCGTGGCGTAATCGCAAGCTGCGCGACAGCTTGCGACCTCACGATAACCCAGAGAAATTCTTTTCTTGCAACTTTTTTATGACACTTACAGCACTGTGCAAAGACAACTTCAGCTCTGCCTCCACTTCTGCATGGTAGCGCCTATATCCGGTCCAATTCACATCGAATTCATCCTGTTTTAATCATTTTGTAACAAACCTCCACTAGAAGTTAACCAGTGAACCATCTCACAACATAACTCAGGAGGTACAATGCGGCTCAACTTGTTCGTTGGGTTGTGCGTAATTCTGCTGGTAGGGGGAGCGGTAGCACAGACAAACCTGAATGGTGCAGGCGCTACATTTCCCAACCCGATTTATTCCAAGTGGTTCAGCGAATACCACAACTTGCATTCCGATATAGCGATCAACTATCAGTCTCTGGGAAGCGGTGCGGGCATCAAGCAGCTTCAAGCTGGAACTGTTGACTTTGGCGCCAGCGACGGCCCCATGACCGATGAGCAACTCAGCGCCACTCCCGGCAAAGTTTTCCACATTCCAACGGTTCTCGGTTCGGTAGTGCCGGTCTATAACGTTCCTGGCGTTACTGGAGAGGTCAAATTCACAGGAGAAATCCTGGCCAACATTTTCCTTGGGAACATCAAGAAGTGGAACGATCCCGCTCTGGCTAAAATCAATTCAGGGGTTAAGTTCCCGGACAGTGACATCGTGATCGTTCATCGTTCCGATGGCAGTGGAACAACCTACATTTTTACTGATTTTCTTTCCAAGCAAAGCCCTGAATGGAAGACTAAAGTCGGCAAAGCCACTGCCGTCAATTGGCCGGTAACCGGCTTAGGCGGCAAGGGGAGCGAAGGTGTTTCCGGGTTAGTTCGTCAGACAGAAGGTAGCATTGGGTATGTGGAGCTGATTTATGCTTTGCAGAACAAAATGCCGTTTGGCAGCGTGCGGAACGCCGCTGGGCAATTTGTTAAGGCCAGTCTGGCATCCACCACGGCCGCAGCCGCTTCGGTGAAGGAAATGCCAGATGATTTCCGTGTCTCCATTACCGATGCTCCTGGAAAGGACTCTTACCCTATCAGCAGTTTCACCTGGCTCTTGATCCCCGCTGAATGGAACGATGCCGGGAAAGAAAAAGCCATGGTCGATTTCCTGAATTGGATGGTGGACAAAGGGCAATCGATGACCTCAAGCCTCGACTACGCTCCCTTGCCCAAAGCGGTTGCGCAGAAGGTGAAAAACAGGATCAAGGAAATCAAATCCAAAGGCAAGGAAACCACCGCGGCCAAGACCAAGAAGTAGATTTACGGATGTCGCTCGTGCAAAGCTGTATCTCCGGGGTGGGGCAGTCCTTCTGCTCCACCAGCGGAAAGCCTTTGCGGCTTTTTATTGAGACCCAATTGTAAAGCGCGAGAACAAGAACTAAGCTAAAAACCCAATTTAAAACAAATAAACCGGGTATTGAAACAAAGATTGCTTTAAAGCTGAAAGATTTGTAGGCTTATACCGCCGCGTGAGTGCGGATTGGTATCCGGTTTTACACAAGGTAAGTTTCTCTTTAGGACTTTGATCCGCTAATATACGTGTGCAAGAAAAATTGCAGTATTGGCAATATGGTATTGCGGCATGGCTGGCAAAGCCGTTGCCCTCACAAACAGAAGAGGACAAGGAGACAGTTCCAATGAAACTGCTGAAGTTAATGTGTTGTGCTCTGCTGGCCACAAGCCTGATGTTCGGCCAGACCGGGGCAACCAACACAAATTCCAATGTGACAGATGAGATACAGAAACTGCGAGACGCGGTTGCCGAACAGCAGAAGCAGATCGCACAACAGCAGCAGGAAATCGAAAAGCTGCGCCAACAAATGGGCACCAAACAGGATGTTACGGCCAAGGGCGGAGATGTCGCGCCGCGCGTGATCGATGCATCGCTGCACAACACCACCGCAGCCAATCCGGCTGCTCGACCTGTGTCCGATGCGCCACCTCAAGAGGAGCAGCCAAAAGAGTCGCCGCTGTCGTTCCGCATCGGCGGAGCCCAGTTTACGCCCGGCGGGTTCGTGGACTTTGAAAACATTTTCCGCTCTACGAACACCGGCAACGTGGCCGGTACCAACTTCAACGCCATTCCATTCAGCAATACAGTGCAAGGACATCTGACTGAGTTCCGCTCGACGGCCCAGTTCTCACGCCTTAGCCTGAAAGTAACGGACAAATTCGGCGCTAACGATGTGACCGGCTACGCTGAAATGGATTTTAACGGCAACGATGCCGCGAATGTCTTTGTGACCGCCAATGGTCACACCAACCGTTTGCGTCTCTACTGGCTCGACCTGAAGCGCGGCAAGTGGGAGTTCACCGGTGGACAAGCCTGGAGCTGGCTGACCCCCAATCGCAATGGAATCGGACCGCTTACCTCCGACCTCTTCGTGACCCAGAACGAAGATGCGAACATCACTGTCGGCCAAGTTTATACCCGGGCAAGCCAATTCCGGGTGGCTTATCATGTCAACGACAACTGGGCGCTCGGCATCGGCATCGAGAACCCGCAGCAGTTTGTAGGCGCCGGTGAAGTAGTCTTCCCGTTTGCCCTGAATGCAGCCCTTGGCGTGCAGTTCGATGCTGCCAACAATACTGGAGCACCCAACGTTCACCCGGACCTCGTCCCCAAAATCACCTTCGACGCTAATCCTGGAGGCCACCATTTCCACATGGAGGCAGTCGGGCTGATCACTACCAAGAAGGTATTGAATCCTCTTGTCTTCCAGACAAACTCCTCCACCGGCGGCGCCATCTCGATCAACGCAGGTGTTGCACTGCACAAGAATTTCAGTCTCTTTGCCAACACCTACTTCAGTGATGGCGGTGGCCGTTACCTCAATGGACTGGCGCCCGATGCAGTTGTTCGTCCGGACGGAACCGTTTCGCTGGTCCACTCCAGCGGCGGTACCTTGGGATTTGAACTTCAGGCAGGCAAGAATACTTTGTTTGCCGGGACCTACGGCGCGGTTTGGGCCCAGCGCGACTTCTTCCTGGATACCACCAATCCGTTACCTGGCCGCTTTGAGGGCTTCGGAGCACCGAACTCTCCCAACAGCGCTAACAAGTCGCTTCAAGAGGGCTCCCTCAACTGGATCCAGACCTTCTGGAAGCATCCGCAATACGGAGCGCTGCAACTCGTGACCCAGTATTCGTACGTGACCCGCAGTCCCTGGTTTGTGGCGCTTGGCGCACCCAAGAATGCCCATCTCAGCATGGGCTACATGAGCGTCAAGTACATACTCCCGTAACCACACAAAAGTTGTTTCAACTACAAAAGAGCGCCGGCAATCCGGCGCTCTTTTTTTGACCATGCAATTTCAGTCTGCCCCAACCCAATGTTGCAGCAACTCCACGATCCATTCAGCCGCTATAGCTGAAGCATCGACAAAGTCTTTTAAGTGTCGCTCTGCGCGCATCGCCACAACTGAATTGCATCTCCTTTTAACACTCATTTAACAATCATTTGGTACGGTCAGAAGATGCGCACACTTCAGAAGGCCCCCGCTGAGCCAGACCCTGTCTCAAAACAGAACCCGGCTGAGCTTCCAGTTGTGCGCCAGCAAAAAGATGGGGGAAAAGAGAGCGTATTTGCCGACGCAAGTTTTCGTTCGGTGGTAGTTGCCTGCGCTGTTTCTGTCGTAGCGATTGTTGGCTTGATTGCCTTCGAACTGATTTCCCAGTCTCGTTTGTCTCTGCACAAATTTGGCTTCAAGTTCCTGGTCACCGCGGTCTGGAACCCGGTCACCGAGGACTTCGGCGCTTTGCCAGCAATTTTCGGGACGATTGTTTCTTCCCTCCTGGCCGTAGTATTGGCCGTTCCTCTCTCCCTGGGAACGGCGCTATTCATCACCGAAATCTGCCCCAGGCGGCTGCGTACTTTGCTTTCCACCAGCGTGGAAATGCTGGCTGCTATCCCCAGCGTGATTTATGGACTGTGGGGCTTCTTTTTTCTTGTACCCCTTCTCCGAAAGTATGTGGAACCCTGGCTGGCGAAATATTTGGGCTGGACCGGATTGTTTGAAGGCCCCAAACTCGGCATTGGCATGCTCGCTGCCGGCATGATTCTTGCCATCATGATCCTGCCCATTATTGCTTCCATCACCAGGGAGGTCGTTCTGGCTGTACCCCAACAGCAGCGAGAAGCCGCCCTTGCTCTGGGAGCTACCCGATGGGAGATGTTACGCACGGCAGTTTTGAGGAATGCCCGCATCGGAATATTTGGAGCAGTTATTCTGGGACTGGGCCGGGCACTTGCTGAAACCATGGCCGTGACCATGGTAATTGGAAACGCTCCACAGATCTCAAAATCGCTTTTCGCTCCCGGTTATACGCTGGCCAGCGTGATTGCCAATGAGTTTTCAGAAGCAGTCGGCCCGCTGCATACCAGCGCCCTGGTGGAAATGGCGCTGGTGTTGTTTGTAGTAACTCTGGTGGTAAACGCTATCGCCCAATTGCTGGTATGGAGCATCACCCGGGGCATGCCTGCGAGGAACCTTGCCTAGACCCTCGACCCAAAATATCAGTTGGCGACGGCGGTTCGTAAATTTTCTGGCAATTGCCGCCGTGACCGGGGCCACGCTGGTAGTGATGGCTCCGTTGATCATAATCCTGGGAACCATCATTGTCCGGGGCATAGGGGGGCTGCACTGGAGCTTCTTCACCCAAATTCCCAAACCGACCGGGGAAATCGGCGGGGGCATGGCCAACGCCATCGCAGGCTCAGCCATGGTTCTGCTGGTGGCCAGCGCCATCGGGATACCGCTAGGCGTGGGAGCGGGAATCTTTGTAGCCGAATATGGCAGAAACTTTTATGGGAACATCGTACGCTTCACCGCCGATGTGTTGAACGGTATTCCTTCGATTGTCATTGGAGTCACCGCCTATGCCCTGGTTGTAGTTACGCAAGGGCACTTTTCGTTGCTGGCGGGAGGGGTTGCCTTGGGCATCATGATGATTCCTACCATCTGCCGTACGACCGAGGAAGTGCTGCTCATGGTCCCGCAATCGATCCGCGAAGCCGCATTGGGACTGGGCATTCCCCAATGGCGCACCACCCTGTCGGTGGTTGTCCGCACCGCCACCTCCGGCATCGTGACCAGCATTATGCTGGCCTTTGCACGAGTGGCCGGCGAAACCGCGCCGCTGATGTTTACCGCCTTGGGCAATCAGTTCTGGAATCTCAATTTAAACCAGCCTACTGCCGCGCTGCCCCTGCAAATTTTTACCTATTCACGGTCGCCCTACGACGATGAAATTCAATTGGCCTGGACGGGAGCATTGGTACTGATCGCGATGATTATCGGCACAGTAGTTCTGGTTAAATTTGCCACCTCCCGAGGGATGATGAAGGGGGCCCGCTAGATGGAAATTGGTATTCATGTTCACGACTTGAATGCTTGGTTTGGAAAGACCCAGGCGCTTTACAATATTGCCCTGGAAATCCCGGCCAAGCACACCACGGCCATCATTGGGCCATCCGGCTGCGGAAAATCGACCTTTGTGCGCTGCCTCAACCGCATGCATGAGACGGTGCCCCAGGCCACGGTGAAAGGCAAAGTTACAATTGCCGACCTGGATGTTTATGGAAAAGGCATCTCGCCCGTATGGATACGTCGCCGGGTGGGCATGGTCTTTCAAAAACCGAACCCCTTCCCGACCATGAGCATCTATGACAATGTCGCCGCAGGGCTTAAACTGAATGGAGTCCGCAACCGCCGGCAGTTGGATGAGGTTGTGGAGCGTTCCCTTCGGAGTGCAGCTTTGTGGGAAGAAGTGAAAGATATACTGAAGAAGAAGTCGGGAGCCAGTCTTTCCGGCGGCCAACAGCAGCGCCTGTGCATTGCGCGGGCCCTGGCGGTAGAGCCGGACGTACTGCTCATGGACGAGCCCGCCTCCGCCTTGGATCCGATTTCGACGGCCAAGATTGAAGACCTGATTTTTGAGCTGAAAGAAAAGTACACGGTGGTAATTGTTACTCACAATATGCAGCAGGCGGCGCGGGTGGCTGAGTATACTGCCTTCTTTCTGATGGGGAATCTGGTCGAGTTTGATAAAACAGAGACGATGTTTACCAAACCGTCCGATAAAAAGACGGAAGATTACATCACAGGCAGGTTCGGATGACACGCACGCGATTTCACCAGGGACTCGATGATCTGAAGCAGAAACTGCTCGTTATGGGCGGCATGGCTGAACAAGCGGTAGAGCGCGCCGTGCGCGCCTACCAGACGCAAGACCTGGCCATCTGCCAACTCGTTCTACGCGACGAGCCTCAGATCAATGCCATGGAGCGTGAGGTGGATGAGCTGTCCATCGATCTGCTGGCCATGCAGCAGCCGATGGCCGTGGATCTGCGCCTCATCATTGCCTGCATCAAGATCAATGCCGATCTGGAACGTGTAGGCGACCAAGCCGTGAATATTGCGGAGCGCGTCATCGACCTTACCAACCATAGCCGATCGGACCTGACCGTCGATATTCCACGCATGGCCAGCCTGGCTATTACCATGGTCCATGATGCCCTTCACGCCTTTGTCACCGGCGATTCCGAGTTGGCCCGCTCGGTTCTGGAAAGGGATGACCTTGTAGATAACATCAACCGGGAGATCTTTGAAGCTGCCGATTTCGCTATGGTCCATTCCATCGAGACTCACCGCCATGCCCTGGATACCCTGCTGGTGGCCCGGAACCTGGAGCGCGTGGCCGATCACGCCACTAATATCGCCGAAGACGTGATCTTTTGGGTCCAGGGAGCGGATGTCAGACATCACGCACAAACCTAATCACATCTTCATTTGTGTGCACCTGTTACCGTAATACAGCAGCTCAAGCGATCGTCTATAGCGGTTCCAAAGTTGGTGTATCCTCGCCGATGTTTTTGCGCCAGGGCTAAAAGCCCTTTGTATTCATGCTCTTAACACGGCCCTAAAGGGCCGTTCTTACACCGACGTGCGGGATATAGCAACTGTGGAACCGCTATAGCTTCTGACCCGACTATGAAAACGATGTAGCCTTTCTTACGATTGCGGGCCTCTGTGCAGGTATGTTCCCAAGACAACCGCGATCATGCATAAGACATTGTTCAACACTACATTGAGAGCAAAAGTAGTGATCCGGCCGTCTCGCCAATACCCCATGCTTTCATAAGCAAAGGCTGAAAAAGTTGTGAAAGCGCCGCAAAAGCCGGTCGCCGCAAACAGCCGCCAGTGGTCGTGGGCGTGATCCGCTGTCCAGGTGAGTACAAATCCCACAACAAGGCTACCCACCACATTCACAACAAGGGTCCCAAAAGGAAATCCGCGGTGATGGGAAAACTCTGACGACAAATGGGTTATCAGGAAACGTAGGATCGCGCCCAGGATAGCGCCAAGCGAGAGATACAAGATGTTTGCTGCCACAGGGGAAACTCCTGATTTGAGATCGTAGGAGTCATCAGCCCCTGTGGGGCGGTTAATGGCGAACTCCATCGCCAGAAAGTTAGTTTAGCAAAGAGGGCTACGCAAAGCGACAGACCGGTCCTTGGCTAGCTAGTGCCATGACCATATGATTTATGGAAAGAAGGTTAGTGTGGACGAAGTGGACGAGGTGGACTTAGTGGACTGAGTGGACGGTACCATGGTTACCAATTTTCACCCGGTCAGAGCACTCGACGCGAGGTCCCTCCGCTCTACCCGAGCTGGCGCGCGGGTAGAGCATCGGGATGACGAGTGTTTTTTCTCTATTTCGCATTTTCATGAATAGTCCAAGGTCAAAGGCTTGACTCGCACTTTTAATTACACCCGTCACCCCATCACCTGTTATCCGTACGGAGAAATGATGTAAAGCGGGCGGAAGCGAACGAAGCGGGAGACGGCCATCAAAAGACGCATGATGAATTTCAGCGAATGGGTTTTGATTTTCCCTTGTACAGCGCGGATGCGCCCAACGCTTGCCAGTGCGGCTGGATGCAACCAGCGCTCATCCATTGCCATAGAAATCCGCGTACAATAGGTGGTAGCTTCCATGTCAACCTGCCATGGGGCCAAATATCCAAGCTTTTAACGTGGTATTCACAAAGGCCTGCTAGCATCCGCGAGTTAGCCATACATCTATGAATCGGTCTGTGGACGATCCATCACTCTTCATCAACCGCGAGGCCTCCTGGCTGGCCTTTAACCGGCGTGTGTTGGAAGAGGCCAATGATGAGCACAATCCGGTGTTGGAAAGGGTGAAGTTTCTGGCGATAACCGCCAGCAACCTGGACGAATTCTTCGAGGTGCGGGTTGCAGGACTGCTGCAAAGAATTGAAGATGGATTCATCGATTCTGGTCCGGACGCGCTTACCGCGCAACAGGAGCGCGATCTCATCGCGAAAGAGACGCATGAGTTTGTCCGGGAGCAATATGAATGCTGGAACAGGAAGCTGCTTCCGGCCCTGGCGAGAGAGAACGTCCGTGTTCTGCATCTGAACGAACTGGATGCCGAACAGGAATCATTCATTGATGCCTACTGCCAGAAGGAACTGGATCCGTTGCTGACGCCGGTAACGGTCGATCCTGCCCATCCTTTTCCGCGGGTGTTAAATAAAGCGCTTTGCATTGGATTGTTGCTGAAGCGCAAGAGAAGGGCCACTGGGACTTACGTTGGAGTAATTACCGTTCCCAGAGTACTGCCGCGACTCGTGCGGCTGCCTTCAAAATCCGGTATTTATTATATTTTCCTGGCTGATCTGCTGACCTATCACGCTCCCCGCATGTATCGCGGCTACGATATTGTGTCCGTGGCTTCTTTTCGAGTCACGCGCAACAGCAATCTCTACGTTGAAGAGGAAGAAAGCCGCAACCTGCTGGAATCAGTCCGCACTGAGCTCCACCGCCGTCGCAAAGGAGACGCTGTGCGACTGGAGATCGACGCCGAAGCTCATCCAGAAATAGCGGAACGGCTGCAGCAAACCTTCGAACTGGAAAACTGGCAGGTCTTTCCCACCGAAGGCCCCGTCAATCTCTCGCGACTGTTTAACTTCTATGACCTCACGGAACGCCCGGAGCTCAAATACAAAAGCTTTGTGGCGCGAGAGCTGCGCCTGCCGCCCAGCAGCAGTAATGTTTTTGCCGAGCTGCGCAAGCGTGACATTCTGCTCCATCATCCTTACGATTCTTTTGACGCAGTCGTGGACTTCATTGAGAGCGCGGCAAAAGATCCAGATGTAATCTCTCTCAAACAAACCATCTACCGCACCAGCCAGAACTCTCCCATTGTGCAGGCGCTGATTGCGGCGGCAGCAGAAAAAGAAGTAATTGTCGTGCTGGAGCTAAAAGCGAGGTTTGATGAGGCCACTAACATCCAGTGGGCGCGCAGCATGGAGGACGCCGGGGTCCAGGTCTATCACGGCCTGGTAGGATTGAAGACACACTGCAAGCTGACGTTGCTGGTTCGTCATGACCCTGATGGAGTCACGCGACGTTATGTGCACATTGGCACCGGCAACTACAATTCGACCACTTCCCGTTTTTATACCGATGTGAGCCTATTGACTGCCTCACCGCAGATCACTTCCGCAGTGCATTCCGTCTTTCACTACCTAACCGCCCATGCGGAGGCCCAATCTTATATGCCTATTTCAGTCTCACCGGTAGACCTGGCTACAAATACGCTGGCGCTCATTCTGCGTGAAACCGAACACGCCAAGGAGGGACGTCCGGCCCGCATCGTAGCCAAGATGAATGCTCTGCTCGACAAGAATGTCATCCAGGCTTTGTATCGGGCATCCCAAGCAGGTGTAAAGATCGAGCTGATTGTGCGGGGCATGTGCTCCCTTCGTCCGGGAGTCTCCGGGATCAGCGACAACATTACTGTCCGCAGCATTGTGGGCAGGTTGCTGGAGCACAGCCGCATTTTCTATTTCGAAAATGGAGGCGAGGAAGAGATATACATTGCCAGCGCTGACTGGATGCCGCGCAATCTCTACGAACGTGTAGAGGTGCTCTGCCCGGTTCTCGATGCCGGATTGAAGCAACGCGTCAAAGATGAAATACTCGCGGCCTATCTTGCGGACAACACCAAGGCCCGTCTTCTCGATCGTGCCGGGCAGTACTTGCATGTGCGCAGACGGAAAGCGCAAAGCACTTTCAGCGCACAGGATTTCCTGATTGCTGTGGCTGAAGGCACAGCATCCGTTTCTGACATTCCCGAACCAGTAACACTTCTGCCTAAAGCCGAACGTGACCGGAAAAAACAACTGGTGAGCCGTTAACAAAATATGATCCTTTATTTTTTGCGCCACGCATCGGCCGGCAAAAAAATGGCCAACCCCGCAAAGGACGAGCGCCGTCCCTTGGACGAGGAGGGCATTCTTCAGGCGCGTTACATCGGCCGCATGTTGACCCAACTCGATGTGCAGGTAGAGTGCGTTGTGAGCAGCCCGCTACGACGGGCGATGCAGACCGCCTCCCTGGTAGCCAATGAACTGGCATTTGAGAATCCAGTACGGACAGAAGATGCCCTTCGTCCAGAAGCCAAGTTTGAGCAATTCCAGCGCATGCTGATGGGCTACAGAAAATATGAAACGATCATTCTTGTAGGACACAACCCCAGCTTTACCGAATTCCTCAGCAAGATGATTTCTGAGAACTCCGGCGCCGCTCAAGTCGAGTTCAAAAAGGGCGCTATTGCCAGGGTGGAACTCCGAGGCCGCGCAGGAACACTGCATTGGCTGGTAACACCCAAGATCGCACGCACTCTTCAGAGCAATTTGAAAAGCAGTTCCCTGCCAAAGACTTCCCGAAAATAAGGGACCTCTTTCCCGGCAGCCCACAACTCCAGGTCTGCGCCGCCCCGGCCGCTCCGCACAGCAATGGTGATGTCTCCGCCCCGGGCCGTAACTTTAATAGAATGGACTGCACCACGGCGTCCTTGATTGAGCGCGCGGGCCAGGCGAAGAATGACAGTCGCCTTGATTACCTCCAGCCTAAGGTGGGCCGGAAGCAGTTTGATCAGCCGGTCTCTTGATTGTGGCCTGGAATTTCCCTGAAAGCGGGCAATGACGGCGATGATCTGCCTCTGGATGGGAGTAAACCCAAACAGTTCTGAATGGGAGACGATGTAATAGGTATGACGGTGACGACCTACAGGATTGACATACGTTCCCACCTCATACAGCATGGCTGCGGCGGTAATCCATTCTCGAAAATCTCTTTCCAGCCGGTGCACTGATTTGGTCTGATCGAAGAGCGCTAAGGCCAGTTTGCTCACGTGCTCGGCGTTTACTATATCCACGTGGTAACGGCGGCCAGTGGTAAGCAGAACGTCTTTGCGATCGGACTCTAGTTGCTGGTGGGAGCGGGTGCGCTGATCATATTCAGCAGCCATTTGCGCAAGAAGGCCATCGCGAAGGCCAAGCGGAGAGTAGCGAAAACTTTTCAGGCCACAAAAACTTAGTACATGAGCATAAACCGCTGCTCCAGCCACAATAATTTCCGCGCGCTTGGCATTGATGCCCTTGATCGTCTCCCGTTCTTTCTGGCTCATCTTGGCCAGCCGTTTCGCCAGTCTTATCGCGGCGGCCACTGTGACCTGATTGCGAGAGAGTTTTAAGGACTGCGCCGCTCCAGTCAATGCGGCCGCAGTGCCGGATGTTGCGATAGCCGATCTCACCCGCGCTTGTGTGATCTGCATGGGAATGTGTTTGACCTCTTCCGCAATGAACTCGTGCAGCCGCTTCAATTCATCTTTCCTGGGAGGATCATGGCGGACGAACTCCTGGGTGAGCCGGACCGCACCTAAAGGAAGGGTGACGATCTCTTGAATATGACCGCGGGTGGAAAACGTCAATTCACAACTTCCGCCTCCCAGGTCAATCAACAACATTTGGGAAGGGCGCACGCGAAGATTGGAAATAACGCCCAAGTGAATGAGCCGGCCCTCTTCCAAGCCAGAGATCACTTCCACCGTCCAGCCCGTCGCCGACCTTATCCATTCCCGGAAGACCTGCGAGTTGTTGCTGTCCCGCAAGGCGCTGGTTGCGACTACACGAACCCGGTCCACGGCGAAGCTCTGCACAGTACGATGAAAGCGCCGTAAAACTTTCAGAGCATGGGCCATGGCCTGTGGATCAAGGTTTCCATTTCGGAAGACACCCTCACCGAGACGTGTTACTTCCCGGTCTTGATGCAAAGAGACAAGCTTGCCCCTGCGAAGCTCAGCAACGCTTAGCCGAACGGAGTTGGATCCGATATCGACGGCGGCAAAGACCGGCATTCTTTATCAGGCGCGCCGGACCTGGGCTCGCGCGGACGAAATAGACTGGGGTTGTTTTTTGCCGACTACAGGAGAGCCTGTGGAAAACAAACGCGCCACTGCCGAGTTAGCAGCGGAGTACCTGGTTGCGAATAGCGAGCGCATCTCTACCAGTAAGGGGCAGGTAGTTCGGTCGCCGAACTGTCTTTCTGCGGTTTTCACGAGACTTTCCCAGTCATGCCACTCACCGATCGCATCCTGAACGGATTTGAGATCTTGTAAAAAATTCTTTTGGTCGGCGGATTCATCCGCCAATTCCGCAGTATAACGAACCTGCTTTAATTTGACTCGGAGCTGATGCAGACTCCTGGGTTTTAGAATCTGCCGCGTTGGAAACTGAGCAGAAAGGGCGGAAAGCGATGCTTGGGCCTTTTGCAAAGGCGCAAACTGGGCTTGCCTGTTGTTCCTTCCCGCTCTTTCGGTGATCTTTTGCAAGCGGACAAACAACCCAGACTTCTCCAGCTTCTTAAGCCGGGATGCGAGACTACGCGATCGTTTGTCTCTCTTAGTCTTGAATAATTCCACTAAGATCCGGCGATCGGAAGCGGTTGAGCCATTGGCAATAGACCCCAGCAAGCCAAGCTGGATATCGATGTCCCTGACTTTCCCCGCGCGTTTGCGCAGATCTGCCAATTCCGAGAGGAGTTGCCCTTGCTTCCGGCTAGGTTCGGGATGAGTGTAGCTGACAAGACTTTCGATCCGACGGATCGAGGTGCGCAGGCGGTGAACTGCCTTTGCCGTGACTTTTGTCGTCAGTCTGGAGAATGCTCGCGAAAAGTCCTGGGAAAGACCCTTTGTCCTTTTTTCTAATTGGGTCATGAAGGAGATTATTAAGATATACAAGCTTCCCCTGCCATGACAAGTGCTTATCTTGAGATGCCCTGTAGATTGTGCAACTTAGAGACATTGATCTTGTAAAAGAAGGCCGTTAACAACTTTAACTTAATAATATTAGGAATAGCTTTGGGTTGTCTTTGACCTAACCCAGGACCTCATTGGGATATGAACTTTCCCGTGGCGGCGGGCAGAAGCAGTTCCTTGATCACCAGAACGCGATGCTCATCTTGCCAGACCTCCTCACAGATTTTGGCGCCGGCGGCGTCGATGGTCATGTGATCACTGTCATCCAGATCGGTGACCAAAGCCTTTGCGGTCCTTGGCTAGGACGCAAGGTCCCTCCGCTCTACCCTCGCTGGCTGCGCGAGTAGAGTCTCGGGATGACGACTCATTTTTTCCTCTATTTCGCATTTTCATGAATGGTGAGACTAAGGCTTGACTCGCACTTTTAATTACACCCGCTGGTTAACCATGGTTTTATGGAGGTATCAAGTTAATAACAGGTTAAAACCCAGTATTTACTTAGATTTAATAGTGCCTTGATCTTCCCGCAATGTTGCACTGCTACAAAAATAGGGCATGGAAGAAGCAGCCTTCGATACGCTCATTCTTTCCGACCTGCATCTTGGCTCAGAAATCAGCCGGGCCAAGGATGCCTTGGACTTCCTGCGCACGGTCCGCTTTAAGCGTTTGATCCTGCTGGGAGATATTTTCAGCGATCTGAACTTTCGCCGACTCACTAAAACTCATTGGCAGTTCTTGGGATACATCCGTAAGCTCTCCAACCCCAAACGCGGCATCCAAGTAGTTTGGGTAGAAGGCAATCATGACGAGGGCCTTTCAGAAATCATGTCGCACCTAGTGGGGGTGCCTGTTTACAAGCAGTTTGTGTGGGAGTTCGAGGGAAAGCGCCACCTGGCGATTCATGGACATCAGTTTGATCGCTTCGCCATCAACAACGCCATGCTAAGCCGCGTGGGCCAATGGATCTTCCATCAACTGCAAAAACTCGACTTTGGAAACAAGAGGTTTGTCCGCTACCTTGACCGGCTCAACACGCAATGGTTGCGTTTGACCGCCAAGGTTGCATTGGGAGCGCTCAGCTACGCAAAACAAGGCAAAGCTGAGCGCATTTTTTGCGGCCATACACATGTTGCCCTACAACGGGAAAAAGACGGTGTTGAGTATTTCAATACAGGCTCCTGGACCGATTCCCCGTGTACCTACATCACCGTAAGCCAAGAAGGAGTGCGGATTCATGAATATACCAGCCAACGAATTGACAATTGTGATTCCAGCCAAGAACGAGAGCAGGCTTTTGCCGAAGCTGTTGAATTCGCTATGCCAGCAGGACTACCCGCTGATGCAGCATACGAAAGTCTACCTTGCTGACGCAGGCTCGACCGATGGCACCCAGGACGTTGCAAAAAGCTACAGTGATCGCCTGGCAATTGAAGTGATTCCCGGTGGACTGCCCTCGGTCGGCAGGAATGCCGGCGCCAAGCGTGCCGTGAGCGAATACATCCTGTTTCTTGATGCTGATATGGAGCTTCGTGACCCTACGCTCGTCCGCCGGGCCGTCGCGCTGGCAAGGCGCAGAAAGCTCTATTGCGTTACCACTAACATCTGGTGCAATAACGGCAACCTGCGGGACCACTCTCTTTTCATCTGCAACAACCTGGCGCAGTACGGCTCAATCATGGCAAAACCGTTCAGCACAGGAATGTTCATGCTATTCAACGCAGGCGAATTTCACCGTCTCGGAGGTTTCAACGAGCGGGCACTCTACGCCGAAGATTACATGCTTACGAAACAGGTAAAGAGCCGAAAATTTGGGATCGTGCGAGGGAGGGTGTTTACCTCCAATCGGCGGTTCCGCAGCATGGGGCACCTTGCCATCGTCCGCATGTTCGTAAAGACGGTGTTTAATACATTTGATGATGACTACTTCCTGCGCGATCAGGGATATTGGAAAGTACCAGTGCGCTAAATAATTCCTCCTTCTTCATGGCACAGCCGGCAGTGGCTGTGCTTTTTTTTGTGCAAGCAACCAACTCTTTTGAAGCATAGCCGCAACCAAAAACAAACCTTTGAAACACGGAGGAACAGAGGAAACAGAGGAAATCAGGAATCGGAGATCCACGGCTAGCCGGGACAGGTCGGTGGATCGGAACTGCCAAACCTGGCCCTGGGAAAAGCACAGAGAATTTGCGAGAAAAAGCGATCACAAAGATTTTTATTTATAGAGACAAGAAATCACGAGTTTGAAGTTCTGGACTACGGTGATTTTGCTGCAAGTGGCTCCACTCATTTACATTGGAGAACGTGAGCACAACTCCTTTAGACGTTCTCGCGATTGCCGCCCATCGAGACGATGTGGAACAGACCTGCGGCGGTACGCTGCTCAAGATGGCGCAGCACGGACATCGTACCGGCATTCTGGACCTCACCCAGGGAGAGATGGGCACGCGTGGCACCGCTGAAGACCGGGGTCGCGAGGCCGCTGAGGCGGCCAGGATTCTGAAGGTCAGTTTCCGCCGGGCGCTCGATATTCCCGACGGCCGCGTAGAAAACACGTGGGAGAACCGTCTGAAGATAGCCCAGGTAATACGTGAGCAACGCCCGCGCGTGGTAATTCTTCCTTACTGGCAGGGCCGCCACCCGGACCACTACACCTGTTCGACACTGGGATATGAAGCCTGCTTTCTTGCTGGATTGAGCAAGCTCCAACTTGCCCAGCCAGCAAGAGAAGCAACAGGGGGCAATGAGGCTTCCTACCGGCCTCATCGGCCATTCAAGATCATCTATGCCAGCCTTTATCACGATATTCGTCCGACGTTTGTCGTAGACATCACGGAGCAGTTTGAGTCGCGCCTGGAATCCATCTTTGCTTATAAATCGCAATACACCGATCAGGAAGCCGGACGCAATGACTTCCCTGCCCACGCAGAAATCCGTGAACGCGTAGCCACCATGGCCGGCTTCTACGGCCTGTTGGCAGGAGTGAAATATGCGGAACCATTCGTGCAAAAAGAGGTAGGGCTGGTGGATGATGTGACGATGATTCCGGTAAAGTCGATTTAAAAAATCGGGAGATCGGGTGATCGGATCGTAGGAGATTTATGCTACTGGACTGGAGACAGCGACTTGCAGGCATGGATGATCATGTTGCGGACAGCATCTTGCAGATCGAGGAACTCCAGTCCATAACGTAATCCATCGCCGTTACGCACGGCGGCCCTCATCCTCACAGCGGCCGTAGTACCGGGAAATGTAAGTTCCAGTTCCACTTTTGCGCCAACTCTAAGGGCACTAGGAATGTAGGCGGTCATTCCGCCTTCGCTTATGTCGCTGCCTCGGCCATACATTGCTGTAGTAACGCCTGGGACTGTGTTCACTGTAACTTTAATGCGGACGTCGATTTTGTAGCGGGCCCAGCGGCGTACCTCAGATGAGTCTTCTAAAAGATGGGCCAGGAAGTCCGATTGCAATTTAGGGTCATTCACTGATGTCCATTCTAAGTGGGTACGGATGTCATGCAAAGTTACTACAGTCACTTACGCTGACGGTTTGAGATCGGGGGATCGGGAGATCCGGTGATCGGGAGATCGGGAGAATTCCCTTCACTCATTTTGTGGGTTTCATCGCCTCCTTCGCAACGGGGCTCGCCGCCCCAGACTGATCGGTTTGTCTTGGTCTTCATCTTCAAAATTCCCCATCACCTGATTCCAGCGGATCATGGCGCTGGTGGGGTCGAGTCCTTCTACTGCGTGCTGGGCGCGCATAGTTGCAGATTTTTTAGTGGGCTCAGGCAATGATAGGCAAAGATATTTGAGGCAATCCCGCAAATGGTTATCTTTGTCGACTATTTTTTCGGTAGGGTTCCTGCGGACCAGTTGGGCCGACGAGAGCTCTTCCCGCCGCGCTCGCCGCAGTTCCCACAAGAGGTTCGGGCAGCCATCGTTGTGCAAGCCATAGATAGGGCGCTGGATGTCCCTTTTATGTTTAGGACAGACAATACGCAGCGTAGGCTCCCGGCTTTCCAGATTGATCCAGTGGCTGAGAATTCGCTCCATGCCCAGGATCTCGCTGTTCTGGGGCGCGGGCAGCAGGTTGGTAATGCCCTCTTCCGAATACAGATCGGCGATGGCCTTGAATGATCCATCCCCCTGGGCCTGGGTTTTGTAAAAGATGGAAGGATCAGCTACGACCTCGGCTTCCAGGAAGCCCTTCAGATTTTCCAGATTAGGACGATGCTGCTTGGGACTGAAACCAGGCTGGTAATATTCAGCCAAGATATAAAGGACGCCGTCAAAATCCACGCAGCCCACTAACGCCGCCGTGGGATTGGCCTTGCCGTGATCGAATCCGCCAATGCGTTTCCAGTGGGGCGACGGCTGAAATGCGGAGCTGTCGATGATGATCTTGTCGCCCCAGCGGCCCAGAGCATCGGCAAACAGGCGTTCTCCGCCTCCGGCCTCATGGATGATCTCCTGCTCACGGTCCCATGCACCCTGAGAGCTGTACTTCTTGCGCTCCTGGGCAATCCATTCCGGCCCGCGCTCGGGATCAGCGGAATAATGCACACGCATAACCGTCGTGCCCTGGCGTGTGCGACGAAATGTTAAGCCCTTGGGAATATCTTTCATAGACTGCAAAGCTCTCTCTGCTGATTGCATTGGGTTGTGGAATAATTTGTACGCAGAACATTCTCTCTATTCGAGACAAATCCCCGGAGTCAATTGGATGGCCCAGGAAACAGTCGATTACGGTGTCAGATGCACGCATTGTGGCTCGCCCATACGCATAGGCCATATTCAAGGGGCGCCGCGAGAGCAGTTGACGTTTGTCCTGAACCCCAGCGAGTTGAAGTGCCCCAGTTGCAGCATGTCGGCGATTTATCAGGGCAAGGCTGCTGTCTTCCAACGATTCGGCATTCACGCTTATTGGGGTGTCACTTGCGAGTGTGGACGCTTCTATCCACTCAAGAAAGCAACCCTCAACCCTCACGAAAAAGTTCCGGATGTTCCAGCATTTGGGATCATTTGCACGCATCGCGGCCAATCGAACCGCGAACGGATCCTGACCCGACAAAAACTGCTGAAGATCGAGACTGATGAGGAGATAAAGAATTTTCGTCCGCATCCGCTGTTCCGTTAGTCCGTTTTAGAAAATGCTGCACTCTCTATTTTTGCTATGCGGGCCGAAAAACCAATTAGGTAGAAGCCTAGGGCAATCGCATGAAACAAATCGAGGCCAGAAATCTGAACTTTGAACATGGGAAGATTGGGGAGTTGGGCTATTCTCGCACCCGAGCCTCTCGTAAAGAGGCCACGATTCCAGGTTGAACTCCCTGCCACAGCATTTCAGCAGGAAACATCCTCGGGGTCCTTCGACTCGCGCTATGCGCTCGCTCAGGATGACAGGGTGTTTGCGGTATCGCTGACTTAACCGCAGAGTCTTATATTTCCTTTTAATACGCAGGAGAGCAAGCCGGCATCAATTGCTGCCGGGCTTTTCAATCGCACGAACCAGGGTAAAGCGGTCTTTTTCAAACTTATAGTAGTAAACGCCGCTGCCTTTTTCGTTGCGGCTGCCGGTAAAAACTATCAAACTGCTATCAAGCCGGAAATCCATTCCGGACTCCACATTGTCCGGCCAACAACAGATTGTGAATGGAATCCAGAACACTTTTCCGGTCTTGGCATCAAGGGCCGCGCCCATCAGGCATTCTGCTCCGCAGCCCCAGGCGGTCAGCACATAGTGGCCAGCGAAGTTTGGTTTTTCGCGCGCTGCCTCTCTCAGCATGGTCCGAAACTGCCTGTCGCTGCGGGTTGCAAGCAGCGGCTGAGCGGTCTTGCCCTCATAGCGCTCCTTAACCCGATAGTCCTCAAATCTTGGGACTGGTTGATTGTCCTGGCCAAGACTGGCAGCGCCGGATGCAACGACCAGCAAAGCCAATAACAGAAGTACGGACCTGGACACTAATTTGCTCTCCAAAATCAGCGTGCGGAAACGCCGATGCAATATCAACGCATTATATAGCGTGCTCCTGTTGCCAAACTTGCGTCTTTGAGAAGGCACTTTGGAGCCGCTCAAGGGACTGAAATGACCGCGCCTCGACGTATAATTTACCTACTATGCCAATCACTAAATATGAGGGCCGAACGCTTACGAACCAGGTTTTTCAGTTGGAAGAGTGCTGGTTTGTAAACTGCGTTCTGCGGCAGTGCCGCATTTTTTATGGGGGCGGCTCTTATTTGTTCGAAAACACCACCTTCGATAATTGCCAGTGGACCTTTCAAGGACCAGCAAACCAAACCATGCAGTTATTGACCCTGATCGGACTGATCAAACCAGGACAGGCCCCGGTGCCCAATATCCAGAGTTCCGGTCCGGTCAATTAGAGCAAATAGCAATTGGCAGATAGAGATCTTTTGTAAGACTTGGTTTTCTCAAACACCAGAATCTAAAGCACCCTCACTCCTACGTCGCTCGGGTTTGCTCAGGATGACAGAATGACTTCTACTTCTGATACTACTGCCGTAAACGGTCGACGCTTTGATGCTGTCCAGTTCTTACACAAACACTTAAAACCCAGTGTTGTTCTGGCTCTTTGTTTCCCGACTCAAGTGTGGGGCTTCCACGACAATTTGTGAGAGGCGCACAGTGCGTGTTTTGCCATCGGCAGTACGCACACGGGCGACATCCATCGTGGGACTTATGTAGCGCACGGTGGCCTGCCGTCCATCGGTCAGGGCCACTGGCTGGCCTTTGCTGATTTGCTTGCGGCGCTCAGCGGCCGGCGCGCGCGATTGAATCATGTTTCTCTCTTTGAATTCTTTTACTGCCTGGTGATTCATCCGGCTGGCCTCAGAAAAGGCCCGTTGAGCTGCGGCGCGGTCGCCGGAATCCCGAGCGTTGCGGCCTCGCTTATATAGATGATGGGTCTGGTCGGTAATCCGCTGCACCTCGCGGGGGACAATCTGGACCTCCGATGTTCCTCCGTTGGGCAGCTTCACCTGGACGTTGGCGCTTGGATATCCGGCTTTTTCCGGACGCCCTTTCAGGAACCTATCTTCCACGCTGATCACCGGAAACTCTCTCCTGATCTGCAGGATCAGCCGGTCTTTGGCCTCAGGACTATCGGCTGAAATCTGGGCCGCTGAATAATCAGAGATGGTTTCCGCCGGCTTCCCTTCCTTCACCTTTTCCTTCACCCGCTCCAGGTTCTTCTCAGGACGCAGCCGCTCAAATTTTGCTCCCGGCACCCGCGCACAAATCTCAGAGAGCCTGGTTTCGAGCTTGGGAGCGTTCTCTGCCGCCAGCCTTTCGTTCTGCACCGGTGAGCGCAAGGGCTGAACAATCTGACGTCCGGTGCGCGAATCTTTTTTGCCGACACGCTCTTGCTGGCTGTGCGTGGGACGCAGTGGTCTGCCTTGCAGCCGCGATTCATCGCGCATCTTTACCCGGTCTGAAACCGTTGGTATCTGTCCGGGGAGTGGACGGGCCTGGGATTCTGTCTGAACAATCTCCGGCTTTTCAATGGCAGATGCAGGGTGGCGAGCAGCGGCGATATTTGCCATAAGATCAAAGATTCCCAGCCTCCGCAGGATGGATGGAGCGTCGGCCAGGATGGTTCGGACAACCTTGGGATCTCTTTGTTTGGCCGATGCTGAGCTGGCTTTGGCGGTTGAGGAAACCTGTTCCGCCACCTTGCCTGGGGTCACCATCATTAGTTTGTGTCGAATTAAAGGAGAAGAAGACATAGGTAAGCTCCTGTGCGGCTAAATTTTGTTGGAGCAAGTCGGATAAACCTTACCGCTGATAACGCTGATTAAACTGATTGACACTGATAAACCAAAAACCTGCAACACAGAGGTAGCGGAGGAAACAGAGGAAAATCTTGACAGATCAACTCCTTACCGCTGATTACGCTGATTTGACTGATGAACGCTGATAAACCAAAAACCTGCAACACAGAGGTAGCGGAGGAAACAGAGGAAGTCGGGAATCCACGACCAGCCGGGACAGGTCGGGGGATCGGAACTGCCAAAACCTTGCCCTGGGAGAGGTCAAGAAAATTTGCGAGAAAAAACAAGATCTTCAAAAGCACCTCGTAGTACAACGCACCCGAGCCGCAACCAAAAGAAATAAAAGAAAAAACCAAAACCGGAACCACAGAGGACACAGAGGAACACAGAGGAAAATCTTGACAGATCAACTTCTTACCGCTGATCACGCTGATTTGACTGATGAACGCTGATAAACCAAAACCTGCAACACAGAGGTAGCGGAGGAAACAGAGGAAGTCGGGAATCCACGGCCAGCCGGGACAGGTCGGGAGATCCACGGCTAAGCCGCAATACAGTTCACTTAAGGATTACATTGACGAATCAGTGTTAATCAGTTGAATCAGTGCCATCAGTGGTAAGAGGGGCTTTGCTTTTACTGGCAGCCAGGAGCTAGAAGCTAGCGGCTGTCTTTTCCCCCACACTCTGCTGGATCAAGAAATATCTTGCCATGCGAAAAAAACAGTCTCTGACCGCTCTTTAAGACCGTGGCATCCGCGCATCCATTTACCTCCTGGGAGGTATGGTTGGCCGCATCATAAATCAGCACGTGCTCGGTAACACTGTTGATGATTGCCACCAAATCGGAATGTGCGGTTGGCGTAAGGCTGTCGTCTTCTTCAATATGTGTAAGAAACTCAAGCTTGCCATTGGAAAAGCGGTATAGGCCCTTGGTTTGTTGCTCGCCGCCCAACACAAAGATCGCATCTCCACTCTGGACAACCGAGTTGCAGCTTGACAGGAGCGTGGTCATCGCGCCGCTGCGCAGATCGAACCGCTTGAGATAGGCCCCATCAGGCTCGTCATAAGTACGCGCCAAGATAGATCCGCCGTCAGGCGTGAATGCCATCTCATAGCCCAGGGGTTCGGTCGGCAGCTTATACGGTCTTGGCCATCTCTTTACCACGCGGCGGTCTGCGATATGAAAGGCATTCAAGGCAAACCCATGCTTAGCCAAGTTCCAGAAAGAGAGAAAAGCGCCATCGCGGGAAACTGCCAGCCCCATGGCCCGGCCTGGATATATTTTCTCAACCGCCCCATCCGGTCCCAGCCGAAAAATCCCCCTGAAGGAGCTAAGGTATGCGCTCCCTTTCGCCCAAACGATGCTTCCGGTCTCTAAATTAGAGACCGCGGTTTTGATTTCGTGAATGCTCCACGAACTCCCGGCCTTGGCGACCGACATCAGGAACGCTGGAATTTGCACGTCGTCCGAATCGCCCGTGAATTGCTTCCGGGTGCTGAGCAGCAGTAATTTGTCTTCGCTGGGAGAAGGGCTGACGGCAAAGATGTCTGTGGCCTTCGGAATCGTAAGCGCCTTGTCTCCGCCGGCGGGCGTGGATGCCAGGAACAGCGCCGCGAGCAAGGCGGCAATCCAAGTTTTTTCAATCATGTTCTACCTGCGTCGCGTCCAGTGTATATGGCCTTCATGCTGGCGTTCCAGAGTGGGGTTGTGAAATGGCCGTCTATCGCGATAGAGCTGCCTGCCAGGACCATAGACTTCATGGTCATGGCGGGCATTGAACCGGTTGATGATGCCGTCCACCCAGGCCCTGACCTCGGGGTCTCGGTGATAGGCATTGACCGGCTTTCCATTGATCATGTCGATGTCCGCAGCCAGTCCCAGAGGATGGTTGGAATGCGGGCTGTGCTGTCCGTTGGTGGTGTAGCCAATACGGATGCTCCTGATACCTTCGGCGGCCACGTCGTCGAGGAATTCTCTTTCCACCTGATGATTCAGGCGCGGCGCCGGTCTTCCATGAGCATCAACGTATTCAATGGTGATGTCAGGCGGCGGCTGGATGCGCGACGGCTGGAACACCTGCCTGGTCATGTCTATAATTCTCGGTCCAACCGGCCGTCTCGATGCAGCTTGCCTGCCGGTTGCACGCTGCGAGGGAGCCGGAGCCTGCCTGCCGACGCTACCGGAGGAAGCCTGCGTACTCGGGGATTGTCCGCCTGATGCACCGGAAGATGGTTGCATGTTTCTTGGGTCTTGATCATCGAACGTCATGGTTTTCTCCTAATCACAATCATTCACAAAATCGGCAAACCAGCCGGGGCCTGCTGAACTGAGCACCACGATCTTCTTGCATACCGGAACAGCATGGTCGTATGCCTTGCCCGCCTCAGGCATGAAGGCGGCCTCGTCTTGCAACAGTCCCCACGGATGATAGGAACGGATCTGGTCTCCCCCGCCGGGAATGCCGATAATCCGGCTGCCACTCGCAAACTCCAGCACGCCTGCTGCCATATACCTTAGCCTGCGAGTCAGCGGAAAGGCGCGCTTCAATTCCGGACGCTGCCGCTCATACAGTATTTTTGCGTACTCCACCAGCTCAAATGCCTTCTCCTCTTTTTGCGACTGAAAAAGGACTTCAATCCCTTCGGTGGTCATGGCGGCATGAGTAAAGAGTCCAACAAACAGCCAAGAGAGCATCATGTCCCGTGATTTTTCAACGAACAGGACCGGCTGCTCCTTAAAGGTCTCGACAATAGGGCGGAAATAGGGTTTATCCGGGAATGGACGATGCGGCCCGCTTGCTCCGGCCTCGCGCCAGTGGCTGTCTTTCGTCTGGGTGTAGTTCTGCATCCAGACCAACGGATCGGCGACCATCTCCTGGACATGGTCGCTGGTGGTTTGATTTGCCTCCTGAAGCACCTTGTAGAGCACAGGTATCTGCGGACGCAGGTGGAGAGGCACGGGACTGTTCTTGCTCAATCTTTTTTTCATTGGTCCTTTTCCGTGGATTCGGGGAAGAGGCCGCGTTGAACGAAAAACTCAACCTCCTGTTGGGTCTTGCCTACAAGTTGCCGGGCCAGATCGGCAAGGCGGGTCAAGTCGGCGTCGAAGACCGCGGCCAGGGCCTCGGAGGCCCTGACTTGGGCGCCCATGCCATTGTTGGTCTCTTCGGGCGACATCTGGGCGATCTCCCAGAGCCGGTTGAGGACATGAGTGCGGCTGAAATTGAGCTGTGTTCCCAGCAGCTTTCCTGATTCTTCGGTCATAGCTTTCTGCTTTCTCCTGATTTCATCTGCAACGATAGGGTTCTTCATTAACTTGTGGGCAGCAGCTTTGGGGTTGCGATATCCCGCAGCCCGGGCCGCGGCAACGGCATTGCCATGCCAGGCGGCGACAAAATTAAGCATGTTCTCGGTGAGAATGCCTGAAGCACTCGAGTCTCGATTCGGCATAATAAAGATGAGGGATAGAAGCAGGATGGAAGAGACCTTAGGGGCGGCCCTCTTTTACCCAAAAACAACTGCCAGCAGCAAGGACCAAAGATTAGATTTTCTTAATTACTATTTCTCATTTCAAGAACAAAGAGTTGTGGACATCGGCAACTCACCTATATTAGAGTTCTGGTAAATCCCCCAAAGTTCCTTTTCCCAGGACAGGATCAGCCAATGCCCACGTCTTACCGTATTGACGCTCAACGTGCCGTGATCTTCTCGACCTGCCGCGAAACGATCACCGATTCAGATGTCCAGAATTACATGGAAATGCTCGCGCAAGATATTTCCTTCAGTCCGGCCTATTCGCACCTTATTGATTGCTCAGAGGTTACGTCCTTCGATGTTTCTTCGGCCTTAGTCAGGTCGGCTGCCGGCAAGAAACTGTTTTCATCGCGCGCCAAGTGCGCCATCGTGGCGCCCCAGGACTACATTTTTGGAATGGCGCGGATGTTCCAGATGCAGCAGCACGGAGAGCTTGAGGTCTTTCGGACCTTAATGGAAGCTCTGGCGTGGCTCGGAATTGGCGAAACACCGATTCCAGCGGCCGCCCGGCCAGTACCTGCGCCGTTGCACAAATCTGCCTGACCTGCTTAGGCCCTAGGATTCTTTCTTTCGCTTTTTTCAGGTCGCCGATTTTTTTTCGAATATTAACACTCAGAGTGTCTGGTTTTTGAGTACAATAAAAACACACCATTCGGTAGAAAAATCCATGCACAAGAAAAGAGATCATATCTCTGACGAGATGTGGATCAATCCCAAGTCCAACATCAAAGGTGATAGAGGCAACCGGGCGTATGACGACCGCCTGGGTGTCCCCAATAGCGCCAGGTTTCTGGAGCTGGCCGATATGGCCCTCGGGCTGAAAAAGCCGGAGTCCAAAAAGAAAAAGGCCGCAGCAGCAGGCGCTCACCATTCCTTGGAAAAGACCGAACCGTATTCCAGTTGAGCCGTTCTCCAGGCGTCGGCAAAGCTTGTCACCCTCGAGGTGAGCGCAGCGAGCCGCAGAGCTGCTCAGAGCTCAACTCCTGTTTCTCGACAATTCTTAATTTGCATCCAACTCCCGGATGCCGCTCAACATCTTCTCTAAACGTACCCTACGTGTATCTGGCCATACACCGCAGGCGAAATTGGGGGAGCATCGTGACTGCGATATACAAGCCAGGAGACACGGTTCCAACCAGCGGCCTTTACCAGATTGACCACCACTCCCACCGCCTGATGCATGAGGCTGCGCTGGCCGCAGACAGTAGGTTTCCTAGCTGCAAGCAGTGTGGAAACCGGGTCCGTTTTACGCTCTCCAGGGCGATTCGAGGGTACATCCTCCCATTCCGCTCAACTCATTTCTTGGAAGAGTACGACGATCCAGACTCACCACTCGCTGCTACAGGATGACCGAACTCCCTGAGGCGGCAGCGCACCGTTTAGGAGTGTCTACATTTAACAAGATGAATGGGGTTGCGAGGAGTCCCGCAAGGGACGCATGAAAGTAGCCCAGCACCGGGGTCCCCAGCGCGCGCCGCCTTTGCGCGTGATGGGGTGGAAGCACCGGGGTCAGCCCGCAAAAATGTTGGTCCCACCAAACCGTGCTTGGCCGAACCCAGTGCTGGGTGGCCTTCCAAAAATGCAACAAGTCCCGTAAGGGACGGCTGAATCATTTCTCCTCCTGTAGGCCGTGCGTGGCAAGAAATTTCTTGAACTCGTCGCTGAAACTGACCCGTTTTGTGATGTTCAGCTTGGGCACGGATATAGGCCACCGTTTTCTCCCGTTGGGCAACACCGATGGAAAAAGCTCCGTATCCTTCCTGCCACGAAAATCTTCCTAATTCCGAAAAGCTCTCGTTGATCCACTTCGAAGATCCCGCCTTTAATAACTGGACCGCCTTCGACACCGAAATGGTCCGAGGTAGCGAAAGCAGCAGATGAACGTGGTCCGCCACGCCACCTACGGCCAGGGCTACCATGGAATTCTCGCGAGCGATTGCGCCCAAGTAGGCATGCAGACGGTCTCGCATCTCTTCCCGAATCAGAGGCCGCCGTTCAGCCGTGCTGAACACAACATGAAGCAGGCAGCATAAATGACTGTGCGACATAGTTTCAGTCGTCCCTAGCGGGACTCTCCTCAATGATTAATCTTTCCCCACCACTGGGTTCGGCCCAAACAGCCTCGCAGTCCGGAGTTTTTGGCGTGCCGAACCGTAGTGGGCTACTCTCACACGTCCCTTTCGGGACTCATCGCAAACCACACATCTTACTGAAATACAGATATGTCACGATGAACACACTCATGTGTCAAAATCTATTCACCAGAAATGGCCAGCACTGACCCAAGACCTAGTTCATCCCTGCCACATGCTGAGAGTTTGTGGCAGGGGCTTGGGGTATGACCAATTCCTTTGCGGCAACAACCGAGGGATCGAACTTTCTACGACTTCTTCTGCTGCCCGTTCGAACGAGCGCCGAACCATTCCATCTGTATTTGGATATCTTGTATCGATGATTGCACCAAACACACCCGTCACCGGCAATAGCTTCCCATAGCTCCAGGTTGCCGTCTCCTTCGAGGACCCTGAGGCTAGACTGTGCCGTATTATGATTCATGAGTATTTCGTATTTCCCGTGATTGGCCGAGAGCACAAGGTATAAATTATCGGAGCCGTCACCGAGCGCCCGGAAAGCAAACACCACCGCGCTACGTTCTAGGGAGAGGCGAAACTCACCTCCACTCAGAAAAACCCAGTCGGCATCAATGGTAAATGGCTTGCGCACCTTGAACCGGGCCACAATCCGGTTCGCGCGCAGCACCACGACCGTGGGGTACGTTATCCGTAGGAATGGGAAAACAGGATGGACTTGGGATTCGTAGACCACAATTGTGTCTTCCGGGTTGAACTGCGAGACTTGCAACAGTTTTACTTCCGCTTCACGAGACAAGAGAACACGCACGGCTTTGGGCACCTTGATAGTCGGCTGCGGCAATTGAAAGAGTCCCATAGGCCCCACCGGGAGCTGTTGCGCCGAACCAGCTATGGACAGCCATGAAATCAATGCCAGAAAGAAAATGGCTGGACGGCTGGGCAAAGAAATAAGAGCCTTAAAGCGACCCAAAAAATCGCGATTCATTCCAATCACCTGTCACTCCTGCGACTGAACAATGCAACTCTTGTGCCAAACAGCAAGTCACAATGGCGGGTTAGAAAATGGTGCAGTTGTAACGTTTTACGGTGGAAGAACGGCCCTTCAGGGCCGTGTAGAGAGTAGCATTTAAAGAGGGCGCTTTAGCGCTGGTGGCACAGGGTCTAGCTCCACCTGCGGAAATGCGGAAGAATATGGATATTCCGACGGCGTTCTCGCCAAGTTCTTGCGTACAGGGTTTTGATGGATATAGTCGCGGTGGCGCTCGTAATCTGCCGCGTCGCGAATGCGATGGTTGGTGAAGCTCTCCTGCCAAACCCACCACGCAAAGCCCAGTTCTTTCTTAGCGCGGAAAGAAAAGCCGCCTTTAATAAACTGCACGGCCTTTTCCAAGGGAACATCGGGGGCTGGAGTGATCATAAGATGAAAATGGTCAGGCATCACAACGAACTCGTAGAGCAGAAAGCGGCCCTTCTTACGATTCTGCTGCAAAACGTCCATGAATAGACTGGCCATATTCTGCGATTGTAGGATTGATTTTCGACCATGGATGATCGAGGTGATAAAGAATGTGCGAACTTGCTGTGGGGCGTGTTCCATGGAGACACCAGGGCTGAAAGCCCGTTATTCTAAACGATCCAATACACGGCCCTGAAGGGCCGTTCTTCCACCGTTTCTTCCCAGAAAAAATGTAGAAACTCTAGCGCTTTAGCGCCGGTGGCATTGCAGCCCCTATGGGCAACTATCGAAGCGAGCACCTTCCGTCCACACCTGGTATCGGATTGGTGACGCATTTTGCGCGGACGAGACGCGCCGCACGACGATCCACTTTGTAGTCATAGTTGTAATATTGGCCGGCAGAATCCACTATGTCTCCGATAAACCTTACGTGAAAACCAATTGCTGTCGCAGTCAATGTACAGGCGTGTGACTCATCGTCGCCTCCCACGTAGAGCGCATGGGTGCGCCGGACCAGCTTACGGGGGTGCAAAGCATCGGGGCCCGGAACCAGGGCAGTATAGGTAACATGCTGCCACGCCGACGCCTTATGAGGATTGACACTGGAGGTCACCACAAACCAACTCCCGTCTGCGGCAGGCGGAGAGACAACATAGTTGAATCTGCTGGATTGCGCATCGGCAATATTCGAATAATCGTTGACCTCGGCAGCCAGAATGTTTGTCCATCCGGTCTCGCTGTGCTGAAAGATATAGAGTGACTCGTCTTGATCCCAGTACACATCGATGATCACACCAACTGCCAATAAATCGGTATGCTGCGGAACTGCTTTTACGGTAACGTCGAGAACGTGGCCATAAGTGTAATTGGGCCCATGCTCCATAGCTGACGGGTTCAAGAGCCCTAAGTCCCTGAGTTGCAGACGGATGGCAGAGCGAAACCCGTCTGGCGACACCGGACCTCTGTCCTGGTTCAGGAGGCCCGTAATCAGGTCACACAATTGATGTTTGAACCGCTTCTGGAGAAGACGGACACGTGCCGGAACATCGTAGTGGTCCTCAGGCAAGATGCCGCCATCGCGAGAAAAATGGAAAGCTCTGAGTTCTTTCGCCGTGCGAAGAATCGGAGGCTGCCCCGCGCTGCCAAGATTGATCCCATCAATAGTTTTGGAATTGTTTTGCCGGGCATCGCAGTATGAACAAAATGACACAAAGACCAGAAGCGCAAGCACTGCCAGCCGAATCATCGTTCCGAAGTTCTGCATTTGCCTACTCCCTCTTAGAGATCGAAAGCCATCGTTGCGTATGCACTTTTCATACCACTTGAGAATTCCCGGCATTGAGATGTTTTGGAGAAAATCTCGTATCTGTAACAACACACTCACGTGTCAAACTGACCCACAGAATGCAGCATCGATAGCGATCCAGTCATTGCCACGTGGCTTTATTCCTTGGGCCACCGTTTAACGATTCGATCATAGTTCCTCTGAACTTTTTTCCCGTAATCAGGGTCGGTCTTCTCGGAATTGTAGTTATGAATGGCGGTGGGCCAATCCGACCAGACTGGCTCATAATGAGCCTTCTTGTATTTCAGCAGCTGACCTACCTGCAGCGGCTTCGTCTCAAACTCCGGGTTATCCTGTTTGAGCTGCTCAATGGTTGTTCCCAAGCTGCGGGCCAATTTGTCCAAGGTGTCGTGTTTTTTACCCTGATGGGGTCTTCCGGTGGGCCAACGGCAACCGAGTTTTCGGATTTAACCCTACGACCCAACAGGTAGATGATGGCTGCTTTGATGTTTAGTTCTGGCGTCATCCGGTGATTGTGAAACGCCGTACTCATTTCTTTTCGGAGTTCATTGGTAGTAAATAGATCGGTGTGTGATCTCCCTGAAATGACATCTTGGATACCTGTGTCTGCCTTGCGCCTCCCAATCTGCATTGGCCAGATCTTCCACTCTTTTCCGCCATTAAAATCTGGCCCGCCGGATTCCTGCCACAACATTGCTTTTATCATCCGCCAGTCTAAGGGGTTTGGATCTTGGAAATGCTTATTTGCAATTTCGTTATTGATGTCAACAACTTCCTTCTTGATCAAACCATCATAGCCACTCCAGCGCTGATCCCAGAATGGATTCTTTTTCAGCGCTTTAAGCGTCGATGATCTCTCATTGATGACTCTCAGCTTTGAAGGAGTCTTGGAATTAAAACCTCTGAACTTCTGGTTCTGATATTCATCAATCATCTTCAGCATCTGAGGAGTCACATTGCCGTCCTCAGCAAGCTTGTCGCCCGGCACATCTCCACTGTCAACAGCCGCATTCAACAATTGCTGGATAAATTTGACATCTTCGTATTGGTTATCTGCACCGGCTTCCTTAACGCCAACTTTGCCTTTCAAGATATGTGATTCGGGCTTCTTGGAATGATTAGAACTGGCAGAATTCTCTTGATCCGCAACCCTGGGAGCACCTGTCGTTCGTGATTGACTGTGACCTAGCACTGCATTCGGAGTAGTGACTGGTTTGTCAATCGCTTGCCCATCGGGCCTCGCATTGGTTCCAGTTCTGTTGGCAGTTTGCCGAGGATTTGTGTCCAGCGAGTTCGCAGAGCTGTTTGTCGCCACGTTGCTGCTGGTGACCGAGTCAGTTGAGTCTTGATTCGCAGGTTCAGCAACTTGTTTTATTCCTGCAAACCGTGACAGCTTCTCCTCTCCCGAAAGCGTGCTCAGCGGTAAGGAAGAGCCACTTGCGGGTGTCTGATTGGGATTGCTTCCGGCAGGGGCCGCAAGAATCCTGTCCCCTAAGGCGCTGGATTTGCCGGGGCCGCTTGTTCCGCTACCATCGGACCGGGTCCAAGAGTTATTCCCAGAAACAGGATTACCAAGATAGCCATCGCGGAAGAACCGATTCACTCCAGGCATCATGTAAGCCGAATGATCTATCTGCCCCGAGGTGTTGGCCAGATCCTGGTTGGGAGTGATTGTTCCATTCGAAGTTCCAGAGAGCGTCCTAGAATCGTGACCTGCGAAGGGACCGGCAGACGCTTGCGTACGGTTGCCGGCCATCTCGAGCAAGGGCCTGACACGCGCCATGGCATCCCCGGATACAGCTTCCGGCTGACCGAGGTCATAAGGTCGTCCGTGGACCGAAAGGTAGTCTCCAGAGATGCTGGGGTAGTTTTGCTGCCCTCTGCCGGACGGAGGATTGAGGTTATTGAGCTGGTCCAGGTAGGGGCCCGCGGCCGATCCCAGTTGGCTAAGGAATCTTTGGAGCTGAGAGCCTTCTTCCGGTTCGGGCTGGCCGGTGGACAGTTGTCCATCTTCAGGTTCGAACATGTGTTACCTCTTTAAGAACTGGGATTTTCACCGCTAAGGAAGATCAAAACCTTACCGCTGATGACGCTGATTGACTGATCAACGCTGATCAAAGTCGTTGTAAATCTGGGATTTCACCGCCAAGGACGCCAAGGGGCGCAAAGGGTTTGGGTTTTATCCCCCGAAGGTCGGAGGCTTTGGCCCGCCAAAGCCTGCTGGGTGGTCTACAAAACCTGGCGTCGTAGCACTATTGCCGCCGCCCTGAGTCTCCGGTGGCTTCATCCTAAATCCCATCCGGTTGCCCGGCATGAGGTAGTTAGGAGGTGTTTGCACCGAGGAGGGCACGCGCGGTTGCTGCCAGTTGGCCCGGTCACGATAGTAGTTCCGGTTAAGCGCCCCTCTTCCGGTGTAGGTTGTTGGACCTTGTCCACGCATGCCGGAGACAAAATTGTTGGCAGCACCCAAGATCCTCTGGCCGATCCCCATCTTGTATTGAGGATTACCCTGATCAGGCGGGCCCAAGAATGCAGGCGGTTGCTTCTGGAACACTCCACCAATGTTGTTCGGCGGAAGATAGTCCGGGGGCATTTTTCCTGGACCTCCCCCCGGCAATGGACCGATGGCAGGATCGGGAGGCTTGGGAAGCATCGATTGCTCCTGAGACATTCCGATCAATGGATTTACTGGTAAGGGCATAATGTAGGCTCCAATAAGAAATGCAAATGGCAATTAGCAATTAGCAAAAGACAACAGCAACACCCAAAACATTTCACCGCAGAGGACGCAGAGGGCGCAGAGGAAAAGCAACCCCAACACCAAACCTTTTTTAACCACAGAGGGCACAGAGGAAAGCAAGAGCAGCCCCAAAACCTTGGGAAGCATCGATTGCTCCTGAGACATTCCGATCAATGGATTTACTGGTAAGGGCATAATGTAGGCTCCAATAAGAAATGCAAATGGCAATTAGCAATTAGCAAAAGACAACAGCAACACCCAAAACATTTCACCGCAGAGAACGCAGAGGGCGCAGAGGAAAAGCAACCCCAACACCAAACCTTTTTTAACCACAGAGGGCACAGAGGAAAGCAAGAGCAGCCCCAAAACCTTTCACCGCAGAGGACGCAGAGGGCGCAGAGGAAAAGCAACCCCAACACCAAACCTTTTTTAACCACAGAGGGCACAGAGGAAAGCAAGAGCAGCCCCAAAACCTTTCACTGCTTCGCTGCGCTCAAGGACAGGCTAGGAGGGCGCAAAGGAAGGCGAAGTAGCAATTAGCAAATAGCAACTGGCAATTCGCAAAAAGACAAACCCAACACTAAAACCAAAACCGTTCACCGCGGAGACGCGAAGACGCGGAGAAAAACAAACCCAAGACGAACACATTTCACCGCAAAGGACGCAGAGGGCGCAGAGGAAAAGCAACCCCAACACCAAACCCTTTTTAACCACAGAGGGCACAGAGGAAAGCAAGAGCAGCCCCAAAACCTTTCACTGCTTCGCTGCGCTCAAGGACAGGCTAGGAGGGCGCAAAGGAAGGCGAAGTAGCAATTAGCAAATGGCAATTAGCAAAACCGGGGAAAGTCTTTGCCGCTGATTTACGCTGACAAACGCTGATCAAAACGGCAATTAGCAAAACCGGAAACGAACTAAAGCACTCAAGACTCAGCTACCGATCTTCCCGGCTAGCCGTGGATCTCCTGATTTCTTCGCTTCCTCTGCGTCCTCTGCGCCCTCTGCATTGCTAACAATCAGATTCGTGCCAGGCCGCGAAGGATTTTGCGAAGAATTTCTTTGCTTTTGTTGCGGTAGGGACGAGGATTTCTCACCGCCCCCCGCGCGGATCCGTACTGGCGCACTTTAGCGCATACGGCTCTTACCTTGAGTGCTTAGCGTCGAAGCGCACCTCCGGGTAAGGATGCAGAATCCGCGGTAGAGGCAAGTACAGGCTAATG
>Ga0210408_10000316_pt1 | contig 67231 bp, 57 predicted proteins | sample IncBWH4MmetaG_FD_155471 | JGI IMG/M metagenome (GOLD analysis project Ga0210408, IMG submission 155471) | Forest soil microbial communities from Barre Woods Harvard Forest LTER site, Petersham, Massachusetts, United States - Inc-BW-H-4-M | ecosystem: Environmental > Terrestrial > Soil >... | reverse complement strand
GCGCAGTGCATCAGCGACGTCGAGAGGAAAACCGGGCAGAACGGCGCCGTCCTTGAGCGCCAAGCCGAAAACCTTGTGGCGCGGCCCATTGGATTCCGCCACTGCGGCATTGAAATAAACCGCTTGGCTCGCCGGGTCGATCACCGGCGTGCCGGTGATGCCGAGCGGGGAAATGTTGCCGCACGGCAAGGACGAGCGCGGCACCGGCGTGCCGACCGCGCGCCGCCAGATTTCGTTGCCGGTCTGCGCGTCGAACGCCTGCACCACGTTGTCCTCGGACGCGGTGATCAGCATCGCGTTCGATTGCGCGCGCCACGTCAGCGGCTGCGCATAGAGATGGCCCTCGACGCGCGGGGCGAAACGGTTGTCGAGGCGCAGCGCCCGCGCCTTGTCCCAGGTGAGCCCCGGCACGACGTAGTTTCCGGCGCGCGCGGCATCGTTGTGATAAGTGAGGACGCCGTGCTCCTCGGAGACGGCGTTCGATGGCAACGTTACGGCGAGCAGAGCGACGGCGAGCGCGGTGCTGATGCGCATGGGTGGCCTCCACCCCGGGAAAATTCATTCAGCCCAATCACGTTGCATCAATTCCGCACGAGTGCGCCGACCGCCGCGGCGGCGAGCGCGAGCCACGCGGCGATGAGAACGATGCCGCCGGTCGGCGCGGCCATGGGGAAGAGCCGATGGCCGGCGAATGCGCGCAGGGCGACATCGCCCGAGAACAGCGCCGCGCCGACGATCCAGGCGATGAGAACCGCGAGCAGCAACGGCCGCCACAGCACGCCCTGCCCGTAGAGCGCCGCCCCGCCGACGAGCGCCGCCGCGTGGAACAGCAGCATATAGGCGGCAGCCGCGAGCCCGGCGCCCGGCGCCGCATGGGCATCGGCGGCGGCGAGCATGACCCCGCCCGCGCCCATGAGCCCGGCGAGCAGGAGGATGATCGGGAGAGTCATGCGCGCACGCGTTCGCGCGGCGCTTCGCTGCCGCCGCCGAGACTGCGCCAGTTGGTGGTCTTCGGCACCACGCCCTCGTACGAACTGATGCTCGCGTGCGGGACGTGCGGCTCGGTGGTGCCGATCGCCGGCCCGCCGTTCTGCACGGAGTGCGCGGCCTCGACCATCAGGCGGCGGAACGCGGCGACCGCCACGTCGCTCGCGCCGAGCCGCTCCTTCGAACGGTCGGAGATCGGACCCATGGATTCCCACATGGCGATGTCCTGGGTTGGGATCCCGGCGATGCCGGTGAAGTTGCCCTGTTTCATCGCCGCGCGGTCCTGCAGATAAAGATTCGCGCGCGTGCGCCTGGCGTCGAAGTTGCGGTCGACGTCGACGCCCCACTGCAGCACGTTGAACTTGCGCCAGGTGTCGGGATCGACGCCCGGCTTGTCGCGCCCGTTCCAGGCGATGAAATAAAACATCGTGGTGACGTCGTCCTCGGGCGAGAGCAGGACCGCGACGTTGTGCACGTCATTGGGCGGGATCAGCGCGGTGAAGGGCGCGATGTATACCGTGGTGCGGATGTACTCGTGGGTCGCTTCGTTCATGATCGGCCGGCGGATCGCCGCGTAACGAAAGCCGTAGCTCGTGCGTTCGATCTGGAAGCGCGGCGCCTTGTCGGTCGAGGGCCGCAGCCAGTTCACCTCCGTCGCCTTGGCGCCGTCGACCGGCGCCGGCACCATGTCGGAGGAATGCAGCGTCGAGGAGTGCGCCGAGTCGATCTGTCCTTCGAGCACCTGCGCCCAGTTGCAGCGCACCCGCACCTTGGTGGCGCTCACCCGCGCGTCGGGTGTCGGCGCGAAAGCCGGCGGCTCAAACGGCCTCATCTCCGTCGGCGGCCCCAGGTAAGTCCACACGAAGCCGCCCGCTTCGCGGGCCGGATAGGCCTTGTGCTTGACGCGCTCGGGGATCGCGCTCGCCTGCGGCTCCGACGCCATCTCGACGATGTTGCCGTCCACGTCGAACTTCCAGCCGTGATAGAGGCAGCGCAGCCCGCAGTCCTCGTTGCGCGCGAACACGAGGGAGGCGCGCCGGTGCGAGCAATATTCGTCGAGCACGCCGAGCCGGCCGCGGCTGTCGCGGAACACCACGAGGTCTTCGCCCAACAGCCGCACCTTGACCGGCGCGCCGTCGGGCTCCGCCACCTCTTCCGACAGGCAGGCGGCGATCCAGTGCCGCCGCATGATCCGGCCCATCGGGGCGTCACCCTCGACACGGCAGAGGAGATCGTTTTCTTCCGGAGTCATGGGAACATCTCGAAAATGACAGCCCTCAGATCGGATATAGAGTAAGAAAACCGCGCCACAGTGTCGAGGCGACCGCTGACCAACCCACCCGACCGCAAGCTGCGCATCGGCGTCGCCGGGCTGGGGCGCGCATTCTCCGTGATGCTGCCGACCTTTGCGGCCGACCCGCGGGTGGCGCTCGTGGCGGCGGCCGACCCGCGCGAGGAGGCGCGCCGACGGTTCGTGGCGGACTTCGCCGGCACGGCCTACGCGCGCGTCGAGGAGCTGTGCGCCGATCCCGCGGTCGAAGTCGTTTACGTCGCAACGCCGCATCAATTCCACGCGGCCCATGCGGTGCTCGCGGCCGAGCACGGCAAGCATTTGCTCGTCGAGAAACCGTTCGCGCTCACACTCGAGGACTGCGACGCGATCGTTGCGGCGGCGGACCGCGCCGGCGTGCGGCTGGTCGTCGGTCACAGCCATTCGTTCGACGCGCCGATCCTGCGCCTGCGCGTGCTCGTCAACGGCGGCGCGTTCGGCCCGGTGCGCATGATCACCGCCCTCAACTACACGGACTATCTCTATCGCCCGCGCCGGCCGGAGGAACTCGACAGCGCGCAGGGCGGCGGCGCCGTGTTCAACCAGGCGGCCCACCAGGTCGACATCGTGCGGCTGATCGGCGGCGGGCGCGTGGCGAGCGTGCGCGCTATGACCGGCGCGTGGGACGACGCTCGACCGACCGCGGGCGCCTATGCGGCGCTGCTCACCTTCGCTAACGGCGCTTTCGCGTCGCTCGTCTATAGCGGCTACGGCCGCTTCGATTCCGACGAGTTCGACAATTGGATCGGCGAAATGGGCCAGTCGAAGGAGCCTTACGCGGGCGCGGCGCGGCCGCGCTTCGCGAGCGGCGCGGAGGAAATCGCCATCAAGGCCGCGCGCAACTACGGCGGCCCCGACTACCGGCCCCCACCGGCGGCGGCGGCGCACCAGCATTTCGGCACGCTCATCGTCAGTTGCGCGCACGCCGACCTGCGGCCGGTCCCGACCGGCGTCATGATTTATCAGGATGGCACGGCGCGGCTCGAGGCGCTGCCGCCGCCCGCGGTGCCGCGCGCGGAAGTAATCGACGAGCTTTACCGCGCGGTCGTTGACGGCGAGCCCCCGCTGCACGACGGCCCGTGGGCGGCCGCGACGGTCGAAGTGCTGCTGGCGATGGCGCGCTCGGGCCGCGAAAGCCGCGAGATTGCGCTGACGCGACAGGTCGCCGTGGTGTAGCGGGGTACCGCGTCACGTAGAAAGGCCGTTTTTTCGGCGAATTGCCGCCGCACCGGCGGCGATTTGTTTATTTATCTGCGCTTGAGTCGCGGGGCCGACAGACTACGCGCCGCAAAGCGGTACCATCGCGGGAACTGCGAAAGGCCATGTTACACAAGCTGAGCGATCACGTCACCGAGTGTATCGCGCGTGCGGCGGATACCGAACGGCGCGCGCGGGAGGCGACGGACTCGCAGCTGCGCGAGGATCTCATCGACACCGCCAGGCGCTGGCGGCACCTCGCCGAAAGCTATCAATTCGTCGAAAGCCTCGACCGTTTCATCGTCGAGCAAAAGCCGCACCACCAGAGCAAGAGCGCATAGCGCGATCCCCCTCTGCCGGCTTGCGGGGAGGTGCGGCGGGCGGTCGGTTCTCTAATACCGCCGCCCGCTACTCGATCGGCTTGATCTTCGCTTCGATCAGCGGCCCCCACTTCCGGCTTTCCTCTTCCACCAGCCGCTTGAAGTCGGCGGGCGTGCCGCCCCCCGGCACCAAACCTTGCTTGCGCAGCAGCTCGCGCACCGCCGGCTCCGCGAGCGCGGCATTGACGTCGGCGTTGATCTTTTCGATCAGCGCCGCCGGCGTACCGGCCGGAGCGAACAAGCCGTTCCAAGCAAGCGACTGCACCTCGGGATAGCCGGATTCTGCCAAGGTCGGCAGGTTTTCCAGATCGGACGTGCGCTCCTTGCCGGTGGCGGCGAGCAGCTTGAGCTGATTGCTCTGCAGGAACGGCAGCAGCGCCGGCTCGACCGCGAAAATCGCGTGCGTCTCGCCGGTGACGACCGACATGGCCGCTTCGGGCGAGCCCTTGTAGGGAACGTGCGTGCCTTCGAAGCCGGCGGCGCTTTTGAATAATTCCATCGTCAGGTGGGACGAGCTGCCGGTGCCGACCGAGGCGTAGAGCAGCTTGCCGTCCTGCTGCTTCGCCCAGGCGACAAATTCCGCGACGCTGTTCGCCGGATGGCTCGCGGCGACCGCCAGCACGTTGGGTTGCGACGTCGTGAGCACGACCGGCACCAAATCCTTCGCCGGGTCATAACTCATGTGGCGATAGAGATGCGGCGCGAACGCGATCGGCCCGTTGAAGCCGATGCCGAGCGTATGGCCGTCGGCGCCCGCGCGGGCGACGGCGTTCATGCCGAGCATGCCGCCGGCGCCCGCCTTGTCCTCGATCACCACCGGCTGGTTCCAGCGCGGGCGCAGATGCTCGCCCAGCACGCGCGCGATCACGTCGAGCGAGCTGCCGGGCGAGGCCGGAACGATGAGGCGTACGGGTTGGTTCGGCCACGGCTGCGCCGCGGCGCCGGGAGTGAGCAGCGCCAGGAAGATGAGCGCGAGGATGCGGTGCATGTTCATTGCTTAGCGAATTTTGTTAGGATGGGCAAAGCGCCACGGGAGACTGCTGTGCCTGATTACGATCTTGCGATCCGCGGGGGCACGATCACCACTGCGAGCGACACTTTCCGCGCCGATATCGGCGTGCGCGCCGGCCGCATCGTCGCCATCGCCGACCGCATCGAGGGCGCCGCACGCGAGATCGACGCCTCCGGCCTGCGCGTGATGCCGGGCGGCATCGACAGCCACGTGCATTTGTCGCAGCACGCCTTCGGCGGCCCGAAGATGGCCGACGACTTCCTCACCGGCACGCGCTCGGCGATCGCCGGCGGCAACACCACCGTGCTCCCGTTCGCGCTGCAGCCGCGCGGCACCAGCCTGCGCGCGAGCGTGATGGATTATCACAAGGAGGCCGACGGCAAATGCTTCGCCGACTACGGCTTCCATCTCATCATCACCGATCCCTCGCCGAGCGTGCTCGGCCAGGAGCTGCCGGCGCTGGTCGAGGACGGCTACACCTCGTTCAAGGTGTTCATGACCTATGACGACCTGGTGCTCAACGACCGGCAGCTGCTCGAAGTATTCGAATGCGCGCGCGGCTGCCGCGCGTTGGTGATGGTCCACTGCGAGGGTTACGACGCCATCCGTTTCATGACCGAGCGGCTCGAGCGCGCAGACAAGACGGCGCCCTATTATCACGCGGTCTCGCGGCCGCAGATCGTCGAGCGCGAAGCGGCGCACCGCGCCATCAGCCACGCGGAACTGCTCGACGTACCGATCATGATCGTGCACGTGTCGGGCCGCGAGGCGATGGAACAGATCCGCTGGGCGCAGCAGCGCGGCCTCAAGGTCTACGGCGAGACCTGCCCGCAATACATCGCGCTCACCGCCGACGATCTCAAGGGTCTCAACATGGACGAGAGCGGGAGCAAATACGTGTGCTCGCCGCCGCCGCGCGACCGCGCCAGCTGGGACGCTATCTGGGAAGGCATCACCCAGGGCGTGTTCCAGACGTTCTCGTCCGACCACTGCCCGTTCTATTTCGAAGGCCAGCTGGGCAAGAAGAACCCCAAGGCGCGCACCTCGTTTCGCTGGGTGCCGAACGGCATCCCCGGCGTCGAGACGCGCATGCAAATTTTGTGGAGCAAGGGTGTCGCCGAGGGTCGCATCACCGCGAACGAGTTCGTCGCGCTCACCTCGACCAACCACGCGAAAATGTACGGGCTTTATCCAAATAAAGGCTCGATCGCCGTCGGCTTCGACGCCGACCTCGTGCTGTGGGACGACAACCGCAAGGAAACGATCCGCCAGGAGCTGATGCACCACGGGACCGACTACACGCCCTACGAAGGCCTCGCCGTCACCGGCTGGCCGGTGATGACGATCCTGCGCGGCAAGGTGGTCGCCGAGGAGGGAAAGATACTCGGCGAACCCGGCGACGGCGCCTTTCTCAAGCGGGCGATTTCGCCGTACGCGACACCATAAGCCTCATCGGCGCATTTACGCCGCCACGCGCATTCTACATCGCAGCAGTACAAATTATTCTAGCTGGACTTGTGTCGACGATAGGTTAAGGTCCGCCTGGACGCTGGGCGCGAGGGGGACCATGGCGAACAGACTTTACACAAGCAAAGACCTGCTGCGGGGCTACGTCGCCGGCAAGCCGGCAAGTTACGTCAAGACCTGGGACTTCAGACAGTTCATTGCATTCACCAAGGCGGGCGGTCCCGAACCCAAATACCTTAAGGATCGTCTGCAGCAGGCGCAGCACGATTCTCGCATCGGCTATGCTTTGGCGAAATATCTGGAGCAGCATGGTCCGGACGGGCAAAGACCCAAGCTTGTGGGCATCATGGGCGGCCATGGTTTAGGCCGCGACGGCGCAGCGTTCAAACTCATTGCCGATATCGCGCGCGATCTGACCCAGCACGGCTACTGGATCGTCAGTGGCGGCGGTCCGGGCGCCATGGAGGCGGCGCACTTCGGCGCTTACTTCGCGGGTTCGACAGACAAGGCCTATGGCTTGGCGTTGGCGCAGCTCAAGACGCAGCCGAGCGTGCCGGACCTGTCTGCGATCCTGAACACGGACGGCAGCTTCGCGCCCGGCCAGGAGGCGACAATAAAGAAAGGATATGATTGGATCACAGCCGCGTTGTCGGCGCGCGGCAAGGCGGACGGCGGGCCCGGGATCAGCCTGGCGGTTCCGACCTGGCTTTATGGGTCGGAGCCGACAACGCCTTTCGCCACTGTTTACGCGAAGTATTTCCAGAACAGCATTCGTGAGGAAACCCTGGTCACCCAAGGCCGCAGCGGCGTGCTGTACGCACAGGGCGGCGGCGGCACGTTGCGAGAGATTTTTCAGGACGTGGAGATCAATTATTACGTCAGGACGGTCGAGGCGTTTACGCCGATGATCTTCGTCGATCCCGATGGCTACTGGCAAAAAGACGCGACCTACGACGCGCAGGGAAAAGTCGTCACGCCCGGCGTCAAAGTCGATACGACGATCCGCGCAATTTTCAAGCGGGCGCTGGATCCCACGATTCGAGAGGAATGTGCGAAGAAGGTTGAGTTCACCACCGATATTCACGCCATCCGCGCCGTGTTGGAAGGGCACGCGCCGCGGGCGCAGCGACGGCTGGGGCTGATGTTGCAGGGCTCGCTGACGAGCCTCGCCTACCCGCAATGGAGGCATTAGAACAGCCACACCGGCGTGTCGTTCTAACGCGCGCGCGTTCAGCCGGTCGGCGCCGGTGTTATGCCGTAAGCCTTGGCGCCCTCGGTGCTGATCTTGCCGTCTGCAAGATCCTCATGGAACTTCGCCGGGTCGCGCGCGGCCGGATCACCGTAACCGCCGCCGCCCGCGGTCTCCATCACCACCCGGTCGCCTGGGTGCAGCGTCGTCACCAGCTTCGACGGCACGACTTCCTCGCTACCGCTGGCGCGATGAATCACGGTGCGCGCCATGGCGCCGTCGGCCCCACCGGCGCGTCCTGAAGGCGCGATGAAGTGGCGCTCGCCGCGATGGGTGAAGCGCACGTCGCCGTGCAGGATCTCGTATTCGCGCACCGTGCCGAGCCCGCCGCGCCGGGCGCCGGCCCCGCCGGAATCGGGCCGCAGCGCGACGCGGTGTACCCGGATCGGCGCGTCAAGCTCGAGCGCCTCGGCCGGCAGGTTCATGCAGTTGGTCGCGTCGGTCTCGATGACATCCACGCCGTCCTTGGCGGCGCTCGCGCCCGCGCCGCCGGCGACGAGTTCGCCGGTGACGTAGCGCGTGCCGTCGGGCCGCTCGCCGCCGAACGCGAGCACCAGAAGCTCGCCGCCGCTGTCGGCCGGCACCCGCCCGGGCGCGGCGTGCGGCAGCGCCTTGAGGATGGTGCCGGCGATACGCTTGATGGTGGCGGTGCGGGCATTGACCGGCGCGGGCTCCTTCGGATTGACGATCGACCCTTCCGGCAGCCGCAGCGCGATCGGCCGGAAGCAGCCGCCGTTGGTGGGGATCGTCGGATCGGTGATCGCGCGCACCACGTAGCAGGCGGCCGCGAGGCTGCCTGACGGCACCGCGTTGAACGGCCCGCGCACCTGCGGACTGGAGCCGGCGAAGTCGATGGTCATGCCGGCGTCGTCGATCGTCACGGCAACCTCGATGCGGATGCGCCGATCGAGATCGACCCCGTCGTTGTCGAGGAAATCCACCGCCCGGTAGGTGCCGTTCGGCAACGCGCACAGCACGTCGCGAGTCATCGCCTCGGAGCGGTCGAGCAGGTCGGCGAAGATCGCGGTGAGGTGATTGTCGCCATAGTTCTCGGCGAGCGCCGACAGCCGCCGCGCGCCGACGCTGCAGGCGGCGACCTGCGCCATCAGATCGCCCTCGAACGTCTCGGGGATGCGGACGTTGCGCCGGAGAATCCGCAGCAGCGTGTCATTGAACCTGTCGCCTTCGCGCAGTTTGAGCGGCGGCAGGCGGATGCCCTCCTGAAACACTTCGGTCGCGTGCGTCGGCACCGAGCCCGGCGTCATGCCGCCCACGTCCTGATGATGCGTCATGCTGGCCGCGAAGGCGAGCGGCCGCCCGCGCGCGAACACCGGCATGATGACGGCGATATCGGGCAGGTGAGTGCCGCCGAGATAAGGATCGTTCATGCAGTAGAGGTCGCCTTCGCGCATCGTCTCGAGCGGGAACTCGGCGAGGATGCGCGCAATGCAAGGAATAAGCGTCGCGAGATGAATCGGGATCGCCACCGCCTGTGCGAGCGTCTCGCCCTGCAACGTGAACAGGCTCGCCGACGCGTCGAGCCCCTCTTTGACGATCGGCGAGCAGGAGCTTTTGAGCAGCGTCAGCTCCATCTCGTTGGCGATGCCGTCGAGCTTGTTGCGCACCACCTCGACGGTGACCGGATCGAGCGTCGTTGTTTGCATCGCGTCCGCCTTAACTGTTGCTGCGCTCGAGCGCGAGGTTGCCGAGGCGGTCGACGCGCCCGCGCCAGCCCGGCGTGATCAACGTGGTCGTGTCGTCCTGCTCAATTATGGCCGGACCGGCAACGACGTCATCCGATTTCAGCGCAGCGCGATCATAGACCGCGGCCTCGACCGGCGTCTTGTGCTCCGGCAACAGGATGCGCGCGTGACGGCGCAGCGGCGCATGGCCGTTCGGCGCCCATGCATGCGGCGATGCTGCCGGTACGGCTACCCAATGCACTGCGCGCAGGTTGACGAGCCGCACCGGCGCGGCGGGCGCGAAGCCATAGGTGCGGTCGTGCGCGGCATAGAAGTCGGCAGCCAGCGCCGCGAATGGATCGGGCGCGTCGGGCGCGAACGGCACCTCGAGGTGATAGGCCTGTCCGGCGTAGCAAACATCCGCGAAATAGCGGCGCGTGACTGCGGCGGAGGCTACGCTTTCCTGCGCCATCAACGTGGCGCAGCGCGCGTCGAGCCGATCGAGCGCGGCGCGCACTTCCGTCATCGTGACTTCACCGATCGCGCGGGGCAGCGCCGCGGAGACCTCGTGCTCGACCGGCGCCGCAAGCAACCCGGCGGCCGAGAGCACGCCCGGATTGGGCGGCACGATGATGCGCGCGATCCCGAGTTCCTCGGCGAGCGCGCAGGCGTGCAGGGCGCCCGCCCCGCCAAGCGGCAGCAAGGTGAAGCGGCGCGGATCGTGACCCTGGCGGATCGAGACGAGGCGAATGCCTTCGGCAACTTGCGCGTTGAGAATACGGTGAATGCCGAGCGCGGCCTCCTCGACGGTCATGCCGAGCGGGCCGGCGATCGCGCGGGCAATCGCCGCGCGGCCGAGTTCCGGCACAAGCTTCATGCGGCCGCCGGCGAAATGCTCCGGGTCGAGATAGCCGAGCACGACAGACGCGTCGGTGACGGTCGGTTCGGTGCCGCCGAGGCCGTAGCAGGCAGGCCCCGGCTCGGCGCCCGCCGATTGCGGACCGACGCGCAGGCCGCGTGCGCCATCGAGCCAGGCGATCGAGCCGCCGCCCGCACCGATCGAGTTCACGTCGACCATGCCGACGCGCACCGGGTAGCCGTCGATGCGGCCCTCGGAACGCAATGCCGGCACGCCCGCCTCGATCAGCGCGATGTCGCACGAGGTGCCGCCGATATCGACGGTGATGAGGTCGCGCGCACCCGCCGCCTCGCCCGCGATTTGCGCGCCGATCACGCCGGCTGCCGGGCCGGAGAGGAACAGCCGCACCGGACGCAGCCGCGCGGTCGCACTACCGGAAATCCCGCCGCGCGACTGCATGATTTGCAACGGCGCCGGCACCGCCGCGGCAGAGAGTCCGGCCGCGAGATTTTCCAGATAACGATCGACCACCGGCTTCACATAGGCGTCGAACGCGGTGACGACGGTGCGCTCGTATTCGCGAAACGCGGGATCGACCTCGCACGAGAGCGAGACGAAAACATCGGGGTGGCGCGAAACGATGAGATCGCGCGCGCGGCGCTCGTGCGCGTCGTTGAGAAAAGAAAATAAAAACACCACGGCAATCGCCTGCACGCCGGCAGCGACCAGTTCGCCGGCGATGCGGGCAAGCCCCGCTTCGTCGAGCGGCACGAGCACCTCGCCGTTCGGCCCGATGCGTTCGTCGATCTCGCGGCGGAAGCGCCCGGGAGCAAGGAACGTCGGGGTCTCCGGGTCGAGCGCAAGGTCGTACATCTGATGCCGCATCTGGCGCCCGATCTCGAGCACGTCGCGGAAGCCGCGCGTGGTGATCAGGCCGACGCGGGCGCCCTTGCGCTCGAGCACGGCGTTGGTGGCGACCGTGGTGCCGTGCACGAAGCGCGCGATCGCGCCGGGCGCAAGTCCCCACTCCGCCTGCATGCGCTCGAGCGCCGCCAGCACCGCGCGGCTCGGATCGGCGCGGGTCGAAGGAATTTTCAGATTGCGCTCACGCACGCCGGGTCCGCGCACCACGACGTCGGTGAAGGTGCCGCCGATATCGACGCCGATCGCGAGACCGTTCATGCGATCGCGTCGCCGTAGGGTGGGCTAAGGCGGCAACGCCGCCGTGCCCACGCGCAAACGTCATTGCGAGCGGAGCGAAGCAATCCAGGGGCTTTGCTCACCGCGATTGCCGCCCCTGGATTGCTTCGTCGCTTCGCTCCTCGCAATGACGCATCACTCCGCAGGCTGCGGACGTGGGACGCCAGCCACGGCCTCACCCCCTTCAAGCGCCTCGGCGAGACGCGAGCGGCGCGCGCCGCCGCCCTGCCAGCGCACCAGCCGTTCCATATAAAGATAGATCACCGGCGTGGTGTAGAGCGTGAGCCACTGCGAGACGATCAGGCCGCCGACGATGGCGATGCCGAGCGGCCGGCGCAGTTCCGAGCCCGCGCCCTGGCCGAAGGCGATCGGCATGCTGCCAAACAGTGCCGCAAAAGTCGTCATCATGATCGGGCGGAAGCGCAGCAGGCAGGCCTCGTGGACCGCCTCGCGCGCGCTCTTGCCTTCGAGCCGCTGCGCCTGCAGGGCGAAGTCGATCATCATGATCGCGTTTTTCTTCACGATGCCGATCAACAGGATCATGCCGACGATCGCGATCACCGAGAGGTCGTAATGCAGTACCCACAACATCAAAAGCGCGCCCACGCCCGCCGCCGGCAAGGTCGAGAGAATCGTGATCGGATGGATGAAGCTCTCGTAGAGGACCCCGAGCACGATGTAGACGACGAGGATCGCGGCCGCGACCAGCAGCGGCATGGATGAGAGCGAGGCGCGGAACGCCTGGGCGGTGCCCTGGAACGAGCCGGTGAGCGTCGGCGGGGCGCCGAGCCGCTGCGCGGCCGCGTTGATGGCGTCGACCGCCTCGCCGAGCGAGTGGCCGGGCGCCAGGTTGAACGACAAGGTCACCGCCGGGAACACGCCCTGGTGGCTCACCGTGAGCGGCTCGATCTTCGAGGTGTAATGGGCGACGGCGCTCAGCGGCACCTGCGCGCCGTTCGGCGCCGCCACGTAGATTTTCGACAGCGCGTTGGGGTCGTCCTGGAACTGCGGCTGCACCTCCAACACGACTTTATATTGGTTGGTCGAGGTGTAGATGGTCGCGACCTGGCGCTGGCCGAAGGCGTCGTAGAGCGTGCTGTCGATCAGCGCGGCGGACAGGCCCAGGCGCGAGGCGGCGGTGCGGTCGACCGTGACCGCGAGGTGCGGGGCGGACGACTGCTGGTCGGAGGCCACGTCCTCGATCTGCGGCAGCTTGTTCATTTCGCGCTCGAGCAGCGGCGCCCAATGGGTCAGCTCGTCGAGATCGGTGTCGGTGAGCGTGTACTGATATTGCGTGCGCGAGAGGCGGCCGCCGACCGTGATGTTCTGCGGCACCTGCATGAAGAATTGCGCGCCTTCGACGACGGAGACCGCGCGGCGCAGGCGCTGCACCACGTCGTCGGCGCTGGCGGTGCGCTCGTGAAACGGCTTGAGCTGGAAGAATACGCGGGCGGTATTCTCGCCCGGATTATAGGTGTAGGCGCCCCCGAGCGAGAACACGCTGTCGACGTCGGGATCGCGGCGGATGATGTCGACAATGTCGCGTGTGACCAGCGCGGTCGACCGGAACGAGGCGTCCTGGCGCGTCTCGACTTGCCCGAACACGGTGCCGGTGTCCTGCTGCGGGAAAAATCCCTTCGGGATGACGACGTAGAGCCAGGCGGTCGCGGCGACGAGGCCGAGCGTCGCCATGAGCGCGGCGAACTGGTGGCGGAACACGAACTTGAGCCCGCGGTCGTAGCCGGCGAGCATGGCATCGAAGGCCGCTTCGCAGATGCGGTTGAAGCGGCCGGCCGGGTGCAGCCCCTGTTGCTTGAGCACCAGCGAGCACAGCACCGGGGTCAGGGTGAGCGAGACCACCGCCGAGGCGAGCACCGCGACCGAGACGGTGATCGCGAATTCCCGGAACAGCCGGCCGATGATGCCACCCATGAAGAACAACGGGATGAACACGGCAATGAGCGAGAAGGTGATCGAGATGATGGTGAAGCCGATCTGCCCTGCGCCCTTGAGCGCCGCCTCGAGCGGGCGCATGCCCTGCTCGATGTAGCGCACGATGTTCTCGATCATCACGATCGCGTCGTCGACCACGAACCCGACCGAAATGGTCAACGCCATGAGCGAAATATTGTCGAGGCTGTAGCCGGCCACATACATGATGCCGAAGGTGGCGAGGAGCGACAGCGGCACCGCGACGCTCGGAATGAACGTCGCCCACAGGGTGCGCAGAAACAAAAAGATCACGACGATCACCAGCGCGATCGTCAGCAGCATGGTGAACTGAACGTCGTGCACCGCCGCGCGCGTCACCTGCGAACGGTCGGCGACGAGGTCGACGTGCACCGAGGGCGGGATCGACTGGCGCAGCTGCGGCATCAACTCCTTGACGCGATCGACGAGCTCCAACGTGTTGGCGCCGGGCGCCTTGTTGATGGCGATGCCTTCCGCCGGCAGGTTGTTGAACCAGGCGCCGATGCGGGTGTTGAGCACCGAGTTGAACACCTCGCCCACGTCCTTGAGGCGCACCGGCGCGCCGTTGCGGAAGGCGACGATCACCTCGCGGAACTGTGCCGCGTCCATGAGCTGATCGTTGGTGTCGATGGCGGTGACCCGGTGCGCGCCTTCGATCTGGCCGGTCGGCTGGTTGACGGTGGCGTTAGCGATCGCGGTGCGCACGTCCTCGAGGCCGATGTTCTTGGCGGCGAGCGCCGCCGGGTTCACCTGCACCCGCGCCGCGTAGGGCTTCTGGCCGAAGATAAACACCTGCCCGACGCCCTCGACGGTCGAGAGCCGTTCTGCGAGCGCGATGTTGGCGTAGTCGTCGACCTTGTAGGTCGGCATCGCGTCGGAATGGATCGCGTAGATGAGCACCGGGAAGTCGGCGGGATTGACCTTGCGGTACGTCGGCGGGGTGGGCAAATCCTTGGGCAACAGCCCGCTCGCTGCGTTGATCGCCGTAATCACGTCGCCGGCGGCGCCGTCGATGTTGCGGCTGAGCGCGAACTGCAAGGTGATCGTGGTGGTGCCGACGCCGGAAAGCGACGTCATCTGGTCGAGATTGGGGATCTGCGTGAATTGTTGTTCGAGCGGCGTCGCGACCGCCGAAGCCATCTTCTGCGGGCTGGCGCCCGGGTAGGTGGCCGAAACCGTGATGGTGGGGAAATCGACGTTGGGCAGCGGCGCGACCGGCAGCAGGCCGTAGGAGGCAATGCCGAACACCAGCACGCCCAGCATCAACAACGCGGTCGCGATCGGCCGGCGGATGAAGGGTTCGGAAATACTCACTTCGATACGCCGTCGGCTTTGGCGGAAGCCCCTGGAGGCGACGCGTTGATGCGTGCACCTTCAGTGAGCCGGAACTGGCCGTTGACGACGACACGCTCGCCCGGCGCGAGGCCTTGCGTCACGCAAGCGACGCCGTCCTGGATCGCGGCGACTTCGATCGCCTTGCGATGCACCGTGTCGCCCGGCTTGACCACGTAGACGATCGGGCCGTCGGGCCCGTCCTGCACCGCCTGCGCCGGCACGGTCGGCACCGCGCGGCGGGTGTCGAGCACCACGCGCACGTTGACGAACTGCCCGGGCCACAGCCGCTCCTCCTCGTTGTCGAACTGCGCCTTGAGGCGGATGGTGCCGGTCAACTGGTCGATCGCGTTGTCGATCAGGGTGAGCCGGCCGGTCGCGAGTTCGCGCCTGTCGTCGCTGGTGTAGGCCTTAACCGCGAGCGGCGCTTTTACTTGCCGGTCGCGCACGTCTTCGAAATTCTGCTGCGGCAGCGTGAAAGTGACGAACACGGGCCGCACCTGCGTCATCATGACGAGCGGCGCGGCCTCACCCGCGCGTACCAGGTTGCCGATGTCCACGAGGCGCGCGCCGAGCCGTCCCGAGATCGGCGCACGGATGTTGGTATATTCGAGGTTGAGCTCCGCGGTTTCGATCTGCGCCTGGTCGCCCTCGATCGCCGCGTTGAGCTGGCCGACCGTCGCCCTCTGCTGGTCGAAGCTCTGCTGGGTCTGGAACCCGCGCGTGATCAGCTTGCTCGATCGCTCGAAGTCGAGCTGCGCGCTTTCCAGCTGGGCCGTGTGCTGGGCCTTGGCGGCCTTCGCCTGGGCGAGCGCCGCGCGATAGGGGCGTGGGTCGATCTGGAACAGGACTGCGTCCGCCTCGACCTCTTGCCCTTCGGTGAAATCGACCTTGACGATCGTTCCGTCGACGCGGCTCTTGATCGCGATGGTGTTGAACGCCTGGACCGTGCCGATGCCGTGCAGCAGGACCGGCATATCCTGCGCGCTCACCACGCCCACGGTGACGGGGATCGCGGGGCTGGGTTCCTGGGCGGTCGCCGTCGGCGCGCCGCGGTCGCGCGTTGCCCACAGCGCGCCTCCGCCCACCGTGAGCGCGACGCCGACAAGGAGCGCGACAAGGCGCGGTTTCACGCGGTTTCCCCTGGCGCCAGAATGCAAAAGCTAAAGGCCATGGGGCGATTTCTTACCCCATCGGACCGGCGCGGCATAGCGGTGGATGGGCGAATGGCAAGTGGCGAATAGCGAATGGCTAATGGAAAGAGCGCCTGCCCGGCCCGCAGAAGGAGCAGCTATTCGCTATTCGCTATTCGCTATTCGCCAATTCTCCGAGCCGCGATGCCAGCGCATTGAGTTCCCATTTCCGCGCCAGCGCGGCGGCCTTCGCCCACGTCGGCTTCTGTGCGCCCAGTCGCGGGAGCGGCGCCTTGCGGTCCATGGTGGCGATGGAGCGATAGAGCCGCAGTTCGTCCGCGTGATCGGGGTAGCGGCCGGCGGCAAGCATCTTCGCAAGGCTCCCGTATTTGCGCAGCAGGGTGGCGGCGCCGGTCGCGCCCACGCCGGGAGCGCCTGGCAGCTTGTCGGACGGATCGCCGCGCAGCGCGATGAAGTCGGGCACCTGCGCCGGCTCGACGCCATAGCGCTCGCGCACTTGCGCCGGCCCAATGCGCGCAAGGCCAACCCCGCGCACGGGGTAAAGAATGGTCGTACGATCGGAAGCGAGCTGAAACGTGTCGCGGTCACCGCTCGCGACGAGCGCCGTGCCGCCGCGCCGTTCTTCCGCCGCGGCCGCCGACGCGATGAAATCGTCGGCCTCGTAACCCGCCGCCTTGGCGTTGGCAAAGCCGCAGGCAGCGACGAACTCAGGCAGTTCGTCGAGCTGATCGATCAGCTCATCGTCGAACTCGCGCCCGCTTTGGTAGGGAGCAAATGTTTTGTGACGGTACGTCGGCTCCTCGTACGTGTCCCAGCCGACGACGATGGCGCGTGGCTGCTCGTCGCGATAAAGGCGCAGCAGCATGTTGGCGAAGCCGAGGACCGCGCCCGCAGGGCGCCCGCCGCTGCCGCGGATGCTCTTCGGCAGCGCGTGGTAGGCGCGATGCGCGAAGGAATCGCCGTCAACCGCCAGCAACGGCCGGCGATCTTGTTTGGTGGGAGGGCGTTTCATCGCGTAAAGTCTGTAGGTGGGCTAAGGCCGCGAAGCGGCCGTGCCCACGCGAAGCGACGGAAGACTATCACGCGTGGGCACGGGCCTTCGGCCCTTAGCCCACCCTACGGCAAATACGCAAATGACCGCGCAACCAAAATCGTTCACTCTCGCCGTCCCGGACACTGCCATCGCGGATTTGCGCGAGCGCCTCGCGCGCACGCGCTTTCCCGATCAGGCGCCTGGGCCCGCCTGGGCCTATGGCACGGACGTCGATTACCTGCGCGACCTCCTGGACTACTGGCGCGACACCTTCGACTGGCGCGCCCAGGAGGCGCGGCTCAACGCATTCCCGCAGTACAAAGTGCGCCTCGCCGACATCGACCTGCACTTCCTGCGCGTCGAAGGCAAAGGCCCGTCGCCCTGCCCGCTCCTTCTCTCGCACGGCTGGCCCGGCTCGGTGTTCGAGTTCCTCGACATCATCCCGCGGCTCACCGACCCCGCCCAGTTCGGCGACGACCCCGCCGACGCCTTCACGGTGGTCGCGCCGTCGCTGCCGGGCTACGGCCTGTCGTTCGCGCCCGGGCAGAAACGCTTTGCCGTCGAGGCGATCGCCGCGTGCTTCGCCGACCTGATGACGGACGTGCTGGGCTATCGCCGCTACGCCGCGCAAGGCGGCGACTGGGGCTCGTTCATCACCTCGCGCCTGGGCTACGACCATCCCGATCGCCTCATCGGCATTCATCTCAACCTGATGCCGGTACGGCGCGATCCCGCCATGGTGGCGAACCCGACGCCCGAGGAGAAGAAATATTTGCACGACCTGGCGGTCTTTCTCAAAGAAGAGACCGGCTACCAATGGATCCAGGGCACCAAGCCACAGACGCTCGCCTTCGGGCTCACCGATTCGCCCGCGGGGCTTGCCGCTTGGATCGTGGAGAAATTCTGGAGGTGGTCCGATTGCGGCGGCGACCTCGAGGCCGCGTTCAGCAAGGACGCGTTGCTCGCCAACATCAGTCTCTACTGGTTCACCGGCGCGATCGGCTCCTCGTTCTGGCCTTACTACGCGCGCATGCACGGGCCCTGGCCGGTCCCCGACGGCGGCATCAAGGTGCCGACCGGCTACTCCGAGTTCCCGCACGAGATATTGAGCCCGCCGCGCTCGCTCGCCGATCGCGTCTACACCGACATCCGCCGTTGGACCGTGATGCCGCGCGGCGGCCACTTCGCCGCCATGGAGCAGCCGGAGGCACTCGCCGCCGAGGTCCGCGCGTTCTTCCGGCCGCTGCGCGAGATCAAATAACCACCGCCTGCGCGTCCGGCACCACGTCGTGGTCGTAGAGCCGGCGGCGGAAGTCGGCGTGCGCGGCAATCTCGGCGTCGCGCACCGCAAGGTCGGCGTAGAAGGAATCGTAACGCAGGCCGTTCTCGCGCGCGCCGCGCTGCACCGCGGCGACACGCTCGCGCCGCAGCCGTTCGTAGGCAACGAGCGCCGCGGGCGCGCTTGTGCGGTCGGCGCGCGCGAGGATGGTCGCGAGCGCCATCCCGTCCTCGATCGCCTGGTTAGCGCCCTGGCCGAGATGCGGCAGCATCGGATGGGCGGCGTCGCCCAGGAGCGTGAGCCGCCCGCGCGTCCAGGTCGGCAGCGGTTCGCGATCGTATAAAGCCCAGCGGAACGTGGTCTCGACCTGCGCCAACAGCCGCGCGATGCGCGGGTCCCAGCCGGCGAATTCGCGGCGCAGCACGGCGGGATCACCCGGCGCCGACCATGATTCCTTCATCTCGGCATCGGCCGGCACGAAGCCGACGTAATTGATGAGTTGCCCCGCGCGCACCGGAAAAGCGAGAAAATGTTTCGCCTTGCCGAGCCACATCTGCCACGCGTCGGTCGGCCATGGAGCGACGCGCGCGTGCGCGACGAGGCCGCGGTAAGCGACCGAGCCGGAGAACACCGGCCGCGAGGGAGGAAACACGAAGGGACGTAGTTCCGAGTGAATGCCGTCCGCCGCCACCACCACGTCGCCGGCTGCGACCGCGCCGTTCGCGAAGCTCACCTTGGCAACGTCGCCCTCCTGATCGAAACCGGTCGCGCGGTGGCCGGTGTGGACGATGCCCGGCGGCAACGCGCCGGCGAGAATCTCCACGGCATCGGCGCGGTGCATGCCGAAGGTGGCGTTCCAGCCGGCGGAATCCGTCACCTGCACCGGCGCGATCGGCGTGCCGTCGTCGCGGAAGTAACGGGACGCACGCCCGACGAGGGCGCCGCGCCGCGCAACCGCCGCACCGAGCCCGACGCGCTCGAGCTGGCGCACGCTGTTGGGCGTAAGGAACACGCCCGCGCCGATCTCGCCGATCGCGGGCGCCTGCTCATGGACGGCGACATTAAGCCCGCGCGCGATGAGGGCCTTGGCGGCGAATAATCCGCCGATCCCGCCGCCGACCACGATGACGTTGAGCGACACGCGGCAAACTCACGCCCGTCGCTTCGTCTCCAGGCGGTCGGCGAGCCAGTCCCCGATGTAGGCGATGCCGATCGTCAGATTATCGCCCTGGCAGTGCTCGTAGCCGCCTTCTTCGAAGGTGAACACCTTGAGAGTCTTGTCCTTGGTGCCGATCGCGTCGAACAGAGCGCGCGCGTCCTCCATCGGGATCTGCGCGTCGCGTTCGCCGTGAGTCAGGAGATACGGACACTGCACCTTCTCGGCGACGCCGGCGAGGCGGAAACCATCGAGTTTTTTCAGCGCATCGTCGATGTTGTCGACGCCGAGCACCCACATGATGTGCTCGCCCGGTACCGAGAGCGACGCCTGGAACGCCTTCTCGACCCGCTTCTTCCAGGTGGCGTGATAATCCCAGATGGCGCCCCACGAGACGCACGCCTTGAAGCGCGGCTCGAACGCGGCGGCGCGCGGCGCGTAATAGCCGCCCAGACTCACACCCATGACGGCGAGGCGGTCTTTGTCGACGTCGCGGCGCGTCGCGAGATAATCGACAGCGGCAGTGCCGGCCACGTTGGTGTCGTAGCGCGCCGGCATGCCGCGGAAGCGGATCGACTCGCCGGTGCCGGGAATGTCGATAATGAGAACGGCGAGGCCGCGTTTGACGAGTTCCGGCACGCCGCGGAAGTATTGCATCTCCTTGGTGATATCGAGCCCATCGAAGAACACGAGCGTCGGCAGCGGCGCGGCACCCGCGTCGCGGGCTTTCACGAAGTAGCCCGACAGGCTCTTGCCCTCGAACGGCACCTCGACCGCCTCGATCGCAAGAAACGGGACGTCGGCGATGCCTTTCTTGAACAGCGCGACCGCGCGCGCGTAGGCCTGCTGGCTCGCCTCCGTGCGCGGCTGCAACAGGCGCTCGCCGGTCTGATAATAATTGGCGGCGCGCATGTAGGCGGCGGACGCGGTCGCCGCATGGCCCGCGGCCTCGGCCGCCTCGGCAAGCCGCGCGACCTTCTCGGCCATGGCGCTCCATTCGGCAAACCACGCCGGCCCCTCGCCCGCGCGGCCCTTGAGCGCGGCAACGACTTTGTAGACCTCGCCGAGGTCGGCGCCGCCCCATAGCGACGTCGCGATCACGCCGCGGGTCGCCGCCGACCAGGTGTAATTGCCCGGGAACAGCATGAGCGAAGCGTCGGCGCGCTCCTGCGCTTCGGCCGCTTCAGTCGCGTCGGCGAGCGCCGCGCCGGCAAGCCCGGCGGCGGTCAGGCGGAACAGGTCGCGTCGTTCCATGGCAATCCTCCCATCTCAGTTACGAAGAAATATTCGCCGTTTTCGGCCTGTCGGCAAGCGCCGCGCCAGCCAGCGAGGCCGATTTCCGCAGCCGCAATTTCCAGGCCGACTGATGTAATGTGTGGCGACGGTGTCCCGCCTGCGCGCGGGTTCGCGAAGTCCACAAAGCGGAGGAAATCCATGTTCGAAGTGGAGCGGCGCGACGTTCTCATCGGCAGTGCGGCTCTCGCGGCGGCGAGCCTCGCCGCGGCAAAGCCCGCCGAGGCCGGCGATCCGAGCTTCATGAACAACGTCCCGGACGGGCTTCTCTCGGGCGGCGAGCTGCCGACCTTCAAATTTGCCCTGGAAAAATCCCACGGGAAGGTCATCGACGGCAGCTATGGCAAGGAAGCGACGGTCACGCAGCTGCCGATCTCAAAGGGCATCGCCGGCGTGTCGATGAAGCTCAAGCCGGGCGCCATGCGCGAGCTTCATTGGCACGCGACGGCGGCCGAATGGGCGTTCGTCATCGAAGGCCGGGTCCGCACCACGGTCATCGCTCCCGACGGGACCGCGGAGAGCAACGATTTCGACCCCGGCGACGTGTGGTATTTCCCGCGCGGGCACGGGCACATGTTGCAATGCCTCGGCACGCAGCCCTGCCATTTCATTCTCATCTTCGACAACGGGTATTTTTCCGAATTCGGCACGTTCAGCATCACCGACTGGATCGGCCACGCGCCGAAGGCGCTGTTGGCCAAAAACTTCGGCGTGCCGGAGGAGACATTTAAATCGTTTCCCACGGGCGAGGTTTATTTTGCGCGCGGGAACATCCCGCCCGAGCAGCCGGCGCCGCCGCTGCAAGGCCTCAAGCTGCCGGCGCAGACGCACAAATATCGCCTGCTTGCCCAGGTGCCGCACGGCGTTTATCGCGGCGGGCGCGAGTGGCGCGTCGATGCCCGCCGCTTCCCGATCTCGACGACGATCACCGGCGTGATTCTTGATCTCGATGCCGGCGCCTTGCGGGAGTTGCACTGGCACCCGAATGCCGATGAATGGCAATACGTCATCGACGGCCGCGTCTCCGTCACCCTGTTCGGCTCAAACGCGCGGTTCCGGATCGAAACGCTGGAGCAGGGCGACGTCGGCTACATTCCCCAGGGGTACGGACATTCGATCGAGAACGTTGGCGATAAGCCTGCGCGCGTCCTGATCGGATTCAATTCGGGGAACTATGAAACCATCGACCTCTCGCAGTGGATTGCCGGCAACCCTGCCGACGTGCTCGTCACCAATTTCGGCCAGAAGCCGGACTTGTTTGCAGAGTTCCCGCATCGTGACGTGTTCATCGCGGGGGGCACGGGGCCGTGAGAGCCTATGGCTTCCGCATGAATTTTAATTAAGGATTCTCAAGGGGAATTTAGTGGCGGGGCTTTGTTTTGCACTTATGTAATTTGCCTTGCCGGCGGGGTTCGACACGCAGCGATGGAAATGCGAATCAAACGTTCACCGGATGGCACGCCAAGCCAGAGTGTGGGTGCCGCGCCAGCGCGCGGCCTCAAGTTCGAGACGCGGCAACTCTCGCGTGCGGTCGGCGCCAAGCGGCTGGTCGACGAGGTCAGCGTCGAGATTGCGCCGGGCGAAGTCCTGGCCGTGGTCGGCCCGAGCGGCGCCGGCAAATCGTCATTCCTGCGCCTGCTCAACCGTCTCGACGAGCCGACTGGCGGCACCGTGCTCGTGGACGGCGCGGACTACCGCGCGGTCGCGCCGCGCGATTTGCGCCGGCGCGTCGGCATGGTGATGCAAACGGCGTATCTTTTTCCCGGCTCCGTGGCGACCAACATCGCGTTCGGCCCGCGTCAGCGCGGAGAGGCGCTCGCAGCGGAGCAAATCGACGCGCTCCTCGCGCGCGTCGGCTTGCCCGGATTTGCGGCGCGCGACGTGGGCGTGCTCTCAGGCGGTGAGGCGCAGCGCGTTTCGCTGGCGCGCACGCTTGCCAACGCGCCCGAGGCGCTGCTGCTCGATGAGCCGACCTCCGCGCTCGACGAGACCTCGGCACGCGGCATCGAGGAGCTGATCCTCGGCATCATCCGCGAACGCGCGATGACCTGCGTGATCGTCACTCACAACAAGCCCCAGGCCGGGCGCATCGCCGCCCGCGCCATGCTGATGGAATCCGGACGGCTCGTCGCGGTCGGTCCGACCCGGGAGGTGCTCAATGCCGACTGATCTCCTCAACGCCGTCAGCGGCGACGTGATGCTGGGCCTCGCCCAGGCGGCCGGCGCGATCCTCCTGTGCGCCGCGGTCGTTGCATTGTGCGCCTGGTTCTCCGTGCACGTCGAGCGCGAAGCGGCCATCTCTATCGCGCGCGGGCTCGTGCAGATGGTGTTCGTCGGGATGGTTCTCGCCGCTGTGCTGCACGGCGCGCTCGCGATCGGCGTACTTATCCTGATCGGCATGATGGTCGCCGCCGCCTTCACCGCCGCGCGCCGGCTTCAAGGCATGCGTGGCGCGCTGCCGTTATGTTTCTGCGCCATCGCGGCCGGCTCGGGCGTCGTGATTGCCGCGATGCTCGCGACCGGCACGCTCAAATCGGACATCGCCGTGCTGGTGCCGGTCGGCAGCATGGTCATCGGCAACGCCATGAATGCGTGCGCGCAGGCTGCCGAACGCTTCCGCGCCGACGTGATCGCGCGTGTCGGCGAGGTCGAGACCGGGCTTGCGCTCGGCGCCGATCCCGCCGTCGCGGTCGCCCCGCAGGTGAAGAGCGCCGTCTACGCCAGCATGCTCCCGCGGCTCGACACGCTCAAGTCGCTCGGCCTCGTATGGATCCCCGGCGTGATGGCCGGCATGATGGTTTCGGGCGCGAGCCCGATCTACGCCGGCATCTATCAGTTCGTCATCGTCGCGATGATTCTCGCGGGATCCGGCATCACTGCTCTCGTCGTGGTGCTGCTTGCGCGCGGCCGCGCCTTCTCCCCGGCCGCGCAGCTGATATTGCGGCGGGCGGAAGCGACGGCGGCGAAGCTGTAGGGCGGGCAAAACCTACGCGTTTTGTCCCGCCATCTCCCTCACTTCCGTGGCCAATCGGGGCGGCCGTAGTCGCGCTCGACTTTGCAGATGCGGATCATGTAGTGCGGATACCAGGTTTCGCGTCCCTTCCGTTTCGCGACGATGTGCTCCGGGTCGCGCGCAAAAGCGGCAATCGACTCGAGGTCCTTCCAATAAATGGCGGAGACGCCCGAGCCGTCGCCATTCCGCGCCGGTTCGATGCCGAGAAAGCCCGCGTAGGTCCTGGCGATCTCGACCAGGCGCTCGGACATCGCGACGTGCTCGGAATGATCGACGTCGGGCGCGTTCAGCGACGTGAATACGACGACGTAGTACGGCGGTTTCGGCGTGTTCGCGACAAACGGCATGGTTGAAGTCCTTCGCGTGATCAGGAATCAATTGGAGGAAACCGATTTTACCCTAAATCGAGCGGCATTGGAGCGACATGGAGATCATCATGAGATATCCGTTTCGCCTTGCGACAGCGATCGTCGCTGGAGTTGTCTTGTTTTCGGCGGGCTTCGCGGCGGGTCAACACCTGGCGCCGAGCGGCGATGAACGAGTCCAGCAGACGCTTCTGGCGTCGATCGACCTTGCCAAGGCGGTCGGCACGTCAGGCGAACGCGAATTGCGCCTGAGCCACGTCACCGTCGCGCCGGGCGGGCATATCGGCCTGCACAGCCACGTCGATGACCCGACCGTCGTTTACCTGGTCGGCGGCGCGCTCATCAATCATCACGACGACGGCACGACCGAAGAGCTAAAGGCCGGGCAGGCTTTCGCGGAGTTCGGACCCAAGCCTCACTGGGTGGAAAACCGCGGCGCGACGCCCGCGACGTTCGTCTTTGCCTCGGTGAGCCGCCGGCAGTAGACCGGCAAAATCTACTTCGCGTTGCTCGGCAGCAATTTTGATGATGAAATGTTGGGAGGGCACTAGTCAGCCGGGGTAGACGATGGCCGAGGTCCTCGAAGCGAGTGACGCAGGTCGGCAAAATCCGACGCGCTTTTTCTGGATCAGCCTGATCGTCGTTCCGCTCGTTTTGCTCATCGCTCTCGAATCCGTCTGCCTTGGCATCCTTTATTTCTATGACTCGCTGAGCGGGAAAAGCGACGCTGGCTTTGCGCGAAATCATCTCCTCACCGGCTTGTTTGCGCCGGCAGCGGTGGGGCCGGTCCCTGGCAAGCATTTCCTCGGCCATCTCAGGGACGACGACCGCTGGCAGGAGCTTCTCGTCCCCGACGGCCTTTTGGGCTGGCGCCTGGGATCGAATATTTCGGTCTATTATTCTCCTTCGCGCCAGGCGAGCGAGTATCTTTATCTCACGGACGAAAATGGCTTTAGCGCCGATGTGGACGATCCGCCGGTGCTACGGGAGAAGCCGGCCGGCGTATACCGGGTGATCGTATTGGGAGGCTCGACGGTCATGGGCGACGGCGCACCGCGGCCGTCGGAAAATTTGGTCGGCATGCTGCGGGCGGCCGTGCGCGACCAACGGATAATTGCGGCCGACGGAAGGCAGGTGGAATTCATCAATGCCGGCGTCGACGGCTACAATTCGGCGCAGGAATACTTGTATTTCGTAAGCCGACTTGTCCGGCTCGAGCCGGATCTGGTGGTCGTCTACGACGGTTGGAACGACAGCTACGTTTGGACCGACAGTTCCATCATGAAACACGTGTCCCCGTTTCGAACCAAGACCCACGAAGAGGGAACGCGGCGGATCAAGGCAAGCTACTCGGTTTCCGGATCGTTTCTTGTTGCCCTGACCAATTTGAAATCCGCCCTGACCGAAGGTCATTCCAGGTTGGCGATGATGGAGCTGCCGTGGCGCATCCTGCAGAAACCAGAAGAAGATGAAGACGTCGACGATCGCTCTGAATCGTATGATCCTCGTCTGATCGATTTCTACCGCCAAAACCATCGTGCGCTTGTTGCGCTCGCGGACGATCGGTTGGCGGTTGCGGTCTTTCTCCAACCGTTGGTCGGTACCGACGACAGGGCGTTGTCCGACGAAGAGAAGGCGTCTTGGTGGTATCCCGAGTTCGAGTGGGAAATGGGCAATCGGGCTCCTTTTTACCGGGATGCGCGCCGTGTGCTGGCGGAGCTGAAGGAGAAGAACCGCGGCAACCGTCAGGTCTGCATCGCCGATTTTTCGGATTCCCTGAGAAGCGTGAGAGAAACGGTTTACGCCGACACCGGGCACCTGTTCCCCAACGGAAATAGAATCGTGGCGTCGCGCATGCTGGACGAGCTTGCTTCCTGTGGGTTTGTGGCGAGGCGGGCGCCGTAACCTGCCCGTACGCTTCTCGCGGTCAGATGCCTGTTGCAGCGCACAGCGAGTGGTTGCCAACCCACCTCCTGCAGCAGAGAATACCGCCGCCGTTTGATCTGTATCAAAACGGAGCCGGGTCGATCGATAAAAAGTGGCTGCAACGCCGGGCGCAGGCCCGGCTGCCGCACCTATGGGCCGGTTCGCGGGAGCCGGTACGAGGAGGGACGCCAATGACCGACATCTCAATGAAGCCCAACGGGCTTCAGAACAAGCTGCTGTGGGCGGCCGTGATCGCCTTGGGCACCGTGTCCTTGGGCATCGTCGCGCTCAGCCGCGGGGAAAGCATCAACGCCGCATGGCTGGTGATCGCGGCGGTGTGCGTCTATTTCGTCGCCTACCGCTTCTACGCGCTGTTCATCGCCCAAACGGTGCTCGGCATCAATCCGGCGCGGCCAACCCCCGCGTATCGCCACAACGACGGCCTCGATTACGTTCCGACCAACCAATACGTGCTGTTCGGCCATCACTTCGCGGCGATTGCCGGCGCCGGGCCGCTGGTCGGCCCGGTGCTCGCGGCGCAAATGGGTTATCTTCCCGGCACGCTGTGGATTCTGGCCGGCGTGGTTTTCGCCGGCGCCGTGCAGGACATGACCGTCCTGTTCCTCTCGACCCGGCGCGACGGCCATTCGCTCGGCGACATGGTGCGCGGCGAAATGGGCCCGGTCGCCGGCACCATTGCCGGGATCGGCATCCTGCTCATCTGTGTGGTGGTGCTGGCGGTGCTTGCGCTGGTCGTGGTGCAGGCGCTGGTCGGGAGCCCGTGGGGCACCTTCACGGTGTTCTGCACCATCCCGATCGCCTTCATCATGGGCGTCTACGGCCGCTTCATCCGGCGCGGGCACGTCGGTGAGATGTCGCTCCTCGGCTTCGTGCTGCTGATGGCGGCGCTCATCTACGGCCGGACGGTGTCGGAGTCGCCCGAGCTTGCCCCCTATTTCACCTATAAGGGGCCGGCGCTCGCGCTCATGCTGATCGGCTACGGCTTTGTCGCCTCGGTGCTGCCGGTGTGGCTGCTGCTCGCGCCGCGCGACTATCTGTCGACCTTCATGAAGGTCGGCACCATCGTGCTGCTCGCGCTGGCGATCGTCGTCGTGCGCCCCAACCTCGAGATGCCGGCGGTCACCAAATTCATCGACGGCACCGGGCCGGTGTGGGCCGGCAGTCTGTTCCCGTTCCTGTTCATCACCATCGCCTGCGGCGCGGTGTCCGGCTGGCACTCGCTGATCGCGTCGGGAACGACCCCGAAGATGATCGAGAACGAGCGGCAGATCCCGCTTATCGGCTACGGCGGCATGTTGATGGAATCCTTCGTCGCCATCATGGCCATGATCGCGGCGAGCGTTCTCCATCCCGGCGTCTATTTCGCCATGAACAGCGGCGCCGGCCTGATCGGCACCACCGCCGAGCAGGCGGCGCAGGTCGTGTCGGGTTGGGGCTTCGTGGTGACGCCCGACATGCTCACGCAGGTCGCGAAGGACGTCGGCGAGATGACGATCCTCTCGCGCACCGGCGGCGCACCCACGCTCGCGGTCGGCATGGCGAGCATTCTCTCCGGCGTGTTCGGCGGCAAGACGCTGATGGGCATCTGGTATCACTTCGCCATCCTGTTCGAGGCGCTGTTCATTCTCACCACCGTCGACGCCGGCACGCGGGTGTGCCGGTTCATGATCCAGGACCTCGTCGGCAACGCCATCCCGGCATTCCGCGCGACCCACTCCTGGACCAACAATTTGATCGGCTCGGCGATTGCGTGCCTGCTGTGGGGCTGGCTGCTCTACCAGGGCGTGATCGATCCGCTCGGCGGAATCTGGACGCTGTGGCCGCTGTTCGGCACCTCGAACCAGATGCTCGCCGCGATCGCGCTGACTCTGTGCACGGTGGTGCTGTTCAAGATGAAGCGCCAGCGCTACGCCTGGGTGACGATCGTGCCGGCGACCTGGCTCGTGATCTGCACGGTCACCGCGGGCCTCGAGAAGGTGTTCAGCTCCAATCCGGCGGTCGGCTTCCTCGCTCACGCGAGGCGTTTCGGCAACGCGGTCGCGAGCGGCCAGGTGTTGGCGCCGGCAAAGTCGCTAGAAGAAATGAGCCGCGTCATCTTCAACGACTATGTCGACGCGACGCTCGCGGCGCTGTTCGTCGCCGTGGTCCTTGCGACGGTTACCTACGGACTGGTCAACATCCGCAGAGCATTGGGCACCCCCAAGGTGACCGCGGTCGAGATCGAGTTCGCCGGCGCGGCGGCAGGAGGCGGCGCATGAGCATCCTCGCGCTCAAGGAATGGTCGGTGCGCGCGGTGACCGGCAGCGCGCGCACGGCCCGTCTCATGATCGGCATCCCCGACTACGAGACCTACGTCGCGCACCGCAAGGCCAACCATCCCGGCCTGCCGATCATGAGCTACGAGGAGTTTTTCGTCGAGCGCCAGGAGGCGCGCTACGGCGTGAGCCGCGGACGCTTGCGCGGCTGTTGTTGAACTCGAGATGGTGCCGTAGGGTGGGCTAAGCCGGAACTCCCGCGAAAGCGGGAGGACGGCGTGCCCACCAGAATGTTTGCTTCGACTCTCAGCCAGCAGCCGATCGCGGCTCTTGCATTACAGACGAGCGGCAAGGCCGCGATCGGCAAAGCAAAGATGGTGGGCACGCGGTCTCCGCTTTGCTCCGCCCGCTTAGCCCACCCTACGAATGCGATCAGTCGTGCAGGTCGAAGCGGTCGGCGTTCATCACCTTGGTCCACGCCGCCACGAAGTCCTGCACGAACTTCTCCTTCGCGTCCGCGCAGGCATAGACTTCCGCGATCGCGCGCAGCTGCGCGTGCGAGCCGAAGATCAGGTCGACGCGCGTTCCGGTCCACTTGAGCGCATCGGTCTTGCGGTCGCGCCCCTCGTACACGTCGCCGTCCGCGTGGTGCCACTGCGTGCGCATGTCGAGGAGGTTGACGAAGAAGTCGTTCGTCAGCGTCCCCGGCCGCGTGCTGAAGACGCCGTGCTTGGAGCGGCCGACGTTGGCGCCCAGCACGCGCAGGCCGCCGAGGAGAACCGTCATCTCCGGCGCGGTCAGTCTGAGCAGCTGGGCCCGATCGACCAGCGCCTCCTCCGGCATCATGAACTGATGCTTGCCGCCGATGTAATTGCGGAAGCCGTCGGCGCGCGGCTCGAGCGGCGCGAACGAATCGGCATCCGTCTGCTCCTGCGACGCATCCATGCGTCCCGGCATGAACGGAACCTGCACGTCCACGCCGGCATCCCTGGCGGCCTTCTCGACTCCCGCCCAGCCGGCGAGAACGATCAGATCGGCGAGCGAGACCTTCTTGCCGCCGCCGGCGGAAGCGTTGAAGTCCTTTCGGATCGCTTCGAGCTTCTGCAGCATGGTTTTCAGCTGCGCCGGTTCGTTGACCTCCCAATTCTTCTGCGGCGCGAGGCGGATGCGCGCGCCGTTGGCGCCGCCGCGCTTGTCCGAACCGCGGAAGGTCGAGGCCGACGCCCAGGCGGTCGAGACGAGCTGGGAAACCGAGAGGCCCGACGCGAGAATCTTCGCCTTCAGCGCCGCGATGTCCTGCTCCTGCACCAGCGGATGATCCACCGGCGGAATCGGATCCTGCCAAATCAGGATCTCCCGCGGGACCAGCGGCCCGAGATAACGATGGATCGGGCCCATGTCGCGGTGCGTGAGCTTGAACCATGCGCGCGCGAACGCGTCCGCGAACTCGTCCGGATGCTCGTAGAAGCGCCGCGAAATCTTCTCGTAGGCCGGATCGAAGCGCAGCGAGAGATCGGTGGTCAGCATGGTCGGAACGCGCTTCTTCGATTTGTCGAAGGGGTCCGGAACGGTCGGCTCGGCGCCTTTCGCCTGCCACTGCCACGCACCGGCGGGGCTCTTTGTCAGCTCCCATTCGTATTTGAACAGGTTCTCGAAGAAGTGGCCGCTCCATCGGGTCGGCGTCTGCGACCAGATCACTTCGGGGCCGCCGCTGATGGCGTCGGGGCCGAAGCCCGTGCCGTGCCTGCTCTTCCAGCCGAGGCCCTGATCCTCGATTGCGCCGGCTTCCGGCTCCGGCCCCAGGAAGGAGGGATCACCCGCGCCGTGCGTCTTGCCGAAGGTGTGGCCGCCAGCGATCAGCGCGACCGTCTCCTCGTCGTTCATCGCCATGCGAAAGAACGTCTCGCGGATGTCATGCGCCGCGGCGAGCGGGTCCGGCCTGCCGTTGGGTCCCTCTGGATTGACGTAGATGAGGCCCATCTGCACGGCGCCGAGCGGCTCGGCGAGCTGGCGCTCGCCGCTGTAGCGTTCGTCGCCCAGCCACGTGCCCTCGGGGCCCCAGTAAAGCTCTTCCGGCTCCCACACGTCGGCGCGGCCGCCGGCGAAGCCGAACGTCTTGAAGCCCATCGATTCCAGCGCGACGTTGCCGGCGAGAACCATCAGGTCGGCCCAGGAGATTTTGCGGCCGTACTTCTGTTTGATCGGCCACAACAGCCGGCGCGCCTTATCGAGGTTCGCATTGTCCGGCCAGCTGTTGAGCGGGGCGAAGCGCTGCTGACCGGCACCGGCGCCGCCGCGGCCGTCGCTGATGCGGTAAGTGCCGGCGCTGTGCCATGCCATGCGGATCATCAGCCCGCCGTAGTGGCCGAAGTCGGCCGGCCACCACTCCTGCGACTGCGTCATCAGGGCGTGGAGGTCCTTGATCACCGCATTCAGGTCGAGGCTCTCGAACTCCTTGGCATAGTCGAACGCCACGCCCATCGGATCGGAGAGGTCGGAGTTCCGGTGGAGAATCTGGATGTCGAGCTGGTCCGGCCACCAGTCACGATTCGTGCGTGCGTTAGTAGCTCCCGAAAAGGGGCATTGGCCGGTCTTGTCGTGGGTTTTTGCGTCCATGTTGGCCTCCAAGCGCGGTCCCCAGCGGCGCGCGGCAGTGGTCCGTCTCGCGTTTTCTAGTCAGCCCGGTCGATCAGGTCTAATCGGATTGCGCATGCCCTCCGATAAGAATATCTTATGGACATGATCTCGCTGCGCCAGTTGCGGTACTTCGCGTCGCTCGTGCGCCATCGGCATTTCGGCCGCGCCGCCGACGATTGCGCGGTGACGCAGCCCGCGCTCTCGATGCAGATCAGAGAGTTGGAGCGCGAGATCGGCGCGGAATTGGTCGAGCGCCGGCCGGGCGAGGTCGCTCTCACCGCGACGGGAGCCGAGGTGGCGCAGCGCGCCGAACGGATTCTCGCCGCCGCCCGCGATCTCGTCGACTTCGCGCAGCATCGCGAGATTCTTTCCGGCGGACTGAGGCTCGGCATCATCCCGACGCTCGCTCCCTATCTGCTCCCACGGCTTCTTCCGCATCTGCAGCATGCCCATCCGTCGCTGCGGCTCGACCTGCGCGAAACGCAAACCGCCGTGCTGCTCGGCGAATTGGTCGCCGGCGACCTCGATTGCCTCCTGTTGGCGCTCCCGATCGAGCATGCGGATATCGAGACCTTCGCGCTGTTCGAAGACCGTTTCCTGCTCGCGGCGCCGACGGGCGAACCGATCCCCCGGAGAGCGCTCAAGGCCGAGGACGTGGACCAGGGCCGCCTGATCCTCTTGGAAGAAGGCCATTGCCTGCGCGATCAGGCGCTCGCCTTTTGCAACACCATGCCCCGAGATTCCGCGGCGGGGCTCGGCTCGACGTCACTGGCGACCGTGATGCAGATGGTTGCCAACGGTTACGGCGTGACCTTGGTTCCCGAAATTGCGGCGGACGTGGAGGTGCGCGACAACCGCGTAACGCTCAAGCGCTTCCGCGCGCCCGAGCCGGGCCGCACGATCGGCCTCGCCTGGCGCAAGACCTCGCCCCGCCGGCACGATTTCGCGGCGCTCGGCGAGGCGGTGAAGCGGGCGGTGGGGAAATGAGGAAGCAGCCTGTGCGGCTAATCCAACTCACGTCTTATTGTAAGGAATGCAGCCTATAGTGAGTAATCCAGCGCAGCGTGAAAACAGTCGTGGTGCGCACGGGCGGAATCTGACCACCGACACCGTGATTTTCAGTCGCCGATTGCTCGACGATTTCACTGAGCCGGCAGCGACAGGATGCGCAAGACGGCGGCTTTGTCGTCGGTCGTCACCGTCATTGTTGTGCCCGCGGGCACCACCCAAAAATCTCCCGCCGTGCGGTTCGCCGTCTGATCGCCGATCTTTGTGGTGGCGGCGCCGCTGGCGAGCTCGACGACGCGACTCTCGTCGGCAGCCGCTGGGATGGTTTCCATCGCGGTATGGGCGCTGATCATCCAGATCTTGAAATTGGTCGCAATCGACTTCCGCTCGCCAGTTGCCAGCGCCGCGGCGGGAGCCGTGGGCGAAAAATTCAGGCTTCCGTCGAAAGTGGTGAACGAACGAGCCGGGGCTGGCGCGGCTTCCTGCGCATCGGCGAGCGGAGGCAACGACGACAGCGCCAGGATCAGCGCCAACAGGCTCAAATGCCGAACCATGCGCATGTCCCTTCCTCTCCCTATTTACCCGGCGCAAGCATGATGACCTTGCCGCCGGTCGTGGCGACAAACACCCGCCCGTTGGCCAGCGCCGGCTCGCTCAGGATGGCGCCCGCTTTAAGGTCGATGTCCCGAATGACGAGCGGCCGGGGCACCAATGCAAGGCCGTTATTCTCGCAATCGGTGTTTGTGACGGTCGGATCGGCGCAGACCGAGTAGGCGGTCGGATAGACCGAGGGGTCCGCCAGGGCCACCAAATGGCCGGCCGACGTGCCGACGAAGACTATTCCCCTGGTCACGGTCGGCGGTCCGAGCTGGCCAGCCGCCGAATTCCCGTTGTCCGGCGCAGCGGGAATCGTCGAGGGGATATTGTCGCTGATCCAGCGGACCGGTTGGGTCGACGAAGCGCAGGTGTCCAAACCGTGCAGCCGGGTAAACCCGCTCTCGGTATTATTGACCTCGACCGGGTAGCCGCCGTCCATGGTGATGTAGGTGTCGTTCCACCCTGCGCCCGGCTTGATGTACCGGGTGTCTCCGTGGCGGCCGTCAGGAACCGGGAACGGAACTCCGGTCGGTGGAAACTGCCAGTGGAGACCCGGCGAACCGCCGCCGGTCGATGCGGAATCGACCGCGTAGGTCCATCCGTCCTTTTGCGTCGACGCGGCGACATGTCCGCAACGGGCATCGAGCAGCGCGGGGCCTGCGGCCCAATCCGGGTCGCCGTCGTCGTCGTAGGGGACGGCCCTGAACTTCCACTTGATTGCGCCGGTCGTCGCATCGAGCCCGATCATGCTCAAGGCATGGTCCGGCGACGGCTGCGGCCCGCCGATATTGGAGTTTCCCGTCGTGATCGCGACCGTTCCTTTGTCCAGTCCGCCGGCCACCGACGACCAGATGCCGCCGCCGCGCGGATTTGTGGCAACAAAAAATGTCTGATTGACTGCCTGGGTGGTGCCATTCATCTCGGCGGCCCGCCCCTTCTGGATCGGATTGTCGCCGTGGTCGGCCATCCCGATATAGATGCTGTCGCCCAGAACCAGCGGCGAGGAATAGCCGAACTGCTCGTGGCGTTCGGTCGTACTGTTATCGGTCGTTCCGCTCACCACCGCGATTTCCGGCGATTTCCATATTTCGGCGCCGCTCGCCGGGTCGAGCGCGAACAGGCGGCCGCTGCCGAGCCCTAAGCCGATGGATTGGTCGGGACCGCCAAAGACCACCGCTGTCTTTTCCTTGAACGTGCCGATCGACGCGCTCGCCGCCAGTCCTTTGCCGGACGGATTCGCGCTAACGAGAAACTTGGACAGCAGCGCGGCCTTCGGGGGCTTTGGATATTCCCATTGCAACGTGCCCGTTGCTTCATCGAGCGCATAAAACCGGCCGTTGGCGTTGCCGATGAAAACCTGGCCCTTGTACACGATCGGGGACGCCCGGAAACCGAGCGGGCCGTCGGGCGGGGTAAAAGTCCAAACGACTTTCAGCTTTCGCACTTGATCCGGATCCGCCAGGACCGACGGGTTCGGCTGCTGCCCATCGCGCCAGCCGCTGTGGCGGAAAGCGGGCCAGTCGCGGGAGCAGACGTTCGGATCCCGGTCGCCGCATCCGGCAACCGCAACAAAGACCTCGCTCGACTTGCAGGTCCCCACCTGCTGGACGACCGTGATCTTGTCGCCCGCGGCGATCGGCTGCGTCAGCACGATCGTGGATCCGCCGCCAAGGCCGATTTGTTTGGAACCGTCGAAGATGGCGATTTGCGAACCGGGCACAAAAGCCGTCACGTAGACTTCGGTGTCGCCGGGCAGCGGCGAGCGGATTTTGGCCGCGGGCAGCCCGCTGCAGGGCAGCACCGGGGTTTTTGGTCCTGCCCCGCTCCCGCTGCACAGAGCCTGCGACGCCGAAAAATTGCTTCCGGCGGGCGCGACCGGACTGATGCCGATCTGCTGCGCCCCGCCCGGCGTCGGCTGACCGCCGATCACGTCACCGGGCGGCGGCACGAGATTGCCATAGACCTCGATCGCCGCACCGTCCAACAGCGGTTGGCCGCCAGGTCCGCGGACGACCACGATGTCGGCGCCCTCGATGACGGGGTGATCGACGATCGGCGCCGGCGGAGCACCCGGCGGATCGACGGCGACGATTTGCGGATCCGACAAAGCGCTCAAAGACTTGCAGAGGCCCGACTGGATCCTGATTCTTTGCCCTTTCTTGAGCGGCGAGACAAACGTATAGGGAAAATCCTGGTTGCCGCCGATCTGCACCGGCGGATCAAAGCCGCCTCCCATCTTGGGATCTTCGGCAAAGGCTTTCCACCACGCCCCCGGAACCACATCGGCCGCGCCGACCGCTTTTCCGCATTCGAACTGCGCCGCCGGACTGACTCGCGGTTTCGGCAGTCCGCTGGGGTAATCCACGGTGAAATCCTTGACCACGACAGCGTTGGAAGCCTTGCTTTTCACTCCCTTGTAGATCTGGATCGCCGTGACCGTCTGTCCGCTCGTGAACGCCGGGCTGACTTTGACTGTCTGTTGGTATGGGTCCGTGCCTTTTGCCGTGCCAATCGAATTCGGGTCGCCGGCGACGAATATTTCGAGCGTAGCGTCGTGCGCATATCCCCTGACGACGACCGTGCTGGCGCATGCATAGATCGGATCGATCAGGATCGGCGGCGAAACGATCTCGGGATTGAACTTGAGGTCTTGCCCCCCTGTCTTTTCGACACGACCATCATCTGCGCGCGCACTCGCGACGCAGAGGACGAGGGCCAATCCTGTCAGGCCGATCGTTGCGGTTCGATTGCGGAAATACAGCATGGGCGTCACAACCTGATTGCAGGGGAAGACATTCACTGGGCGGGCACGGACAGCCGGATGAGGCGCGCGACGAAACTGCGCGCATCGCCTGAGTTGTCGATCCCAATGGTTTGCCCTTGACTGATGGCGATGACGCTCGTCTGGCCCGCCGCCGCCGCCTTGTCGTCGAGAGTGATCCTGGCATCGCCCGCCTCGACTTCAAGGAGCGCGGCAAAGCCTATGTTCGGGATTGTCGCGGACTTTCCCGGACCGACGAGAATATCCATGATCTGCACCGCCACCGGTCCGGCCTGCGATGTCGAAAACACCGTTCGCCCCAACAAGCCCGGTGCGATTTGCCGGTAAGTGCCCGGCGAGACCTTCTGCGCTTCATCGCCGGAAGGCGAGGCTTCGATACGCGCTGCGGGCGCCTGACTATGAGAAGCGGAAGGCCCGACGAGAAGGGCGACAGCCCCCGTCAAACACAGCACGCAAACTCTTGCCGACACGTTTGCGACGCCAAAAATCGGCTGTCGCCGGGCTATTATGGAAGTGCTGGCCAACCACCACATCGGCGGCCTCCTTTTGGAAGTAAGTGTCCGTTCCGCTTTTCGCTGTCCCAGTTCGCAATAAAGTCGGAGCGCGCGGTAGAATCCGCTATGTCAATAACAAGAATCTGTCCCCCAGTGATCCCTGGAGCGACCACGATTCCCATTCGCAGGCCTTCGCAGGGCGCACACCCCTCCGGCGAGACCTTGAGAGGCGCAGTCGATGCGAAGAGACTTTTGGATTGTGCGCTCTCGCCGCCAAAGTTGCAAGAGGGCAGCAAACATGTTCAGGTCCGCCGTGATCAGCGCCGATACGTCAGCCCGCGGCGCAGCGTCCGCCCAAAGCGCTGCCATTGAAATAGTGCAACTATCGGGGAAAATAGTTGCAGCTACAAGTTTGCCGAGAGCGAAATAGAGTTGCGAAAGCGGCTGCAACGGCATTTGGCGGATTCAAATATTGGCTACCATATCCGAAAGAGCCGACGGATTTTCGCCGCTGCCCGCGATCCAAACCACTTGCTGCGCTCCTCCAGCGGATACGCCGATCGATCCGCTACAAATTGTTTGAAACTTGTCCGGCCGCGCGCAACGCAGCGAATGTGAGAACAGTTCTGGTGCCCAGGGGCGGAATCACATTAGTTGGCACTAAACTCTTGAGTTCACAAGACAGGCTCAGGCCGACCGCGCTTCTGCACACCGCAATAATCAATTCCTGCCCGTCGAGACCGCTATGCAACCCGTAGGCGATCACGATTGGAATAAGGGTCGATCTCAACCACGATCTTCTTGACGGCGGCGCTGGGCGCCTTGCGCCGTCCGACAGTCTTGAGCTTGATGAAGCCGGCTCCTTCCAGCTTCGCCAGCGTGCGCGTTAGGTTGGGCTGCGCCCGTCCGGTCATTTCCGCCAGCTCGGCGACAGACTGGGGCTTTCGATCACGGATAATGGCAAGGAGCTTGCGGTTCTCCGGCGTCAACAGCCGAACCAAGGCGTCGACCGAATTGAAGCTGGGCATGGCGGCGTCCGCGGGCGCTGGTCGCTGACCGCGCGCCACCGCCCTCATTTCCTCGCGCAAGGACCGCAGACTCTGAATCTTAAACGTGGTCATCTTGATCTATCCCTCTCTTCCACTCCAACCACTGCCGTCCCAATTCCGCGCTCAGCCAGGACCCGTTCGACTTCATCGAAGAAATCGTCGATCAGTGTTCCCGCGTCCTTGAACGCGTAAGGACGTCCAGGATCGTTTTCCGTTCGATGCCAGTGGTCGCTCGCCTCAGGAGATCGCTTGAATCTCGACCCGATGGCGGGGACGCCGTGAGCATTGTCGAAGCCTAGGATGCGCTGCCCCGCGAGCCGATCAGGACCCCAACCGAAAATCGCCCATCAATGTTGCCCGGAGCGTTCGCTCCGGATGGAGATACCACTAAAAGTTGCTGGTGCCCAGGGGCGGAATCGAACCACCGACACCGTGATTTTCAGTCACGTGCTCTACCAACTGAGCTACCTGGGCGCCGGGCCCGCGCCGTCAAAGCGAGGGCTGGTAAAGCGGGCGCGGTTATAGGGGGAAAGCGCCGCGGGAGTCCACCCGCTGTAGCCCGGATGACCCTCGCGAAAGCGAGGGGAAATCCGGGATTCCCCGCATGTCGCCCGCGAGCGCGGGCTCATGCGGGCTACGCGCTCCCTACGCATCCTCCTCGCCATCCCCGCGCGCGCTCGCGTCCTCCTCAACCACCGGGACCGCGTAGGTGCCGGAAAGCCAGCGGTTGAGGTCGATGTCGGCGCACCGCTTCGAGCAGAACGGGCGGAAGTGCTGCAGCGCGGGCTTGCCGCAGGTCGGGCAGCGCTTGGTCGGGCGGCGATCGGTCGGTTGATCCATGGGCAGGATGTTGGGGCAATGGCCGTAGATTGGAAGGGTTTCCTTACCTCTCCCCGCTTGCGACCGCTCCCAGGGAGAGCGACCCCGCGCGCCGCGCATCCATCTCCCGCAGATCAGTCTTGAGAATTTTGCCGTAATTGTTCTTCGGCAGCGCGTCGACGAACACGTAGTCCTTCGGTCGCTTGAAGCGGGCGATGGCGTCAAGACACAACGTGTCGAGGTCGGCCGGAGCGACTTCGCCCACCACGTAGGCGACAACCACCTCGCCCCACTCGCGGTCGGGCCGACCGATCACGGAGACCTCGCGCACGCCCGGGTGCGTGAGCAAAATCTCCTCGATCTCGCGCGGATAAATGTTGGAGCCGCCGGAAATCACCACGTCCTTCGAGCGGTCCTTGAGCGTGAGATAGCCGTCCTCGTCGAGCGCGCCGACGTCGCCGGTGTGCAGCCAGCCGCCGCGCAAGGTCCGCGCGCTCGCGTCGGGATCGAGCCAGTAGCCCGCCATCACGCTGTCGCCGCGGCAGAGAATTTCGCCGGTCTCGCCCGGCGGCAGCGGCCGGTCGTCGTCGTCCGTCACCGTCACGTCGACGCAGGCGAACGGCCGCCCTGCCGAGGCGAGGCGCTCGCGCCAGCGCGGGTGCTCGCGCGCGGCGATGTCTTCCTTGGGCAGCACCGTAATGGTCATCGGGCTTTCGCCCTGGCCGTAGATCTGCGTGAAGCGCGGCCCGAAGCGGTCGAGCGCGCGCAGCGCATCCTCCACATACATGGGCGCGCCACCCCACACGATGGTGCGGATGTTTGTTCCGTTGCAATCGGCCGGGCATTCGATCAGCCGCTTGACCATGGTGGGCGCGGCGAACATCGAGCTCTTCGGCCAGGCATCGAACAAACGAAAGATTTCCTCGGGCTCGAAGCCGCCCGATTCCGGCACCACGTTGACGGCGCAGCGCGCGACGTTGCCCATCATGTAGAGGCCGGAGCCGTGGCTCATAGGCGCGGCGTGCAGAATCGGCTCGCCCGGCGCAGTGGGATCGACCTCGGCCAAATAGGCGTGGCTCGCGACCGAGAGCACACGGTGAGTGAGCATGGCGCCCTTGGGGCGGCCGGTGGTGCCCGAGGTGTAGAACAGCCAGGCGAGGTCGTCTCCCGCGCGCGGCACGCAGGCGATCGGATCGGCCGCGAACAGCGCCGCGTAGTCGGCGCTGCCGACGGTGATGAGCCGCTCGAGGCTTGCGGGCGCGTGCGGCGCGATTTCCGCGTCGAGCCCCGCGGAAGCGAAGCAGACGCGCGCGCCCGAATGCTCGAGGATGTAGCCGAACTCGCGCCCGTGCAGTTTGGCGTTCACCGGCACGGCGGCAAGCCCCGCGTGCCACACACCGTAAAGCATTTCGACATACTCGGGCGCGTTCTTGGCCGCGATGACGACGCGATCGCCGGGACGAAGGCCATGGCGATCGCGCAAGGCACCGGCGAGCCGCGCCGCGCGCTCCGCGAGCGCGCCGTACGTGAGAACGACGCGCGCCCCGTAGCCGACCGCCGGCCGCTCGCGGTAGCTCCGGCCGGCCCGCTCAAGCCACAGCGCAAGGTTCATGGCCGATTCCCGTTACACGGCCGTGGCGTAGCGCTCTTTGATCGTGCGCACCACGTCGTCGGGGTCGCGCTTCCACCAATTGCGCGCCGACATGATCTCGACCTCGACATGACCGGTGTAACCTGCCGCCTCGACCATGCGGCGGATCGCCGGCAGGTCGATGACGCCGTCACCCGGCATGCCGCGGTCGAGCCGGAGGTCCTGCGTGTCGGTGAGCCAATCGCTCACATGAAACGCGCGGATGCGCTTTCCGGCGCGGGCGATTTGCGCCGGCAGCTCCGGGTCCCACCAGGTCACATACGCGTCGACCGTGATGCCGAACACGTCCTCGGCGCCGAGCGCATCGCACCAGTCGTTGGCGAGCTTGAGCGTGGTCAACACCGAGCGCGTGGCGCAGGCCATCGGGTGCAGCGGCTCGATCGCGATGACAACGCCGGCGCCGCGCGCGTGATCGGCAAGCTGCGCCAGCCCGTCGAGTACGCGCGCGCGGGTCGCGCCGAGGTCCTTGTCGCTCGGGTCGACACCGCCGGAGAGAAACACGAGGCACGCGGCGCCGATGCCGGCCGCCTCGTCGATCGCGCGGCGCACGTCATCGCGCGCCTTCCTCGCCTCCGCCGGGTCCGCCGAGGAGATGAGCCCGGCAAAGCAGAGGCCGGACACCGCAAGCCCGGCGCCGTCGATGCGCTTCTTCGCCTCGCCGACGCCGATCTCGTGAAGCTTCTCGCGCCATACGCTGATCGCCGGCACGCGCTGGCGCGCCAGCCCCTCGATCGCCTGCGCCAGCGACCACTGCGGCAGCACGCAGATTTGGTTGATGGAGAGGCGCGAGAGGTCTGCCATCGCAACACCACCGCCGTCATCCTGAGGAGGTCGCGCGTGCTTGCGCGCGGCCGTCTCGAAGGATGGCCGCACGCACGGAGCCTGTTTCCATCCTTCGAGACGCTCGGCGCTTCGCGCCGAGCTCCTCAGGATGACGGTTGTGTTTGTTGCGCTCGCCGCAATTCATCGCTTGATATCGGAATACGGGTAGATGAACTTCCCCGATCTGTACTCGGGCGGATAGAGGATCACCACCTTGCCGGGCTTGCGGAACTGTTCGATGTCGTTGCCGACGATGTTCTGATACTGCACGAACAGCACGCGCGACTTCTCCCATTCGCCGTTGTCGGCGAACTTCACGTCGCCGACGATGGTGGAGAATTTGGTGGCGTGGATGTAGGCGGCGATCTTTGCCTGGTCGAGGCTGCCGACCGCGTTGACCGCCTGCGCCAGTATCTGCATCTCGGCGTAGGAGTAGGGCGGCAGATAATAGCCGAGCGGGTCGACGCCGGCCGCGGCGCGCGCGGGCGCGGCCCATAACGCCCCGACTGCCGTGGCGGCAAGCGCGGCCAGCGCAAACGTCAAACGTCGTCGATCGAACATGGCTCTTCCTTCCCCGGCGCCGCCGCTGTTCGACGCTGGTTCTTAGCGCAACGCTAGCGAGCACAGGAGGGTGAGTCAAAAGCGGTGCAGCACGCGCGCTTACCTCCCCCTGGAGGGGGGAGGTCGACCGCTTTCGCTCGGCGAAAGCGGTCGGGTGGGGGTGAATCTTTGCAGCGCTTGCTTCGCAATTCACCCCACCCCGCTCGCTGGTGCTTCGCTCCAGCGAGCGACCCTCCCCCTCCAGGGGAGGGTAAGATGTGGCGCGGCCCGCGCGCCGTGGTACAAGAGCGCAAAATAACGGGGGAACGCATGGGGATGAGGCCTTTGGGCGCGACCGCGCCGCTGGCGCCAGTTGCGCGGTCGAGAACCGAGGCTGCTCATCCCGCGCCAGGTCGCGTATGAGCTTTCCCCTCGACCTCCTGATCAACGCGATCGTCGCCGGGCTTTTGCTGGGCGGCTTCTATGCCGCCGTCACCTGCGGCATCTCGATCGCCTTCGGCATCCTCGACATCGTCAATATCGCGCATCCGGCCTTCATCATTCTGGGCTCGTATATCGCCTACATCATCAACTCGCAGTTCGGCTTCGATCCCATCCTCACCAGCGTCGTGACCCTGCCCGCGTTCTACGCGCTCGGTGCGATCGTCTATCAGGTCTATTACTTATCGTTCGAGCGGCGTGGCCAGGAGGCGCTGCGCGGCCTCGCCTTCTTCTTCGGCCTGCTCTTCATCACCGAAGTCGTCCTGATCCTCGTGTTCGGCGTCGACTACCGCTACGTCGAGGCGATCTACATCGGGCCGACTCTGCACTTCGGCTTCGTCGACCTGCCGCTGCGCATGCTCGTCCCATTCCTGGTGTCGCTGCTGCTGATCCTGCTGCTCCAGGTTTATCTGACCCGCACATTCATCGGCCGCGCCATCATGGCGGTGGCGCAGGACCAGGAGGCGCTGCGTCTGATGGCGGCCGACCCGATCCGCATCAAGCGCATCGCCTTCGGCATCTCGATCGCCACCGCCTCGCTCGCCGGCGCCTTCCTCATCGTGATCCAGCCGGTCGAACCGTCGGTCGGGCGGGACTACATCGGCCGCGTGTTCGCCATTTGCGTCATGGGCGGCATGGGAAGCCTTCCCGGTACCGTGATCGCCGCGATGCTGCTCGGCGTGGTCGAGAGCATCACCGCGACCTTCTATGGTCCGTCGTGGGCGCCGGCGGTCTCGTTCGGTTTTCTGCTGCTGACGCTGGCGTTCCGGCCGGCCGGCATCCTCGGACGCTGACCCATGCGCTCGTGGCTCTTTACCCTCGTTGTGATCGTCGCCGGCGCCGCGCTGTTTGCGGTCTCGCGCTTCATCCAGAACGACTACTTTTTCTTCGCCGGCTACGTGGTGCTGCAATACATCGTGCTCTCGACCGCCTGGAACATCCTCGGCGGCTACTGCGGGTACGTGAACTTCGGCACCGCGGCGCTGTTCGCGCTCGGCGCCTATACCTCGGTCGCCATCCACAAGCTGCTGGTCACGAGCCGCATCTATCCCGTTTCTATTCCGGAGTTGATCATTATCGGCGGCGTGGTCTCGGCGGCCGTCGGACTCGGCATCGGCTATCTCACCTTGCGTCTGCGTGGCGCCTTCTTCTCGATCGCGACGTTGGCCCTCGCGGTCGTGATCCAGACCTTCATCACCAACTGGGATTACGTCGGCGGCTCGCGCGGCGCTTACGTTATCCGCCCGCAGACGGCGCCGCTCGTCGGCAGCTACATCCAGTATCTGTTCCTGGTGATGCTGGTGCTGGCGGTGCTCTCGATCGCGGTCGCGCGGCTGGTCGAGCGGTCGCGGCTCGGCTACGGCTTTGCCACCATCCGCGACGACGAGATCGCCGCGGAAGCCTCGGGCGTGCCGACGCTACGGCTCAAGCTCATCGCCACCACGCTGTCCGGCGCCCTGATGGGCATGGCCGGGGCGCCGCTTCCCTACTACGTCGGCTATCTCGACCCGGCGTCGGGCTTCAGCCTCGCCTACGCCGTCAACAGCATCGCCATGCCGGTGATCGGCGGCACGACGACGTGGATCGGCCCCCTCATCGGCGCCGTGCTGCTCGGTACGTTGCAGCAGTGGGTGACGGTGACGATTTCCTCGGCGGTCAATTTGCTCATCGTCGGCCTGCTGCTCGTCGGCTTCGTGATCGTCGCGCCGAACGGCATCGTCGGCCTGGTGCGGCCGCTGTTCAAGCGCGCGCATCGGTGACCGCCATGGCACCGCTCCTCGAAGTCGATGATCTGAGCAAACGCTTCGGCGGCTTCGTCGCGCTCGACGGCGTCAGCCTCACGGTCGCGCCGGGCGAGCGGCTCGGTCTCATCGGCCCGAACGGCTCGGGCAAAAGCACGCTCGTCAACTGCCTGTGCGGTGCGCTTCACAACGAGAGCGGCACGATCCGGTTCGACGGGACCAACATCAACGGCATGACGGCGCACCAGCGCACGCGGCTCGGCATGGCGCGCAGCTTTCAGCTGCCGCGCCCGTTCACCAGCCTCTCGCTCACCGACAACCTGCGCATTCCACTGATCTATTCAGCCAACGTCCGGCGCGGCTCGCATTTCACCGCGGCGGAGATCGAGGAGCGCTGCGGCGAGTTGCTGCGCCTCGTCGGCCTCGATGCCAAGGCGCGCCGCCTGCCGCGCGACCTCACCCAGGTCGAGATGCGCAAGCTCGAGCTCGCCCGCGCCATGGGGGCCGATCCGAAGCTGCTGATCGCCGACGAGGCGATGGCAGGTCTCTCCCATTCCGAGATCGAGGACATCCTCAAGCTGCTCGACCAGCTCAACCAGCGCGGCATCACCATCATCCTGATCGAGCACATCATGCGCGCGGTGATGAGCTTTTCGCAGCGCCTGGTCGTGCTGGTCTCCGGCAAGAAGATCGCCGACGGCAATCCGTCCGACGTGATCCGCGATCCCGAAGTCGAGAGGGCGTACCTTGGCCAGTAGCATCGCACTCGACCGGGTGCACGCGGCTTACGGCGCCGTGCGCGTGCTCGAGGACGTGTCGCTCACCGTCAACGCCGGCGAGACCGTGGTGCTGCTCGGCACGAACGGCAACGGCAAGAGCACGCTCATGAAATGCATCATGGGCATGGTGCGGCCGAGCGCCGGCACGGTCACGGTCGAGATCGATGGCACGCGGCACGACCTCGTCGGCCGCTCGACCGAAGAAATCGTCGACCTCGGCATCGCGCTCGTGCCGGAAGGCCGCCGCCTCTTCCCCAAGCTCACCGTCGAAGAGAATTTGCTGCTCGGCGCGTTCCGCAGCACCGCGCGCGCGCGCATCAAAGAGAATCTCGAGTTCTGCTTCGAGGCGTTTCCGCGGCTGCTGGAACGGCGCCATCAACTGGCCGGGAGCCTTTCGGGCGGCGAGCAGCAGATGCTTGCGCTCGGCCGCGCGCTGATGCTCGCGCCGCGCATCCTGTTGATCGACGAGCCGTCGGTCGGCCTCGCGCCGATCCTGGTGAGCCGCACCATCGACAAAATCAAGGAACTCAAAACGAGTTACAGCCTGACCGTGCTGATGGCCGAGCAGAACTTCACCCAGGCGATCCGCATCGCCGACCGCGGCTATGTGATCGTGCACGGCCGCATCGCCTTCGAAGGCCGCTCCGCCGCCGAACTCAACAACAACGATTTGATCCGGAAATTTTATCTGGGATTGTGAGGTTTATCCCTCCCCCGCGAAGCGGGGGAGGGTGGCGAGCGAAGCGAGCCGGGTGGGGGCTCTTTCAACAAATTTGGCGTTTGCCGCAGCCCCCACCCGTCTGCGCGCTGCGCGCGTAGATACCCTCCCCCTTCGGGGGAGGGATAAGCGCGTCACTTCGCCTTTTCGTAAGGGTAGATCAGGTTGCCGGACTTGTACTCGTCCGGCGTGACCACGACCTGGGTAGAGATGTCCTTGAACTGGCCCACGTCGTTGCCCTTGATGCCCTGGAACTGCACCTGGAGCACGCGCGCCTTCACCCATTCGCCGTTGGGACCGAACGCGATGTCGCCGCCGACGGTCTTGAACGTGGTCTTGCGGATGTAGTCGCCGAGCTTCTGGTCGTCGAGGCTCTTGGTCGCCTCGATCGCCTGACCCAGCACCTGGTACTGGGCGTAGGCCCACGGCGCCATGTAATAGCCGAGCGGGTCGACCCCCTCCGCGCCGGCGCGCGCCTGGTACTTCTTTATCAGTTCGGCGACGCCGGGGAAGTCCATCTTCGGCACCGGCAGCCAGAAATCATAGTTGACGATGCCGTTGAGCAGCGGCCCGAGCTGCGTCTTGAACACGGTTGCCTGCAGGCCGACCATGCCGCCGCCGAACATTTTCGGCCGCAGCCCGATCTCGTTCGCCGCCCGCACAATGCCGACCGAGTCGAGCGGATAGGAGCAGATCAGCACCAGGTCCGCGTTGGAGGCCTGGATGGCGCGTACGATCGGCGCGAAGTCCGTCGTGGCCGGCGGGTAGTTGCGGTCGTAGACGACCTTGAAACCCGGCCCCTTGTTGTTCGCGAGCGCGCCGTCGCGGCAGTTGTGCGCGAATTCCGCGTCGGCCCACGCGATCGCCAAGCTCTGCGGCTTCGGGTTCTGCGCCGCAGCGACGTCGAAGAATCCCTTGGTGATCGATGATTTCGAATCGAGGCCGCCGGTCGGAACCATCGAGAAATAATTCGGATAGTTGAACTCGCTGTTGACCGCGAGGCCAAGCAGGCCGATGAACAATTTATTGTGCTGGAGCACGACCGGCATCGCCGGCGCCAGCATGTTGGTGGCATAGCCGCCAGTGACCAGGTCGACCTTGTCGACGTCGAGCAGCTTCGTATAGAGGCCCGGAATCGTCGGTGGGCTGCTTTGGTCGTCATAATAGACGAGCTTGACCGGCCGGCCGAGCAGCCCGCCCTTGGCGTTGACGTCTTCCTCCCAGATTTTGATCGCCAGCAACGCCGACTTGCCGTTGGGCGCGAGCGGCCCGGTAAGCGCCATGCCGAAGCCGATCTTGATCGGCTCGGCCGATTGCGTGCGCGCCGGCCCCTGCAACATGAGCGCGGACGCGCCCGCGATGATTAACGCCGCGAGCCAGACGAACGCCCGAGGACTGCGCAGTCGAAACATGAGGACTTCCTCCCGTGTGGCGATTTTTATGGATGTTGTATGCCCAAACCGGACGCCCGCGCCAAGAGGGATCGGCGGCATGGTTATCGGGTAGACTTCAGCTACTTCGTCGCATCGCCGCCTTCGACGATGATGGTCTCGACCTCGCCGGCGCCGCTGCGCCGGAATGCCGCGGCTTCCTCGTATTCGGGCGAGGTGAAACAGGCGACCGCCTGGTCGAAGGTCGAGAACTCGATGACGACGAAACGGTGGAACTTGTCCGGCCCCTCCATCAGCTGATAGCGGCCCCCGCGCGCGAGGATTTTCGCGCCGTAGCGGGCAAAAATCGCCGACAAGCGGTCGGTGTATTTCTTGTATTCGACCGGATCGTTGATCTTCGAGCGGGCGACCCAATAGGCGGGCATGCGCTTGCCTCCTGCGGCTGACGGCGGTGATGGGCGACGGCCCATATTACGCGCGGCCGAGGAAAAGCGGCTATGCGGGAATCGGGTGTTGCCGTCGCGGCCGGGCCGGGTAAATTGCGTGCCAATCCGTGATTTTCGCCCGCTTCGGAGAAACGCCATGGCCTATGTGACGGAACAGAACCTGACCGACATCGTGCTGGAACGCTGGCAGGACATCCCCGATCCGCGCCTGCGTCAGATCATGCAGGCGGCGATCAAGCACCTGCATGCCTTCGTGCGCGAGGTCGAGCCGACCGGCGAAGAATGGTTCAAGACCATCGACTGGCTCACCCGCACCGGCAAGATGTGCACCGAGAAGAGACAGGAGTTCATCCTCGCCTCCGACGTCCTCGGCGTAAGTATGCTGGTCGACGCGATCAATCATCGCGTGCCGAACGGCGCGACGCCGACCACGGTCGAAGGCCCGTTCCACGTGGCGGAGGCTCCCGAACGCGCCAGCGGTGAGAACATGACCCATGGCGCGCCTGGCGAGCCGCTGTTCATCACCGGCGTCGTGCGCGGTCTCGAGGGCAAACCGCTCGCGGGCGCGGTACTCGACGTGTGGCAGACCGACGGCGAGGGCCTCTACGAGGCGCAGCGCGACGTGACGGGCCCATGGATGCGCGGGCTCTACCGCACCGGCGCGGACGGCAAATACGTCATCCAGACCGTGGCGCCGATCGGCTACACCATCCCGATGGACGGAACCGTCGGGGAACTGATGAAGCGCACGAAGATTTCCCACATGCGGCCCGCGCACGTGCACTTCGAGGTCAAGGCGCCCGGCTACAACGGCGTCGTGACGCACCTCTTCCGCAACGGCGATCCCTACATTGAGACCGACGTTGTGTACGGCGTGAAGAAGGAGCTGATTGTCGATTTCGAGCGCAAGCCGGCCGGAAGCGCGCCCACGGGCGAGAAGGTCGCAACGCCATTCAACGTCGTGCGTTACGACTTCGTGCTCTTTGAGGCGCAAGCCGAGAAGCTGCGCGGCGCGGCGTAACGGACTGCAAACGCGGTCATGCCCGGCCTTGTGCCGGGCATCCACGTCTTTCCTACCATCGCGCAAGACGTGGATGGGCGGGACAAGCCCGGCCATGACACATCAAACATTTGAGGAAACCAAATGAACGAAACGTCCGTCGATTGGTCATTGCAGAAATTCGGTATCGGCCAGCCGGTGCCGCGCACCGAAGATCCGCGGCTGGTGCGCGGGCAAGGGCGCTACACCGATGACGTGAACCTGCCCGGCCAGGCCTACGCGGCAATCGTGCGCAGCCGCCACGCCCACGGCACCATCCGCAAGATCGACCTTGAGCCTGCGCGCGCCATGCCGGGCGTCATCGCCGCCTGCACGGGCGCGGACCTTGCCGCTTACGGCCCGTTCAAGTGCAACGTGGGTTTCAAGAACCACGACGGCTCGGACATGCGCAAGCCAAAGCGGACGGCGCTCGCGACCGACAAGGTGCGCTTCGTCGGCGATCCGATCGCCTTCGTGGTCGCCGAAACGGCGGGCGAGGCGCGCGACGCCGCCGAAGCGGTCGAGGTCGAGATCGACACGCTGCCGGCGGTGACCCGCGCGAGCGAGGCGGCAAAGCCGGACGCGCCGCAGCTTTATGAGGACGCGCCGGGCAATCTGGCGCTCGATTATCACTATGGCGACGCCGACAAGGTCGCCGCGGCCTTCGCTTCCGCCGCCCATGTGACGAAGCTCAACCTCATCAACAGCCGCGTCGTCGTCAACGCGATGGAGCCGCGCGCGGCGGTCGCCTCCTTCGATCCGGGCTCCGGCCGTTTCACGCTCCACACCGGGTGCCAGGGCGCCTTTGGCATGCGCGGCTCGCTCGCCGACATTCTCGGCCTGCCGACCGACAAGGTGCACGTGCTCGTGGGCAACGTGGGCGGCTCGTTCGGCATGAAAGCCGCGCCCTATCCGGAATACGTCTGCGCGCTGCACGCGGCACGCGCGCTCGGCCGGCCGGTGAAGTGGACCGCCGACCGCTTCGAAAGCTTCCTCGCCGACCATCACGGGCGCGATCACGAGTTCACCGGTGAACTCGCGCTCGATGCGAAGGGCCACTTCCTCGCCGTGCGCTTCACCGGCTACGGCAACATGGGCGCCTACCTCGGTGCGGTGTCGCCGCTCATGTCGACGTTGAACATCGTCAAGAACGCGATGAGCGTCTATCGCACGCCGCTGATCGAAGTGTCGACCAAGTGCATGTTCACCAACACCATGATGGTGAGCGCCTATCGCGGCGCCGGCCGCCCCGAGGGCAACTACTACATGGAGCGGCTGATCGACGCCGCCGCCGCCGAAATGGGCATCGATCGCCTGAGCCTGCGCCGGCGCAACCACGTGCGGCCGAACGAAATGCCGTACGCGGCCGCCTCCGGCATGACCTACGACAGCGGCGAGTTCACCAAGGTGCTCGACCGCGCCGTCGAGCTTGCCGACTGGGCCGGCTTCAAGGGGCGCAAACGCGAGGCGAAGAAGCGCGGCAAGCTGCGCGGCATCGGCGTCGGCAGCTATCTGGAAGTGACCGCGCCCCCGAACAAAGAGATGGGCGGCATTCGCTTCGAGGCCGATGGCACTGTCACCATCATCACCGGCACCCTCGACTACGGCCAGGGGCACGCCTCGCCATTCGCGCAGGTGCTCAGCGAAAAGCTCGGCATCCCGTTCGAGCGCATCCGCCTGCTGCAGGGCGACAGCGACGAATTGGTCGCCGGCGGCGGCACCGGTGGCTCACGCTCGATGTACGCCAGCGGCACGGCGATCGTCGAAGCGGCGGCCAAGGTGATCGAGCGCGGGCGCGAGATCGCCGGCGCGGTGCTGGAAGCCTCCGCCGCCGATATCGAGTTCGTCGACGGCCGGTTCGTGATTGCCGGCACCGACCGCTCGATCGGCATCATGGAATTGGCCGATAAGCTGCGCACGGGCGTCGCGCTCCCCGACAACGTGCCGAAGTCGCTCGACGTGAAGCACGTAACCGAGACGATCCCGTCCGCGTTCCCGAACGGCTGTCACGTCGCCGAAGTCGAGGTCGATCCCGCGACCGGCGGGGTTCAGGTCGTCAAATATTCGTCGGTCAACGACTTCGGCACGATCATCAACCCGCTGCTGGTCGCAGGGCAGATTCACGGCGGCGTGGTGCAGGCGATCGGCCAGGCACTGATGGAGACGACGGCCTACGATGGCGACGGCCAGTTGCTCACCGGCTCCTATATGGATTACGCGCTGCCGCGCGCGTCCGACGCATCGATGATGGAAGTCGCGAGCCACCCGGTGCCGGCGAAATCCAATCCGCTCGGGGTGAAGGGCTGCGGGGAAGCGGGCTGCGCCGGCGGCCTCACCTCGGTGATGAACGCGGTGGTCGACGCGCTCGCCGATGAAGGCGTGCGCCACATCGACATGCCGGTGACCGCGGAGAAGGTCTGGCGCGCGCTGCGGACCGTCAACAAATAACTCTGACTCGTCATGCCCCGCGAAAGCGGGGCATCCAGTAATCACAGACCCGGATTATTTCTGATGAATGGTGATTACTGGATCGCCCGCTTTCGCGGGCGATGACGACTGTGTTTGCTGCGGCGGCTCAACCCATCCTACGCCTTGCCGAACGCGCCGCGCAGCGTCTGTGTGCGGCGCGTGGCCTCCGCCATCAGGAAGGCGATGTCCGACTGCGTCGTGACGAATTGCACCCCGCCGCGGATAAAGCGCGTCTGGCGTTCGATGTCGCGGTCGCCGCCCAGGCCTGAGAACTTGCCGTTGGCCTTGGCAGCAGCCATGACCTTCTCGACCGCCGCGATCATCATCGGGTCGCCGAACGCGCCCGGTTTGCCCATGTCCGAGAGCAGGTCGTTGCAACCGACGTGCAGCACGTCGATGCCGTCCACCTTGGAGATCTCCTCGACGTTGCTCAGTCCCTCGACGGTCTCGATCATGCAAACGAGAAGCGTCGCGTTGTTGAGCACCTGCAACGTCTCGGTAAGCGGCGCGGTCTTGAAGTCGAGCGCCGGATAGAGTCCGCCAACCGAACGCCGGCCGACCGGCGCGAACTTGCACGTCGCGACCGCCTTCTGCGCATCCGCTACCGTATTGACGTCGGGCACCACGATGCCGGTCGCTCCGCAATCGAGCATCAGCGCGATATCCGGATCGTGGCAACTGCGCACGCGCACGAGCGGGGCCACGCCGCAGCCGAGCGCCGCCTGCGCGATGTGGCCGATGGTCTCGAGCGAATAGATGGCGTGCTGCACGTCGAGGAAGATGAAGTCGTGCCCGGTGGTCTTGGCGATGCGCGCGATGTCGCCGGAGCGGCCGAGCCGCACCAGCATTCCGAGCGCCACATCGCCCGCGCGCATGCGCTCGAGGGCCGGATTGCGGAGCTCTACGGATGGCATTGTTTATTCCTCGGGCGTAGCCCGCATGGAGCGACCCGCCTTCGCTCGCGGCGCGAGCTACGGCGGGTTTGGAGTCCGCCGAAGCGCGGAGCGCGAAGGCGGAAGCGAAATGCGGGATCCCGGATTGCGGCGCTGCGCGCCTTCATCCGGGCTACAGGCTACTCAAATTACGGGTGATCGCTCTCGGCCGACAGCGCGGCGACCAGATGATCGAGCCGGTGGCCGGCACGCTTGAGCTTGGCGGTGAGATAGCGGCGATTGTCGGCGTTGATAGGCGTGTAGAGCGGCAGCCGCCCCGTCACGTCGATGCCGGCACTGGTCAGGCTGTCGAGCTTCGCCGGGTTGTTGGTGAGCAACCGCACGCGGGTGCACCCGAGCATCTCGAGCATGCGCGCCGCGACGCCGTAGTCGCGCTCGTCGTCATCGAAGCCGAGCGTCGTGTTGGCGTCGACCGTATCGAGCCCGTCGTCCTGGAGCTGATACGCGCGCATCTTGTTGACGAGCCCGAGGCCGCGTCCCTCCTGCTCGAGGTAGAGGATCACGCCGCCGCCGGCTTCATCGAGCCGCGCGAGCGCGAGCTTGAGCTGATCGCCGCAGTCGCAGCGGCGCGAGCCGAAAACATCGCCGGTGAGACATGCCGAGTGCAGGCGCACCAGCACCGGCTTGGAGAAATCCGGCTTGCCGACCACGACCGCCACGGAGCTGCCGCCGATCGCGTCGCGGAACACGACGAAACGCGTCGAATGCCCACCATGCAGGGGCACCTGCGCCTCGCTGGCGATGGTGAGCGATTGGAGAACGCTGCGGCGGAAGCGCGCGATCGTTTCGCCCTCGACCGAGACGAGCGGCGGATCGGTCAAGGCCGCGCCGGCGTCGGCTGCGGCGACGAGCAGGGCCGGCAGGCGCTGCGCGAATTTGGCGAGCGTGATGGCTGCCTTGGCGGGCGCGCCGGCAGGTTCCGCAGTGAGCGGGCGCCGGGCTTCGACATCGGCAACCAGCGCCTCGATGGCTTCGATATCCTCGCTGCCGGTCAGTGGGATCGCCACAGGCCCGGATCCATCGAGCCCGACCGCGCGAGCGCGACGCGCGCTGATGACAAGGCGCGGCAGCGCGGGGGCAGCGAACGCCTTGAAGGCCGCTAGCCGATGCGTGTCGAGGCCGTCGACCGGCAGGGCGACGATCGATTGTTCCCGGGTGGTAACCCGCACCGGACGGCCGCCGCGAAACTCGGCGAGCCCCCGCTCGACCTCAACCTGACCAGGCGCCCCGAACAAGCTCGAAACTACGCTCGCGTCCCCGTTGCGCATTTACTGATGTTCCACGCCTGGACTTGTGACAGGATGAGTAACGCCCGGAACGTGGTAGGTGTTCCGTTCCGTCCACAGGTAAGAACACCACTGTACCAGACATCCATGCGTCCCGTCTCCAAAAAGAATCAATCGGTTAGGTGACGGGCCCATGAACGCGCATTCATTGTCCGGGGGCCGCGGGCCGGCGGCTTGGGAGGGGGTTCCGGCGGCCTTTCGGGCGGGCGCGCCTTTACCACCGCCGTGGGACGAGCTGTTCGGCCCATTGCAGGCGGGCTCGAGAGACGAGCTTATGGTGCTGGGTCAGCTCGGCCAGTCGCTCGACGGCCGGATCGCCACGAACAGTGGGCACTCCCAGTACATCAACTGCGCCGCTGGCCTCGATCACCTGCACCGGCTGCGCGCCCTCATGGATGCCGTGGTGATCGGCGTCGGCACGGCGCTCGCCGACAACCCGCAACTGACCGTGCGGCGAGTTGCGGGCCCGAACCCGGCCCGGGTCATCCTCGATCCGCGCGGGCGCCTGCACCCGGACGCTCGGGTGCTCACCGCGGATGGGACGCGCCGGCTGGTGGTGACGACGCCGCAAACCCCTTGCGTCAATGCGGATGGGGTCGAGGTCGTGCGCCTGGCAGCGGACGATGGACACATCGCGCCCGCCGCGGTGCTCGGCGCGCTCGCCGCGCGGGGGCTGCGGCGCGTCCTGATCGAAGGCGGCGCGCGAACCGTCTCGGGGTTCATGTCGGCCGGCTGCCTCGACCGGCTGCATGTGATGGTGGCGCCGATCATCCTCGGCACCGGCCGCGCGGGGATTTCGCTGGCGCCGATCGATCGCGTCGACCACGCACTACGGCCGCCGACGCGCGCCTATCCGATCGGCGAGGATGTGCTCTTCGACTGCGATCTGTCGGCCGCACGGGTGCCGATCGGGCAGGCGAAAATATCGACGTGACCGACCATGATGGTCGATCGTCCGGCGGCGACGACATCGCGCCGGCGCGTAAGCCACGCCGCCGCCTCGGGCAAGGACACGGTACCGATTTCGCGGGCGGCACCGGCCCAGCCGGAAAGCATGTCGCGCTGAATTTCATGATCGCGCGCCAGAAGGAGCCAATCGGAGCGGCCGTGCACGACCGCATAGCCCGCCGCCGCGAATGAAGCGATCGCTGCCTCGGCGGCGCGTGGGCCGAGCGCCGGACCAAAGCCCTTGTCGATCTGCTGGTGCTTGTTAACGCCAGCGATTACAACCGCATCGAGCGGATCGATCGGGTCGAACACGACGCGCCCGTCGTAGTTCAGCGCCGCATAGAACGGCAGGCGGCGAGCGGCGACTTCGGTGACGAGGCGATCGAGCCATTCCGCCGACACAAGATCGAGCAGCGCAGACGCCGTGACGAGATTCACGGAGCCGTCGAGCGCGGCCTCCAGATCGCGGGTGAGGTCGACGGGAATGCGGGTGACGGCAACGCCGGGCGCCGCTTTGCCGGCAGCCGCGCGTGCCAGGAGGCTCAGATCATTGTCGACGAGACGCCAGTCCTGGCGTGACGGCAGGCGCGGCGCAAGCGCGCGCAACGTGGAGCCGATGCCGCAGGCAAGGTCGACGACGCCGACCGCATCGCCCATCGCCGAGGCGGCAGCCGCAACGGATTCCAGCACCTCGCGATTGCGCGCGCGCCCGTCGTAGGGCTCGCGCAACGCGAGCCACTCGGCCGAAAAGCCGCTCATTGAGCCTTCTCGAGCGCGCGAGAGAACAGCATTGCCGAATCCGCCCAGGTCGGGAGTCGCGCGGCGGCCGTTCGCGCCGCAGCGCCGAGCCGGCCGCGCTCGCCGGCGTCGGTTATCAGACGATAGAGCGCCGCCGCAAGGGCGGGCACGTCATCGGGCGGGACGAGAATGCCGGCCTCGGCTGGTACTGACTCGGGAATGGCGCCCGCATCGGTCCCGATCACGGGTAGCCCGCGCGCAATCGCCGCGGCAAAGCCCATCCCGTACCCCTCGTAGCGGGACGGCAGAACAAACAGGTCGGCGCCGTCATAGAGCGCGTCGAGCTTTTCGTCGGTGACGGCACCCACAACCGTGATGCGCGGCGCGAGGTCGAGGCGGGCGATATCCGCTTCGAGGCGCTGTGCCGTCGCGGGGTCACGGGTCCGGTCGCCGGCGATGGTGAGTCGCCACGGTAGGTCGCGCAGCGTCGCCAGCGCGGCGACCAGCACGTCATAGCCCTTGCGCGGCACCAGCGCGCCGACTGCGAGCAAGGCGAGCGGGCTGCCGCTGCCGCGCGCCGGCGCGACTTTGTCGGTGCCGGGCGGCGCAACGATCAGCCGCCGTTCCGGTACCCCATATTGAGACTTCAACACGCGGGCGGTCGTGTGGCTGGTCGTCACCGTGCGGCCGGCAGCTGAGAGCGCCGTGCGCTCCATTATTTGAAACGCCATGGCTTCGGCCGGCGCAAGTCCCGTTTCGAGCGCGAGCGGATGATGGACCAAGGCGACCAGCTTGCGCCTGAGAGCCAGTCTGGATGCTTGAATATGCATCGTGCCGAAGGCGAGGCCATCGATGACCAGCGGCGTTCCCTGCGGCACTGCTTTCAGCTTGGCGAACGCAGCCTCTTTCGCAGCCGGGCGCGGGCGCGGGAACTCGCTGCCGAGGTCGATCACATCGACGTCCCAGCCGAGCTTTGTCAGCTCGACGATGATGCGCCGGTCGTAAGCGTAGCCGCCGGTCGGAGTGTTGAGATCGCCCGGAACCGCGAACGCCAGCCGTTTCACCACAACGGCGCCTCGTACCAGGCCCGCGCGGAGGGGGACTCGGCGACGGTCACGCGGATCGCATTAAGCTCGCGTCCGTCACGGCCCAAGCCGCCCTTGCGCGCTGCCTCCGCCATCCCGTCGAACACGTGTTTGGTGAGAAACTCGGTCGTCGTGTTCACGCCCTTGAACTGCGGCATGGCATCGAGGTTCTGATATTTGAGCGGACCGAGCACCGCTTTGAGAACTTCGTCCGCGCGCCCGATGTCGACCACAATGCCGTTCTCATCGAGCCGCTCGGCGAGGAACGCGACGCGCACCACGAAGGTCGCGCCGTGCAGCCCTTGTGCGGGTCCGAACACCGCGCCGCGGAACGAATGAGCAATCATGATTTGGTCGGAAACCTCGACGGCGTACACGGCATCCCTCTCTGTTTGCTCGCTTCACCCGGCCGGATGGCGCGGGTCGACAATTCTAATAATCGATCACGGGGCAGAGCACATCCGCTTCGGGCGCGAGCAGCCGCGGCAGCTGCTGCGGAAGGTCGCAGAACGGCGTCACGTCCGTAAGCAGCGCGTCGAGCGCCGGCTCGGCGAGAAGCTCGAGGGCGGCGGCGAGCCGTTGGCCCGGCGTGAACTCCGCGCGCCGAGACGGCGCGACCTTGCCGACCTGGCTGGATATCAATCGCAGCCGCCGGCTGTGAAACGCGCCGCCGAGCGGCACGGGCACGTCACCCGCGCCGTACCAGCTCAGCTCGACGACGCTCGCCTCGTCGCCCGCAAGGGCCAGAGCCGTGGCAAGCCCCGCGGCGCTGGCGCTGGTGTGGAAGACAAAGTCGCAGTCGCGGGGCGCATCCGGCGGCGGGGCAAATCCGACGCCGAGACGTTCGGCAAGTGCGGCGCGTGACGGCAGCATGTCGATCAAGGTCACCTGCGTCTTGGACATGCGCCCGCACAACCACGCCACGAGCGCACCGACAACCCCTGCTCCGACGACGGCGATCCGGCCGGACGGGCCGGGCGCCGCATCCCACGTCGCGTTGAGAGCGGTCTCCATGTTGGGCGCGAGCACGGCCCGGCGCGGCGTCACGCCGTCCGGCACCGGGGTCACAGCGCTGGCCGGAAGCACGAACCGGCTCTGGTGCGGATGAAGCGCGAAGACGGTGCGGCCGACGAGATCCTTGGCTCCCGCCTCGACCCGCCCGACCGTGGCGTAGCCGTATTTGACCGGAAACGGGAAGCCGCCGCCCATGTTGGGCCCGCGCATGCGAGCGTACTCGCTCGGCGGTACGCGGCCGGCGAGCACCAGGCGCTCGGTGCCCCGGCTGATCGCGCCATGGAGCGCGCGCACCAAGACCTCGCCGGATCCCGGCGCCGGCACCGTTTCTCGGCGCATCTCGGCACGCCCGGGCGCGACATACCAAAGCGCCTGGGCGTCCTCGCCCGACCGACTGTTAGTCACCCGCACATCCCAAATTGGACTTGAGGCCCATGCCCCCGCTATATCCTGGTGCGGCCTGAAACGGCAGAGCAGGGACCGGCGCGTGACCGAACGGGGGATTGCGGTTGACTTGAGGCCGGTCCGCGCCGGCCTTTCGATGACCGGGCGGCGCGTGGTGTTTTTCACGCTCATCATCGCCACCATCGCGGGTGTGCTCGGGCTTACGGCCTTTGCGCTGTCCGCGGATGGGCTCAGCAGCCTCGATCTTCTCATCCTCGTGCTGTTTGCGGCGACCTTGCCCTGGTCGGTGATCGGGTTCTGGAACGCGACCATCGGTTTTTTCATCATGCGTTTTGCGCGCGACCCGATCGCGGTCGTGCTGCCGGCGGCGCGTAACGTCAGCGGCAAGGAGCCGATCACCGCCTCGACCGCGATCCTGCTGTGTATCCGCAACGAGGTGCCCGAGCGGGTGATCCGCAACCTCGAACCGACGATGGTCGATCTGGCCGCGACAGGCGTCGGCGAGCACTTCCACGTCTACGTGCTCAGCGACACGGACCAGCTGGCAATCGCCGCGCAGGAGGATGCGAGCTTCGCGGCGCTCGCCAAACGTTTCGAAGGCCGCCTCGCGCTGACCTATCGCCGCCGCGCCGAGAACGCGGGATTCAAAGCCGGCAACGTGTGGGACTTCTGCGAGCGCTGGGGCGACCGCCACGACTTCGCGATCACCCTGGACGCGGACAGCTTCATGCCGGCCGCCGCGATCCTGCGTCTCGTGCGCATCATGCAGGTGGACGCCAGCATCGGCATCCTGCAGGGCTTGGTGGTCGGGCTGCCGTCGACGAGCGCCTTCGCGCGCATCTTTCAGTTCGGCATGCGGCTCGGCATGCGCTCCTGGACCATCGGCAGCGCGTGGTGGCAGGGCGACTGCGGACCCTACTGGGGCCACAACGCCGCGGTGCGGCTCAAGCCGTTCATCGCCCACTGCCGATTGCCCGAGATCGAGCGCCGCGGCCAGCTCGGCGGCCCGATTCTCAGCCACGATCATCTCGAAGCGGTGCTGATGCGCCGCGCCGGCTACGAGGTGCGCGCGCTCCCCGAAGAGGAACTTGGCTGGGAAGAGAATCCACCGACCTTGCTTGAGTTCATCCGGCGCGACCTGCGTTGGTGCCAGGGCAACATGCAGTACTGGCCGTTCCTGCGCCTGCCCGGGCTCTTCCCGGTGAGCCGGTTTCAGATCGCCTTCGCGCTGATCTGGTTCCTGGCGTCGCCGGCCTGGATCGGGCTGTTGCTCGTCTGCACGGCGGCGGTCGCCCTCAAGGGGCCGGCACAGTTCGTCCGCCCGGGCGCGGGCAACGTGCTGCTCATCGTGATCCTGGTGATGTGGTTCGCACCCAAGCTTGCGACCGTGCTCGATGTGCTGTCACGGCCCGACACGCGGCGGGCTTTCGGCGGCACCGCGCGCTTGCTTGCCAGCGCCGCCGTCGAGACCGTGTTCTTTTTGTTGCTCTCGCCGATCATGTGGGTCGGCCACACGCTGTTCCTCGGTGGTTTGTTGTTTGGCCGCACGATCGGGTGGATCGGGCAGACGCGTGATGATCACGCCGTGCCGCTCTCGCTCGCGGTGCATAATCTCTGGCCGCAGGCGCTGCTCGGGATTGCGACAGTCGGCTTTCTCGCCTTCACGGCGCCGGGCGCGATCCCCTATGCGCTGTTCATCGCCGGCGGGCCTCTGCTTGCGATCCCGCTCGCGGTGATCACGGCGCAGCCGGCGGCCGGGCGCCTGCTTCTGCGGCTCGGCATCGGGCGCCTGCCGGAAGAGACCGCGCCGACGCCGCCGTTGCGCGCGCTCGCGCTGCCGGCGGTCGAAGCCGCGCGCCCGCGCCCGGCTTGAGCAGCTTCATCTCCGACCGCTGGCGCACCGCACGCGGCGTCGCGCGTTCGCTGCGCATCTATTATGGCAACCGGGAACGCCGCGATGGGATGGAGCGGCTCTACCGTCGCTTTGTTAAGCCAGGGGATATCGTATTCGATGTCGGCGCCCACGTGGGCGACCGCGTCGCGGCGTTCAGGCGGCTCGGCGCACGCGTTGTCGCCGTAGAGCCACAGCCCGCACTGCGAACGACGCTCAAGCTGTTGCGCGGGTGGGATGGCGCCGTCGCGATCGAGCCCGTCGCGCTCGGGCGCGCGGAGGGCAAAGTCGAGCTGAAACTCAACCTCGACAATCCGACCGTCTCGACCGCGTCGCAGGATTTCATTCGCGCCGCCGCCGGCGCGCCCGGGTGGAAAGGCCAGGAGTGGACGAGAACGGCGGTGGTTCCGATGACGACGCTCGATGCGTTGATCGCCCGCCACGGCGCACCCGCCTTCATCAAGATCGACGTCGAAGGCTTCGAGGCGGACGTGCTCGCCGGCCTGTCGCGGCCGGTGGCAGCGCTGTCGTTCGAGTTCACCACCATCCAGCGCAATGTCGCGGCGGCCGCAATCGACCGCTGCGTCGCGCTCGGCTACGCTTCCTTCAACGCGGCGCTGGGCGAGAGCCAGACCCTCGCGCACGAAACTTGGCTCACCGCGCCGCAGATTGCGCAATGGCTCGGGGGGCTTCCCGATGCGGCCAATTCCGGAGACGTGTATGCGGTTCTGTCGTAGGGGCGCCTCGCATTTCGCTGCGCTCATGCGGGCTATATGTTTGTTTCTACTCCTCGGCAGCCAAGTGGCGTTTGCCGCCGACGATCTCGCCGTCGACGTGGTCAACGCCAGCGTGCCGACGCTGTGCGCCGAGAAGGACAACGTCACGCTCAACTTTATCTCTCCTGCCGTGCGCCGGTTCACGGTCGAGGCGACGCATCCGGCTTACATCGGCAGTATCACCAACGACCGTGCCGCGCCCGATTTCAGCCATTGCGATTTCGCCGCGGCCGCGTTGGCACCCGCGCCGGCGCGACGAGTGACCATTTACGAAACGGAAGAGTGGCAACTCATCGGGCACAAGTTGCCGAGATTCTGGCGCAACAGCGCCGTGACCGTGCGCGTGGGCGACCGCGTCGAAACCGGCATTCATCTGCTGCAACTGTGGACGCGGTTCGAGGAACGCGCCGAAGAGGTGCTAGTGCTCTATCCGCCGGACGGTTATTGGCGCGCGCGGCCGCTGCCGCCGTCGCACATGCGCTGGAGCGCCTATGGCTCGTCGTTTCTCGTTGGGCCGATCGAGGACGAGGGCCGGCCGTTCGTCGATGTTCGTTACGTGAATTTCGACCCCGAGACGCGCAGTTTTCGCCTGAGCTTTGCGCGCGGCGGCGGTGCGACGGTGCGGCTGCGAACGCTCGACCAGGAGCGAATTGTGCTCGATATCGGGTTTGATCCGATCGGCGCCGAACGGCCGTTCGCGGCGCTGCGCTCGATGTTCGTCAGCGAAAGCGATGCCGACGTGGCGCGGGTCCGCTGGCGCGGCAAGGGCAGCGAGGCGTGGCAGCACGCCCCGGTCATGGAGTTCAAGCGCGCGAGCGCCGCCGAGTTGTGGGCGGGCCGCACCGTGCCCTCGCGCCATAACGTGAGCGCACCCGATGTGATCTTTCGGGATTTTTCTGCTACGCCGAAACAATAACTTCGTCGTCATCGCCCGCGAAAGCGGGCAATGACGAGGCTGTGCTTTATTTGGACGATCTCAATTTGCTCATAAGCTCGGCAGCCGCACCTGCGAACGGATGAAAGGTGAAGCGCACGACGTGCCGGCCGGCGGGCATGGCGACCGCGCGGAACAGCACGTCGGCTTTGAGAATCTGCGTAGGGATATTGTCCACTTCGGCGCGCCACCACGGGTGCCATACGTCGGTGAGCACGAGGAGCGCAGCGGAGGGCGAGTTGGTTTCCACCGCAACCTCGGTGTTGCCGTAGAAAATAATCCGCGCGATGCCAACAGGCCCAGCCGGTAACGTCCTCACCCCGCCCCTCTCCCCTTCGGAGAGAGGGAGTGGCGCGGCCGGCGCGTGTTCCAAAAGAACGACACGGCGCGGGTCGACCTCGGGCCAGCCGTCCCGGACCAGCTCGGCAAAATCCGTGCGTTGCCAATTGCCGACCAAAAACACGCGCGGGAGCGCGCGCGGGTTTTCATAAACGTAAGCATCGGCGGTGCGCGCGACGAAGGTGAGATCGCCGGGCTTAAGCGAGGAGTCGATGCGCTCGACCGGTACGCCGGTCGCGATCAGGCGCAGGCCGAACAAATCGGCGAACGCCGAGCGATACGACGGGTAGAGCGGCGAGAACGTGCGCTGGTCGGGCGTCGCGACCGTGTCGCCGACGCCGGTCGCGGCCGCAAAGTCTTTGAGACGTAGTGGGTTTTGACCGAACACGTCGTCGAAATTGTGGATGAGACCAATGTTCGGCCATGGGTAGGCAATACCGATCAGTTCGATCCTGTCGCGCCGGTCTGGCGCCGCGCCCTCGGCAAGTTTCGCTTTGATGAGCGCGATCGTCTCATTCTTCGTGTCGACGCGCAGCGCGTCGTAGACGGCCGGCGGCAGGCCGGTCGATTCGTTTGGTACGTTATTCCAGGCGAGGTCGGCGGTCGTGAAGGCCGCGACCAGCACCGCGGCCACCAGGGGCCGGTGCCGGAGCCGGCGCACTAACAGAAGGACAACGAGCGCGGCGGCCGCGAAGGCAACGCCAATGAGGATCGGCTTCGTCGCGACCGCAAGCTTGTCGGCATAGAGCGCCGCGGCAAGAGCGGCGGCGACGACGAGGACGGCGATCGCGACGCCGATCGCCCATTCCGCGCGGGTCGCTGGTTTGAGCGGTCGCGACAGCCAGCGGTGCACCAAATAGCCGCCGAGTACCGCGAGCAGCGCGCCGATCAGAAACGCGGCATCGGCCGGCCGGCGGTACAACGTCACGCCCGGGACGAGTTCATAAAACAGGCGGAATGTGGGCGTGTACCATCCGAGGCCGTAGAGGATCGCGACCGCCGCCGCGATCGTGAAAAAACGAATGTCGCGCGCCCATAAAGGCCCGCGCGCGAGGTCGACTCCGATGATGGCGACGAGCGGCAGCGCACCGAGGTAGAGCTGGCCCATGTTCTGAGCGAGGAACAAATCGGTCGAGCCCCAGGCGAAGCTCGGCGGACCCCAGAACGGCACCGCCGGGTCGGCGGCGCCGAACAGATCGGCGAACGCGAGTGTGAGCAGATGCGCCGGATGCAGCGAACCGCGTCCGGCCGAAATGAAATCGAAGCCGGGCCGATTTGAGCTTTCGGCGAGCAGCAGCGTCAGCAGTACCGGCACCGCTGCGACGACGGCGCCCGCGAGAGCGACGGCCACGAGCGGCTTGACGCTGGCACGCACGCGCACACGGGCGTTCGCGCCGGTCCAATAGGCGCTCACCATGCCGACGAGCAGATAAAGCGCCAGCAGCGCGACTTGATCGCGGCCGGCGGCAATCAGGCCGCCGAGGATCCCCGCGAGCAGCCCGTAGCGCCACGACGCGCGCTCTAGCGCGCGTGAAAGCGACCACATGGCGAGCGGCAAATAAGCAAGGCTCAGCACCTCGCCGATATGCTGGATGCGGGAAGCCGCGGCGCCACCGAACGCGAAGGCGAGCGCCGCCACCAGCGCGCCGGCAACATGCCAGCCGCGGTCGCGAAAGAACAAAATGACGCCGAGGCCGCCGAGGAAGAGGGCCACGAAAGCGACTGCGTCGGCGGCGCGGAAGCTCGGCGCGGGGCTGAACGCCGCGAGAAGCAGATGGAGCGGCGAGAAGATCAGCGACTGGGGATCGGCGATCTGCGGCCATCCGGCGAAAACATTCGGCGTCCAGAACGGCGACTGCCCCTCGTGGAGTGAGCGCGCGAGAAACTGCAACTCCGGCTGAAACTGCGCCTTGGCATCCCACGGAATGGTGACGGCGCCGGAGAGCCACGGCCACGCGAGAATGAGGAAGGCGATCGTGTAAATGACAAACACCGCGGCCGCGGGGTTCCCCTCCCCCCACGCCGGGGTCCCCGCGGCGCCAGCGCCGCGGGGTGCCCCGTAGCGTGGTGGGGAGGGGTCAGGGGTGGGGGGTTTTTGTGCGGAACGCATACTGATCGAGCAAATAAAAGAAGGCCCCCACCCGGCTCGCTTCGCTCGCGGGGGGAGGAATCACACCGGCGCGTTGAGCCAGCCGAACTGCACCGGATAGCCTTCGCCGGTAAGGAGCGCGAGCGTTTCATAGAGCGGCAAGCCGACCACGTTGGTGTAGGAGCCGACGATTTTCACCACGAAACTGCCGGCGAGGCCCTGCACCGCGTAACCACCCGCCTTGCCGCGCCATTCGCCCGAGGCGAGATAGGCCTCAAGGTCTTCCTTGGTGAGGCGTTTGAAGCGCACGCGGGTTTCGACCAGGCGCTGGCGGAAGCTTTCCTTCGGCGTCACCAGGCACACGCCGGTGTAGACGCGATGGTTGCGCCCGGAGAGTAGGCGCAAGCATTGCGCCGCCTCGTCGAGGGTCTCCGCCTTCGGCAAAACGCGGCGGCCGACCGCCACCACCGTGTCGGCGGCGACCAAGTAGGAGCCGCGCAGCTCCTCGTCGAGCCGCACGGATTCGAGCGCGGAATCCGCCTTGGCGCGCGCCAAGCGTGTTGCGACCGCGCGCGGCAGTTCGCCCTTTTTGGGGATTTCATCGACCTCGGTGGGCTTGAGCGAATCCGGCTCGATGCCGGCCTGGTTGAGCAGGCCGAGCCGGCGCGGCGAGCCGGACGCGAGCACGAGCTTGGGCCGACCGATCATGGGGGTAAGAACGCGTTGCTCATTTTCGGCGATGGGCAATAGCGAGTGTCCCGATTCCGAAGTTCGCTCAAGTTTGCCGCACGCTCGGAAGCGAACTTCGGAATCGAAGGACACTAGCAACGTTATGATTCTAGTGCCGCTTTGAACCCGAAGTTCGCAACCGGACTTGCGGCAATGTAGTGCGAACTTCGGGTTCGCGGCACTAGTGGCGAATAGCGAATAGCAGGTGCCTTCCCTATTCGCCACTCACCATTCGCTATTCGCGCTCTACTCATTCCCGCCCGGCCGCCAGTCGAAGCGCGCCTTGATGCGCGCCATGAGCTGATCGCGCACCGCGCGGTAGCCCTCGAGCCGCTGCTCGCGGTTGCCGTCGGCCACGGCCGGGTCGGGAGTGGGCCAATATTCCACGTCGGCGGCGAGCGTGCGGGTCAATTCCAGCGCTTTGTGGTGGGCCTCGGGCGCGAGCGTGACGATCAGGTCGAAGTTGAGGCCTTCCCAATCCTCCAGTTCCTCGAACGTCATCGGGCGGTGCTTGGCGATGTCGAGGCCCGCCTCCTCCATCGCGGCGACCGCGAAGGGGTCAAGCTCGCCGTGGCGCACGCCGGCCGAGGCCACGTAGGTGGTGCGGCCGAACAAATGTTTGAACAGCGCCGCCGCCATGGGCGAGCGCACGCTGTTGCGACCGCACGCGAACAGTACCGCCTGGGGCCTCACCTTGCGCGCGGGTGCGTCCATCGGGACTCACCCCTTCCAATGCAGCACGCTCAGCAGGGTGAACAAACGCCGCGCGGTATCGAAATCGACTTCGATCTTGTCTTTGAGCCGCTCCATGAGCACGCGCGAGCCTTCGTCGTGCAGGCCGCGGCGACCCATGTCGATCGCCTCGATCTGGCTCGGCGTCGAGGTGCGGATCGCCTTGTAGTAGCTGTCGCAGATGAGGAAATAGTCCTTGATGATGGGGCGGAACGGCGTGAGCGAAAGCATGTGCGCGATCACCGGCGTGCCGTCGGCAAGCCGCACGTCGAACACCAGCCGGTTCTCGGTGATGCCGAGCTGGAGCGCGTAAGGCCCGCCGTCATGGCCGACCGGCGCGAACGCGTTCTGCTCGATCAGATCGTAGATGGCGACCGCGCGCTCGTGCTCGATGTCGGCGCTGGAGCGGCCGATCGAGGCTGCGTCGAGGGTGACGGCGACGAGGCGCTTGCTGTCGGCGGGCGGCGAGGTCATCGGCGCCTCAGCAAATTCTCATCGCGCATTGAGCCGGATCGCCACGCTGCGCGCATGGGCATCGAGGCCTTCGGCGTGGCCGAGCGCGATCGCGGCCGGCCCGAGCTTGGCGAGCCCGTCCGGCGCAAGCTTGAGGAGCGAGGTGCGCTTCATAAAGTCGAGCACGCTTAAGCCCGAGGAGAATCGCGCCGAGCGCGCGGTCGGCAGCACGTGGTTCGAACCGGCGACGTAATCGCCGATCGCCTCGGGCGTATGGTGGCCGAGGAAGATGGCGCCGGCGTTGCGCACGCGCCCGGCGAGCCGGTCGGCGTCGCGTGTTTCGATCTGCAGATGCTCCGGCGCGATGGCGTCGACGAGCGACACCGCGTCGTCGAGATCGCGAACGAGGATCAGCGCGCCGAACTCGCGCCACGATGCGCCGGCGATTTCGCCGCGCGGGAGCGCTTTAAGCTGCACGTCGACCGCTGCGGCGACGCGCTCGGCGAGCGCCGCATCGTCAGTGATGAGGATCGCCTGGGCGGCCGTGTCGTGCTCCGCCTGGGCGAGCAAATCGGCAGCGATCCATTCGGCGTTGGCGTCGCGATCGGCGACGATCAGCACTTCGGATGGTCCGGCGATCATGTCGATGCCGACCTTGCCGAACACGAGGCGCTTCGCCGCCGCCACGTAGGCATTGCCCGGGCCGACGATCTTCGCGACCGGCGCGATCGTCGCGGTGCCGTAGGCGAGCGCCGCGACCGCCTGCGCGCCGCCGATGCGATAGACTTCATCGACGCCGGCGAGCTGCGCCGCCGCGAGCACCAGCGGATTGAGCTTGCCGTCGGGCGCCGGCACCGTCATCACGAGGCGCGGCACGCCCGCGACCTTCGCCGGCACGGCGTTCATCAGCACCGAGGAGGGATAGGCAGCGGTGCCGCCCGGCACGTAGAGCCCGACTGCCTCGATGGCGGTCCAGCGGTGGCCCAATTCCACGCCGAGGGCGTCGACGAAGCGGTCGTCCGCCGGGCGCTGGCGCGCGTGATAGGCCTCGATGCGCTCGCGCGCGAGCTTGAGTGCCGCGAGCGCTTCGGCATCGCACGACTTCGTCGCGGCCTCGATTTCGGCGGCGCTCACTTTGAGACCGACCGCTGCGAGGTCGAGGCGGTCGAAGCGGCGCGTCAGTTCGATCAGCGCGTCGTCTCCGCGCGCAATCACGTCCGCGATGATCGCACGCGCGGCCTGCTCCACGTCCTCGGAAATCTCGCGCTTGGTGTCGAGAAAAGCGCGGAAGCGCTCGGCGAAATCGGCAGCGCGCGTGTCGAGCCGGAGGGGCATCTTGGGTCAATGGCGTGACCCATGAGTCCCGTCAACCCCGCAGGTTACGTGGTTTCGTGCTGATGGATGGGGCAGGCGGCGGTGGTCCACACCGGACCGAGGTCGGCAAGCTCGACCTCCAGGCACTCGACCTCGAGACGGAGCGCCGCGCCGCCGGAGAACACCAGGGTCACGACGCCGGCGGGCATGTCGGTTTCCGCAAACTCCACCGCGAGCAGATTGAGCACTGCCTCACCGTTCTTCGGATCGATGTTGCGGCACTTGCAATTGCGCACCCGGTCGAAGCGCAGCACCGCGCGGCGGCGGCGATATTCGGGGTCCTTCTCGTGCGCCGCCTCCCAATCGAAGCGATTGACCCCGAGCACGAGCCGATTTTCGCTCGGCCGCCAGCGGATGTCGGCGGCCTTGAGGACCGCGTCCTGAAGATGCGTGGAGATGATTTCGACGTCGTCTCGGTCGAGCGCGACGAGCTTGAGTTCATCCATGGCCGGAGCCCCGAAATATCCGGTGACCGATAGCCCTCAGTTAAATATGCGACACGCGGGATGCAATCCCTCCCCGGAACGGGAAGGGATGGGCTGGCTAACTGCTGATCCGCTCGATCTCGGCGCCGCAGCGGCCGAGCTTGTCCTCGAGGCGCTCGAAGCCGCGGTCGAGGTGATAGACGCGATTGACCATGGTCTCGCCCTCGGCCGCCAGCGCAGCGATGACGAGCGACACCGATGCGCGCAGGTCGGTCGCCATGACGGGCGCGCCCTTGAGGCGCTCGACTCCCTCGATGGTCGCGGTCTCGCCGTCGAGGTGAATGCGCGCGCCGAGCCGGGCGAGTTCCTGCACGTGCATGAAGCGGTTCTCGAAAATGGTCTCGGTGATGCGTGAGGTGCCGCGCGCGCACGACATCAGCGCCATCAGCTGCGCCTGCAGGTCGGTCGGGAAACCGGGGAAGGGTTCGGTCGAGACCTCGATCGGCTTGAGCCCGGAGCCGTTGCGGCTTACGCGCACGCCCGCGTTGGTGGGCGCAACCGCGACGCCCGCCTCGCCGAGCACGTTCAAAGCCTTCTGCAGCAACTCGGGCCGCGCGCCTTCGAGCACCACGTCGCCACCCGCCATGGCGACCGCCATGGCGTAGGTGCCGGTCTCGATGCGGTCGGGCAGCACGCCGTGGCGCGTGCCTTTGAGACGCGGCACGCCCTCGATCACGATGCGCGAGGTGCCGGCGCCGGAAATACGCGCGCCCATCTTGTTGAGACAATCGGCGACGTCGGCGACCTCGGGCTCGCGCGCCGCGTTCTCGATCACCGTCCTGCCGTCGGCGAGCGACGCCGCCATCAGCGCCGTGTGGGTACCTCCCACCGTCACCTTGGGAAAGACGATCTCGCCGCCCTTGAGGCCGCTCTTCGTCCGTGCGACCACGTAACCGCCGTCGATCTCGATCGACGCACCGAGCCGCTCGAGCGCCATGATCAGCAGATCAACCGGGCGCGTGCCGATGGCGCAGCCGCCCGGCATCGACACCCGCGCCTCGCCCATGCGCGCGACCAGCGGGCCGACGACCCAGAAGCTCGCGCGCATTTTCGACACCAGCTCGTAAGGCGCCGTCGTGTCGATGATGTGCGCGGCGGAAATCGAGAGCGTCTGACCCTGGTATTCGCGGTCGCCCGGCCGCTTGCCGTTGACGGTCACGTCGACGCCGTGGTTGCCGAGGATGCGCTGGAGCTGAATGACGTCGGCAAGGCGCGGCACGTTGTCGAGGACGAGCGTGTCCTCGGTGAGCAGGCTCGCGATCATCAGCGGCAGCGCCGCGTTCTTCGCGCCGGAAATGGGAATGGCGCCGTGAAGCGGCCGGCCGCCGACGATGCGAATACGGTCCATGACAAAC
>Ga0210408_10000315_pt1 | contig 67324 bp, 62 predicted proteins | sample IncBWH4MmetaG_FD_155471 | JGI IMG/M metagenome (GOLD analysis project Ga0210408, IMG submission 155471) | Forest soil microbial communities from Barre Woods Harvard Forest LTER site, Petersham, Massachusetts, United States - Inc-BW-H-4-M | ecosystem: Environmental > Terrestrial > Soil >... | reverse complement strand
GATTTCTTCGTCGGAAGCGCCGCCGGCCGCCGTTCGAACAATGAAGCCGCCGGGATAAGCGCCGCGAGCTTCGCCGACCAAACGGCGCAGGCGCGAGCGATTCTCGGCGGCAGGGATTTTGCGCGACACGCCGATGTGGTCGATGGTCGGCATGTACACCAGGAAGCGGCCCGGCAAAGCAACGTGGCTGGTGATGCGTGCGCCTTTTTTGCCGAGAGGCTCTTTGGCGATCTGGATGACGATATCCTGGCCAGCCTTCAGCATCTCCGAAATGAGCTGAGGGCGGCGCGAAGGCCCGGAGTGGCCGGTGTGGTGACGCGGGCCGCCGCCGGGACGGCGTTCGAAGCGAGGGCCGCCGCCGGGGCGACCACCGCGCCGGTCAGGTCTGCCGCTTCCGCCGCGATTATCTCGTCCGCGGTTGTCGCGGTCGCGTCCGCCGCTGCGGTAAGGCCGCTGGAAGCGGGCGCGAGGATTGCCGCCGATGCGCGCGGAGTCGCGCGGAAAATCAGGGCGAGGCTCGGGAGCCCCGGAGCGCGGGGCGCGTGTTTCGCCGGGAAGAAGGATGCTGTCATCTTCCGCAACGACAGGCGCGGGAGCAGACTCGGTTCCGGTAGCCTCGATGGGTTCGTGCCCGATTTCTTCGTGTCGCGTCTCTTCGTGAATGTCGGGATCGCCGATGGCCGCGGCATGCAGAGCGCTTTCGTGTGCGGCATCCGCTTCCGCTTCGCGGAGCGCGTGAGAATCAAGAGCGCGCGTTTCGATCGCCGCGATCTCTTCATCACCTACATCTTGCGACTCGCCTTCCGATCCGCTAGCGCGAATTTCTTCCTGTTCTTCCGCAGCTTCGTGCGCGGCGTCCTCTTCCGCTTCGGCTTCCTCCTGATCGTCTTCCTCTTCGAAAACCGCGCCGCCCACAAGCGTGTCGGCCGTAACCTTCGCCTGAGTTTCTTCATGCTTGGCTTCGATCAGGCTGGAAGAGATTACAGCGACGTCTTCTTCACTTACGTCTTCTTCGTTTAGCGAGGGATCCGTGCGAGTGCTCTCCTGCTCGACTTCAGGCGGGGTGGCAAGCGCGTGTTGAGTGGACGAGGTGTCATCGTCCGAGGAAGTCAATTCTTCGGTGCCAGTCGACGATGTTTCCGCCTCATTGCCTGTTTCGGCGAGCAGCCAGCGCGGCAGGCCCCCAGAGGAGCGGCGCGGAACGTTCGTGCCGGAAGACGTGCCGGACTGCTGAACATTGCCGCGGGAAGAGATGGAATCTCCGAGATCCCGCTGTGGTTCGTGAATCTCGGGCTCGATTACCGCTGGCGCAGGAGCCGCCGCAGCGGGCTTGTTGCGGTACTTTGCCAGGGACTCACCGGGCAGCACGATCTCGTCTTCGCTCGAACTTGCCGGGGCGGGCGGCGGACTGAAGCGCGAACCCTCCGGGCGGCGTTCACGGGGTTCGAAACCGCGGCCCTGTTGTGGCCCGCGAGAGTCGTAGCTGCCGCGAGAATCGTGCGGGCGCTGATCGCCCTGCGGCGATGCGTATTTGGAGGGAGGAAGATTGCGGCCACTTTGCGGGCGTCCCCCGCGGCGGCGTCCCCCGCGCCGGCCAAAACGTCCTCGACCGCGGTCACCGCCACGGTCGCCGCGGAAGTCTTGCCCTCCACCGCGATCATTACGTTCGCTGGCGGGGCGGGAATATTTCTGGGTGGGGTTGAACTGCCCAAAATTTTGTGGAGCGGAGGCGTTCGACTCCGGCTGGCGCTCCTCCGCTTCGATGTTGGGCTCGCGATTGCCGTCCGGCACACGCTCGCCGCGGGCCTCTTGCGGCCCAGCGACCTCGTGTTCGTGTTCGTGCTCGTGTGTGAAATCCGCATGCAGCGGCTCCTCGTGGGGAGAGGCCTGTTGCGCGGCGTCATCCGCGCTTACCGGAGCGGCGTCATCGGAGCTGTGCGCGTTGGCGAGAGATTCGCCCGGCAAAGCCTCGACCAGCAGCGCAGCCGCGGGGGGGATCGGCGACGAGGCTTGCGGCCCGTGGCCGTGCCCGTGGTCGTGATCGTAGTCTTCGAGATTTTCGAAAACGTCGCTGACGTAAAGAAAAGCGTCGCCGTCCAGCCCGATATCCACGAATGCCGACTGCATGCCCGGAAGCACGCGTGTGACTCGTCCCTTGTAGATGCTGCCGACCAGCGCGAACTCTTTTTCGCGCTCGATGTAAATTTCGACTAGCTGACCTTCTTCAAGTATCGCGACCCGGCGTTCGTGGGAGGCCGCGGAAATAACCAATTCTTTCGACATGAAAACTCCTTGGGACGCATGGCCGCGAGCTTTTGCCCGAGGTAGGTCCGGAATAGCGGCGCCGGTCCCGGAAGCACCGGGACACACGTTTGCGACACCTGTATAGAGGCGGCGATTAGTTCGAATGCGGAGGGGCGATTTCCGGCGCTGCCGGAATGGCCGACTGCGAAGTGCGTCCTCTGGCGTTCGAGGCTACTGCTATTGCGGTTTACCCGTTGCCGGGAAGTTCCCAGGCAAACGGCGGACGATGCTGTCCTCACTCTTTCAATCCTAAATATTCGACCCGGCGCGGCTTTCGATATTGCAGCCAAGCGCTCGGGACTGGCGGCCTGCCTAGTTAACGAAGCGGCGAATGCGCACGTTCATCACTAAACCAATCGCCAGGAAAACAAACAGCGTGGCCGAGCCCCCGTAGCTCATCAACGGCAACGGGATGCCGGTAACCGGCATATAGCCAATCACCATGGCCACATTCACCAAGACATGGAAGCCAAGCGCCGCCGCTACGCCCATGACCAGAAACATACCCGCGCGGTCTTTCGCGCGCTGGGCATTCTGCACTAGTCGTAGCAGCAGAGCCATGTACAGCCCTAAGGCAAGCAGCACTCCTTTGAACCCCTGTTCTTCAGCCCATGCCGACATAATGAAGTCGGAATAACGGACGGGGATGTAGCCCAGTTGATTCTGACTGCCCTTGCCAAATCCTTTTCCCCAGAAGCCCCCGGAGCCCACGGCAATCTCCGATTGCAGCAATTGATAGCCGGAACCTTTGGCGTCGTCTTCCGGGTGCAGGAAGGAAGTGATTCGTTCCCTTTGATACGGTTTCAGAATGTGCCGGCTGACCGGCGGATAAAAAACACTTCCAATCAACAACATTCCTGCCAGAGAAAATATGGCCGCATGTTGCCACTGCAAACCGGCCAAATAAGCGCCTACGACCAGCAGAGGCACTAAAACCAGTGCCGTACCCAGGTCAGGCTGTTTCAGAATAAGCGCCAGTGGCAATCCTACTAAAAGCCCTGCCTTAATCAAATCACGCAGGGAGAGCTCATCGCTGCGCACCTCGGCAAAGAAGCGCGCCATCACAATGATTATAATCAATTTGACCAGTTCTGACACCTGAAGAAATTCGCCAAGGACCGGAATCCAGCGTTTGGCTCCGAACCGGGTATGGCCGACCAAAAGGACGGCCACCAGCGCGCTAACGCCAATCAGGTAAAGGATGGGCGCCTGGTCTAGTATTAGATGATAGTCGATGCGAGAAAGTGCAAACATGGCAACGAAGCCGATGGCCAGCCAGCGAACCTGCTTCATGTGCATGCCGGCCAAAGTGCTGCCGTGCGTGGCCGAATAAATCTCAATCACCCCCAGCGTGCAGATCGTCGCCAGGATGGCCAGCAGCCACCAATCGTAGTCGCGAGTCCCGGGTGCTTCCTTCATAGTGTCGTCGCCTCAACGTTGGGCATGATCCCGGTCATCGGGGCTCCTCGCTTTGCGGTTCTCGCGCTGCAACGGCAGCTCCTCGAGGAGCCAACAGCGGTTGAATGACTGCCGCAGGAGTCCCTGAGCGGACCGCGGGTCGCTTGCCATCCTTATTTTCAGCGGTTACGGTCCCATCGAGCTTCTTCGTCTTCTTGTCGTAATACGCTTTCACCACGTCGCGCACCACCGGGCCGGCCGCCTCGCTGCCATGTCCGCCGGCTTGCACCAACACGGAAACGACAATTTCCGGCGTGCGCCGCGGAGCGTAACCCACAAACCAGGAATTGTCCTTGAACTGTTTGTTCTTTCCGAGGCGAGTGCGCAGATCGTAGTTAATGATTTGCGCCGTTCCGCTCTTGCCGGAGAAATCGACTCCGGTCAGCTTCAGCGCCACGGCCGTGCCGTGCTGCTCATTCACCACGCCGTACATAGCGTCCGTCACTTTTTCCACGGTGGACTCAGAAATGTTAAAGCGTTCTTCTCCGACATTGGGCGCGTCCTTCAGCAGATGTGGCTGTTTGAAAACGCCGCCCATGGCAATTCCGCCAATCACCCGTGCGAGTTGCAGAGGTGTTGCGGTCACCGCGCCTTGGCCGATGGCTACTGAAATGGTTTCGCCGGCATACCACTTGCGATGGAAGACGCGCTGCACCCATTCTTCGCTGGGCACTAGCCCGGTCTCTTCGGAGGGCAAATCGACCCCGGTTCTATGGCCCAGGCCCAAATGAGAGGCGTAATAAGAGATACGGTCAATTCCCAGCCGTTGGCCCACGTTGTAGAAAAAGATGTCGCAGGACTCCACAATCGCTTTGTGCAAATCCACGAAACCGTGCGAACTCTTTCCATAGACCCAGCACTTGAATTGTCGCCCGTAAAAAGTGGCGTACGCAGGGCAAAAGGCCGTGAAGCCGGCGGGAGGAACCTTGTCCTCGAGCATCGCCGTGGCCATGATGATCTTGAAAACGGAACCCGGCGCGAGCTGCGCCTGGATCGCGCGATTCAGTAGCGGCTTTGCCGGATCGTCGTTGAGCTGCTTCCACTCTTCATTCGAGACACGGATAGCGAAATCGTTGGGGTCGGCGGTGGGGTGGCTGACCATGGCCAGAATCTCGCCGCTGCGCGGATCGAGCGCCACGACCGCGCCTTCGCGCGCGCCCAGCGATTGCTCCGCGACTTGCTGCAGATCGTAATCGATGGTGAGCTGAATTTGCTTGCCGGGAATAGCTTCCTGCGTGGGCAGGGGACTCACTTCTTTGCCAACGCTATTCACCACCACGCGCCGCATGCCGTCGGTGCCTTGTAGCAGATCGTTATATTGGCGCTCGAGCCCGGATTTGCCGACAAAGTCGCCGGGACGAAACCGTCCGTTGCTGGCTTCGATCTGCTGCTCGCTCACTTCGCCGACGTACCCGCTTGCGTGTGCCATGAACCCGCCCGGCAAGTAGCGGCGGCGGTGCACCATGAGCATTTCAAGCAAAGGAATGTCCGTGCGATGAGAATCAATGAAAGCAACGTCCGCCTTGCTGGCTTCCGGCTTGATGACGATGGGCTGAAAATTCTTCAGGTTGCGCGAATTCTGCAATTGTTCCTTCAAGTCGCTGAGCGGAATGTCCAAACCTTCGGCGATCGCCGGCAGATTTTTTTCCACCTGCGCGGGATCATCGCGCAGTAGCAGAACGCTGAACGACGGATAGTTGTCGACTAGGACCCGGCCGTCGCGGTCCAGCATGCGCCCGCGCGGCGCGATGACGGGGATGGAGCGAACGCGATTGCGCTCCGCCCACTGCAAAAACTTGTCGAAATCAATGACCTGAAGTTTCCAGAACCCGACGAGGAGCAAGCCGACCATGCCCACGATGACGTAGGAGACGATGGCCAGCCGCTGTTGCGGCAATCGATTATCGTTGCCAAACCAGTACGACACGAAAACCCCGCGCGCGAGTCTCTCGTCGGCGGCCGCTAGGAAGCCGCGCTATTCAGGGCTGTTCGTCGCCCGTCCCGGCAATTGTCCGGGACCGTCTCGCGTCACGAATCAAATACGCAGCGTGGGTCTCGAAATGTCCTTGGAGAAATTTCTTAAATTTCGGCAAAGAAAAATTTCGAAAAAATTCCTAGGGTCCCGGCCGCCGGACTCGGCCTTCCGAACCTCGGCCTAAGTCCTAGAAAACGTAGCACCCGCCGAGGGCAAGCCGCAAGCCGTCCTCAAGTACAGGTTCCTCCCCGGCACTATTCACTCATGGCGCAGCGCGACGAGGGGATCCGCGTGGCTCGCGCGGCGCACTGGGATCCAACAAGCACCAAGCGTCACTCCAATCAAAAAGGCCGTGACTTCCGCCATGGTTGCCGGATCATGGGCACTGACCCCGAAGAGCAACCCACGAATCAATTGTGTGAGCGCCAAAGCCGCTGCCACACCCACCGCAACGCCGGCTCCGGCGAGCGCTATGCCATGGCGGAACACGAGCCACCCTACGTCCCCAGGTTCCGCTCCCAGCGCCACGCGAATGCCGAACTCGCGAGTGCGCAGGCTCATTGCGTGCGCCACAACTCCATAAATTCCAATGGTCGCCAGGAACAGGGCCATTCCCGCAAAGATTGCCACCAACATCGCGCCAAAGAGCTGCCGCGCTACCGACTCGCCCAGCGCCTGATCCATCGTCAGCACGTCTGAGAGGGGCAGATCTGGGTCCATGCGATGCACAATGTCGCGGATGGCGCCGACCTTCGCGAGCGGGTCGCCATCGGTGCGCACGGCAAGCATCAGGCTCGAAAACGACAGCTCCGCATGAGGCCAGTAGCTCATGGCGACCGGAACCTTATCCAGACCAGCGCGCTTCACGTCGGCCACGATGCCAACGATTTCGCAAGGTTCGTTCTTTTGTTTCATATCGATGACCAGTTTTTGCCCTAGAGGATTTTCATTTGGAAAGAATTGACGAGCCAATTGCTCGCTGATCATCACTACGTGCGACATCAGAGTCTCTTCTCGATCTGTGAAGGTTCGTCCGCGCAGCACTGGAATCCCCATCGTGTGAAAGTAATCCGAGTCGACCATCTGGACTTCTGTCACGCGATCCTGCCCCGCTGGCGGTGCCGGCTTGCCAACAATGTTGAAACTTGTACCCGGTGTCATGCCCGTCAGCGGAAAAGAATTGTCCGTGGTCGCCGCGCGTACGCCAGGCACGACACGAATCTGTTCCAGCAAGTGTTGGAAGAAGTCGACGAATTGAGCATCCTTGGAATACTTTGTCCGGGGAAGATCGATGCGTGTCATCAAGAGATTATGGGAATTAAAGCCTGGGTCCACCGAAGAAAGCCTGAGGAAGCTTCGAATCAGCAAGCCCGCGCCGGCCAGCAGCACAAGCGACAAGCTGATCTGGGCAACGGCAAATATGTTTCGGAGACGGTGCCCGCGTGCGCCGGTTTCGCCGCGCCCTCCTTCGCGGAGGGCAGCGCTTAAATTCGTTCGTGTCGCGTGAAAGGCTGGAACAATCCCGAACAGTACGCCTGTCAGTAACGAAACACAGGCGGTGAACGCCACAATGCGCCAATTGAGATCTACGGAGGAAACATGAAGCTCCTTTGGTATGAGAAGCACTAGCAGGGAGATCGTCCACCGCGCCGCCAGAATTCCCAATGCACCTCCAAGCATTGCCAGGAGGACGCTCTCCATTAGCGATTGTTGCGTGACCCGCCATCTGCTCGCCCCCAGCGCGTAGCGCACCGCAATTTCGCGCTCTCGACTGGCTGCTTGAGAAAGCAATAGGTTCGCCACGTTCGCGCACGTGATGAGCAGCACGAACGCCACAGTGCCAAGCAAAACCAAAACGGTTGGCCGGATGTCGCTGACCATGTCTTGATGCACGGGGACAAGGTTTACTCCCCAACCGGCCTCAAAATCGGGGTACGTCTTGGTGACCTCCGCGACCAGGCCCTCCAGTTGCGTCTGCGCTTGGACCAGATTGACTCCCGGCTTGAGTCTTGCCACCGCGCTCATCCATCTCCCGTGCGGCTTGCGGTCTTCCTCTTCTCTCCAGCCATAGGGATACCAGAGTTGCGCCACTTTTCCGCTCAACGAACCCTTGGGCGCGAAAAGGGTCACGTTCGGCGGCATCACCCCGACAACGAGAAAACTTTCGCCATCGAGTTTGATGGTTTTGTTGACTATCCCGCGATCGCTTCCAAATCTCCGCTGCCATAGTCCATAGCCCAGAAGAACAACGTGATTGTGGTCGCGCAGACCCTCCTCCGTCGAGAAGTCGCGTCCAAGGATAGGAGAAATACCGAGCAACGGAAATAAATTAGCGGAAATCCCTTGTGAGGGAATCTGCTCAGGTTCGCCTTCGCCCGTGAGCGTTGAAGTATCGTCGTAAAACGCGGCCATCTGGTCAAACACCGTGTTGTGATCCTGCCAATACAGAAAATTTGCAGGCGAAATGACGTTGTGATCATGTCCGGTGCGCGCGTTGGTCTCCCAAACCATCACCAGCCGGTTTTCCTGGCGATAAGGGAGCGGTTCCAGCAACACCGAGTTCACTACGCTGAAGACCGCACTGTTCGCACCGATCCCGGTGGCCAGGGTGACGACAATAACCGCCGTAAAGGCGGGTTTGCTCCCGAGCATGCGAGCAGCATAGTGCAGGTCTTGCCAGAATCTCTCCAACCAAGCAAAAGTTCTCATTTCTCGACTCGTTTCTTTCAGCCAGGTTGTGTTCCCGAGCTGCCGCCGTGCCGCGTATCGCGCCTCTTCGCCGTCCATCCCGCCAGCGCAATTCGCCTCTTGCCGTTTAGCGAGATGAAACGCCAACTCATCGTCCAGGTCGCGATCCAGCTTCTTTCGCTGGAACAACGATTTTATTCGTTGGGAAAATTCAGTCCACAACGCGCGCACCATAATCGTGCTCCTAAGCCGTTTGCAATATCCGTGCGATCGCACCCGACATGCGCCGCCAATACTCGGTTTCCTCCGCCAATCGTCTTCGCCCGGCCGCCGTTAGTGCGTAGTATTTGGCGCGACGATTGTTGTCGGACGTGCCCCACTCCGCGGACAGCAGTCCACGCAGTTCCAGCCGATGCAGAGCCGGATACAGTGCACCCTCTTCCACACGAAGCACGTCCTGCGAGGACTCGTGAATCCATTCCGCAACGCCATACCCGTGCATCGATCCTTTTGCCAGGGCCTTCAGAATCAACAAGTCCAGCGTGCCCTGCAGCAGGTCTCCCGGGGGTTCCTTTTTGTCTCTCATCCCAACCCATAAGACGCTTAGGGAAGCAAAATGTTTCTTGCATTCCGCAATTTCCGGCACTCTGATCCCGCCCGCGAGCTCACCTTGCCCAAGAAATGTCGGCGCGCTATCTTGCTTACATCGTTTCCATGGCCGATCCAACCTCCTCACCACTGCGCTTGGCTCTCATTGGTATGTCCGGCGCCGGGAAAACCTTCTGGAGTAAGCGTTTAGCCCAAACCGGACGGCCCGCCGTCTCCTGCGACGATCGGATCGAGCAGCGGCTGCGCAACAAACTCGAAGGTGGCGGCTACGCCGGGATAAAGGGCGTGGCGTCTTGGATGGGTTGGCCCGACAGCCCAACGTATGCGCAGCGTGAAGCCGAATATCTTGCTGAGGAAATCAAAACACTCGATGAAGTATTGACCGAACTGGAGAAAGATCGGTCGCGCGAACTCATTCTCGACACGACGGGCAGCGTTATATACACCGGCAACAACCTCTTGTTGAGGCTGCGGCGGCAAACGACCATCGTCTACCTGGCCGCATCACCAGAGGAACAGGAGCTCTTGATCACGCGTTACTTGAATGATCCGAAGCCCGTGCTGTGGCGAGGCGCGTTCCAGCCCAAAAAGGGGGAAACGCCTCGTGAAACCGTGGCACGCTGCTACCCCATGCTGATTGTCGCTCGCCGCCAGAGCTACGAAGCGCTGGCCCATTGCTCCATCTCGATGGCCGATTTACGGCAATCAACGCCTGATGCCCCAGCCTTCCTGGCAAAAATTAAAGCCGGCCTGGAACGCGCTAAGTGAGGTACCGCAGCACATCCAGGCAGGCGCCGCTAACCTCGCTGCGCGGCGCGGTGCTGCGCGGCCTGGCGCCAGATGGCGGCTTGTACATGCCGGTCGAAATCGCGCGGCGCTCCCCCGAGGAATTGGAGGAGTTCCGCCGTTTGCCATTCACGGAAGTCTGTTTCCGGGTCGTCAAACCGTTCGCCGGCCCGGAAGCGCCTGAAGAAATTCTGTGGCAGGTGGTCAGCGAAGCCATCAACTTCCCGGTGAAACTCGTTTCACTTTCGCCGGCCCTGCACATACTCGAGTTGTTTCACGGTCCCACGCTGGCCTTCAAGGATTTTGGCGCGCGCTTCATGGCGCGACTGATGGGTTATTTCGTTCGCGGCGAAACGCGACCGCTCAGCGTTCTCGTCGCCACGTCCGGTGATACCGGAAGCGCCGTGGCACACGGTTTTCTCGGCGTGCCTGGAATTCGCGTTGTCATCCTCTATCCCTCGAAACGCATCAGCGAAGCGCAAGAGAAACAGTTCACCACGCTCGGCGAAAATATCACCGCACTGGAAGTGAGTGGCACATTCGACGATTGCCAGCGCCTGGTGAAGCAAGCCTTTTCCGATGCGGAGCTGAATAAACGCGCGTTTATTACCTCTGCGAATTCCATTAATATCGGCCGCCTGCTGCCGCAGATGTTTTATCACGTAGCCGCCTACCGCCAGCTTCCGGTGGCCTCCGTGCCGCTGATCGTTTCCGTGCCCAGCGGAAATTTCGGCAACCTCACCGCGGGAATTTTCGCCAAACGTATTGGCCTGCCAGTCACGCGCTTTATCGCCTCGACGAACGCGAACGATGTGGTGCCAGAATACTTGCGCACCGGAGAATTTCATCCGCGCCAGGCAAAACCAACGGTATCCAATGCCATGGACGTCGGCAGCCCCAACAATTTTCCGCGGCTACTGGATCTCTGCCGGAATCGTCTCGAATACGTGCAACGTGAAATCTGGGGCCACGCCTCCTCGGATGAGGAAACCCTCAACGCTATGAAGTCCGTATACGAGCGTTTCGGCTATATCGCAGACCCGCACACCGCTGTCGGCGTCCTCGGCTGGGAAGCCTATCGCCGCCAGCACCCGGAGCCAACCCAGGGACTGGTGTTGGCAACCGCGCATCCCGCGAAATTTGCCGAGATAGTCGTGCGTGCCATCGGTTCAGCCCCGCCTCTACCCGATCGTCTCGCGGCATACCTGCAGCGACCAAAGCTGTCCCGGCCGATTTCCAGCGAATACGATGACTTCAAGCAATTCCTGCTCGCGCACTAGTCCACAAAGGTAGTCGTTTGGGGAGATTACAGCCCTTCAGGATTTACGCATGCGGTCAAGCAACGCGAATAACATGACCGCGACCACGGCATTCACCGCCGCCGCAATCAGCAGGCGCAGCGTAAACCACGGCGCCGGTTCCGCCAGCAGCATGCGCCGCGTCAGCGTGATGAAGCCCTGGTGCACCACAAAGAAGATCATCGTTAACGCAAATCGCGCCGCGGGATGTTCCGTATCCAGCCGCGCGCCGATCGACGAAGCCAGATAGCCGATGATCGTTTTCGCGATCCCGTAGAGCCCAAGCGGCACCGTGGGCCCGCTCAAGCTGTCCTGCAGCAGTCCGATCACCATGCCTAGCAGCAAACCCGTCGAAGGATTGCGCCGGCTCAGCCCAAAATAAATTGTCACCAGCAGCGGCAAATCCAGCACCGCGAATTTCGGCACGTAGGCCGGTACGAATACCTGGAGCAACAGCGCAAGGAATGTTGCGGCGACGATGGCGCCAGAACGAAACTTGTGTACCTCGATGTGCGATTCCGCCAATCGCAGATCGAAAGCGTCGTTCATCATGGATTCACCGCCGCTGCGGTTCCACCCAGGCCCTTGCCTGACGATTCCGCCGGCGGCGCGGCACCTGCCGGTTCCTTCTTCTGTTCCAGCGGATGCAGCGTCAGCAGCACAATCACCTCTTCAAGCCGCTGTAAATTCGCCGCAGGACGCACGCGCACTTGCTGAAACGGCCGCCCAGTTTTGATCTCCGCCACGACTCCCACCGGCAAATCCCGCGGAAAGATGCGATCCATTCCGCTCGTAACCACATGCTCCCCCATATTTACCGTTTCATCCGTCGGGATGTACTTCATGGAAAGCAGTGGCTCGCCCGTGCCGCCGACTGGACTTTGAATGCGCGAATCGGAGAGCATCGCGCCCACTCCGCTGTCCCGGTCCGTAAGCAGTAGCACTTGCGCGGTGTCGCGATACGACTCAACCACTTTCCCGACCACGCCATCCGGCGTAATCACGCCCATGTTGCGCCGAATGCCGTCGCGCTCGCCGCGATCGAGATAAACCGTCTGGCTCGCGGTGTCTGCGCTCGTGCCGATTACCCGCGCCGCCAGCATCGGCACGTTGCGCTGCGATTGCCGGAAATTCAGCAGCGCTGCCAGCCGGTCCGCTTCCGCCGCTTTGCTTTGCAGTTGATTGACTTGTAGCTTGAGCCCGTCGTTTTCACGCCGCAATTCTTCATTATCACGCGAAGTGTTTTGCAGCGCGAAGTAATGGTTCCATGTCCCCCGAATGTCTCCGATCCCTCTCGCGCCCGCTCGTTGAAACGGCGACACCGCGCCAACCGTCCACACGCGCAGCAGCCTCCCCTGTGAGTCGCGCTTGATCTGCACGGCCAACAGCACCACTTGCAGCAAAATTACGCCTGTAAGCAGTACCAGCGATCTATGTCGAGAGGGAATGCCCGCCATTTTTCTTCGTAGCCCGTTCTCAGATTCGATTTATCTTAGGCAAAGCCATATGTAACCTGGAGCTTGAAAGGCCAGCTTCTCAGTCGATACAAACCTGACGAAGCAGCCGGAAATCGCTCAGCATTTTTCCCGTGCCCAGCACCACCGAAGCCAGCGGGTCATCCGCAATCGACACCGGCAGACCTGTCTCTTCGCGTATGCGCTTATCAAGATTCTTCAGCAGCGCGCCGCCGCCCGTCAGCACGATCCCGCGATCGCTGATGTCCGCGGAAAGTTCCGGCGGCGTCCGCTCCAGCGCTACGCGAATCGCATTCAAAATCGTCGCCACGCACTCCGCCAGAGACTCGCGAATTTCGCTGTCGTCGATCGTCACCGTGCGCGGCACGCCTTCAATCAAGTTGCGGCCCTTCACTTCCATCGTCAGCGGCTTTTCCAGCGGATACGCTGATCCAATCTCCATTTTGATCTGTTCCGCGGTGCGCTCGCCGACCAGCAAGTTGTACTTGCGCTTCAGGTATTGCATCACCGCTTCGTCCATCTCGTTGCCGGCCACGCGCACCGATCGTGAATACACGATGCCGCTCATCGAAATCACAGCGATATCCGTCGTGCCACCGCCAATATCGACAACCATGTTCCCGGACGGCTCCTCGATCGGCAGGCCCGCGCCAATCGCCGCGGCCATGGCTTGCTCCACTAGGTAAACTTCGCTAGCTCGCGCGCGATACGCGGAGTCCTGCACCGCACGTTTTTCCACCGGCGTAATCTCGCTCGGCACTCCAATCACAATTCGCGGGTGCACCAGCACGCGCCGGTTGTGCGCCTTCTGAATAAAATACGTCAGCATCTTCTCCGTGACCTTGAAGTCCGCGATCACGCCATCCTTCATCGGCTTGATGGCCACCACGTTCCCCGGCGTCCGCCCCAGCATGTCTTTCGCCTCGCGCCCTACAGCCACGACCTCGCCCGTATTTTTATTGATTGCCACGATCGACGGCTCATTCACCACAATGCCCTTGCCGTGCGAGAACACCAGCGTGTTCGCCGTCCCCAAATCGATCGCCAGGTCGGACGAAAACAAACTGAACACCGACCTGAGGTTGTATCCGTTCTTGTTCATCCTTCGATCCCCCTGCGGAAAGCTGGCCCCGCACGCCGTCCAGAGCTACTCATTCTCTCCGGACCTCATCTCCTGCGCAAAGCAGCGCGCTCTGATTTGTCGCGTGATAGTTAAACAGCAGCGTTGGTGCTGGATTGCCAAGCGTTGCCCTTCGCCATCATAGCAGGCCGCTCTCGCGCAGCCCTTCTACTTCGGCACCACGACCGATACTTGCGCTTGGTTCGTCCCTCCCCGGCGATTCTGTCCAATCACGACAATCGTATGCTCTCCGGGCAGCAACGGCTCCGTAAAGTGCCGGAAGGTTCCATCCTTCGCAATATTCGGCACTGCCTGTCCATTGATGATTAGCGCGGCCCCTGGCTCCGTGCGCCCCGTGATTTCCACCGCGTGTCCCACCAATTGCGTGCTTTGAATCTCCAGGAGCATGTCCTGCGTCTTGCCCTGCGCCACGAGCGTGAACTTATACGGCTCGCTCACGTCGCTCGACAACTTCTTTGCGCTCACCGCCGTCACCGTCCAGAAATAGTCCCCAGGATCCAACCCTGAAATTTCCACGCTCGTTCCCGACGTAACCTTTGCTTCCTTCACGATTTTCGTGAACATACTTGTCGTGCTGATCCGCACCGTATAGGAAGCCGCATCGGGCACTGCCTTCCATTCAAAATGCACGGCCGTAGTTTTCGGGTTCTCTGCGATGATCGGCGTCAGGTTAATCGGCTGCAGCAATTCCGGCGGCGCCAGCACATCCGACTTCGAGATCGAACCCGAGGTAGGGATGTTCGCCCTTTGGTACTGCGTCAACTCCACCTGCTCTTGGCCGCGCTGCACTTGCGCGCTGCCGTTCGACACTACGATTTCGCTTTCCTTTGTGTCCTTGTCCGTTTTTACCGCCGCTCGGCTATTCGGCCGCAATTCCGCCTTCGCGTCCTCCACGCTTACCGCTGCCTTCGACCCCGCCGATGCCCAGTTCGGCGTCGACAAGTCCACCGCACCGGTGTTGATGCGCACCGCTACGCTCGTTGGCTTGTTGCTCGCCATGGAATTTTCTTCCACCGTGATCAGCGTGCCGGGCTTCACCACATACGCCGTTCCGTCAGCAAAGGTCACGCGCGCCACACCATCCGTGCCTGTCTGCACCAGGTCGCCCTTGTCCAGCGCGGTCCGATAATCCGCATCTACCCACTGCACGGAGTTGACCTTTTTCACCTGCACCCGCCCGTCCAGGTTCACGAATTTTGCTTGCGTCTGTGAAGCCGGCGTATCCCCGCCGTCACCGCTGGTGATCGCCCCGGAAATCTTCCGCGTCAGCGCCGCGTATGTGCTCGGAAACACAATAAACGTTCCAGCTGTGACGATCGCCGCGACGAGCGAGGCGTACACGATTAACGTCTTGTAGGTGACCGCATGCCACTCCACCTCCACGCGATGTATCTTCGGTGGCACGGCTGGTCCTTGCGGGCCGGGCGGTTCAATGGGCGTCTGCGTAGACACTGTTCAGGCGCACTCGTAGCGCCATTTTCGCAATGTAACACAGCGTTTTCCCCAGCGCCTGAACGCCGCGCCCCCGCGTACTCAATCAGCAAATAGCACTTGCGCCGCTGTCCGCTTCTGGCCTTCTCCGAATCAATGCCGCAGGAAATATCCACGCTTATCCAGGCCTGCTGCCACCGCCACGTCGAAAAAACCGATCATCATTTCGTCATACGTCTGTTCGCCCCAGCGCACCGCGGCACTCGGGTCCGGATTGTGTGCATTGTTCACCGAGTTGTCGTACCGAGCCACCGCTTGCAGCTCCGTGCCCGCCTTCAGGGGCCGCGGCTCCGCCAGCCGGTAGCTCATTTGCCAGTGAAAGTGGTAATTGACGCGCAGCAATGTCTCGATCCCCGCTCCTGAAGCGCCATCAACTCCCACTCCGTGCGATTGCTCTGCGCTCCCGCGTTTCACCAGGTTGTACTCAAAACGCTTCCCGCGCAGGTGCATGTGCGGAAAAAAGCTCAACAGCGTGGCGTCGTTGGGCAACGTTCCGCGAGCTTCCACGCGAAAATTGTCCGCTCCCGGGGGAATCACAAAATGGTCGTTCGTCAGTTGCAGCGTAAGCACCCGTTGCGATGGCGGCTTCTTCGAAAAGACGAGACCGACGCTGCTCTGATCCTCCACTTTCTTTCCACTGGTCGTGTAGTGCATCTGAAAAACCAGATCAGACCCGGCCGGAACGAATTTCGCCATCGTCGCCGGCCATTCGTCCGGCGAACTTCCTGGCGCGTACACCAAGAGAACGTCGCTGTCCGTCCAGTGCGCTCCGCGGCGATCTTCCGCGCCCTTCAGCGTCGCGGCCGTAAACGCTTCGCCCACCGGCGCATGGCGCAACCAATTTGAATCCGGCGGCCGCACGTACACCACTGCGTGATGCACATTGGCTCGTGCCGATGGCAAAACCTCCACCATCTGCACCCAGCGGTCCTCGGCGAAGTGCGTGGGCACAATTTCGTACGTGTACTCCACGTCCCCGGTGGCCGACAGCGACACCGGCTGCGCCATCTTCACGACCAGGTCCGGCTGCGGGATGCTCCATCCTTCCGCCCACCGGCGTGGCGGCGGCGCATCGTTCGGGTCGCCAGCGGGGACCTTACCCGCCGCCCACGCCGCAAGCGTCGCAATCTCTTCCTCACTCAGCGACGGATCGTTCGAAAAGCGTCCAATCCCTGCCACCGCAAACCATGGCGGCATCGACTTGTTTTGCGTAGCAAGCCGAATAGCCTCCGCGTACGGCCCCGCCTGCTCATAACTCTCAAAGGACATCGGTGCAATCCCGCCCACCCGATGGCAAACCTCGCAGTGCCCACGCAAAATCGGCAGCACATCCCGATAGTAAGTGGGCGTGATCTTGGTCCGTTGCGGCTGCCCAGCCACACAGCTCAGCACGACGCTGGCGATCACCGTCGCCACACTTATTCCCATCATCCGCATGCTTGCCGCCTGCAATTCACCGGCCCGTTTCCACTAGGGTGCTTATTCGTAGCGCAGACAGTTTATAGGATCGAGGTTTGCCGCGAGATTCGCTGGATAGTATCCGAAGAACAATCCCACACCGACAGAGATTACGAAGCCGATCGTCACCCAAAGATAGGAAAGCGTCGCCGGGACCGAAGGCACAAAGGTGCGCACCATCGTGGAAATGCCCGCACCAATCAGGATTCCGATGGTGCCGCCAACCAGCGTCAGCGCCACCGCTTCCAGCAGAAACTGCAGCCGGATATCCGCACGCCGCGCTCCGATCGCTTTTCGCACGCCAATCTCCTGCGTCCGTTCCGTCACGGAAATCAGCATGATGTTCATCACCCCGATGCCCCCCACCAGCAGGCCGATCGAGCTAATCACCGTGGTGAGAATCACCAGCGCGCTCGTCAGTTGGTTCCACAAATTGCTGAGAAAGTCCGGCGAACTTATCTCAAAATCATTCTCTTTGTCCGCCGGGATGCGCCGCAGCCGTCGCATGGCCTGAATCACCTCGCCCTGCGCCGTCTCCACGTTCACGTTTTCCGGCACCGTAAACGCCATGATCAGTTCCTTGGCCTCCGGGTACTGCTTTTTGAAGCTGCTCAGCGGAATGACCACGAAGATATCCACGCCCGGCCCCAGGAACAGCCCTTGATCGTGTTGAAAAACTCCGATGACTTCGTACACTGCACCGTTAATGCGCACGGTCTTGCCGAGGGCATCCGTATTCGGAAACAACGATTCGCTGATGGCTGCTCCCAGCACCACCACCGGGCGCGCATGCACCTGGTCGAACGCGCTGATGAAGCGCCCGCGCTCGATGGTAAACAGCGGAATCGCCTCGATGTACTGCGGCTCCGCACCGCGCACGATGACCTTCTCCACGCTCCGATTCCCGCTGGTGATCAAGTTCGTGTCCCCGAAGAAGAACCCTCGCGTTCCCACCGTGGTCACGATTTGTACGTCCGGCGCCGCTTGCCGCACGAAATCCGCGTAATCATATTGAAGATACCGTCGTGTGCGGATGTTTTCGGGCCAGCGCGAAGGATCCGTGCCCGGCGGAAATCGTGAAAGAAAGTACGTTCGCGAACCCAGCGACTCCACTTTGTCTTGCACGAACTTGTTCAGCCCCTGAATGATCGCGGCCATGGAAATCACCGACGATACGCCAATGACGATGCCCAGCACCGTCAGTGCGGAGCGCACTTTTGACGAACGCAGCGTGTCCATCGCCGCGAGAAAATTCTCTCGCGCTTGCGCCAGCGTCATGATCGCCATCAGTCCGACCTCAGCGCCACGATCGGATCCAATTGCGACGCTCGCAACGCCGGATAAATTCCAAAGAAAAGGCCCACGCCGGAGCTCAGGAACACTCCCATCACCGCCACCCACGTCTGCACCGAAGCCGGGAACGGCGTATACGTGCGCAGCGCCAGCGCCACTAAAAATCCCGTCGCGATACCCGCCAGGCCTCCCACAATGCATTGCATCACGCTTTCCACCATGAACTGCCCGAGAATATCCGACTTGGTCGCGCCCACCGCCCGCCGCACTCCTATCTCTCTTCGCCGCAGTGTCACACTCACCAGCATCACATTCATGATCACGATCCCACCGATCAACACGGAGATCGCGCTCACCAGAATGAACACCGCGAAAAACGCCGAACTGATGCCGCGCCACAATGCCATGTAGCTTTCCTTGGTGCCAATGAAAAAATCGTCCTCCGTCGCTCCGCTCAGATGCCGCCGCGCCCGCAAAATCAAGTGTGCCTCGTCTTGCGCGTTTTCAAATTTTTCCTTGCTCGTCTTTACGTTGATCGTCAAGCTCGTTTGTGTGCCCTTCATGCGCAGAAACACCGGCAGCGGCACCATCACAAAGTTGTCCTGATCCTGCCCGAGCACGCTGCCGACCTTCTCCATCACTCCGATCACCAGCAGTTCGTCATTCCCCAGGCGGATGGCTTTACCCACCGGGTCCATCCCCAAAAACAATCGCTGTACCAGCGTGTCCCCGATCAGGCACACGTCCGTGTGGTGCTCCACTTCCGATACCGTGAAGTAGCGCCCCATTTCCACCACGCGCGTATCGATATCCGCCATGTTTGCGGTCTGCCCGTACAGGTTCACGTCCGTTACTTCCTTGTCCCCCGCTCGCGCTCGCACCGTATTGCTGGCCGTTGCCCCCACCTCTTCGCAGTCACGGCATCCTTCCGCGATCGCGCGCATATCATCCAGTTCGATCTTTTTGTATTTAAGCGCTTTCAGGACGATCGTGAAGTCCGTCACCGCAAATGGCGTGCGCGCCAGCTGAAATACGTTTGTCCCCAGGTTGGCGATTTTCTTTTCCACGTACAGGTTCGCCCCCTGCACGATCGTCATCACCGTGATCAACGTGGCCACACCCATGGTGAGCCCCAGCATCGTGAGCGACGTGCGCATCTTGTGCGCCCGCAGCGCGCTGAAGCACTGCTCCAAGTTGTCCCGGATGGCTAGCATGGACTGGAATAACCTTCCAATTTGGTCTGAATCCGGCCAAACGCAGGCCCCTCCACCAGAGCTCTGCGATCTTCTATAGAGACTACGAGAAAGGTGTCGCGAGAATTACAAAATTCGTTCTGATTCAAGAGCTTCTTCCAGCATCGCCGCCAAACCCGGCACAATAATGCGGCAGTCTAACCCAATACCCCTTGAATCGCGTTTGCGGGCCAGCGCATTCGATTCCATTTGAGCCGTTTGCCCGCATCTTCTATAATCTAAGTTTGTCCATCACCTGGAGGAATTAGCTGTATGGCTGTAGCCAAAGATAGCCGCAAAGCCGGCATGCGCATTTTACTCGGAGTCGTCGTCCTGGTCCTGGGCGGCAGCATGCTCCTGTATCTCGTGCCCCAAACGCCCGGCACCGGCGAAGCCTCCTCCACCGACATTGTCGCCAAAGTTGGCGACCAAACCGTCAGCGCCGCCGAGATTCGCCAACAACTCTCCGAAGTCGAGCAGCGCAATCAAGTTCCCAAGCAACTGGAATCCCTTTACGCCCGCCAGATTCTCAATCAGCTCATCTTCCAGAAAGAAATGGAGTACGAAGCCAAGCGTCTCGGCATCCGCGTTTCCGAGCGGGAGGAAGCCGACCGCATCCGTCAGTTCCTTCCCACCGCCTACAATGGCGACACCTTTGTCGGCCGGGACCGCTACGCCGCCGAAGTGCAAGCCCGATTCCAGTTGACCGTCCCCGTGTTTGAAGACCTCATCCGCCAGGGCCTGCTTCAGGATAAGTTCCGCAAGCTCGTCACCGACGGCATAAGCGTCGGCCCCCAGGAGCTGCAGGACGAATTCAAATACAAGAACGAAAAAGTGAAGCTGGATTACGCCTTCATCAAGCCCGAGGATCTCCAGGCCAAGATCACTCCGGACGAAGCCGAAATCAAATCCGCCTACGAGAAAAACCGCAGCCGCTATCAAGTCCCCGAGAAGCGCGTCGCTCGTTTCGGTCTCATCGATGTAAACCAGCTTCGGCAAACTACGCAAATCTCCGACGACGAGCTAAAAACTCAGTACCAGCAGGAAATCCAGCAATACCAGGTTCCCAATCGCGTCCATGTCCAGCACATTCTGCTAATGACCGTTGGCAATAAGACCGACGCCGAAATCGAAGAGATCCGCCAGAAAGCCGAAGACGTCCTCAAGCAGGCTCGAAAAGGCGCCAAGTTTGACGAGCTCGCCAAAAAATACTCCGAAGATCCCGGCAGCAAAGACAAAGGCGGCGACTTAGGCTGGCTCACGCAAGGCCAGACCGTCCCTGAATTCGAGAAAACCGCCTTCAGCCTCGAAAAGGGCAAAATTTCGGACCTCGTCAAGACCCAGTACGGCTTCCACATCATCAAGGTCCTGGATAAAGAAACCGCCCACACCAAGGCCTTCGAGGAAGTAAAGGAATCCATCAAGTCGCGCCTCCTTCTCAATAAGGTTGATAAGCTCGCCAGCGACGAATCCGACCAGCTTTCCGCCGCGATTCGCCGCTCCAACAAAGTCTCCCTGGACGACCTCGCCAAGCAGTTCCACCTCACCCTCGGCGAAACTCGTCCCGTGACCGCAGCCGACCCCATCCTGGAGCTTGCCAACTCCAAAGACGCCAAGGAAGCCATCTTCCGCCTCCGCCAGGACGAACTCAGCCTGCCCATTCGCACCGACCGCGGGTACCTTGTCCTCTCCGTCAAGCAAATACAGCCCGCACACCCCGGTTCTTTGGAAGAAGTCCGCGACAAGATCATCACCGAGCTGAAGCAGCAGAAATCCACCGAACTTGCCCGCACCAAGGCCGAAGATCTTGCCAAACGCGTCAAAGCCGGCGAAAAATTTGACGCCGCCGCCAAAGCACTGGGCCTCGAAGCCAAGACCAGCGACGTTCTCGCCCGCGACGGCTCTATTTCCGGCGCGGTCAGCGGCAAGCAAGTCGCCGCCGCCTTCCAGCTCAAGCTCGGTGACGTCGGCGCGCCTCTGAACCTTGGCGCCAACTGGTTCGTCTATCGCGTCGCGGATAAGCAGGAGCCCAATCCCGCCGATTTCGAGAAGCAGAAGAAGCAAATGACCGAGCAAGTCCTGCAAACCAAGCGCAGTCTGGCTTTTGAAGCCTTCCGTACCTCCCTCGAAACGCGCCTTCGCCAAGAGGGAAAACTGCAAATTATGTCCGACAAGCTAAAGGGTTTTGGCGACCTAAGCTGACATAACTTATTGAAAACAATCCGCTTATTAATTTACACGGCCCCTATTGTGTTCCCCGCCGCATCTATTTACCCTATTCCTGCCGTAAAACCCTGATTTCGCCTGACGCCGTTGCCCAACCGCCTGCTTTTTTCCGGGGGCTCGGACGGAATCCGCAAGAAAACCAATGGCCACCCAGCGCCAGAACCCTAAGGATTGGTGAGCACCATGCCAGCCCGCGTGTCCGCAGTCCGCAATGTTTCAGGAATTCGCAACGACTACCGTTGCTCCATCGAACGCAACCAAGCCGGAAAGTATTGTGTGCGCATTCGCGTCCGATACCCGCGCCACGCTTGGCTGCTTGGCGTCTTCTATCTCGCTTCCAACTTCGATAAAGCCATGAAAAAGCTCGAGGAAGCCGTCGATTTCCTGCAGCGCCACGAAGAAAAGCTGTGGTTCTGGGGTGTCGACCGCGCCGAGGACATGGGCTTCAGCGCCGAATTCCTGCGCGAAGCCGGTCTGCGCCTCGACCGTCGCATCGAATTCCCCCCGAAAGCTGCCAATCTCGCTTTGGCACCCGAGCGCAGCGTCCCGGCTTTCGTCTTGGGCTCCGTCCGCCGCGGCCTGGCCGAATCGATGGAATCCCCAAGGCCAGTCTACGCCGGCGACTAACGCTGGTGTGCGGCGGTCCCTGCCTCCGGGCACTACTTCCCGCGCAAGATCACTTCGCCCTGCCCCACCATCTGGTCGTTGAGCCACACGCGGTACTTGTACGTGCCGTCCTTCGTTCCCGTCCGCGCAGGGCCGCTCAGCAGCCGCATTCCCGCCGGCGCTTGAAACACGTTCGACGAAAACGGGCAGCGGTTCACGTCAAACTCCACGCGCAGATTCCCCGCGTCCGAAATCCACGAAACCTGGTCGCCCGCATCGAGCACCACCGCCTGCGGGATCAATCCCACCAAAACCGGCCGTTCAGCCATTTCCCCTCACACTTTCGTCGTTACTTTAATCGCGCCTCAAACTCGCGCGCCAACTTCTTCGGTGCGGCATTGCACCAAGCCGCCGCCATGGCCGGCTTCAACGTCTTCGTCGTAGCGGCCCGCAAGCGCACGCTGGTCGCTCCGCCGCGTCCCCAGCCACCGGTCACCGGGACGAAGACTTCCGGTTCCGCCTCAACAAACTCTTCCTGCTGCTCAGGAGTCAGCTTCACCATCCCCCATTTCGTATCGGGGTAAGCCAAAGTCGCAAACAGCTTCCCGCCGCGCACCCGAAAATCCGGATGCCGCATATGCGAGCTCTCATAAGCCTCGGGAAACCGCAAAGCCAACCGCCGAAACTGTTCCGCCGTCACCACAATCTCCGTCGCGCCCGAACGATAGCACATCCGGCTTGCGCCAGGCTCTTCAAGCGAGTTCACGTCAGCCTCAGAAACGCGTGAGGAGCAACGATCTGGACTGTCCGAAACGGATTGAGAGCCAAGAGATCTGTGTCGCCACTGACGATGTAGTCGGCGCGACCGCTTACCGCGAGTTCGAGGAACTTATCATCCTTCGGGTCGCGGCAAGCTCTTAGACTCTCCTGGACGTCCACGTATTCTGCTTCGCGAGCCAAAGCCGCAAGGAAGGTCCGAATGTCCTCCTCATCGATGTATTTGCGGAAACGCTTTCTGCTCAAGACTTCGTAGGTTTCGGCAAGAACCGCGAAGCCCACCAGGATTTTTCCTTTTTTCAATGCCAAGTCAAAGGCCTGGCGCGGTTTTGAATCAGGTAGAAGTAAAGCACTGACGAGGACGTTCGTGTCAAATACGCAGCGCAACTACGCGCCCTTTAGCAGTGAGTCCAGCGTCTCTGCCGTAAGCCCCCGGGCCTTGGCCTTTCGGCCGACTTCATCAAGCACACCTTGCAGTGAGGCATATTCTCCGGCGGCGAGCTCCCGCATCCAGAGGCTCAAAAGCGCCTCTATTTTGCGCTTTTCAGCCGGTGCCGCGGTTTCGTACGCGCGGGCTGTATCCGCGTCCAGCGGAATTGTAATCGTCACTTTCTGCATCACCAGCCTCACATCCATTCTACGCTAATACTGCGACCACACCCGCCCGGAAATCACGCGAGCTAAACTCATGCCCACCTGGGCCTTCGCCTATCCCCTCCGCGCATCCGGAGGCAATTTCGCGCGGATGAGGGACTCCACCTGGCCCCAAACTTTCGGATCGCATTCGATTTCGATGTGCTCTTTCCAGAACAAGCTGGCGTACCAGGGATATCCCTCGCACTTGACCGGGCTCGCTGCATAGTCGGACCGGAAATTGCCCAGAATGCGGGTGTGCGCCGCGTCTGCCGCGCGGATTTCGCGCCGGCCATGCAGCACGCCGCTCGGCTGATAGAAGTTGGCGGCTTCGGCCACGTTGCCGGGAATCACCGTGTCGTCCTCGCCGATTTTGGCTACGCTGTCCACCTGAATGGTGAGCAGCACCGGGATTCCGTCTTTTTCCAGCTCGCGCGCCAGGGTCACCGTTTCCGAGGCGCCCCAGCTCGTTCCATAGATGACGATCCGCGCATTTCGCTTCTCGTCCGGAGTAAGCTGTCCGTCGCGCTTCATATCCAGAAGGCGCAGGATCTCCTCGTGAGCCTCTTGGCCGCGGCGATTCTCAAAAACCTCCACATGCACGCCCGAAGGGTAATCCGCGCGAAGATGTGCCGCTAACTGCACCCCGCTATGCACAAGATTGTCGTGCCGCACCCTCCCACCCATGAACCCGATAACAATCACCGGCGGCGCAGGCGAAGTCTTCTCTGTGGCGTGAGCAAGTGGCGCAAGCGCAGCCCCAGATCCAAGCACCGCAAAGAGAAAGGAGAGCGCGCGAATCAACCTAGCCATTTCAAACGCTCCAACCGGCGAAGATCATAACATTCCGCCCATGCTGCCTTTTTGTGAGGTGGGCCCCCCTCCCCCTGGGTTTTGCATAAGTGTTCATTCTAAAGATACTTAAAGTCGTTTGTTTTGACATACTTTTGCAAGTGTTCATTCTAAAGGTAGTTAGCGGAACGCGATTTTTTAGCCGACATTCGAGGGTTGCAGGTGGGGAATGCGAGGCGGCGACGCGCCGGGGCTGGAGCGCGATGTTCACGGCTCACCTCTCGACGTTACTCGGGGTAAACGATAGCAGGGAGAGTACGCGGGGACAACTGGTCGAAGGGACGGTTGAGGTGCAGGTGGTCACGTCCATGGAGCGAAGTGAAATCTAAATTTGCATGCTTCAGAAATCGAAGGGCACGGCACCGGGCAGGGCGGGTCGGCTTTTATTTCCCGGTACCTCTAAAGCGCCGGGTCAAGAGCAGTTGGCGGGCGATCGTCGGCGGTGACGTGAATAATTTGAGATTCATCAGTGAAGAAGCAGCGCCATCCATCGTTTCCAAATCTTTCCGGTCGCGCGACTAGCGTGTAGTTCGTAATCCGTCCGTGCGAGTCGGCCGAACTCGCTGTCATTGCAAAGGTGTAGTGCATCTTTCTGCCGGTGGCGAGCTGTTGGTCGATTACATCGGCGCCTGATCCTTGGCCTAACTCGGACAGTGTCGTAGCGAAGCCCTTGTCGGCATGTTTGTCGGCGTAAGCGGCTTGGGCCCTGTTGATGGTGCGCATTGCACCGACAGCAGAAGCTTCGTCGCGGGCGACACGGCTCACCACCATGTGCGGGAATAGAACGGCGGCGACAACGAGGGCAAAGAAACCTAGGACCAATCGACCGGCGAGGATGCCCCAGTCACTTGGCTCGCGGTTCATTGAGTAGTACGTCTTGACAGCGCTCATCACAAGCAAGAGGTGCAACACGCCGTAAATGGCGAAGCCAGCCCGCCACGCATTCGGGTTGTCAGACGCGGCGACGAGGGATGAAAAGATTAGCGGATAGGGACCCAGAGCCACTGCCAGGGCCAACCCTCTTTTCTGACTCGCGGTGGTTTTCCCCATAAGGCGCACGAGCATCCACAGAAAGGGCAGCCATAACGGCGCGGTAGGAACCACAGCGATTAGGTCCTCGGCGTCAGCGTGGACTGCAGCAGTTACGGCGGCGGTAATCAACGAGGCAAACGCGAAGCTGCGTGTGGAGTTTAGCCAGCGCGAATTGTTAGGGACTCTCGTGGGCGCCGCATCAATGGCGTTGGACATGTTCCTAGCCTCGGGACTCTGCAAATAACGTTCAGCTTATCTGTTTGTGTGTAATGCAGTCGTCAACCTGTCCATACCCAGTGCCCTATGCAATAGGTCGTGAGGTCCTTAGCGTCAGAAGAGGAACTAATTCACGGTGTTTGGATGCAAGGGAGTGAGTCCGATGAAGCGGCTAAAGTCCGCCACATTGAACGTGAGAATGCTGGTGACGCCGTGAACGATCATCGAAGCCGCAAGTCGCGCGTCGTGAACCTGCACGCCCAGCACACCGTGCTGCACGACAATTCTGCGCCACTCGCGATAAATCGCTTCGTTGTCCGGCAAAAGAATCATTCCGGCCTCAATTGCACGCACTTGTCGATCTGCATCCGCGACGCTCAGACCCAAACCGTTGCGAGTAGCTGGCCGGGTCATTGCGTTCCAGAGTTCGGCGATGTTTTGAGGAGTGTAATAGAGAAGCGTACCTTGATTGGCCAAGCTTGTAAGGCTCGTACTGACTACGCGGTGCTGAGGATCAGCGCGTCGAGTGGCACGCAGAAGGATGTTCGTGTCGACCAAACACGACGCGATCGCCATCTATTCGTGATCCTGATAAATCCATTCACGGGAAATGTTTTCGGGAAGCGGTGGAATCTTATCGGAGAACTGTGCGAGGGAATCGAGCCAGGCCCGAATTTGTTCGGGGCTACGCAGCGGAGGCGGCGTTTGGCCGCCGGCCTGTCGGGCGAGAATTTCCTCGACGTAGGCCTCGACCTTGACTCCGCGGGCTTGCGCCTGCGCTGCGACTTCGTCGGGAACCTTGACCTTCACTTCCATAGTAAAACTTTAGCACGAAGGGCGTTGCGGCGGCAGTCTTGAGTGTCCAGGAAGCCTTGCTCAGCACCTATTACTATTACGAATTCAACCCACTAGCATTCCGTATTGCGCCAACGCGCCGAGGGCGGTTTCAGTTGCTTCGCACCGAAGGACGCAAGTGTCTCAGCAGGCAGGCGGGGGCGGAACTCGGCGGGTGGCCTGCCCTTTCGGTGTCTGAAAGGGTGGGACATTCTGCTTTTCTGTTTCTTTTTTTGGTTGCTCGTCACGGATAAGAATCCGCGAGAGGTGGTTAAGGAGCAGTAAGGCGAGGGCTGACCAAATCGGTTGCGGCTTTTATCCAACCTGCGAGGATAGCCGTTTGGTCGGGCGGCATCTCCTCGAAACGAATCCCCATGAATTGGTCCTTCAGGTTGTAGATCACCGTAGCGTTCGTTACTAACGAAACGTCCTTCTTCGTGATTTCCAGCAGAATCCGTGTGCCTTCTGAGAATGGCCCCTTCCGCGTCGACATACGGCACCCGCCTTCACTCAAATCTGTCGTCAGGCCAACAAGTTGCATACCCGAGACCACGTCCGTTGCTTTGACTGTTGCCACGAACGGGTATCTCGGGCGTCGTGTTGGAGTGAAGGCGTCGGAGGACCCCAATGGTGTCTCCTTTTCGGTACGTTCCTTTCGACTTTCATTGCGCAGTGTACGCTGCGCCAACATCTTCGACGGATTTTACTGCGCCGATTTCGACGTTTGTTTTTCAGGACGCACATCGTATTCGGGGTGCGGAACGTCCATGATCCATTTATCGAACCAGCCGACGATGTGGTCGAGGCGTTCGATGCGATGCCATGGCTCTCCGGAACGCGAGAGTTCGTGGGTCTCGCGCGGAAAGACAACCATGGCGGTTGGGCGCTTGAGGAACTTCAGGGCGCGGAACAGTTGTTCTCCGCCTGAATCCTGGGGAGTGCGGTAGTCGGATTCACCCAGGACAAACAAGACAGGAGTGCGGATATTTTTCACAAAGGTTATGGCGGAACGGTTGACGTAGTCTTGCGGGTCTTCGAAAGGTGGCGCTTTAAACCAATGAGGTTGAAACAAAGTGAAATCGGCCGTATACCACCACGAGGCCCAGTTGGAAATGTCGCGTTGCGATGCGGCGGCCGCGAAGCGATCGGTATGGGTGATCGTCCAGTCGGTAAGGACGCCGCCGCCACTGCCACCGGTCACGGCGAGTTTTTTGGCGTCGATGTAGCCGCGCTTGAGCAGTTCGTCCACGCCGATCATGAGGTCGCGGTAATCATCGCCCGGATAGTGATACTGGATGATGTTGCCGAAGTCCTGGCCATAGCTGGTGGAGCCGCGCGGATTGAGGTAGAGGACCATGTATCCCCTGGCCGCCATCCATTGAAATTCGTGATCAAAGACCCAGCCGTAGGCAGCGTGCGGGCCACCGTGGATGTTCAGAATCAGCGGATACTTTTTCTTGGGGTCAAAGTCGGGCGGCTTTTGAATCCATCCCTGGATGCGCTTGCCATCGAAGGTGGTGTAGTTAAGCTCTTCCGGCGGGGTCAAGTTGAGCTGCGACCAGAGCTTGCGGTTGAAATCGGTAATACGGGTTTGCGCGCCATCGGCGGACACGGTGAAGAGATCGCCAATGGCAACAGGTGTGGAGATCAGGGCAACGATGGTGCGGACATCAGGAGTAATGGAAAAATCGAGTACGGCCTGATTGCCCCGCGTGATTTCGGATACGGCGCCGGACTGCGAGTCGACGCGAACCAATGGCGTGCGTCCTTGCTTTTCGACGCAGTCAAACAGCGAGCGCGCGTCAGGCGACCAGTGGAGCGTGCGGCCATTGCCGCCGCGCGGAGGGGCATTGTCGCCGCCAACGGTGCTTCCCATGTCGAAGTCATAATCGGCGGTTAAGTTTTTCGGTTGCGCATTGGGCGCTGCATCCATGACCCAGAGATCGGGCTGCGAATAGGAGCGAACCGGCTGCGTGATCGACCCGTGAAAGGCAAACTTGCGGCCATCCGGGCTGAGGGCCAGGTCGTAGATTCCCATGGGAACGGTGGCGAGTTTTTCGAGGCTTCCACCTGCCGAAGAGACGGAGTAAATATCCGTGGTCGGGAGTTCGTAGTAGGGCTCGTCGATGCGCTCGGTAAGGAAGTAGATTCGCGAGTTGTCATGGCTCCAGACGAGTTCCTGTTCGGTGAAATCGCCGCTAGTTAGCTGCAGAGGCTTGGTGGGTTCATCGGAGGCTGTGGGCACGTCGAGTATCCAAATGTGCTCGTGGCGTTTGGGGTCGAGATAGCCGGCATCGTTACTGCGATAAACGGCGCGGCTGATGACGTGGACGTCGGATTCGTGATCCGTCTCTGGCTGCGGTGGTTTGGGTTCGGCGGCGTCTTTGGTGGCTTCTGGCTTTCCGGTGTCCTTACTCTTGGCGGAATCCTTGGTGCGCCGGGCCTTCTCGATGTCTTCCGAAGTCGTGGAGCTCTGAAACGCGATGCGCTTGCTGTCGGGCGACCAGACGGGGCCGGAAGCGCCTTTCGGAAGATCGGTGATGATCCACGCCTCGCCGCCCGCGAGGGAGAGGATAGCGATTTGCGGAGGCCTGGGCTTTCCCGATTCGTCTTTGTCGCCACCGCGAACAAAAGCGATGCGCTTGCCATCTGGCGACCAGCGGGGCTGCGCGTCATGCTTGCCATTGGTCATGCGCAGAGGAGGTTCGCCGCCGGACGTGGCGACGGTCCAAATGGAAGTTTCGTAGCCGGTGCGCTTGTCGTCCACGTTGACGCGGGTGAACGCGACCCGCGTACCGTCTGGGGATAGCTGGGGGTTGGCCACCCAGATGAAATCAAAGAGATCCTTTTCGGTGATGGCACGCTTTTGAGAGGCGGCAGGCGGCGCTGGGTTTTGTGCTGTGAGCGAAGTAACAAGCACAAGGTTAGTGATCGCAAGAGCTAAACGAAATTTCATATGCATCCTCAGTTGCCGCATGGCGGCGAACGAGCGATTGTGCTCCTGCGGGAGCTGATGGTCAAACAAACCGGCACCTGTTTCCGTGGCGGCTGGCGGCGGCTTCGTTTCCGCTCTTGCGCGTTTCACTTACTGCGGACAGGGATTGGATCCGAGGAACCGGGCGAGCCAGCTGAGAAAACGTCGTAGTGTCGAACGTGGGGCTCCAGTTCCATTAGGTAGCTGGGGTCGAAGGGGTAGTACTTGGCCTGCTCGTAGTCGTCGCCGGCAAAACGTTTGATGGCGTCGACGTCGTCCCAAAAGGTCAGCATCTCAAAATGAGTTACGTCTCCTTCGGCGCGGTGCAAACACCACGCGCCACGATTTCCTTGCGTCGCGAGGTACTCGGGAAGCGCTACCGTCCGCATCAGCTCCAAGTAGGCTTGGGCTTTCGAAGCCGGAACGACGCCGTGCCAGATTCTAGCGATCATCTTGGCCTCACTTTTTGACGGTTACAGAACCCGGTTCGAAAACCTGCCTAGCGTAAGAGTGGGCGCTGCTCTACTAGAGGCGACTGGACGACAGTTTAACTGTATGCGCAGGCCGCCGATATCTGCTCCAGACCCTAGCGAATCAACCGCCTGCGGCAAGAAAAAGACGGCAAAGGGGTACTCGACGTGTCGATTTGGCCGCTCCTGGTTCGACATTTAGGTAGAGGCAAGGAAAGGCATAAGGCAGGAGGCGGACATGGACAGGCAATATACGTACTCTCAGAAAGTGAAACGAACCGCGGTGGCGGCCATAGTGGGATTTGCGCTCGCGGCTTTGTTTTATAAGCTGGGTGGCGGGGCGAGCCACGGATGCGAGCTTCTTGACCAGGCGGAGTGGCTGGTGTTGCAGATTTTGCACCCGGTTGTCGCGGTCGGGTGGCACTCGGCGGCGGGGTATCTTGTTGAAAATTCAAGGGTTTTGCAGCATTTACCCCAGATCGCGGCGTCTGCTTGGCCGATGCTTTGCTTCGTGGTGGGCTAGGCATGCAAGTACCAGGCACTGATGCGAGATTTACGTTGCGGATTCTTTTTTCTGAAAAAGGTAAAGTCTCGTGTCGATTTTGCGGTCGCTGATTCGTCGCGTAAGTGGAGGCCACCCTTTCGGCGACCCAGAGCCGTAAAGCCGAGCCCCAACTCAAGAGACCAAAGGAGAAAGCGTAATGCGATTCATGGCAATCGTGAAAGCGAACAAAGACTCAGAAGCGGGGGTGCTCCCGAGCAAGGAATTGCTCGCCGCGATGGGGAAATTCAACGAGGAGTTGGTGAAGGCTGGCGTTCTGCTGGCGGCCGAGGGGCTGCAGCCGACCTCCAAGGGCGCGCGCGTCAAATTCTCCGGGGCAAAGCGTAGCGTGGTTGACGGACCTTTCACGGAATCAAAGGAGTTGATCGGCGGTTTCTGGCTGTTGCAGGTGAAGTCCAAGGAAGAGGCGATCGAGTGGATCAAGCGCAGCCCGGCGCCGTTTGAGGGCGAATGCGAGATCGAGATTCGACAGGTGTTCGAAGTCGGCGATTTCCCGGCGGAGATCTTTCCTGCGGAGGATGCGGCGCGGGAGCAAGCGATTCGCGATGAGCTGCAGAGGAAGACAGCAAAGCCGTAGCGATGCGCATTTTTCGCAAGTCCCCGTCCGAAAAAGATCTTTTCGGACGTGTCGATTTCGAAGAGGGTCATTCGTCGTGTAGTGGAGCGGGGATTTGCTTCCGTTCATAAACGCTGGAGCAACTGAGCACTAAATTCAAAAAAAAGAAACAAGGAGATGGCCATGAAATTCCTAAGCATGTACAAGTCGGTGGAAAGAAACGCTCCCCCATCACAGGAGGAAATGGCGAGGATGGGCAAGCTGGTCGAGGAGGGGATGAAAGCCGGTTGGCTGCTCGCTACGGAGGGCTGCCTGCCAAGCGCACTTGGCGCGCGCGTTCGCTCCACTAACGGAAAGTTGAGCGTGACGGATGGACCTTTCACGGAGTCCAAAGAGGTTGTTGGCGGCTTCGCCATCCTCCGGGCGAACTCTAAAGCAGAGGCCATCCAGTTGGCGAAGGATTTCCTCAATGTCGTGGGTGAAGGTGAGTGTGAGCTTCGCCAGATATATGAAGCCGACCAGTGCGCGGACGCGGCGAAGCATTAGTCGCTGTGCTTGGATGAGACAGAACGATCTTGCAGAGCCTCATTGTTATATCAACGAGGTGGATTTCCGATCCGGAATGAGGCTCTCCGGAGAGCGGCCTCGTAACCGAAAAACAAAGGAGATGTGGCGATGAAATTCATGATGATCGTTAAGTCGAGCGAGAAATCGGGTTATCCGCCCCAGGCGCTTATGGATGAGATAGACAAGCTGGGTAAAGAAGCTGGTAACACGATGATTGGCGGCGGTGGACTTGGGCCGACCGCGCTGGGAGCGCGTGTCCGGCTTTCCGGCGGGAAGGTCACGGTGATCGACGGCCCGTTCACGGAAGCCAAGGAGATTATCGGCGGGTACGCGCAGTTTGAATTGAAATCGAAGCAAGAGGCGGTCGAGAGCGCGGTGCGTTTTATGGAACTGCATAAGAAATACTGGCCGGGCTGGGAGGGCGAGACGGAGATTCGCCAGATGTTCAACCCGGAAGATTTCACTCATTGCAAACCCTAGGATTGGTTTCTCCCTTTCAGACAGCCGGTAAAAAACGAGTATTCACAGCAGATGCCGGTCGGCTTGCGCGAAGGATTTGAAGATGGTGTGATGGGTAGCCGTGACGTCTGCCCTCACGCATTCGACGATCGATGCGGTCTGGAGAATCGAGTCGGCCAGGCTGATCGCAGGGCTCACTCGCATCGTCCGCGATGTGGGTGTAGCCGAGGAGCTCGCGCAGGATGCTCTCGTCGTGGCCCTCGAGCGGTGGCCGGAGTCCGGCGTTCCAGACAATCCCGGCGCCTGGTTGATGGCCACGGCGAAGCATCGCGCCATCGATTACTTCCGGCGGAACAAGCTACTCGAGCGTAAGCATGAAGAACTGGGTCGCGAGCTCAAGAGTCAACAAGAGGCGACCGTGGCGAATTTCGAAATCGCGCAGGACGATGACATCGGCGACGATTTACTTCGTCTCGTGTTCATCTCCTGCCACCCGGTGCTCTCGACCGAAGGGCGCGTTGCGCTCACGCTTCGTTTGCTCGGTGGGCTGACTACGCAGGAGATTGCTCGGGCCTTCCTGGCTCCTGAGCCAACCATCGCGCAACGCATTGTGCGGGCGAAGCGGACGCTTAGCGAGGCGCACGTTCCGTTCGAGGTGCCGCGCGGGCCTGATCTTGCCGCGCGGCTCTCGTCCGTGCTCGAAGTGATTTACCTCGTCTTCAATGAAGGCTACTCGGCAACGGCTGGTGAAGACTGGATGCGGCCTGGGCTGTGCGAAGATGCGCTGCGGCTCGGGCGAATCTTGGCTGGACTGGTTCCGAATGAGCCGGAAGTTCATGGTTTGGTGGCGTTGATGGAGATTCAGGCGTCACGCGCGCACGCGCGCGTTGGGCCGAAAGGCGAGCCGATCTTGCTGCTCGATCAGGACCGCGGGCGGTGGGATCAGCTCCTGATCCGGCGCGGTCTCGCGGCACTTGAGCACGCGGAGGAACTCGGAGGCACGCGTGGCCATTACGCGCTACAGGCCGCGATTGCCGCATGCCACGCTCGCGCGCGCACGGCCGCGGAAACAGACTGGAAGCGCATTGCAACGCTATACGACGATCTTGCGCAGCTTTTGCCCTCGCCCATTGTGGAACTGAACCGTGCGGTTGCGGTGGCGATGGCCTTCGGTCCGGCGGCGGGTCTCGAGCTGATCGACACGCTTGCTTCGGAACCGTCTCTGAAGGCCTACCACCTGTTGCCCAGCGTGCGCGGCGATTTTCTTTTCAAGCTGGGCCGGTTGGTTGAGGCGCAGGCGGAGTTCGAACGCGCCGCGACGATGACGCAAAACGCGCGCGAGCGAGAGCTACTGATGGATCGTGTTCGAGGATGCGCCCGAAGGTCACCTCAGCCAGCGCCGTGAAGAAGACCGTGGGTTATGTCCGGGGGACGTCGAATAGCGCGAGCCAGTACTGGACAGATTGCAAAGCGAAGCCGCAGAGAATGAGTACGATGCCGGAGATCCCAAGGCGTCGCTGCGGAAGATTGTCCGCGTAATATTCAATGTAGGGATTGATCGTTGCGCCGACGGCGGTGACGATGCCGGTGACCAGGCCTATGCGGATCGCAAAAAGCCAAGTGTGATCTACGTGGTGGATGAACGTGCTGCAGATAAGCGCGGTGGCAATGTAGCCCACCGTGCGGATTACCGTTCCCCAAAATTGGCGTCGCGTAAAGCGTGGACGGCGAGACGCTGTGTATTCCATGCCAGGACGCATGCCGCGAGAATAAGCGACGACTTGGCCGAGGGTGATGAGGGTCGCAAATGCGATTGCGAATCCGAGCCCCACGATTCTGTACAGTCCCGCTCCGAAAGCGACCCCGCGGATGGCGGAGAATAATCCTTCCCAAGGCAAAGAGTGATGATGCCGGCCGCGAGCTGCGCGATTAAGTTCGATCGCAATCGTAATACCGGTGGCGATACCGGTGGCCAGGCCAAAGAAGAGGCCGAGGCCAAGGCCGTAGCCGATTCCGAAAACGATGGAATACGTTACCGCGCGGGTAAGCAGCCGCAGGGGACCGTGTTGCCCACCCAGGAGGTCATAAGCGAGATAGAGACTGCCCAGCACATCGAGACAGGTGCCTGTAATGCTGATAGCCGCGACTGTATGATGGTCCATTTGGCGATCGTAACGGTACGATGCTTCGTGATTATGCCCGCATGGCGGTGTATTTGGACAGAAAGTCTAAGTCGGTGGAATCTTGAACGAACGTTCCTAGAACCGCGGTTCTACACGGATCTCGCTCCACGGCGCCCACTGTTGGCGGACTTACGTGAGCTCATCTTTCGACTTGGCGTATCCCAGTTTCCAAGCTTGAGGGCCATGGCCATGCACGCATCGCGCAACTCGTCTGCAAGAACGCGGTCAGCCAAAGACCGGGCGGCGACCATACCGCCCACGCACAGGGCGGCGATGGCTCGCGCCCTGGCGTGACCGGACCGATTCTTCTCCGCAACGCTGCGCTCCAATATGCTGACCATGGCCTTGAAAACCCTCTCATATGCCTGCTTGACGTTTTTTCCGCTGCGTGCAACATCACTCGGCAGGGCCACCATCGGGCAGGAGTTTTCGACATCCTCAAAATGCTGGCGGGACAAATAGGCGCGAACCACTTGTGGGCCCACATCGGTGGACGAGAGATCGACATGTACACCCTCCCAGCAGCTCTTCCATTCCGGGTCGGTGAGGAAGCATCCCAAAACTTCCGTGTAGAGATCGCTCTTGCTTTTGAAATAGCTGTAGAAGCCCCCGTGCGTGAGCCCGGCGCCGGCCATGATTTGCTGCAGCGAGACATTTTCGAATCCGTATCGGTTGAACAATCGTCGCGCGCTTTGAATGATGTTTTTTCTTACTTCCGCGTGGTGACCGACGGGATAGGGCATAAGGACTCCGGAACGATAGGAGTGGAAGTATCTCTCGCAGCCGGTTCACGCGCCTAGCAAAATATTATTTTGAACATATTTTGCTTTCGTGATGCTATGCAGGCATCGCGCGCGAACCACGGCGATGGTGTCAAATTGGGAGGGGATGATGAGCCAGAGAGAGAACGCAAATGCATTGGTGGCGGCACCCACGCGACGGAAGCTGATTGCTGGTGTGGCCGTCGCGTTGGGTGGCCTGGTCTCGGGCACTGTTTGGGGGAAAGCGCAGGAGAATCAAGAGAAAATTAAAGAAGCGCAGAGCATCGGAGTCGAAGGACTGCTCACCTATCTCCACCAGGAGATCGATATCAAAGCGAACCGTCAGCGCATTTATGATGCGCTGCTGGATTCCAGGCAGTTCACCGCTTTCTCGGGCGCGCCCGCTGAGATCAACCGGGAGCCGGGAGGCACCTTTTCGATGTTCGGAGGCCTGATCGTTGGACGAAACGTCGAATCGGTTCCGAAAGAACGTATCGTTCAGGCGTGGCGTCCCGCGGCCTGGGACCCGGGGGTTTATTCGCTGGTCAAGTTTGAACTCAAAGAGGAGGGGTCGCAAACCAAAATTGTCCTTGATCACACTGGTTTTCCCGAAGGGAATTTCCGGCATCTCGACTATGGATGGCACGCGCACTACTGGGAACCGCTAAAGAAATATCTGGCTTAGCGTGTCGCGTCGGGATGCCGAACGCGCGACTGCTACATGGGTGAGCGGAACGCTTCCAGCGTCCACACATGCTGTGCGTCTTCGCGGCGCACCACGTAACGCTCGCCGTTCGCCAGCAGCACGCGAAAATACGTCGCGCCGGGCGAGTACCAGCGGTCTTCAACGTCGGCGACCTCGACCATGTCGTTGCCAATCTGCAGCTTTACCGGGCGCTCGTCGCCCTTGTACCCGGCGTAGCATTCGACATGCACAGTTTTTTCAGCCAAGCGGACGCGCTCCTTTGCGGCTCTCGGCCAGTTCCGCATTCCACGCCGCGCCCAGAAAAATGATCACGGTGGACAGCTCCATCCAGATCAATAGTCCGATCACCGCGGCCAGCCCTCCGTAGATAATTCCATAGGGCATCTTGCGCACGTAGAAACCGAAGCCGACGTCCGCCACCCACCACAGGAGCGTCGCGATCAGCGCTCCCGGCAGCACGCTGCTCAGGCTTTGTTCCATGGGGCGCGCCCATCTATAGATGACCGTGACCGCGGCCATGGCCAGCAAGATGGCAACGCCGTGAAAGAAAATGGCCCACCATGCCTGTACCGAGGCGTCTTTACCAAACTCAGAGGCAAGCCAGTTTCGCAGCGGCCGGCCGAACACCCCTAGAATTGCCGCCACCAAAAGCGGCGCGATCACCAGGATCAGCAACGCCATCGCTCGCAACTGCCGGGCAAAAAATCCCGGCCGCTCATGGTCGCCGTAAATTGTGTGAATTCCTTCCATTAGGAGCTTCATCACCTGCGTGCCTGCGAGCAGTGTTCCACCCAAACCCACTAGTGCCCATTTCCAGGCTTGCGGTCCGCGCTTCACCAGGAACTCGGAAACAATTTGCTGGCTTCCGGGAGGCAGGAAACTCGTCAGGTCCGAAATCAAATCGAACAGCGCGGTGCGTCCGCCGAGCGGGCTGGTTGCCAGACCTACAGCGATCAGCAGGGTAGGGGAGAACGCGAGGAAGAGGTTGAACGCGATGGCCTGCGCAATCATGCTGCAGCGGGGAAATACCCTGCCGAACATGCTTAGCGCGCGTTTGGAGAGGGCCGCGGCGGCGATCATCGCTGGGCATTATACCCGCGGCGATGATTTTCCCAAGACGCGATCGCGCCCATGACCCCGATAAGATGTTGCTTGCCCGGTTTTCGTGTGTGGGTAGAATTGCCCCTATTGGGCCCCATTTGCGCGGGCTCGCTTGATGTTGAACCTTAGAATCGGAGGCAACCGGTGAGCAGACTCTATGTGGCATTTCACTCGGATCGCCCGGTAGGCAGGTCCTACCGTTTTTGGCCCGTCTCAATATGTTTGTGTTTGCTCCTGACTCTCACTCTCTCCGCGCAAGGTCCGAAAGCCGGCGAGAAGGCTGGCATCGTGCGTCAGCTCTCCGAAGTGAGATTCCCAGCCGGCGACGGGCCGGATTGCCTCCAATTCTTCCTGGAAAATGGGGACATGAAGACCGGCCCCTCGACCGCTATTATGAAAGCCAAGCCGAATTGCGTCGTTCCGCCTCACTATCACACCGCGGAAGAGCAGTTGATCATCGTGAAAGGAAATGTCTCCACGGGAATGGAAGGGATGAAGGACGCGGTGCTCGGCCCTGGCGGGTTCGCCATGATGGCGAGCAAGCAGCCGCACTGGTTCACCTGCACCGCCAAGGAAGAATGCCTGATGTTCGTGACCTTCGACCGGGCCTACGACATCGTCTGGCTGAAGCCCAACAAGTAGCGCGATGTGCCTGGGCGATGGGCTGGGCCGTCCAGACAGTCCGTTTTCGCAAAAATAATCCCAAAAGCGGTCACCTCGGCGCCACTCTAACTGCATACGGCTTAGTCAAACCGTTTTGTACCAATGGCTTCCATATTTGCGAAAATCGGCGGTCCAGGTGCAGACCTTTTGAGGCTGTAGACGTCCTACATGCTAGGGTGTAGAAGTCCTACCCCCAAGAGGTGCACATGGCCCCGCGCTACAAAAACCGCATCGAGTTGCTGCAAGGCACGCTCGATCTGCTCATTCTGCAGACGCTGCAGTGGGGCCCTCACCACGGCTATGGCATCAGCCAGGCCATCCGCGCAAGTTCTGGAGAAATTTTGCAGGTCGATACCGGCTCTTTGTATCCCGCATTGCATCGGCTGGAACGCCAAAAATGGATCGCCGCGGACTGGAAGCTTTCGGAAAACAAGCAGCGTGTCCGCGTCTACCGCCTTACCGCCACTGGCAAGAAGCAGCTCCTCTCCGAACGCTCGCGTTGGGAGCAACTCTCGGACGCCATCGCCGGAGTCCTTAGCCCGGTCAAGCGAGAGGGCGTATGAAGTTTCCCTGGAAGCATCAGAGCAAGCGACAGGATCTCGAGCAGGAGCTGCAGTCGCATCTGCAAATGGCCGCGAGCGATCGCGTCGGCCGCGGCGAATCCCCGGAACACGCGGGACAAGCAGCACGCCGTGAATTCGGCAATGTTGCCCTGGTCCAGCAAGTCACCCGCGACCAATGGGGCTGGCGCTGGCTAGGAGATCTGCTGCAAGACCTGCGCTACGGCGCGCGCATGCTCCGCAAGAATCTAGGTTTCAGCGTCGTGGCTGTTCTTACGCTCGCCATCGGCATAGGCGCTAACACCGCGATTTTCGGCGTCATCAATGCCGTCCTATTGAAGCCTTTGGCGATGGAAGACCCGGCAAAGGTTGTGTACCTCCAAGAGACATGGCAGGAAGTCTTGGGGAATGTCGCGGTCGGGAACTTCTTCGACATACAGCGGCAGAGCGCCTCGTTTGCAAGCCTTTCGACCTCGAATAATGCGAGCTTCAACTTGGCGACCGAGGGTGCGCCCGAGCGCGTGCAGGGCGAACTTGCCACGGCGGATTATTTCACTACTTTCGGGGTTCAGCCAATCCTAGGTCGCGTCTTCACGAGCGAAGAGGACCAGCCCGGGCACGAACACGTGGTTGTAGTCAGCGAGCGGCTGTGGCGCACACGTCTTCACGCTGATTCCTCGATTATTGGCCAACCCCTTCGTGTCAACGGCGAACCGCGCACTGTTGTCGGCGTCATGCCGAAGACATTTGATCCATTGCTGAGTGAAAGCGATATTTGGATTCCGGAAGCGTTCACTGCGCAGAAGCTGGCCGATCACGATAATCATTATTTGAACGTAATGGGCCGGCTGAAGCCCGGGGTCTCGACGGCACAAGCCCAATCAGAGCTAAATGTAATTGCGCTGCGCCTGCAGAAGCAGTACCCGCTTGACGACAAAGACCGCGGCCTGGTCATAACGCCGTTAACCACGGTTCTGCTGGGCGATCAGAAAGTGGCGCTTTGGACGATGCTTGCCGCTGTCGGATTCGTGCTGCTGATTGCGTGCGCAAACATTGCCAATTTGCAACTGGTGAAGTCACGCGCACGGCAAAAGGAGATTGCGTTGCGCGCAGCCCTGGGAGCCTCCCCGCAGCGAATCCTGCGACAGCTCATGACGGAAAATGTGGTTCTCGGGCTCGCCGGCGGAGTACTTGGTGTGTTGCTGGCCTTCTGGGGCGTGTCGTGGATCGTGGCAAAGGGTCCCGCGGAAGTGCCTCGCTTGGCGGAGTCGAACATAGATCCAACTACTCTGGCCTTCGCATGCGGCATTACTCTGTTGGCCAGTCTGTTGTTCGGCCTTGCTCCAGCGCTGCGCTCCGCCTCCAGCCAACTCAGCCAAGCCTTTAAAGAGGGAGGCGGAAGTTCCAGCGGCAGCCGCGACCGCGTGCGCAATGTGCTTGTGGTTGCGGAAGTAGCGCTCGCGCTCATTTTGATGGTTGGCGCCGGATTGCTTGTACGCAGCGCCTTGCTGGTCTCGCAGGTCGACGCAGGCTTCAACACCTCCGGTTTGGTGGTCGGTCGCGTGGGGCTCCCCGACGCTGCCTATCACGATCCTATCGCCGCGCGCCAGACCTTCGAGCGCATCATCTCTGCGGCGGCCGATTTGCCCGGTGTGCAATCGGCTTCAGCGGTCTCTCGTGCGCCCCTGGCTGGTGGGGGCAGCAGCAACGGTCTTCTTGCGGAAGGCAAGCCATTCGACCTGGCCAACTTAATCGACGCGCGACTACAAATCGTCTCCCCAACCTATATCTCGACCGTGCAGATACCACTTAAGGCCGGCCGAGACTTTGTTCCGCAGGACACGCGCGATAAAACGCTCGTCACCATCGTGAACCAAACCCTCGCGCGAACCATGTGGCCTGGCGAAGACCCCCTCGGCAAGCGCTTCGCGTGCTGTGAGGCCGGGCCCAAAGGCCGCATGGATCCGGTGTGGCATGAAGTGGTCGGCGTGGTGGCGGACGTGCGCGCCTGGGGCCTCGATCGCCGGATCCAACCGCAGTTTTATCTTCCCATGGCGCAGATGCCCGCAAGTGCATGGGATTGGATTGGGCGCACCATGGATGTCGTGGTGCGCACGCAAGGCGGTCCCATCCCGCTGAACGCGTTGCGGACGACCGTGGCTTCCATCGCGCCGGGAGTGCCGATCTACGGGGTCTCAACCATGCAGCAGAAGATTTCCGGCACACTCGCGCGGTCGCATTTCGACACCTTTTTGCTGTCAATTTTTGCTGCCACCGCGCTGCTACTATCTTCCGTCGGAATTTACGGCGTGCTCTCCTACACCGTAGCGCAGCGCACCCGCGACATCGGTATACGCATGGCGCTAGGCGCGTCCCAAACGCAGGTGATGCGTGAAGTACTGGGGAACGGCATGCGGCTAACGACCCTGGGACTGGTGTTCGGGCTCGCTGGAGCACTGGCGGTCACGCGTCTGCTCTCCTCCTTGCTCTATGGAGTGAGCTCCGCTGACGCCATCACGTTTGTCGCGGTGTCTCTGGTCCTCACGGCTGTTGCGTTGCTGGCCAGCTATCTTCCCTCTAGACGCGCTACGCGCATCGATCCGCTCGTTGCACTCCGCTATGAATAAGAGAGCCACCATGAAAATTCCATTCTGGCGAAGATCCAGGCAGCAAGAAGATCTCGAGCAGGAAATCCATTCGCATCTCCAAATGGATGCGAACGATCGCTTCGACCGTGGTGAATCCGCGGAGCATGCGGAGCAAGCAGCACGCCGCGAATTCGGCAACGTCGCGCTCGTGCAGCAAGTTACGCACGACCAATGGGGCTGGCGCTGGCTGGAAGAATTAGTGCAAGACCTGCACTACGGCACGCGCATGCTCCGCAAAAATCCCGGCTTCACGGTCATCGCCGTTTTGACGCTCGCGCTTGGCATCGGCGCGAATACGGCCCTCTTCTCCGTAGTGAACGGCGTGCTCCTCAATCCGTTACCCTATCCCCATCCGGAACAGCTCGTCACGATCCACGAGAGCAAACCGAATTTCGACCGCGGCTCCATCTCGTACCCGAATTTCCGCGATTGGCAAGAGAACAACCGCACGTTCGCCTCTATGGCCATCGCGCGCCGTTCCGATTTCAGTCTTACGGGCTTGGGCGATGCGGAACAGGTGCGTGCCCGGTTTACTTCGTCAGATTTTTTCCCGCTGCTTGGCGTGAATCCTGTGATCGGCCGGAATTTTTCACGCGGCGAAGATGAGATTGGTGCCGCCCCGATCGCAATGATCAGCGCCGGCCTTTGGAAGCGTAAGTTTGGGTCTTCTCCCAGCGCTCTTGGAAAGACGCTCACGTTGGACGGCAAGGACTACACCGTCGTTGGCGTGACTCCCGAAAACTTCAACCTTTTCCTTACGAGCTCGAATCTCGCCGACGTTTTCGTACCTATCGGCCACTGGAGCAATCCTCTTCTTACCAATCGCGGTGCAGGGCTGGGCATTCACGGAGTCGGCCGCTTGAAGCCCGGCATTTCTATCGAGCAGGCTCGCGCGGACATGGATCACGTCACTGGCAATCTCGCCGTGGCCTATCCCGAAATGAACAAAGGCATCGGCGCCAGCCTCTCCCCTATCCGGCAAGATGTGCTGGGCGACGTCCAACCAATCCTGCTGGTCTTGCTCGGAGCCGTGGGATTCGTGCTCTTGATTGCTTGCGTGAACGTTGCCAATCTTCTGCTCGCGCGCTCGACAGCGCGGACGCGCGAATTCGCCATTCGTGCCGCCTTGGGAGCGGGCAAGCGACGATTGATAGGCCAGCTTCTCACCGAGAGCGTGCTCCTGGCCCTTGCCGGTGGTGCACTCGGCCTTCTACTTGCGCACTGGGGAACGCAGGCTGCCCTCGGAGCGTTGCCGGCGGAACTTCCCAGGGCTGCGGAAATCAGGCTCGATTCGCATGTTTTGCTTTTCACTCTCGCGATTTCGCTGCTCGCGGGTATTCTGTTCGGTTTGGCCCCGGCGCTGAAAACCGCGCACCTCCGGTTGAGCGATACACTTAAGGAAAGCGGCCGTAGCGCAAGTGGCGCGCGGCTGCGCATGCAGGGCGTATTCGTCGTCGTCGAAATGGCCTTGGCGCTCGTTTTGCTCGTCGGCGCGGGACTGATGGTCCGCACACTGGCGCGCCTGTGGAACGTCAATCCTGGATTTGAACCCAAGAACGTCGTGACCTTCAGTGTGGCCTTTCCACCGGCCATGACAGCCGCAAACCTGGACGCCACTCGTGCCGCAGTTCGCGAGATCGACGAGAAATTGTCATCGATTCCAGGCGTGCAGTCGGTATCCCAGACCTGGGAAGCAATTCCGCTGATCCGAGACGACGAGCAGCTCTTCTGGCTCGATACCCAAGCGAAACCCTCAAACGAAAACGAAATGAACTGGACTCTCCATTACGTCGTCGGACCAGGTTACCTCAACACTATGGGCATTCCCCTGGTACGCGGCCGCTTTTTCACGGCGCAAGACAATGAACGGTCCCCGCGGGCCGTGGTGATCGATGAAGTCTTCGCACGAAAATATTTTGGCAATGAGAATCCGGTAGGCAGGGGCATCGTCTTGCACAGCACCGGCAAAAGAGCAGAGATCATTGGCGTTGTCGGGCACGTCAACCAATGGGGCCTCGATTCGGACGCGACACAATCTCTCCGCGCCCAACTTTACGTCCCTTGCATGCAGATGCCCGACGATTACCTCGCCGGCGTTCGCAACGGAGTGAACATGGTGGTGCGCTCCAACGCGCCGGTACCTGCTCTGCTTGATTCCATGCGTCGGGTGAGCCACCAGATGAGCAAGGACCAAGTCATTTTCGGCGCGCAAACTATGGACCAAGTCATTTCGGACACGCTCGCCGGCCGCCGCTTCTCCATGATCTTATTCGCTTCTTTTGCAGCATTTGCGTTGGCGCTTTCCAGCATTGGCATCTACGGTGTTATCTCTTATCTCGTGGGCCAGCGCACGCAGGAAATTGGTGTTCGCATCGCGCTCGGCGCGCGCCGCTGGGACGTCTTGCGTCTCGTGCTCGGCCACAGCACGAAAATGGCCGCGCTCGGCGTAATCATTGGCGTCGCGGCTTCGCTCCTACTCACGCGCCTCATGATCAAGATGCTCTACGGCGTCAGCCCCAGCGATCCGCTCACCTTCATCGGTGTAGCCACAGTCCTCACCCTGGTCGCGCTCGCCGCCAGCTACATTCCCGCACGCCGCGCGATGCGCGTCGATCCCATCATCGCTCTACGTTATGAATAGAGCTGCCTGATCTACTCCTCAGCGAGACTCTCCATCGGGGATATTCGCGCGGCGCGTTGCGATGGCAGCAGGCAAGCGGCCAGAGACACCAACCCCATCACGAACACAGCACCCGCGAGTATTGTCAGGTTAAAAGCCGGCACATGGAAAAGCACCGCCTGCATGGCCTGGCCTGTCAGCCAGGCTCCGATGACGCCCAATAGGACTCCTCCCGTGAGAAGGCGTAGGGAGAGATAAAAAAACTGGCTGCGGATTTGCCCCGGCTGCGCCCCCAGGGCCATGCGCAGGCCGATTTCGCGGCGACGCTGCGCTACTGCGTAGCTCAACACACCGTAGGTGCCGATGGCGGTGAGCAACAGCGCTATGCCAGAGAAGAGACCAGCCAGTAGTGCCGGCGAACGACGCGCGACAAGGCTATCGGCAATACGGGTTTCCATCGACCGCAGGTCATTGACCGGTATGTCGGGATCGATTTGCCGAACCACCTGTTGCAGCGCCAACCCGAGCGATTCCGGCGGAAGGCTCGTGCGGACGGCGACGAAGACGCTGTCATCGAAACGGAAGATATAGGGATAATAAATCGCGCCCTGGGCTTCCTCTTCGGTGAGCCCCGCTTGTTTCGCCCCGCCGACAACGCCGACAACCGTGAAAGCTTCGGCATCCTTCCCCGCTTCGGAGCCTTCCCACAGACGTTGGCCAATAGCGCTGGCCTTCGGCCAGTAGTATCGCGCGAAGTCTTCATCCACAATGCAGACGCGCTCGGAGCGATGTGAATCGGCGGCCGTGAGGAATCGTCCTGCCCGCAGGGAGAAACCCATGGCGCGAAAGTAGTCGCCCCCGACGCCGTAAGAGTAGTGCCCTCTCGCTGATTCGCCTGGGCGAAGAACGTGACCCATCACGGTGGCGGCGCTTTTGCCGCTTTTGCCACTGAAGGGCACATTGTTAACCACGCCTGCCAACAACACTCCCGGCAGGTAGCCGGTTTTTTCCATCAAGCTTTCAACAAATTTCAGACGGGCTGTCCCGTCCGGGTAGTCTGCCCATGGAAGCAAGATATGCCCGGTGAGGACGTGGTCGGACTGGAACCCCGGAGAAACAGCCATCGCACGCTGAAGACTGAGGCCGAGCAGGCCGGCACCGGCCAACAGCACGAATGCCAAGGCAATCTGAGAAACAATGAAGCTATGGCGCAGGATTTGAGCAGCGCGGCCGCTCGTTCCACCCCGGCTCTCCGATTGCAGCGCATTACCCAGATGCCGTCGAAGATTGAACCAAGCGATTGGTGCTGCCAACGCGACACCCATGACGATGGCTGCGACCAGGGCGACCGATGCCAATCGCGCATCGAAGGCGATGCGACCTCCTAAGGGCAGACGGTCAGCACCCAACACGCGCAGAAGGTGGATTCCGCCAGTGCCTACAGCGAGTCCGAGTAGTCCTCCGACTACCGTGAGCAAGGTGGTCTCGACTACGACTTCGCTCATGACGTATCCCCGACTTGCGCCAAGCGCCTGGCGAACGGCTAATTCTTTAACTCGACCGCTCGCACGGACCAGAAGCAGGTTCACTAGGTTGACTCCGCCGATTAAGAGCAGGGCAATCGCGCCCGCTTGCAACAACAGGAGAGTGGGACGGATTGCTGCGACGTGGTCGGCATGCAATGAGACCACTATTGAACGGAAGCCCGCATCGGCGATCATTTTGGCCTGGGGGTCATCTGCTTCCAACGTGGCGTTCTGCGCATCGATCTGAGACTGAGCTTCCGCGATAGTGGCGTCCGGTTTAAGCCGCGCGATCATTTGCGTGACGTTCCCGCCGGAATGCCGCTGCAAGGGCGTGCGATCTTCAGGGCGCGAAGCCAGGGGGAGGAACAACCGGGCATCGGAGGAGAGAAAGCGGAAGGCGGGAGGCAAGACGCCGATCACGGTTCGGGGAACACTGTTTACACGAATCTGCCTTCCGATCACGTTGGGATCGGCGTTGTATCGTTGCCGCCAAAATGTGTCGGAAAGAATGGCAACATGGTCGGTTTGCGAGGTGGTCTCCTCGTCTGTGAAAGTACGTCCGATCACAGGGCCGAGCCCAAGAGTAGCGAAAAAATCCGGAGATACTCGCATGGTCTGCTCGCGTTCCGTTGCGCCAGCCTCACCGATAATCTCCGTGCCATAGCGATAAATCGCCAGCGAGGTGAAAGCCGGAATATGATCGCGGCGTTCGTAGTAGTTGGTAATTGAAGAGCCGTCGCGCTCGACGCCAGCTTTCGGATACGTATTGAATACGGTCACGAGCCGCTCGGGTTGGGGAAATGGCAGCGGGCGGAGCAGCACCGAGTCGATCACCGCAAAAATCGTCAGGTTCGCTCCGAGGCAAACGGCGAGGGTCAGAAGGGCAGTAGCCGTGAATCCGGGTGTCTTTCGCAGCAATCGGGCCGCGTAACTCAGCTGCCTTCGCAGCTCATCAAACAGGTGAACGCCAAATGCCTCGCGGCAATCCGCTTTGATATTGATCGAGCTGCCGAGCTCTTTCTGTGCGAGGCGGGCCGCCCTTTCGGGCGACATCCCGGAGCGCACCAAGTCGTCGGCATATTCCTCAATGTGAAAACGCAGCTCCTCGCTCATACCCTCTTCAAATTCACTCCGCCGGGTCAGCACACGAAGCAAAGAACGAAAGCGCTTCAACATGTTCACACCTCCTCGGACGTCGTGCTCAAGGCCGCGGCAATCGCGGATGCCAGCCGGTTCCAACCTGCGGTTTCGTCGCGTAGGCGGCGACGCCCCGCGGCGGTCAAGGTGTAGTACTTCGCACGACGGTTGTTCTCGCTCTGACCCCATTCCGCGGTGATGAGATCGTGATGCTCCAACCGGTAGAGCGCCGGATACAACGATCCTTGTGGAATCTCCAGTGCGTCTCCTGAGATTTGCCGGATGCGCAGCAAGACACCGTATCCGTGCAGCGGTTTCAAGGACACCGCTTTGAGGATTAGCATGTCCAATGTGCCTGGGAGTAGTTCCGCGGTTTTTGCCACAGTCCAATGGCCTCCTAGTCTAGCTAGGAGCCTAGCCGATGCTCTCCTAGCTTGACAAGGGGAAAGCGCGGCGTCTGGCGAGTGATTTCATCAGAGGGCCGCTGCGCTCCTCAAAGCCGGTCCCTTTCTTCGACTCCGTCCCTTCCACCGCCGCAGCAGGTCGCCAAATTGGCTGCGCGCAATGCCGCAAAAGAAATGGCCAAAACCACGGAACGCGACTGGAAAAAATATCGTCGCCACTAACTCGCACGAGACCGAGGCGCATCTCTCTTCTGGAACCTCTGAGACAACCGCCCGGGAAAATCCGGGCATCCTAATACACAAACACCAATTCAAACAAAAGGGGACCTCCATGCGTATTGTCGCGTCAATCGGCACTTTCTTTTTCGCTGCACTGTTGTTCGCCACGCCTTCCCGCGCGCAAAGCATCGAACTCTTCGGCGGCTACTCGTTCGTGCGTCCGTCAGTGACCTACTTCCAGACTCCGCAGGGCACCTGTGTCATCACCGGTTGCCTTACCACGACCACCACCCAGACTCGCAACTTCAACGGCTGGGAAGTGGGCGGCGCGTTCAAAATTTTAGGTCCCCTGGCGCTCGCTGCGGATTTTAGCGACACCTCTGGCTCCTTCCAGGGCGCCAACACCCGGCTGAAAACTTATCTCGCCGGCCCGCAGCTTCGTTTTCCCGGACCCATTTCTCCATTTGTGCATTTCCTGGGGGGCGCCGCGCACGAATCCATTGGCACAGGCGCTAGCGTTCTGATCACCACAGGTCCCACGCAAACGGCTTTTGCCACCGGACTCGGTGGCGGACTCGACTTAAAGGTGTTGCCTTTTATCACTTTGCGTCCGATCCAGGTCGACTATCTCCTCACACACTTCAACTCGAAAACCCAAAACCAACCCCGCATCTCCGCAGGCATCGTTCTGCGCTTCTAGACATTGGCAGATCGATCGGACTTAAAAGACGAAACCCGGCGGATTGCGCCGCCGGGTTGCTAAGAAACGATTGTGCGCAGGTGCTAGAGTGCGTCTGACAGCGGTCGCACTCCCTGCCGCTCCGCCAGACTCCCCTCCAGGACTTCCTTCGCTTCAACCTGGCTTATCACCCCTTTGCGTAACAGCACCCGCACTAGCCGCACTGCGTAGTCTGGCTCGTGTGCCGATGTACCTGCCGATGTACCACCCTGCGTACCTTTAACGCGAGGAAACAGATTCTCGAAGACCACATCCGGCATGCCCAGTTCGTTCAACCAACTTTCCAAGACAGCCTTCTGTGCGTTTGTCAGCTCACCAAACACCAGTCCCATTCCCGAACCCGCGTGCCGCGCACTCACTGTAGCCGGCGCGTCAAGAATCAACCCGGCCCTGTAAATCTGCAGCCGTACCGACTCGCCCACCGGCAGCGGATTCAGCGTGTCGATGTAGCACCCTTGCGGACTCAAATCCGACGTGCGCGCCTTGATACGCGATCCCGTCCGCATTTCCACCATCTCCACCGGCGCGACAAACGGCATCCGTGTCGCGCAGCGGCGCTCCGCCGGTATGCTGATCCCGGTTAGTTGCACGTTTTCGGATACTCTATTTCCGCTCGCGCCCGCGGACCCTGCGCTTGCGGCTTGTCCTTTCCCAGGCATAGCCACCGCCACACCGTAGCCATCGGCTCGCCTATGTACTCGCACTACCTCTCCGATTTGCTCCAGATTTGCCGCGCCGGTATTCGGGTCATACGGACATGTCACCCGCACCCGCATGCCTTTGTAGTAGCGGTTCAAGCCGGTGAAAAAGTAGATCGACTTTCGCGAGGCGTTTTGCGTCATTTGAATTTCATCGAAACTTCCGTCATTTGCATCCGCGGATCGCACCCGCGCCTGCAGCGCAATGCCGGCCCTGTGTAGCTGCCTTCGTTCGACTCGCTTTTCTGAAACAAGCGCGAGCCGTGTCGTCGCCATAACGCTTAAGTTTTCGGGCATTGGTATGCGCGCGCCTCTGTGCGAGACCTATAGCGGTCCCCACTTTTCCGGAGAGTATTTTCGCCGCACGCCAGTAACCGGGCCATAGAGCGCGGGTACCGCCGTGTCAGTACGAGCGGAGTGCGCTGGAGCGGAGCCTTAAGCCTGTTTTTACGGATAGATGTGACCTCTCACAAGAGTGGCCAGTTCAATTTCCGGAGTTTCGACTATTTCGTGTCGCCAACGGAATTTACGCCATATCGCAATACGGCGGGACGCGAGTCCGGTACCCTCGGAAGGGTCGCTTCCAAGGGGAGTTCCAGGGATTCCGACGCGCCATTGTCTTTTCGCTCTGTCTTCGCTTCCGACTTCGAGAATATTTTAGCGGTCAGCAGCATGGCCCCAAAAGTCGCGGCCAGCAATGCCACCTGCTTCCACGGACTCAACATGGCCGCATTTCCCAGCAGCGTCAGCCCCGCAAACGTAAACAGCAGATGCACGCAAAAAACTTGCCAGGAAGCCTGCCCCAATAGCACCAGCGGCCGCACCGCCAGCGGCTTCAGTATCCCTTGAAAACGAATCAGCAGCGCGGCCACGGCCGCAAAATTAATCAGGCGCACCACGCCGAAATGCCATTTATCAAAAAGCGGTTCGAACGCGCCGAGCTCGACCCATCGCCCCACCGCGTAGCGCAACGGCAAGAGAATCGCGAACACGATTGCGGCGGGAACCACCACGCGCCGCGCCCACTTTTCCACCGGTAGATTCTGTTGCCCCCAGCGCGCCCCAAACCATAAACCCAAAATCCACAAAAATTGCCAGGCCCAAAAATCAAATGATCCCATTTCATTGATGGGGATGTGCATGCGCAGCACGCGACTCACAAAATCGTGTTCCGCTTCGCGCACCCCCAGGTGCGCCAGAAACCACATGGTCGCGCTGCCCGCGAGAATCGAACTCCAGCCCACGCGGCGCGAAATAGTCAGCAAGAGCGGCGTGATCAGCAGAAACAAAATGTACATAGGCAAAATGTCGAGAAGGGGTGGACGGTAAATCAGCAAGAACGCTTCGCTGATCGCTTGCCTCGGGCCGGCAGTAAAATAGAAATCGAGCAAATTATAAAGTTGTGGGCGATTCCCGCGCGCGGCGATGGGCACGGCCACAAGAAACGCGAAGGCCAGCAGCAGCGCGTGATAACCGTACAGCCGCAGCGTGCGCAGCAGCAGCTTGCGGCGCATCGCGGGGTAGCCGTCGCGTTCCGCGAGGAGGAAATAAATTCGTCCGGTGAACAGCGCGGAGAGGAAAATGAATCCTTCCGACGCGGAAACAAAACCAAACGGCTGATTGGTGTAGGCCGGCAAGAACGTGGGCAGGTGCGTGAGCACCATCCACACCAGCATCAATCCGCGAACTGCATCGATCTCCAGCCGACGACCCATGGCGCTCAGGAGTTAGATTCGCGGACGCGCCGGATGGTTCAGCGGGAAAACGATTATCGGTTAGCGCACAACCCTGTATTCGCTCCTTTTCCTTCGCAGTTATTCCGCCCCTCAGTCTTCGGGTTTCAGCTCGCTTGTCATTTTCCACTGCGCAGATACATTACGCCGCAGCGGTACAGGTTCTGTTCCGGGAGCTCCTGCACGTACACGATTTGCGCGGACACAAAGATTGCCTGGTCACCCGGCGAGTACGGAACGGCTACGTCGATCAACATTTTATCGAAATACTTTTTGCTGCTTTTGAAACGCAGACCGCCACGCGACATGTCTTCGCAGGCGACGATGTCGTCGGCCGTGCCTTGGCGGCGCACGCAAGCTTTGAAATTGACGCGCGTGCGGACGTGCTTGCGTCGATTCTCGCGATCCTTGGTGGCCACGCTTGCAGCGGGCGTTGTAGCAGGCCTGACGTCGGGCCCTGTAGCAGGCCCTGTAGCAGGCATTGATGCAGCCGGCGTTTTCGCGTCGGCCATCTCCGCCGGACCGCTCGGAACGTCGGGCTCCAGCATAGCCGGGTCCGCAAGAGCGGAGGACCGATTTTCCGACGGCGTCCATGCCGGCTCGGAGAACCCGGATATTGGTTCGAGCCCGCTGTTTGGCTGCCGCTCGGGCCAGTCGGACAAGTCTGGCGGGCGCCAGGCCTTTGATGGCGCGGACAAGCCGGTCTTTCCCGAGCGGCCGGGCGTGGCTGGCGGCCCGTCGTCGTCGCTGGATTGAGCGCTGTCCGGGACGGCTTCCTTCCAGAGCGTGGAAGTGCCGCACTTGCGACAGTAGCGCACGATACTCTGGTTGACGGCCATGACGTCGGAGGCGAGGTCGCTGTGATCGGCCATTTCCCGCGAGCGGCAACTGGCGCACTCTAGGAGCGTCTGGCTGGCCTGCTTCTCTGTTTCGGAGAGACTCGGAAAATCGAGGCCCCAAAAGTTGATGTCGGCGTCCAAGAACGCGATGCCGTAAATGTGCATGTCGCCATCGGAACCGATCTGGCCGACGACCCGCGCCTCGATTTCCTTGTGGGATTCCTCGCTGCGCAGAACGAGTTCCTGTTCGGCGGAGAGCTTGTACTGCGACATGATTCCGGCGCCGTGGCGGCTGAGCACGACCGTTTTGGTGCTTTCCGAGAACACGCGCCCTTCGATGTCGCTTCCGACGAGAGTTATAGCGATTTGTTTAGGAATGCGCGCGCTGCGACGTTTGAAGCCTTGAGGCATAGGTCGTGCCGCAAGTGGAAGGGAGTGAAGCTCGGGCCGAGCCGGAAAACCGAACGTCGGGCGATAGTAGCACAGGAGGAGGGAGACAGCCGGGAAAGTCTGAAGCGGAGGGGACATCGGTGCCACAGCTGTTGGGTGGGCGTGGGCCGGGATGGCTGTGCAGACCCCCTTGAAGGCTATTGGCGAGGGCTGTCTGGCAACACCCGGGGGATCAGCGAGCGTGGTCCACGATCTCAATGTTGGACTCAATCAAGGAGTCTGGCCGGAGCCATGCTTCGTAGCGAATTAAAATTTGCTCGCCCGTGCGATTAACCAGCGTCCAGAAGCCTTGCATGTGCCCAAGTGTTTTGAAGTTACTAAAACTATTGGGAATATCACTCATACTTGGCGCCGAAACTTCGTCAAATCTCCTGCCGATCAGTTCTTCGCTCTTATACCCGAGGAGTTCACAGAAGGCGGTCGACACTCGAACATACCGCCGATCATTGTCAACAACGGTTGTGTAGGTGGGAGCAACGGAAAGCGAATCATCGTGGAAGCTGTCCGTAATCCATTTAGGTACTTCCCCGGGCAAGTACGCAAGCAGGCGAGGTGCGGTGTACGGCTTCTTTTGTTTCATTTGCTAGTGTCCCCCGCAAAATCGTAGGGCCTCTTTGTAGCGGAGTGCGATAGAAATTCTCTTTGCTTGGTATAGCAAGCAGAATGGGTTGTTGACTGGGCTACAATCGCGGGCCGCGGCGGCATCCTGGCGCCGACTCTGCGACGTGAAAAAGATTATATTTTTCTTGACGGCGTAGCGGCGGGGGCGTAACGTGCGCCTTAACGCCACCTCCCTGTAAGCCTTTGGTTGGATCTATCGATGTTCGATGCGTTCGACATTCTCAAGAAGTTGCCCGATGGCGGAGTTGTGTGGATTGAAGCCGCGAAAGATTTAGAGACGGCGAGAGAACGAATCAAACAGTTCGCGAATTACAAACCGGGCGAATACATTATATTCAGTCACGAGACGCAATCCGTAATCGCAATGCCTTGGGTGTCGTTCGAGCGCGAAAAAGTTGAGGCCGCCGACGCCGGCGAACGCAGGAAAGCAGCAAAGAAAACCGAAAAGAAAAAGCCTGCCACAGAGCACCCGGCAAGGCTGAAGACTAGCCAGGTGATCGCGGATATCGTGGCGGACATCGTGCGAACCATGCGGCACAAGGAATAGCGCGTCTAAAGCTCAAATTCAGGAGGAGAGGTACGTGGGAGCCTTCGAGGCGGCAGTCAGGCTTCGATGATTTGATTGCGCAGGGCGTAGCGCACGAGATCAGCGGCGGAGTGGCAGTTCAATCGGCGCATGAGATTGGCGCGGTGGGTTTCCGCGGTCTTAACCGAGAGATTGAGCATGGAAGCGACTTCCTTGGTAGTGCGGCCTTCCGCCAAAAGTTGAGCGATTTCCCGCTGCCGGGCGGTAAGGCGGCTGCGGGGGGACGCAAGTGCGGCAGGTCTGGCACCGCTATTAATGAAGCTGGTCAGGACAATATCCGCAACTTTCGCGGTGAAGAAGGTGCCGTCTCCCTGCACGGCGTTGACCGCGGTGACGAGATCGGACGCCGCGTCGGACTTGAAGAGATAGCCGCGCGCGCCGGCCGCCAGGACCTCATTAATCATGGCATCCGAGTCGTGGACGGTGAGCATTACAATTTTGGTGCGAGGGCAGCTCTGGGCAATTTCCTGGGCCGCTTCGAGACCGTTCAGGAAAGGCATGGCAATATCCAGCAGGGCCACATCTGGCCGTGTCTCCGCGGCTTTCTTAACGGCGTCGCGACCGTCCGCGGCCTCCGCGACAACGCGCCAACCGGGCTGAGCTTCAAGTAGAGCGCGGAGCCCGGCCCTGAAGATCTCGTGATCATCCGCTATTAGCAGCCGCACCGACCCCATGCCACCCCCTGCGAAACGTCCCCAAAACCCGGAAGAACAAAAGGGATAAATACGCGAAAAATGGCCGGCTGTCTGTCGCTTTGTGGACACCCCGCAGGTGTCACTAAGGGGACAGACGCAGTCTAAGGTTGTCTCCTATTATTCCCTCGCTTCCTCTCAGGCTCCAGTAGTGAAGATGTGCTTGGCTGTTAAATGAAGATTAGCTCCCCGACGGGCATCTGGGAAAGGTCCCGGCGGGCGGACAAGTTCTTTGGGCACTTGCACATGGACACGTGCAGAGGAAGCAGGAGCACCTAGGCCATGACAACAGAGACGCATCTACTCGAAATGCTGGGGCACGGGGCCCCAATGTTGGATGTTTTGAATGAACTGTGCAATTTCATCGATACGCAATCGCCGGGGGCCATATCGACGGTATTTTTGCTAGATAACGACGGGGCGCGGCTTCAACCCGTAGCCGGACCGAAAGCGCCGAAAACCTGGAAGAAAGAAATCGACAATCTGGAAGCGGGGCCGTACGCGGGATTCTGCAGCACGGCAGAAGGTCAGGGAAAATCCCTGACGGTGGGCGATATTAACAACGATCCGCTGTTTGCGGTGCACCGGGAAGCAGCGTGGCGCGAGGGCTTGCAAGTAGCAGCTTTCCGCCCCATTTTGTCCATCGAGAAGCAAATTCTAGGAGCTTTGGCGCTTTCCTATCCGCAGCGCGAGCATTGGCCGCAGCCAAACGCAGAAATGATCGAACGGGCCATCTATCTGGCGGCCATCGCCATCGAGTGCTACCGAAACGAACAAGAACTGCGGGAGTTTTCGCGGCGGCTAAGCCAGTCGCAAGACGACGAACGGCGCCGGATTGCCCGCGAATTGCACGACAGCACGGGGCAAAAGCTCGCGGTGCTGGCGATGAACCTGGCCATGGTGGACAATCGCGCGGCGTCGTCTGGAGCCGAGGTCCACGAGATGCTATCGGATTGCTCCGCGCTAACAAGGAACATTTCCGACGAGATTCGAACACTTTCCTACTTGTTGCACCCGCCGCTGCTGGATGAATGCGGATTGGAGTCGGCCCTGCAGATGTACTTTCGCGGAATTAATCGACGCGAGGGCCTGGAGGTGGAGTTGAAGATGCCGCGCCGGTTGGAGCGGCTATCCGAAGAGGCGGAACTAGCGATCTTCCGGATTGTGCAAGCCAGCCTTACAAATATCCACCTGCACTCCGGAAGCGACAAGGCCAGCGTCAAGATCGAGTACGTCGCGGAGGGACTGGCAATCACCATCAGCGATCACGGACGTGGTATACCCGGAGGAGTGCTGGATCGCGCGGCGGTAGGCAAAGGGGCGGGCGTGGGAATCGTAGGAATGAAAGAAAGAGTGAAACAGCTCGGAGGCCGGCTGGACATCGAGAGCAGCAAGCTCGGCACGAAGGTGAGAGGAATCATTCCGAACTATCATTTTCGAAGAGCGAGCTCGGCCGTGGCGACAGAAGGGCAGGAGGAGGCACATCGATATTCCTGCTGAGTGGCTCGGGAGCTGCGTGGCGCGAATGCCACGGGTTGACGGGTGGGCGCGTTCTTCAAAAATCAAAACGCGGACCACTTGGAAAAGCGGACAGCCAGAAATGGCTGCCCGACGGTCTTTCCCTGCGGCCAGAGGAATCAAATTAGCGCTTTTTAATATTGAAATAAACGTTCGTCAAAATCCGGTACGTACTATTGCGGGCAGCGGGCGACGGTGCTACAAACCTGTCAGGAGTGGTGAGACGATGGGGGCGGCATATAGTCGTAAGGGCTTCGCAATTCACCCGGAGATGGTGTGGGTTAAAAGAGAGAATTTTGTGGGTTGGGCTTGTTCCCAATGCGCGTGGGAGTTCACTCCGTCAAAAATACCCATTGGCAACACAATCGCTGAAATAAAACAGAGCTATGAGCGAGAGCGCGACAAGGAGTTTGCGTCGCACGTATGCGCTGGTCACCCGAGGGAGCAAAAGGTCTGAACTCTTGAGTGAAGAACAGCGCAAGTTAGAGTTCAGAGTGTGTTTTTCAAGACAGATTTCCTTTCCATACAAGAGCTAGCCTTATTGGAGCATGGTGTTGCGAGAGCCGACCTCTCGCTCAACTAACGGGTGCCACTTCGTCTGCCCCCTAGCTCTTGTTCCGGCACCCGTACCCCCCTTTTCTGCTACCGATCGATTTCCCACCACGCGAACTCTGTGTGATAGCATCGCGGGACGTTGGCCTTTTTTTTTCTCGCCTTTTTTCCAGGAGATAGGAATGAAACGGAATTTTCACGGCTTCGCGAAGATTTTTGTATTTGCGCTGCTGGCGAACTGTGCTGCGCTTTCATCAGCGGCGGGTGCGCCGGCCCAGGACAAAACGATAGCGTCGCGCTCAGAGGAAGTGGATGGGGTGCGGTTGCACTATTTGACGGTCGGGGAAGGGCCCGCGGTGATTTTGTTGCACGGTTATGCAGAGACCTCACGCATGTGGAAGCCGGCGATGCTGGTGCTTGGAGAACGATTCAGGGTAATCGCTCCGGACTTGCCTGGGATCGGGGATTCGGCGATCCCGGCGAGCGGTTTGGATATGACGGGCGCGGCGAAAAGCATTCATGCGTTGGTGCGGAAGCTGGGCGTGGAGAAAGCGCGAGTGGTGGGGCATGACATCGGGTTGATGGTGGCTTACGCGTATGCGGCGCAATTTCCGGCAGAAACAGAGAAGCTGGCGGTGCTGGATGCGTTTCTGCCGGGCGTGGAGGGCTGGGAGCCTATATACAACCATCCGGCTTACTGGCATTTTCGTTTCCATGGGCCGACGCCGGAAGCGCTGGTGAAAGGGCGCGAGGGAATTTACTTTGCGTATTTCTGGAACGATCTGGCAGCGGATAAGAATCGCTCGCTATCGCAAGCGGACCGGCAAGCGTATGTGACGGCGTACGCGCGGCCGGGACGCATGCGAGCGGCGTGGGCGTACTTTGAGTCTTTTTCGCAGGCCGCAAAGGATTTTGCGCAGATGGCCCAGACGAAATTGACTATGCCGGTTTTGTCCATCGGGGGAGAGAAGTCGCTGGGAGAAGCGCTTGGGCAGCAGATGAAATTGGTGGCAACGGATGTGACGGTTGTGATCCTGAAAGACACCGGACATTGGGTGATGGAGGAGAGTCCGAAGGCGACGATGGAGGCGTTGAGGAAATTTCTCTGAGCGGTCTATAGCCTGCTAAGAATCACGCCTGCTCGTCACAAGCGCGGGGCATCGATTTGCACGAACGCCTGCGGCGGACTGCTTGGCGGCCCTGGCGTACGCCAGCGCCCAGGCTGGCTTGGGCGGCGTCGCACGCGATTCAAGAGCGTACCGATGCGTATGGACGCACCCACAAAATGTCCCACGCGGAGCGGCCCGGCCACCTTCACGCTGCGGATCCAATGCAGTCCGCTACTGGCCGCGCAGCCACACTGGGAACAATCCGGAGCGCCGCCAAACACGCACGGTTCGACGCGCGTCTGCAAATCGGCGGAGTAGTTCGCGGACATTTTGGAGAAGAGACAATCATCGGGACTGCTGGGAGGATGCAGGAATGCGTCCGCGACGCCTCCATTCATCAGGAGCTTCGGAAATTTGGCGGCGAGAAGAGGCAGTTCCGCCGCGACTTGCTCGCGGTCGTTGGGGGCCAGCATCTCCGCGCTCTGCTCGCCGATTTGCGGGGTGTACAGGCTCACCCAGATGTGGTCGACCTCCGGGCGGGCATTCCAAAACGCGACGTATTCTTCGAGGTAGCCGGGACGTTCCAGCATCTGCCGCGTGATTACCCAATGCACGTTGACTTTGCACCCGTGAATATTCTTCAGTATGCGCTCGTAGGTGGCGGGTTTTCTGCGCACGTCGTGATGCTGCGGCAGGCCGTCGACGGACAGGGCTACGCGCACCCGCGGCAGGTCCATCCATTCGAGCGGGATCGGAATCACGCCGCTGGTCACCACAAGAGCGAAAATGTTCATAGCGCTGAGGGCGGGCAAAATCGCGCTCAATTCACGATGCCGTACGAGCGGCTCACCGCCGACGAGGGAGACGTGCATGGGCTGGTGGGCGCGAACGAGGTCTAAAACGCCGTCCACGAGCGCGTCACCGCGAAAGTCGCTGAGTTCGCGCAGCACCTTGTCGCCTCCGAGATGCGCGTCGCCATAGGCATAGCATCCGGGACAACTCAGGGGGCACTCGCGGGTGATCTCGATAGAGAGCATGGGTGCCCTGCCGCGCAGAATGTTACCCCACGCCGCGAGCACTTCGCGCGGAGTAATGCTGGGACTTGGTCTGGGCGGACCCATACGCATAAGTATGATGCGGGACACAGAGGAGCGATATATCTTTGTCGAGCCATTCTTTGGTTGGAAGGAAGCTGGAAATTCGTTCCTAGTTGGCGCCGTGAGGTTTGAGAATGTCTGGCGAGGGAACTTTGTTGGCTGGGCTGCGAGGCGATGGCGAGAATTGTGACCGTCCCACGAGGTCCACACCCGGTTCGCCAAGGCTTGCGGTTTATTGGGGGCAATTGCGGTAGGCAGGTATACAGGAATCACTGTATTGAGGTACGGCGAAGGCACGCTAGTCTCACGTTTTGTCTATTTTGGGGTGAATCTTGGCCGAACATCGCTTAGCGCCAACGAGCATCGATCCAGGGCTGGAGCAGCCAGCGAAAACGCCTGGTCCAAAGACGCCTCCCAGCAGTGATCTTTTTCGGCTGTTGGTCGAGAGCGTGAAGGACTATGCGATTTTCGTTCTTGATCCCGGGGGCCACGTAATCACGTGGAATCAGGGGGCGCGCGCGCTGAAGGGCTACGCGCCGGACGAAATCCTGGGACAACATTTCTCCAAATTCTACCCACCGGAAGCAGTGGAGAGCGGCTGGCCCGCGCGCGAGCTGGCTCTAGCCGAAAAAGAAGGGCGCTTCGCGGATGAGGGTTGGCGCGTGAAGAAGGATGGCTCGTCTTTCTGGGCCTCGGTGATTATCACTACACTGCGCGACACCGATGGTCGGGTCACCGGTTTTGCCAAGGTCACCCAGGACATGACGGAACGCAAGCAGTGGGAAGAGCGCATCCAGGAGCTAAACAAGGAATTGCGCGTGCGCATCCAGCAGCTCGATGAATCGCAACGAGTCATTGAGCTGCGAACGCTGGAGCTGCATAGGCTGTCGGCGCAGTTGCTTCAGATGCAAGATGAGGAGCGTCGCAGACTTGCGCGTGAACTTCATGACGAGCTAGGGCAACAGCTTAGCGGGCTGAAGATGATTTTGGACACGGGAGGAAGCAAAGAGGCCAGCCAGCTGGCGGAAACAGCCTTGAACATGGTGCGAAATATTTCCTACTTACTGCATCCGCCACTGCTGGACGAGGCGGGTTTGCGGCCGGCGCTGCATTGGTATGTGGACGGCTTGGCGAAAAGGAGCAATCTGGAGATTGCGCTCTCTTTGAAGCCGCAAAGGTTCCCGCGACTGTCGAAAGACCTGGAGGTAACCATTTTTCGCGTCATCCAGGAATCGCTCACCAACATATACCGGCATTCCGGGAGCGAGAGCGCACGCGTGGAGATTGAGAAACAGGCGGATCGCGTGATCGTACGCGTTCGGGACTACGGTAAGGGCGTCCCGGCGGAGCTTGGCAGTCCAAAGGGGGCTGCTGGATTGGGTGTGGGCATCAATGGCATGAGGGAGCGCATTCGCCAACTCGGTGGAGAACTGGCTATTGTCCGTGCGGAACCCGGGACGCTCGTGGAGGCAAGCATCCCCCTTTTCGGCGCTCCATTTGCCGTTTAGTCGCGGCGATATCGACAAATTTCGCGCGGGAGCTTAGGAATGCTCAGGCCGGGTGTCGGATGCTCCCGGTGTATTGCCGTTCGGACTCACGCCGGAGGGGGCGAGCAGGGTTTTCAGGTGTTCGCCTAGCCTCTTGATGCTGTCGGATTTTGCGATTACAACGTCGACTCCGTTGGCCGACGGCACCGATTTGCTCGTGCCGTCCGCATGCATGGTGAACAAGATTATCTTCACTTGAGGCAGCAGGCGCTTCAGGATGGGGGCAGCTTCCGTGCCGGTCATGATCGGCATGGTCAGGTCGAGCAGAACTAAGTCGGGCCGGAGTAGCTTGGCCTTTTCCACCGCGTCGGCGCCATTTTCCGCTTCGCCGCATACCTTGAAGCCGTTGGACTCCACAAACACGCGCAGTAAGTGACGAATGTTGGCGTTGTCATCGACAACGAGGATTCCGTTCGACATTTAGCGCGGAGGCTAGCAGGCGCGGGTCTGGACCGCCTATACAGTGAAAGCTGTATTTCCAAGACCGTTAGGCCACGAGTTACGTCAATAACCGCCAGGGACATAGGTACCAGTTCGGATCGGCGATTCGAGTCCGCCGGCCCTCCACAAGGCGCGAAAAAGGGCGGTCGGTGAATGGAACAGGGAAGCGGTGAGTAGCGTATCTACCCAGGACAGACTACGAGGGGTGTGAGGATGCGAAACCTGTTTGGCAATGTCCGGTATGCGCTGCGGCAGTTCCGGGCGTCGCCCGTATTTGCGGCGGCGGCGGTGCTCACGCTGGCTTTGGGCATCGGGGGAACGACGGCGATCTTTACCCTGATTGATGCGGTGATGCTGCGGTCATTGCCGGTGACCGATCCCGGGCGCCTTTACCGGGTTGGCGAAGGGGATGACTGCTGCGTAGAGGGTGGCCCACAGGACCGCTGGGGATTCTATTCATTTGCGCTGTATGAGCGGCTCAAGGCCGAATCGCCGGAGTTTGAGGAAGTTACGGCGTTTCAAGCGGGTAATTGGCAAATCGCGGTGCGCCGTGAGGGCGTGGAGTCGACCGCGCGACCGCTACATGAGGAGTACGCAACCGGTAGTTATTTTTCCGTCTTGGGCGTGGGCGCGTTCGGCGGGCGAGTGTTTACTCCCAACGACGATCGGCCCGGGGCTGCGCCGGTGGCGGTGCTGAGTCATCGAGCCTGGCAGACTCTATACGGTGGCGACACGTCCGTGGTGGGCTCGACGTTCATGGTGGAAGGCCATCCTCTAACGGTCATTGGAATCGCACCGCCCGGCTTTTTTGGCGAAACGTTACGCAGCGATCCGACGGATATCTGGATCCCGCTGCAACAAGAACCGATGATCACCGGCGGCAACTCTCTGCTGCATGAATCCATTTCCGCTTGGCTGCGCATGATGGGGCGGTTGAAGCCAGGGGCTACGACGGCGGGAATGTCTGCGCACTTGACCGGAGTGCTGCGTCAGTGGCTGCAAAACGATTCGGGATACCCGGCGGTGTGGATGCCGGAGGTGATTCGCGCGCTGCCCAAGCAGGTGGTGACCGTGGTTCCTGCCGGCGCTGGTGTGGCGGAAATGAAGGAAGAGTACGGACGCAGCCTGCAGATCCTGCTGGCGGTCTGCGGATTGGTGCTGCTGATTGCGTGCGCGAACGTGGCGAATTTGCTGCTCGCGCGGGGCGTGGCGCGCCGCGGCCAAGTGGCCGTGCGCATGGCGGTGGGCGCGACGCGGAGCCAGATTATTGCGCAGGCGCTGACGGAGAGCATTTTGCTGGCGGTCGGAGGGGCCGTGGCAGGTTTGCTGGTGGCGATTGGCGCGGCGAGGCTGTTGCTGACACTCGCGTTCCAAAGCGCGCACTTTCTGCCCATCAGCACTAAGCCGTCGCTGCTCGTTTTGGGTTTCGCGTTTGCGATGGCCCTAGTGACGGGGATCATATTTGGTGCGGCGCCGGCTTGGTTTGCTACGCGCACCGATCCCGTGGACGCGCTGCGCGGATCGGGTCGCGGGACGAGCGATCGCTCGTCGCTAGCGCGCAAGGCGTTGTTATTGGTGCAAGCGGCTTTGTCCGTTGCGCTTGTCGCGGGGGCGATGATGCTGGCGCGCAGCTTGAATAAGCTGGAGCGGCAGGATTTCGGGTATCAAGTGCAAGGGCGCGTGGAAGTGGACCTGCACAATCCGCCGGCGAGTTACACGGCGGCGAAGCTGAGCGCGCTGTATCGACAGCTGCAAGATCGGCTGGATCGCATTCCGGGCGTGCAGAGCTCGGGCCTGGCTCTGTACAACCCGCTGACCGACAACTGGGGCGAAATGATTATTGTGGCCGGGCATCCCATGCCAAAGATGGATGAAGAATCCGGCGCGTCCTGGGATCGTGTAAGCGCAAATTATCTGCAGAATTGGGGCATGCCCATATTACGTGGGCGGTATTTCACGGCGGCGGACAACGAGACGACGGAGAACGTGGCCATCGTGAACGAGGCGTTTGTAAAACGGTTTTTCAAGAACGGCGAGAATCCCCTGGATCAACACTTCGGGATGGATTTACCGGAAAACGCGGGGACCTTCCGCATCGTGGGCGTTGTGCGCGACGCGAAGTTCGCGGGGTGGGGACTGAGCAAGCCAGCGAGGCCGATGTGTTATGTGCCGCTGGCACAGAACGTAAATTATGCGAATAACCTGATGGCGAAAACCGAGCTGCGCTCGCATTTCATCCACGGAATTATGCTGGTGACGAACGTTGCGCCGGGAAGGCTCGAGCCGCTGCTGACGCAAGCCTTCGCTGAGGTGGACCCGAACCTTACGATGGTCAGCGTGAGGACAATGCGGGAACAAATCGAGCTGAGGTTCGATGAGGAACGCGCGGTGGCCAGCCTGGCGGGTTTGTTCGGGTTTGTCGCGCTGCTGCTGGCTGCGATCGGGCTTTATGGCGTTACGGCATATACGGTTGCGCAGCGGACGCGAGAGATTGGAATTCGCATGGCGCTTGGCGCGGAGCGCGGGAAAGTGGTGCAGCTTGTGATGGGAGGAGCGTCAATGCGCGTGCTGGGCGGGCTGCTGCTGGGCTTGCCTCTGGCTATAGGCGCGGGGCGGCTCATCTCAAGTCAGCTGTACGGTGTTTCGAGTTGGGATCCACTCGCGCTGGTGGTAGCCGCGAGTGCCCTCGCGGTGTCCGCGTTCATCGCGGCGATAATTCCCGCGAGCCGGGCAGCTTCCATTTCGCCAATGAGTGCACTGCGCAGCGAGTAGCGCCGCAAGCGGCCTGCGGCAGGTCTCTTCATTTCGGAAATTCATCCTTCGTGCTCGACGGAGGACGACTAGTGGCCAAACGGCCCTGAACGTCATTTACGATACCTGCGCACGAGCAAAATTGTAATCACGACGGCGATGCTGAGTCCCAGAGCGACAAAGAGTGTCGCATGTGCATGACGGGAAAACAGCGAGAGGATGTGACGTCCGTAGGTGGCCCCGAGATAGGCGAGGATGGTGTAGCGGACGACGCGTCCGATAGTCATGGCGGTCAAGAATTTTGGCAGCGAGTATTGCATAGCGCCCGCTGCGATCACGAAAGGGACTAAGGGAAATGGCGGCGGGAGGAGCGCGGGGACGGCGATAGCCGCGAAACCCCAGCGCTCAAAAGTTTTCAAAACTTTATCGACTCTGCGCTTCGGGAGCCTTTTTGCGAGCGCCTCTTTCCCGCCCTTGCGCGCCAGGCGGTAGGTCACAAAACCGCCGAGGACGGACCCGGCCGTAGCCATCAGAGCGTAGTAAAACCAGAGATGCTTGTCGCGGGCGGAGAGAAGGATGGTGGCGACGTCCATGCTGCCGGGAACGGGGATTACCGAACTATCGATCAATCCAAGGGGAATCAGCCCGACTCCACCAAGATGCAACAGCCAGTGGGTTACGCTTTGCGGCGGCGACGAGAAGAGGCTGGCGAGCGAGCGGGTTGGCATTTGCGCAGAAGGTGAGCAGTTCAGATTTGATGCAACACAGGCCAGGAGCCGATTTTTACCGTTGTGGCTTTGCCGCGAAATTGTTTCGGACCAGTCAGCAGCCCAAGGCGACTCTTCAAAACTTTTTGCATTCTACTGTTTGCGGGTGTCGGGGGTGTAGTGGGTTTGCAGATAGAGGATGATTTTCCGGCTGTTGTCGTCGGCGATCGCTGCGCCGAATGTTTTGTTCATCTTGTTTACCTCGGCTTCCCATGTGGCCGCGGGAAGTGGCGGTTGCATGGTGATGTAGCGTGTGCTGTGGCAGGTGTTGCAGTAGATCTGGACCTCCTGCAGGCCATCACCAGCGACAAGATCCACCGGCGGCGCCGGGTAGGATGCACCTTGGAAGTTCGAATCGGTTGACGCCTCGATCTCAGCCGCCTGGCGCAGGATGCCGAGCTCCTCTGGAGCGTAGTAACCTTTTTTTATTTCGGCGTAAACCACCATTGCCATCGCCAAGCTGCACGTAACCAAGAAAATCGCGCGGGCTCTATTTTGCATGGAGAATTCTCCCTTAGCTCGCATTTCCCACCACGAGTTCTTGCCGCTCGATGCGATTCCAGAGATACCCTCCCGGATTCCAGACCGGCTCGTCGGGCTGCGTGTTGCCTTTTTCATCGGTCGCGCGCACAGCGATGGAATAGCGCCCTGGAGACTTTGCAATCCACGGCGCTTCCCAGGTGCGGAAGGAGTAGGCGCCATAGTTCTCGCCGAGTTTCGCCGCCGTCCAGTTCTTTCCGCCGTCGTCGGAGACTTCCACTCGATTTATTGCCCCAAAGCCGCTGAAAGCGATCCCGTGGAGCGTGACGTTCATTCCCGCAGGGATCTTGGAAGATCCATCAGGTGAGATTAGAAAAGAGCGCACGGGAAACCGCTCGACCGGTATCGTCTTTACCTTGCCGCCCTTCACATCCTCAGGAGTAGTGTTGCCACGCGGCGTGTCCGGCATGCGGTATCCCGTTTTCATCCAGAAATTTTCGTCGGCGGTGTTGAGAACGCGAATCCAGGTGAGGCATTTGGTCCAGTAGGTCGCAAAATATCCGGGAACCACGAGCCGTACCGGAAATCCATTGAGCATGGGAAGCGGCTCGCCGTTCATCGCATAAGCCACCACGCACTCGTCAAGGACTGGATTCTTGAGATCGAGCGACTTGAGAAAGAGATTCGAGCCAAGACCCGCCGGTCCCTGGCCACTGTCCAAGCCCTGAAACTGAACGCACTGGGAATCGCTCTTTAACCCGGCCAGATCGAGGAGCTCGCGCAGCCGCACTCCAGTCCACAACGCATTGCCCATCGCGCCGTTGCCCCACTGGCCGCCAGGAACGCGTGGTTGCAAGCGGCTGCGACTGTTGCCGGAGCACTGATTTACAGCGGCAAGTGAGACCGGTTTGAATTTCTGCATCAGTTCCGAGAGGCCGAGAGCCAGCGTCTTGTTGACATTCCCTTCGATTTGCAGCTTCCACTCTTTCAGATCCACCGCGTTCGGAATACCGTCGAGGTGCCAGCGTACATAGAAGGCCTCGTTTGGTGTAAAAGCGGTGCGAAAATAATGCCGCGGTGTTTCCAATTGAACCGGCCGGTCGGTGAGCAGAATTAAAGGAACCTTTTGCGGCTCGGTGATGTAGGGACCGACGGAGTTCCAGTGAGGATTTGCGCCGGGTCCGGTGAAAGTTTCCATCGCCTTTTGACGAGCCGGCTGCTGGGCCATCGTCAGGTCTGGCGCAAACCATCGGCTAGCGGCGATTCCACCGCTCGCCATTCCCAAAATCTTCAACAGACCTCGCCGGGAAAGATATCGCTCGGTGGCATTCATAGAGCACCCTTCGCTTTGCGCACTGTTGGCTCCAACATTCGTTAACGGCGGAGGGGGCAGACTAGGCTCCCTGTGCCGCAGATGCGCGCCGCGTAGCTTACGTCTTTATTTTTTCGCCGTCCCACGTGGTAGCTGCTTTGCGGAAATACGATTCGTTGGCCAGATGGCACGCCAGCGCGGCGTGGTGGCCGAAGACTACGTCCTCGACATTGGGTTTGCGCGTGCGCACGGCATCGAAATACGTCCACATGTGCGGCTTCTGTTCGTCCCAGGAGACGCTGCGGAAGGTTAATCCCTGCAAGCCGGGTTCTCGAGCTGGCTTGGGATCATGTTCCTCGTGCCACTTATTGACATACTCTTCGCGCATCGCGCGCGGGAAACCGAAAGAGTAGTAGCTGGGCGATTCGTCCTGGCCGGTTTGCGGGGAATAGGTGAGCGCGTATTCCGTGACTTCCAGGACTCCCTTCGAACCGCTGAAGCGATAAATTTCCGGAGACTCCGTCCCCAGGTTCAGGCGGAAGTAAATCGGGATGTCGCCGTACTCGAACAGCGTAGCGTGAACGTCCGGCATGTTGCGGCCGTCTTTCCACCGTAGGATCCCACCGGTGGAGAGGACGCGCTTGGGCGGCTCGTTCAGGCCAAGCATGAACATCATCCCGCTGACCAGATGCACGAGCAGATCTCCCGCAACTCCAGTTCCGTATTCTTTCCAGCAGCGCCAGCGCGCGAAATACTTTGGCGACATGTCGGGATCCCAAGGCTTGTGGGGCGCGGTGCCTTGCCACGTTTCCCAATCCAGAGTTTTGGGAGAGAGATCGAAGGGCGGCGGATATTCCCACGCGCCGTTGGGATCGTTGCGCCCGAGCGAGCCTTCGACCATCATCAGGTCGCCGATCGTGCCTTGCGCGATGAGCTCTTTCGCTTTGGCGCACAGCACGGAGCTGACGCGCTGCGAGCCGATCTGGATGATGCGGCCGGTGGCTTTGCCGGCTTTCACCATTTCCAGGCCGTCCGAAGGCGAGTGCGACATGGGCTTCTCGCAGTAAATGTCTTTGCCCGCGTGCACGGCGTCCACAACCACTTGCTTGTGCCAGTGGTCGGGAACGGCGGCGATCAGGCAATCGATTTCTTTGTTGTCGAGAAGATCTTTGTAGCGGCGCGTGACGAAGAGATTGGGTTTGCCCACGATTTCGCGGGCCAACGTGTGGCGCCCATCGTACAGATCAGCGGCCGCGATGCACTCCGCGCCAGGAAGTGCCACGGCGGCGTTGAGCAGGCCGGAACCTTGCATGCCGATGCCGATGATGCCGAAGCGCAGCCGGTCGCTGGGAGCGACGCGGGGATAGCTGGCGGCTTCGACGCGCTCGTCTCGCAGAAAAATCGTGTTGGCGGCGGCAACTGCGCCGGCGGCGCCGGCAGTCCGTTGCAGAAATTTACGGCGCGATAGATCTTTTTTCATCAGGGCTCCAGGGAGAATCGAAAGTCAAAAAAGCGAAACTAGAAAAGCGAAACTAGAACAAAAAGCCTCAGGTCCAGACACCGGACCTGAGTTACAGGCCGGTGGTTAACGCAAAGGCTGTATGGCTACCTCCTTGAAGAACACGATGTCGTTGTCGCTGTGATTTTGCAGGCCGATATAGCCGTCGAGGGGCCGCCGGCCGCGCTGCGGCTCGAAGTCAAATTTTTTCTCGGGGACCGGCTGCCCCTCCGTGTAGTCGGTGACTTTTACGTCGTTTAATACGACCACCGTGTGCGGACCGTCGAGCGTGATGAGCATGGTGTTCCAGTCGGGGCCGGGTTTCCCGGGGCGCGCCAGCGGCTTGGTCAAGGAATAGAGCGTGCCGGTCACGTGATAGTCGTCTTCCTTGGAATCTTCCGGCTGATTGTCGATTTGCACTTCGTAACCGTAGTGCACCGGCATCCACGGCTCGCGCGGCTCAACCGGAATGCGAATGAAGACGCCGGAATTGTCATTGTGGTCGCGCATCTTGTAGACCACGCGGATGCGGCAATCGCCGACCTTGCCGCCCGTCCAGTACAGCAGGCCCATTCCCCCGTGCGTTTGGATCAGGCCATTCTCGACGGTCATGCTGCCCGGGCCGACGTGCTTCCAGTCGTTGAGATCTTTTCCGTTGAAAAGTTGCTGCCAGGGTTTTTCATTTTGTGAATAACCAGGCATCGCGAGTAATGCGGCCGCCGCGAGTAGCAGGAAAAACAAATTGCGCATAGACCCCCTTGTGCCGCTGGACATACTACAAGATTGGAGAGGGCGCGGACGAGAAATTTTGGAGTGCGGCGGTCTGGCCGCCGCTTTTACGGTGTAATGGTAGGCACCTTCTCGATCGGATCGCTGGGGTGCCCAGTCTTGCGCCTCAAAAGCGAGAGCCCTTCGAGGCCCGCTTGCGGCAGGCAGGCTCAGGGTAAACAAGGCTCCCGCACTCCAAGTGAGTCGCGTTGCAACTGCACCGATTGCTCGACGCAACGTTAATGTTCTGTTATACTGTTGCGGTAGAAAAATGCGTCCAAAAGCGGGAGATTCCTCCCGCTTTTTTTATTTTAGGCACCGTCCGGGCCTGCTCCCGCACTTCGCATAGATTGCCAGGCGAACAACCCTCCGCAGACTCAGAAGTTGTTGTGGCGCCCGCTCTCTGAAGCGGGCGCTCGCAATTTCCGCTACTCCGAAAAAGCGGCGGCCCTTCGAGGCTCAGGGTAAACAAGAGCGCCCCTCGACTTCGCCCGGGACAAGCCGCACTCCAAAGGCGTCCGCGTCCAAAGCCTTCGCTCACCTTCCGCGCGCAGACGCAGGCAGCTCCCTAAGCCCATGCCCAGCCAACAGCAGATCGTAAAGTCCATTGCCGCCATGGCAAAGCG
>Ga0210408_10000314_pt1 | contig 67357 bp, 50 predicted proteins | sample IncBWH4MmetaG_FD_155471 | JGI IMG/M metagenome (GOLD analysis project Ga0210408, IMG submission 155471) | Forest soil microbial communities from Barre Woods Harvard Forest LTER site, Petersham, Massachusetts, United States - Inc-BW-H-4-M | ecosystem: Environmental > Terrestrial > Soil >... | reverse complement strand
GTGTAGATGCTCCAAGATAATGTCACCCCATAACTGCAACGAGATTCTGTCACCCTGGCAGGATGGTGACGATGAGTCAGAAAGAGCTGCAACGAGTGAAAGTGATGGAAAATGCGGCGGGCGGGAGGCTGAGCGTACGCGAAGCCTCCCCTCTGCCGCATTGGGGCGAGCGCCAAGTGCAGTGGCTCAAGCGCCGCTCTGAACCCGATTCGGTGGATGGCAGTTAATACGACATTTTCTCGTTGCAACCACGGGCAAGGCTCCCGGTTTCCTCTCTCCGCCTTCCGGATCCGACTCTGCAACGACAGAATGTGCGCCAAGCTGAGCGCGGCTCAGGAACGCGTGAGTGCAATCTGGTTCTGCCGTTTCATCTAGAATGGCAGGGGTTTGTCGAGTGCGGGTTGGGAGGAGCGCATGACGGCATCTAAATCGGGGCCTGGTTTGTCATCGCGCGGGATGGTTGCACTTGTGGTCGCGACCGCATGGGTGGCGTCTGGCTGGGCGCCGCGGATGTCGGCACAAAGCGCGGCGAAATGTCATCCGATGGAGACACGGCCAGAGGTCGCGCCGGAGGATCTGCCGGTTCCTCAGAAACTCTCGGGCATTGGGAATGCTCACATCCGCATCACTGCCCGACCGGAAGCGCAGATGTGGTTTGACCAGGGCCTGAATCTGCTCCATGACTTCTGGGACTACGAGTCGGCACGGGCCTTTGAGCAGGGCGTGCGGGTCGATCCGAAATGTGCCATGTGTTACTGGGGGCTCTACCAGGCGGAGATGTTCAGCCATAGCAACGCGAAATACTATGCAGACCGGACGCTGAAGCAGGCGGTCCGATTCAAAGGCAAAATCAGCAAAGTGGAGCGGCTATACATCGAGGCGACTGTGGCGGCGGAGGCAGCCAGGGAATCGAAAAAAGACGGGAAGGACAAAGAAGACTCGAAGGAAGTGGATCTGTATCGCAAGCTGGTCAAACATGACCCGAAAGACACGCAGGCGCGAATTTTTCTGGCGAATACGCTCATGCATGGCTATGACGACAATGGCGAGCCGCGCGCAGGCACCAAGGAAGCGTTGGCCATTTTCCAGAGCGTATTGAAGGACGACCCCGACAATTCCTCAGCCAATCACTATTGGATTCACGCTGTGGAGGCGAGTCCACACCCGGAGCAGGCGCTGCACAGCGCGGAAATCCTCGGCCGTCTTGCACCTAGTTCGGGACACATGGTCCACATGCCGGGGCACATCTTCTATCGGACGGGTGACTACGCGAGCGCAAAGGAATCTTTTGCGGCATCGACGAAGGCGGACGAGCAGTACATGCAGGCGCAGCACGTGCGGGTGGATGACGACTGGAACTACGTGCACAACCTGATGTACGCGATCGCGAATGTTCTGGAGGCTGGTGAATTCAGCGAGGCCACCCGGTTGTCGGCGAAGCTCAAGGATGCGCGGGGCCAACTTGCCAATACGCTGTATCCGTGGTCGCCACGCGATGCGATTTCGCGGCTCGACCCGCGGCTTCCGGTAGCGCTGCGCAATGCAGACTGGGCGACGGCGCTGACACTGCTGGCGTCGAGCGATCCGCCGGCCAGCCTTTCGAACCTTCAGTTCCTGCGACGCGAGCTAACCCAATTCGCAACTGCGATGCAGGCGCTCGATCAGCCCGATATGGCCCGGGCGGAAACGGCTACGGCGGAGTTCGATGCGGAACTCTGGCGGATTTCGAATCGGTTGAAAGACGAAGCAAATCAAAAGGCGAAGGATAAGGGCAAGAAAAAAGAAGACGAAGATGCAGGTGCGCCCAAGTTGAACATTATGCCGGATGCTTTGCCGGATCCGCTGGTGAATGATCTGTCGGTGATGTCGCTGGAGTTGCGCGCCGCTGTGCTGGTGACAAAGAAGCAGAACGACGAGGCCAAGAAGCTATACGCGCAGGCAACGCGAGAAGCGAAAGCGCTGGGGTATCGCGAGCCGCCCATTTTTATTCAGCCGGTTCCCGAGACGGAAGGAGCGGCGTTCCTGGCGGCGTCGGACTGGACGGACGCCAAGGCTGCTTACCAAGAGGCGCTCGCTGACCGGCCGCGCTCGGGATTTCCCCTGTACGGCATCGCCATGGCCAGCGAGCAGGCGGGCGAAGTCACAGCAGCCACCGCCGAGTACGCGAATTTCTTGAGCGAGTGGAAATCGGCGGACTCCGATCTCCCGCAACTCGCCCATGCGCGCTCCTACCTCGCCGCCCACAACAAGGCCGTAGCCGGGCAATGAATGACGCGTTTCCCTTCGCTACCGTTGCTAACGCTCTGCCGCCCAGCTGGACGGTGGTGCAGCTTGCGGGCACCTGGTCGATGTGCGCCCTCGGGCGAACGTATACAGTGAAGTCTCTGGGTCTCGGATGAGTTGCGAATCGCCCGCTCGGCTGGCAAAGTTGGGGACGTGCCTGAACTACCCGATATTACCGCCTACATTGCTGCTCTCGAAACGCGTGTGGTTGGCCAACCGCTCGAACGGGTGCGTATGGGGAGTCCTTTCCTGCTGCGAACCGTGCAGCCGCCAGTGGCCGAGGCGGAGGGAAAACAGGTGCGCCAGTTGCGGCGTGTGGGCAAGCGGATCGCGATCGGGGTCGAAAACGATCTGTGGTTAGTACTGCACCTGATGCTTGCCGGGCGGTTGCACTGGCGCCCGCCCGGGGCGAAGCTGGCCGGACGTCGCAGTTTAGCGGCGTTTGACTTTCCCGAAGGTTCCCTGGTGCTCACCGAGGCGGGAACGAAGCACCGGGCGGCGCTGCACATCGTCGCCGGCGAAAAAGGCTTGGAGTCGCTGGATGCCGGGGGAATCGACGTCTTCAACAGCAACCTGGATTCGTTTCGGACGGTGCTGACGTCCGAGAACCGCACCTTGAAGCGTGCGCTCACGGATCCGCGGCTCTTGAGCGGGATTGGGAATGCCTATTCGGACGAGATCCTGCACGCGGCGCAGCTTTCCCCCATCACCCTGACTCACAAACTGGAGCCGGAGGAGTGGGAGCGACTGTTCGCCGCGACTCGGAGCACGCTCGACTTTTGGATCAAACGGCTGCGCGCAGAGGCGGAGGCCAGCTTTCCTGAGAAGGTAACTGCGTTTCGCGATGGGATGGCGGTGCATGGGCGGTATGGGAAACCGTGCCCGAGGTGTGGAGACAAGGTCTTACGGATTCGCTACGCGGACAAAGAAACAAACTACTGTGCTCGCTGCCAGACCGGTGGAAGGGTGCTGGCGGACCGGAGCTTGTCGCGGCTACTGGGAAAGGACTGGCCACGCACGCTGGAGGAGTTGGAAGCGCTGAAGCGACGATGAAGGAGGGTGCTGGTTGGTCCCGGGTGTGTGGGACACGGAAAAGCACTGGCCTGCAGTCGCAGGGCCGCTTATCGTATCCTGAGGAAGGGTGGGACTCTATTACCATAAGGTCGGGCCCGGGTCCCAGCAGGCCGACGGGCGAAAGGAAGTGGACAGGGTTGCGTTGCAAACATTGCGGTACGGAGAATCCGGGACAACATCGGTTTTGCGGAATGTGCGGGCGCGCGCTCGAGGAGAGCACGCCGGAGGCGACCGCGCCGAAGTCTGCAGAGGCGCGTCCGGAGCAGAGTCATCGGGATGAACCCGCGCTGCCGGCTCCGGCTTACACGGGGGGCATCTTTAATTTAGGAGCGCCGCCGGACAAGCCGGGGGCGAACCTGGATTACCTGCTTGAGGATGACGAACCGCGGTCTCACAAGGGGCTGGTGGTGGGGATCCTGGCGCTGGTGCTGGTGGCGGGGTTGGGGTATCTGCGCTGGCGTGGTGAGTTACCGTGGCTGAAGGCGGGGAGCTCGGGAGCAAAGAATACGGCGCAGACGAGGGATGCGCAGCCGGGCAGCACGGGAGGCGATCAGGAAGCACCTGCTTCGGTGGCTCCATCTGATACTGGACAGCAGAGCAACAATGCCGCACCGGCGGCAGTGGTAACAGCACCAGCAGCCACTCCTGCACCTGCGCCAAGTTCGGCTCCGGCCGCCGAGCCAGAACCGGGGCCTAAGACGGCTTCTGCTCCGACGACAACTGCGGGCGGTTCGGCAGCGGCGAACCCGGCTGCGGAGAGTCCGGCAGCGGACGCCAAGCCGTCTGGCTCGCCTGCGGATGCTGCACCGGCGGGGGATCAGGCTGCAATTCCTCCGGCGGCAGCTGGAGATCAAAGCGCACCGGCACTGGCACCGCCAGCAACGGCAGCGGCGGCGGCGGCGACCGCGACTGCGCCTGCGAGACCGAAAGTGAAACCGAAGCCGGCGCCTCCGACCAGGCCCGAGGATTCTGTGGCGATGGGCGAACGGTATTTGTACGGGCGCGGCGTTCCACAGGATTGCACGCGTGGGCTGCGTTATGTGAAGCCAGCCGCGGACCAGTCGATTCCCAAAGCGATGATAACGATGGGCGCGTTGTATGCGACCGGACATTGTCTGTCGCGAGACCTGCCGACCGCGTACCGATATTTCGCCCTGGCGCTCAGGAAAGACCCAGAGAACGGAGCTCTGAAGCAGAATGCGGAGATGGTCTGGGGACAGATGACGGCGTCGGAACGGCAGCAGGCGATCCGGATGACGCAGTGATTCTTCCCTGGGGTAGCCCATCGATCGAGGTTTACTTTCCAGCCAAGAAGTATCTATCCTTTCGCACCCCCCTCATGGAACAAGGCGAAAGCAAACGACGCGCGGGACGCGGTGTTTGGCGGGGGTCTGTCTCATGCACAGATTCCCGATTCACGAAATCTTAACGTCACTGTAACCCAGCCGTAACACAGCTCCACTAGGTTGGCTGGGGTCGAGCTGGCGCCCAGCGAGCTTGAGGCGGGGCCGACACTGTTTCCCTTCACAAAGAAAGGTGGGTGACATGAAAAAGACGGTGACGATTCTGGGCCTGTTGGGGACGGTCCTCATGGGGACGATGCTTGCCGGCGAGGGCCCGGTACCGAAGGGCGTTCCGCGCCTGGACCACGTGTTCGTGGTCGTGATGGAGAATCACGGATACTCACAGATTATCGGCAATCCAACCACGCCGTTTGCCAACCAATACTCGAAGTCTGCCAACAGTGCGACGAATTATTTCGCGATTGCGCATCCGAGCCTGAACAATTACTTGGAAATCGTGGGTGCGTCGAATTTTGGCGTGCACAGCGACAACAACCCGGACTGGCACAACGCGAACTGCACGACGAACCTGGCAGCAGGGACGCCCAACACAGACAACCCGGCGAGTCCGAACGTCTGCCCGATCTCGGGCACGGGCATGGACGCCGCGACTCCGGCGATCGACTACACCAACGAGGTGCAAGCGGCGCCAGGCCAGCCAGGCGACATCAACATCGATGGAACTAAGTCGATTCCGGCGGCCAGCACGATCGGCAAGACGATTGGCGATCAACTGGCGGAAGCGGGGCGGAACTGGAAGAGCTATCAGGAGAGCCTGCCGCCGACGGGAGCTGACGGGGTGAACTTTGCTGATGGGTTCTTCACCGACAGTTCGAACATTCCGGGAGCCATCCCGGGCGAAACGCAAAGCCTGGTCAAGCTGTACGCGGCAAAGCACAATCCGTTCGTGTATTTCCAGAGCGTGCAGGAAGGAACGAATCCGCGCAACAGCCTGAAAAATATCGTGGGCTTTGAGGGCGCGCATGGCTTGTTCGAGGACTTGAGTTCGGGGCACGTACCCTCGCTGGCGTTCATCGCGCCCAACCAGTGCACTGACCAACATGGCCGTGGGAATGGCGGTCCGCAGTGCGATTTCGACCCCAACGACAATGGAACGCAGACCGGTCTGAACCCGGCCTTGATGTACATCGGCGACCTCACGTTGAGGAACATTGTGAGTGCGATTCACAAATCACCGGTCTGGGAGAACAGCCGGAGTGCGATCGTGGTGGTCTGGGATGAGAACGATTACAGTGTGGCACCCACGAACAATCGGGTGCTGACCATCGTCGACACCAACCATGGACGGCACGGCGTGAAGAGCGACAAGTTTTATACGCACTTCTCGCTCACCAAGTCGATGGAAGCGGCCTTCGGGCTTCCCTGCCTGAACCACGCCTGCGACGCCGACGTAAAAGTGATGTCGGATTTGTTCGGCGACGAAGACTAGCAGCAGCTTCCAAGAGGTTGCGATACCGGGGTGCGCGGAACAAGCGCACCCCGGTTTGTTTCTTGGGACGGAGACGAGAAAGGGAAAGAAAGCAAGGTGAGCTCATTCCGTACCGGATTCTGTCAAACACCAGTCAGGATTTGGCGCGGAGACGGTTGTCGAAAATACGAAAGGGCTGGTATGGTGATCCGCCGGGTGGGCATGGGGTGCAGACCGCGGATGTTACCAAGGTCATGGCATTCCAATGAGATGCGCGGGAATCCAAAAGGGCCAGATCAATCCGGGCAGCAGTTTCGGACGTACTCAGAGAGGAAGCGAGACTCGTTTGTCGAGCGCCGACGAAAAAGTGCGGCCCACGGATCTGGCGCTGGTTGCTGGGATCCGCTCGGGCGGGGCGAGCGCGATGGCGGCTCTCTATGACCGCTACTCTTCCATCGTGTATTCGGTGGGGCTACGGGTCCTGGGAGATACGGGGGCGGCGGAGGATATTCTGCAGGAGGTATTTCTGCAGCTGTGGCGGAATCCGGCGAGTTTCGACGCGAGCCGCGGCAGCCTGGGGGCGTGGCTAGCGGTGATTGCGCGGAACCGGGCGATTGACCGGTTGCGAAGGCGGCGTCCGGAGATCGGTGTGGAGGATGTGGTGCTGTCGATCGAGCCTGACCTCGCGGACGAAGCGGACCGGGCGCGGGCTGCGGAGAGAGTGCGCGGAGTGCTGGGGACAATGCCGGCGGCACAGCGGTCGGCGCTGGAGATGGCGTATTTCGAGGGACTAACGCACACGGAGATTGCGGCTCGGACGGGCGAACCTCTGGGGACGATCAAGACGCGGATTCGGGCGGGACTCACTACGTTGCGCAAAGCGTTTCAAGAATGAGCGGGCACGAACAATACGGCGAAGACCTGGCGTTGTTGGCTCTGTGCACATTGGAGGGCGACGCGCGGGCGGAACTCGACAAGCATCTGGCGACCTGTTCGAACTGCCGGCGGGAACTGGAGCGGCTGCGCGGGGATATGGCGCTGATGGCGATGTCGGCGGCGGGACCGCGCCCGCCACAGCGTTTGCGGCAAAGGCTGATGGAGGCGATTGCCAAAGAGCCGCGAGGAGTCGCGGCGACTGCGGCGCGACGACGAGGATTTCAGTGGTGGACGGCACTCGGATGGGCGGCGGCGGCGGTGATGCTGCTGGTGGTGATCCAATTGAGGCAGGCCAACCGAGGGTTGCGCGACGCCCTGGCGTCTCTGGGGTCGATGGTAGGGCAGCAGACGATTGAACTCGAGAATGCAAAGCGAGTAGCCGACACGCTCACGGGGAAGGATGTGCAGACCGTGACCCTGGTGACGGCGAAAGCTGCACCGCAGCCGCAGGGGAAGGCGTTCTACCTCCGCAGTAAGAGTGGGCTGGTGTTCGTGGCCAATAACTTGCCACCCCTGGCTCGCGAGAAGATTTACGAGCTGTGGCTGATTCCGACGAGCGGTGCTCCGATCGCCGCCGGGTTGTTCACGCCGGATGCACATGGGAACGCGACGGTCGTGAATCCTCCGTTGCCGGCTGGAGTGGAGGCCAAGACGTTTGCAGTGACGTTGGAGCCGGCGAGCGGGCCGCACGATGCGCCGCGTGGGACCGGCGTGATGGCTGGCGGCGCCTAAGTGCAGAAGCGAAAACATCCCAATGGAATTTCATGACGAAGAGCAGAAGCTTGTGACCGCGAATGCCGCTGAGGTTGCGCAAAGGATACGAACGAAAGTTTTCGCCTCGCGCTCACAACATCCGCGCAGAGTGCTCTGAGCCTTATTTCTCCCCGTGCTTTACCCTTCGTCGCTTTCCTTCAGTTTGGCGATGACTCCAAAATCTTCGAGGGTGGTGGTGTCGCCTTTCACGTCACCGCTGGTAGCCAGTTCTCTTAGCAGGCGGCGCATGATTTTGCCGCTTCTGGTCTTGGGAAGCATGTCGGTGAAGCGGATGTCGTCGGGCTTGGCCAGCGAGCCGATTTCCTTCGCTACCCACTTTCGCAGTTCTTCTTTCAGTTCGAGGGTGGGTTCGCGGCCCTTTTCAAGAGTGACAAAGGCGCTGATGGCCTGGCCTTTGAGTTCGTCGGGCCGGCCTACTACCGCGGCCTCGGCCACGGCTTCGTGCGCGACTAGCGCGCTCTCTACTTCCATCGTGCTCAAACGATGTCCGCTTACGTTCAGGACGTCGTCGACGCGGCCCATGATCCAGAAGTAGCCGTCTTTATCTTTACGCGCGCCGTCGCCTGTGAAATATACACCGGGGATCTGCGACCAGTATTGACGGACGTAACGGTCGGGGTCGCCATAGATGGTGCGTAACATGCCGGGCCAGGGCTTGCTGATGATGAGGAAGCCGCCGGAACCGTCGCGGACGGGCTTACCGTCCATAGTAACGATTTCGGGAACGACACCGGGCATGGGGCGGGTAGCGGAGCCGGGCTTGGTGGCGATGGCCCCGGGGATGGGCGCAATCATGATGTGGCCCGTTTCGGTTTGCCACCAGGTGTCGACAATGGGGCAACGGTTGTGACCGATGACTTCGCGATACCACATCCAAGCTTCGGGATTGATGGGTTCGCCGACGGTGCCGAGCAAGCGGAGGCTATCCATCTTGTGTTTGTTGGGCCACTCGTCGCCCCACTTAACAAAAGTGCGGATGGCAGTGGGGGCAGTGTAGAAGATGTTGACCTGGTGGCGGTCGATGATGGACCAGAAGCGGTCGGGCTCAGGGAAGTTAGGAGCGCCTTCGTACATCAGGCTAGTGGCACCGTTCTGCAATGGTCCGTAAACGATGTAGCTGTGGCCGGTGACCCAGCCAATGTCGGCGGTGCACCAATAGGTGTCCTCCTCTTTTAAGTCGAACACCAGTTTGGTCGTGAGGTAGGTGCCCACCGAGTACCCGCCGGTGGTGTGGACTACGCCCTTAGGCTTCCCCGTGGTACCGGAGGTATAGAGGATGTAGAGCGGATGTTCGGCCTCGAGGGGCTCGGCGGGACATTCGTCGGAGGCCGTGGCCATCAACTCGTTCCACCAGTGGTCGCGTCCGGCCTGCAGGTTGATTGCTGTGCCGGTGCGCTTGTAGACGACGACATACTTGACGCTGGGGCAGGACTTGAGCGCTTCTTCTACCGCCGGAAACAGTTTCACTTCCGCGCCGCGCCGATAGGAACCGTCTTGCGTAATAACCGCGACTGCTTGCGAGTCGTGAATGCGATCCACGAGCGCGTTGGAGGAGAATCCGCCGAAGACGATGGAGTGGGGCGCGCCGATGCGGGCGCAGGCGAGCATGGCAATGGGGAGTTCGGGCGTCATGCCCATGTAGATGGCGACGCGGTCGCCTTTCCGGACGCCCAGGGATTTCAGGACGTTGGCGAATTTCTGGACTTCCTTCCAGAGCTGCTGGTAGGTGTAGGTGCGAACTTCACCGGGCTCGCTTTCCCAGATGAGAGCGGCTTTGTTTTTGCGCCAGGTCTTGACGTGGCGGTCGAGGCAGTTATAGGAGAGGTTAATTTCGCCGCCGGAAAACCATTTGGCCCAGGGTGAATTCCACTCGAGCACGCGGTCCCATTTCTTGAACCAGTGCAGATCCTCGGCGATACGTCCCCAGAACTTCTCGGGGTACTCGACGGATTCTTTGTAGAGATGCTCGTATTCTTCGAGAGTCTTCACGTGAGCTTTTTCCGCGAAATGCGCGGGGGGCTCGAACTTGCGGTCTTCGCGCAGGATGGAATCAATGCTGGTATCAGTGGGAAGTGTTGCTTTGTCTGCCATGCGGGCCTCGTCAAATCGTGGACGGAATCAGGCTGCGATGCCTCGGGAATTGTACTGTGGGGAGTGCGAGAATGTCTCCCTCCCCGCGGCGGTGTGAACTAGTGGGCGCCTGCCCTCTCGGCACCGAGGCCGGTGTTGGAGCGGACCAGCAATTCGTTGAACTTGTGCTCGGAGGAGGGCTCGTGGCTGAGCAGGGTACCGAGGATCGCGCCAATGAATCCCAGCGGGATGCTGATGATGCCGGGATTCTCGAGCGGGAAAAGCGCCTTGGCTTGGATCAGGTGGCGAGCGCTGCCGGTCACGGTGGGCGGGTCGATGGCCATCACGCTGGGACTGATGAGGATCAGGCCGATCGAAGCCAGCAGGCCGACAGCGAGCCCGACAACCGCGCCGGTAGTGTTAAAGCGCCGCCAAAAAATCGAGAGCACGATGACCGGAAGGTTCGCCGAGGCCGCCACGGCGAAGGCCAGGGCGACCAGAAAGGCGACATTGAAAGTTGGTCCGAGCAAAATGGCGATGCCTATCGCGACTGCCCCTACGGCAAACGCAGAAATCCGGGCCACTAGCACTTCTTCTCCGGGCTTTCGCTCTACGCCCTTGTGAATGACATTGGTCCACATATCGTGCGCGAACGACGTAGAGGCGCTTATCGTCAAGCCCGCTACTACCGCCAAAATGGTTGCGAATGCGATCGCGGAAATGAACGCGAAGAAGATGTTCCCGGCCAGGGCCTGGGCGAGCAGAGGAGCGCTCATGTTCGTACCACCGTGAGTAGCAATGAAGTCGCGCCCCACGATGGTCGCAGCACCAAAGCCGAGGAAGGTGGTCATGATGTAGAAGCTGCCGATCAGGACCATGGCCCAGACAACGCTGGCGCGTGCGGTCTTGGCGTCGGGCACGGTGTAGAAGCGAACCAGGATGTGCGGGAGACCGGCTGTGCCAAAGATCAAGGCCAGGCCGAGGGAGATGAGCTCCAGAGCTCCGTACGGAGGTTTATAACGCAAGCCGGGCTGGAGAAAGTCTTTGACGACCTCAACTCCTTTATCGTGATAGGTAACGTGGCCGATGGCATTGAAGAAAGCGCCGAGAGAGAAGTGGAAGTGGGCAACAACCAAGATGCTGAGGAGGATGGTGCCGCCCATCAGCAGAATTGCTTTGATGATCTGCACCCAGGTAGTGGCCAACATGCCGCCGAAAACCACGTAAACGATCATCAGGATTCCTACGCCGATGACCGCGGTCCGATAACTGATGCCGGAGTCTTTGAGTAACAGAGCGACCAGCCCTCCGGCACCGACCATCTGCGCGATCATGTAAATCGTGCTGACTGTCAAAGTACTGATCGAAGCCATGGCGCGCACGGGCCGTGGCTTCAGGCGATAAGCCAGCACGTCCGCCATCGTGTAGCGCCCTGCGTTACGAAGCGGTTCGGCCACGACCAGAAGCACGGTGAGATAGGCTACCAGCCAACCAACTGAGTACATGAATCCGTCGTAGCCCTGGAAGGCGATGATCCCGGCGATGCCGAGGAAGGAAGCGGCGCTCATGTAATCGCCGGCCACGGCGATGCCGTTCTGCCATCCGGTAACGCGGCGGCTGGCGGCGAAATAGGCGCTACTGCCGGCGGAGCGCTTGGAGGCCCAATAGGTAATGCCGAGAGTGATGGCGATGAAGGTCAGAAACATCAGGAGCGGCGTGGCTAGCATTACGCAACCTCCGTCTTGTTCCGAGCCTGGCTTTCAGCTTTCTCAATGATGTCTTTGGCGAGCTTATCGAAATCGCCCGCCGCCTTGACATAGAGCCACGCAACGGTCCAGGCCATGAAGAATTGCGAGAGCGCGAAGAGGTACGCGAGGTTGACTTCCCCGATGACCTTGGTGGACATGAACTGAGGCGCGTATCCAACCAGGATGGGGAGCAGAAAATAGTAGACGAGGAAGAACACAAAAGCGGGGATGATAAAGACCTTCTTGGTGGCCATCAGGTCTTTGAATTCTTGGGTTTCCGCAATCCGGTCCCACTCAGTTTTGTCGGCTTCGTAACGCTTTGGGGGTGCGATCTCGGTCATCAGAAAATCCTCCCAGAACCCGGCGGCGGCGCATTCTACCGCGTCACCCGCTGAAGTCCCAGCGGAAAATTGTTACAAAAATGTGAATATTGGGCCGAATTCGAAGCGGAAGTCGAGCCATTCCGGGCGGGCACGCCGCGGTAGTTCGGGAACGGCTTGAAACCGGTGGGATGTCCGACCGCGCGGGTCCGATCGAGCGAGTCTTTCCGTGCCCAGGTGCACGATGACCAACCCGTCAGAGGGGCATCCTCCCGTGAACGTTGGACAACTGGGTCTTCGGCGGCGCGAGCGATGACCGGGTTGAGGAGCGGCGGGCGAATGTAAGCATGGGCGCATCGGTTCTGGCCCGAAGGCTAAAGAGCGCGCCTCAAGAGGAGCGGTTTATTGGTCGAGGAATCTGTGGCGCTGGCGGGGATCGGGCCGGGGGCAGGCGTCGAGCTTGCCGAAGATCTTGTAGCGATTGCGGGCAATGACCTTGTACAGGACATCGCGAACCATCCGAGGCAATGCTTTCCAGAAGAAACCACAAACGCTGCAGGACCCTCCGAGTTCGCGCAGGACGTAGGCCACGGCATCGGAGCGCGCGAGGAGTCGTTCCTCGGGTTGCTGGTGGTGCGCGACGACGTAGAACGTGTCGAGATTGACAGCGTCGGTTCCATGACGAGCGAGAACTTGAGTGGCGAACGAGCTTTGCAGAGAGGCGAAGCGGAAGAGATCCTGGCGATCATGCTGGAGGGTGAATTGGACGAGGCGGTTGCAGAGTCCGCAAAAGCCGTCGTAGAGGAGGATGGGGTTCGCGGACATACGATTCCATGGTAACGCAGGCTGCACGACGCTTCCGGCCGCGTGCCGTTAGAAGGCAACAGCGAACCACCCAGGCCACGCAGGCGACACGGAGGGCACACCCGCGGGAAGGGCTTTGCCCGACAGGCGGGATGCCCATCTCTAAGCATGAGCCAAGTGCGTTGCCCGGATCCGGCGGCGTTCGAGCGCGCGCAGGGCATGCGGGCGGTGAAGAGTTTGCGGCATGTGCTGGTGCGGGGGTAGCCGACGAAATATTCGCCGGAGCAGCAGCAAGCACCCTTCTCCCCATCGGACTCTCCGCTTCTTGCGGGCTGGCTCAGCTTGGGTTGCGACCTTTTGCGGGGTGAGGTGCGGTTCGCTTCATTTCAGCCGGGCCAGCACTTCAGCGGGCGACAGGTACTTCCAGTAGTGCTTTAAGTTATCGATGGATGTGAAGGTGCGGCTGCACATGTGGTCGAGGTAGAGATGCCCTTCCAGGTGATCGATTTCGTGCTGAAGGATGCGGGCATGCCAGCCCGTGGCTTCGATGGAAGAGGGCGTGGCGTGCTCGTCGAGATAGTTCACTCTGATGGAGCGGGCGCGCGGAACGATTGCTGAGAATCCAGCCAAGCTTAGGCAGCCCTCGAAAAACTCTTTCGTGTCGTCGGAGCTCCAGGCGATTTCCGGGTTGACTAGAACCATGAATGGAACCGGTTTGCGTTCGCGGGCAGCGAGCTGACCGGCCTCGATATCTTTGTGGTATTGCTCGCGGTCTTCGATGACCGCGAGCTGAAGGTCGCAGCCAATTTGCGGCGCGGCGAGGCCGACACCGGGCGCTTCGCGCATGGTCTGGCGCATCTCTTCGATCAAGCTTTGAATTTCGGGACCGAGAATTTCAGCTTTCGAAATTGCGCGGGCACGCTGCCTGAGAACTGGGTCGCCGACCTGGACGATCTGCAAGGGCATGGGACTTCCGGGGAATGGGCGCGCTGCTAGCTGGCCTTCTCGGTCGATTTCTCTGCCGCTTTGGCTCGCTTTTCCAGCTCTTCTTCGCCGTACATGCTGCCGCGGCACGCCTGGGCGCCGCACTGACAGACAGCAGCATCGTCGTCGTCGCCGTCGTACAGATTGTAGTCGTAGCAGAGTTCCTCGCCGGCGGCAATGTCGCGCATGGCGATGATCCAGATGTGTTCGTCGAACTCGTCAGTTTCGCAGTTGGCGTCGCAGCTGTGGTTGATGAAAGCAGCGACACTGTCGCCGTCGACGACGTATTCGCCTTCCCCGATGCAGAACAGGTAAGTGTCGAGACGCTCGGAGTAGAGAGCGTCGGCTTCCTCCTTGGAAAGGCGGGCGCCGGTGTATTCGACGATGTGAGTTCCCGCGGGAATCGGGACGGTGGTGTAGCATCCGGAACCGTGAATCCCGGATTTCTTGATGAGCAGTTGCATCGGGTCGATAGGCGACATTGCGGTCAGGAAGGACAGATTAGCACGAGGCCGTCTTGGGGACCGACGGGGGGCTCAACATTCGTCGAGATTTGATAGACTCGCGCCCGGCGAACTCAGGGAGAGCGACGAATGCAGCGACGCGAGTTTCTTTACCGGGCAGCAGTTGTGACAGGATCGGCCGCGGTCTGCCGCACATCGGCGGGGGCTTGGCGGTCGGCGGAGACGGTATCGGCCCGGCTCACTCTCGATCCGGCACGGACAATTGTAGAGATTCCTCCCGACTTCGTAGGGCTCGGGTATGAGATCTCGTCGGTGGCCCGTCCCGGTCTTCTAAGCCGCAAAGATGCCGTATACGTACAACTGGTCCGGACGCTGGGCGCACTCGGGATCATCCGCATCGGGGGCGACACTTCGGACTATTCCAGCTATGCACCAGCGGCAGAGCCGCTTTCGTCGCCGGAGACCGGGCCCGGTTCAGTCGTGAATGACGCGGTGCTGCGCGAGCTTGGGGCTTTTCTCGAAGCCACGGGCTGGAAATTGATCTGGGGCCTCAATCTTGGCCGGGGCACCAAGAAGAATGCGATTGAGGAAGCGCGAGCGGTACTGGCGGCGACCCGGCCGAGTCTTCTCGCCTTCGAGATCGGCAATGAGCCCGATCTTTTCGCGCACCGGGAAATTCATCGCAAGAAGGGGTACGGCTATGAAGATTTTCTGCGGGAGTATCGCGAGTTCCGCGATGCCTTGCGGAAAGAGCTTCCGGGAATTCCATTGGCCGGCCCGGACGTAGCCATTGAGACCTCATGGGTCACAGAATTTGCCCGGGACGAGGGCAAAGACATCAAGTTCCTGACGCACCACTACTACCGTGAGGGCCAGAACCCGACAAGCAGCATCGACAAGCTGTTAAACGCCGACCCGAAACTTGCGCCGATGCTCGCGCAGCTGAGCTCGGCGTCGAAATCCAGCGGACTTCCATACCGCATTTGCGAGACCAACTCGTTTTCGGGCGGAGGCAAACCTGGAGTGAGCGACGCGTTCGCCTCGGCGCTGTGGGTCCTGAGCTTTATGTACAACCTCGCCGCAGGGGGCTGCGGCGGAGTCAACCTGGAGACTGGAGTCAACCAGCTGGGATTCGTCAGCTCGTATTCCCCCATCGGGGAGGACGAACCCGGGCACTGCACCGCGGCTCCGGAGTACTACGGCATGCTGGCCTTCGCGCAGGCGGGGATGGGCCGTCTCTTCGGGTGTCATCTGGAGGCCGGAGGCAGCAACCTGGAAGCGTTTGCGACCCAGCCTGGCGACGATCGCAGAGTGGTGACCCTGATCCATAAGGGAGGCGGGTCGGACGCGCTGGTGCATGTTGAGGGGGCAGGGGCCTCCGAGAAGGCCTCGGTGCTCCGCTTGACGGGACCCTCGCTCGACAGCAAAACGGGAGTGCGATTCGGCGGGGTGGAAGTGACTGCTACTGGAGAGTGGCGTCCCGCTCAGGTCGAAGAATTTCGGATCGAGGGAGGAAAGGTGCTGGTACGTGTTCCGGCCGCGAGTGCGGCGGTGGTGACGCTGCATACGTAGGCAAAGCGAATCGCGATAGAGCAGCTCATTAAATCCAACCCAGATGCCAGCCGCGACTCGAGGATGCAAAGTCGCGGCTGGATTAAGAGAGGATTGGCGGATGGCGTGTTCGTTTTCCCTGCAAGCCAAGGAGCCTATCGCTTACCTCTTCGTGAACTTGAAGATTGTGACCGTGTGGTAGTGCTGGCCCGGCTTCAGGGTTGTCGTTGGAAATGATGGATGGTTGGGCGAGTCCGGGAAATGCTGGGTCTCGAGGCAGAACGCGTAGCGATGGTTGTAGACCTTGCCGCCTTTGCCCGTGATCGATCCGTCGAGGAAGTTTCCGGTATAGAACTGGATGCCCGGCTGATCGGTGAGGATTTGCAGCACACGTCCGCTCTTGGGTTCAAAGGCCTCGGCGGCGAGGGTTACACCGCCTTTGCCGCCGCTGTTGAGCGCCCAGTTGTGGTCGTAGCCCTTGCCGAACTTGATCTGCTCGTCGTCCTGGTCGATGCGGGAGCCGATGGCAGCGGGCTTGGTGAAGTCAAAGGGAGTGCCTTTGACGGGACGCAGTTCGCCGGTGGGAATCAGGGTTTGATCGACGGGCGTGAAGCGATCGGCGTTGAGGGTGAGCTGGTGCTCGAGGATGTCGCCATTTCCCTGCCCGGCCAGATTGAAGTAAGAATGATTGGTGAGATTGACTACGGTTTCCTTGTCCGTCGTAGCGGAATAATCGATCTTCAATTCGTTGGTGTCGGTCAAGGTGTAAACGACTTTGACGGAGAGGTTGCCGGGATATCCTTCTTCGCCGTCTTTGCTGAGGTAGGTGAGTTCGAGCGCCTGGCCATGCGGTCCGGAGACGTCTTGGGCAGTCCAGAGGCGCTTGTTGAAGCCGGTGTTGCCGCCGTGGAGACTGTTTTCGCCGTCGTTTTTGGGAACATTGTAGGTGGTGCCGCCGAGCTTGAACTGCCCGTGGGCGATGCGGTTCCCGTAGCGGCCGATGAGTGCGCCGAAGAAGGCCTTGTTGGTGAGATAGCCGTCGAGCTGGTCGTAGCCAAGGACGACGTCATCCATTCTCCCGTTGCGATCGGGCGCCTTCAGGGAAACCACGATGCCGCCAAAGTTCGTGATGGTGGCTTCCATGCCGGCCTTGTTGGTGAGGGTGTAGAGATCGACCGGCTCTCCTGCTCCGGTCTTGCCGAACGGCTGTTTCTTCATCGTCGATTTAGCCTCTGCGTTGAGCGCGCAGACGCACGCCCCTGTCATCCAAGATATCAACAATGCCCAGATCATCCAACGAAGTCTCATCATTCCCTCCCTTTATCGTAAGTCATTCGGCGCCGGGCACAGGCAATATACCGTAGAGCACGACCCCGTGCGCTGGAACCGTCGCGGTGATGGAACCGGCGGCGGCCAGATCCTTGTGTTCCCAGAGATCGCGCACTTTGTATTTCGGTGCGACGAAGCCCAGGTCCTTCCATGAGTACTGGAGCTTGTCGGGCGTACTGCCCAGGTTGAAGATGGTCAGGTACTGTAGGTCGCCAGAGTCGGCGTGCGACTTCCATACGACTGTCTTGTCGGTCATGATCACCGGGCCCGCGCCGGCGGAATGCTGATCGAGGGCGATGACTTCAGGATTCGACAGCAGTGCGGTCGTCCAGGCATCACTCGAGGGTAGGTTTCCGCCCATCATGAGCGGAGAACGGAATATGGACCAGAGCGTGAACAGGGTGCGCTGTTCGTCGTGAGTCAATCGGGTCGAGCGTGCTTTGCCCCATCCGGGCGCGGGCCCCAGATAACCGAGCGGCAGCATATCGGCGTCAGGCCAGTGGCCGGATTGGGTGAGCGGCGCCCATTTCGCGACCCGGGGAAACTGGTCGCCGAGGCCCTGGGGGTACTGGACGTCGCTGTGCCAGAGGTCCCAGATGTCGTCGGAGATGCGCCACATTTGCGCATGGGCGCGCATCTGGTCGATCTGTTCGATGGGGGCCTCTCCGGGTGAAAGGCTCAGCACGATGGGGCGGCCGGTTTTGTCGAGGGCGCGTCGAAGCATGACGATGTCGTCGCCCTTGTAGGGATGGCTGGCGATGCAATCGACCTTGATGAGATCGACGCCCCACCCGGCGTAAAGGCGGGCGATGGAATCGTAGTAGGCCTGGGCTGCGGGCTTCGAGGAATCGGTTCCGTAGTTGTCGGGATTCCAGGGGCAAAGGTCGGTGGTGTTTGCGGCTGCAGACGCGCGGTATTCGGAGCCTTCAATAGGAAGGTTCTTCTCGACCGCTTGCTTGGGCACGCCACGAAGTATATGAATGCCAAATTTCAGGCCCTGCCCGTGTACGTAGTCGGCGAGAGGCTTGAACCCGGCGCCGTTGACGGCAGATGGAAAACGGCTCACGGGCGGAATGTAGCGGCCGTGCTCGTCGAGGCTGTACTGCGATGTCTTCGAGTTCCCTTCCGGTGTGGGATTGGTGACGAACCACTCCATATCGACGACGACGTACTGCCAGCCGAAAGCCTTCAAATGGGAGGCCAGCCATTCGGCGTTGGCTTTAAAGTCGGCTTCTTTGATGGTGGTGCCGTAGGAGTCCCAACTGTTCCAGCCCATGGGTGGGCTTCCAGCGAGCAAGGGCTGCCCCGTTTGCGGGACGGCCGCAGACGTGAGCAGGCTGATCAGCGCAGCGGACGTCACGAGCCAACGCGGATGGGGGCGACAGTGTTCCACGATCGGATCAGGCTTTTGCGAGAACTTGACCTTTGTGCACCGACTCGGAGACACGAATCAACGTGGGCAAGACGCTGGCCAAGGGATTGTTGCCCGGTTCGCCGAGTGCGAAGTACAGGTCGCGGTAGAGCGGGTAGAGTTGGTTGTAGACTCGCTGCGCATCGGAATCGGGCTCGTAGACTTTGTGCTTGGGACAGATCTGATCCTGCGCGTCTTCCACGGACTTGAAAGTGCCAGCAGCCAGGAAAGCAAAAATGGCAGAACCGAGACTGACCACGCTCCTGCTGGGGACCAACACGGGACAACCGAGAACGCTGGCGTAGATGCGGTTCAGCACGTCGTTCTTCTGCGGAATGCCACCGGCGTTGATGACGCGCTTGATGTGTACGCCATGGCCGGCCATGCGGTCGAGGATGACGCGGGTGTGGAAGGCGGTGCCTTCAATGGCGGCGAACAACTCGTCCTGGGCGGTGGTTTGCAGGTTCCAGCCGAGGGTCACGCCGCGCAGATTGGGATTCACCAGAACGGTGCGGTCGCCGTTGTCCCAGGTAAGGCGGAGGAGTCCAGTCTGGCCAGCGCGGTAATCTTCCAAGCCTTTACTCAGGGTGGCGACGTCAGTGCCAGCCCGGGTGGCGATGGCGTTGAAAATGTCGCCGACTGCGGAGAGGCCAGCTTCAATGCCGGTGCGCTGCGGGTGAACACTTCCCTGCACCACGCCGCAAACACCGGGGACCAGATTGATCGAGGGCGTGATACCAATGATGCAGGTCGAGGTGCCGACGACGTTGACCATGTCGTCGGTGCGGCAGCCGGCACCGATCGCGTCCCAGTGCGCGTCGAAAGCGCCGACGGGAATCGGGATGCCCGCCTTGAGGCCGAGTTGTTCAGCCCAGTAGGGCGAGAGCGTTCCGGCGATCTGGTCCGACGCTGCGAACTCGCCGTCCAGTTTTTCGCGAACGCCGGCGAGGAGCGGGTCGACCTTGGTCAGGAACTCTTGCGGGGGGAGGCCTCCGAGAGATGCGTTCCAGAGCCACTTGTGGCCCATGGCGCAGACACTGCGCTTCACTTTCTTCGAGTCGGTGATGCCGCAGAGCGTGGCGGCCACCATGTCGCAGTGCTCGAAGGCGGAGACGAACCGAGGCCGCAGCGCGGGGTTGTGACGGAGCCAGTGCAGGAGCTTGGAAAAGCCCCACTCTGAGGAGTAGACGCCACCACACCATTCGATGGCTTCCAGACGCTCGCGCTGGGCGGCCTCGGTGATCTCGGCAGCTTCGCCTTTCGCGCGGTGGTCGCACCAGAGGTAGTACTCGTCGAGAGGTTCCATGCCGGCGCCGACGGGGATCACGGAGGAGCCAGTGGTGTCGAGGGCGATGGCCTCGATCTTGTCACCCGAGACCCCGGCATTCTGCACTGCTTGACGAGTCGCGGCCGCGAGGGCGCGCATGTGGTCAGCATGCGATTGAGTGGCGTATTCGGGATCTTCCCGCTTGCGGTGCAGCGGATATTCGGCGACGGCGGAGTCGAGGAGTCCGCGCTCGCTGTCCACGATCGAGACGCGCACGCTCAGGGTGCCGAAGTCGACGCCGGCAACGATGGCCATCAGCAGGCTCCGTTAGGTCCGTCGTGCCAGTACATATCCCAGCCGAGGTAGCGGGTGGTGGCTTCCTGAACCGCGCCGGCTACGGTGGAGAGGTTGGCGGCGACGTGATGTTCGAAACCGTTCTCGCAGATGTAATGCAGAAGCCTTTGCATGTGAGGGATCTCGACGACCCCAGCTCCCCCGAAGGTGTTGAGCGGATCGTCGGTAAACCTGCCTTGGCCCACATAGCCGCGCATTTTTCCGGCGGTGTCGTCGGTGGAGAATCGCGCGAAGCTCATTCTTTCTGGCTTGATCAGGCCGACGCAGGTGCCGAAGGTGTTTTCTTTGCCGACCGTACCCGCAATAATTTCCTGGAAGTCCATCTTCACCGAACGGAAGAAGTGCTTGGGCAGGTTGGAGCAGTGGAAGCAGACGGCCTTGTTGGGATCGGCGCCGTAGTTGTTGTTCCAATCGAGAAGTGCCGAGGGCGTGCCGGAGGCAAGGCGCAAGGCATGCATGCCGAGCACGCCGCAGATATCCACTTCGCAGGCGCTGGAGAGCAGGCTGTCGCTCATCATGCTCATGATGGTGCACGGGACGACGCCGAGATTCTCTTCGATCGAAGTCCAGCACTGCACGGCGCTGATGACAACTTCGGTGGCGGCCATCCACTGGTCGACGACGGCACCGAGCTTGGCCATCTTCATCAGGGCAGCGGCTGGAACGTCCTTTGAGTCCACGTACTTCTTGATGGCAGCGAGCTTGGCCTGAGCCGCGTCGTCGTTGTCTTTCATCCGCTCGATGCGGCCCAGAACCTCGGAGAGGTCCAGCGTCTCGATCGAGATACCCTGTGATTCAAGAATCTTTTCGCTGTAGCGCACGGTGTTGAATGCCGTGGGGCGCGCCCCGATGGCTCCCACGCGCAAATTGCGGAAGCCGTTCACCACCCGACACACGGCGGCGAACCACTGCAGGTCTTTCGCAAACTCGGGCGAGTCCGGAGCTTCGGTGTGTAGAGTGGTGATCGAATACGGGATACCGTACTGGCGCAGGTTGTTGCAGGCCGACATTTTTCCGCAAAAGCTGTCGCGACGGTACGCGATGGTCATCTTCTTGGGATCGTCGGGTGTGGCCTGAACGAGGACAGGGACGTGTAAGTCAGCGAGCCGGAGAGTGTCGGCGATGGCGCGCTCTTCGCCGAAGTTGGGCAGGGTCACAACGACGCCGTCCAGGCGGTCGCGATTGCGTTTGAAAAGGTCGGCGCACCGTTTGGACTCTTCTCGGGTTTCGACAGCGCCGTACTTGCTTTCCTCCGGGCTCAGCGCCACTACGTCCATGCCCGCGGCTTCGAGGACTCGCAGGATTTCCTCACGGCCACTTTTGGCCAGGTGATCGGGAAAGAAACCACGATTCCCCACGATCAACCCCATCGTCATTTTCTTTACATTTGCCATGGCCCGTTTCCTTCCCGTTCAAAATACTAACGCCGCTTCCAGACTTCCCTCACTTAGTCGAGGCACCACTCGGTGCAGGCTCTGCAACCGGTCGCTGGTGCTGAGAAGCCGGCACACGCTACCGGGACTTACTCGGCCAGAATAGAGTGCAGTACAAGCTCCCTAGGACCACGAGTAAAGCGCCCCACCACACCGGGGCGTGCAACTGAGCCTCGACCGTAGCCGACGGATGCGACCACTCCGCTAAGCCGCTCACGAAAATCAGGACTCCATAGATCAAAAGCAGCACACCCACGAAGAACCAAACCGGGATGATGTGATGTTTTTCGCTCATAGAGAATCACCAGAAAATGATTTGCAGAACCACCAAAGCGACGAGCGCGAGAGCGCCCCAAACAACCGGGCGGTGCAGCCAATTTGTATGTTCCTCTTGGGCGACGTCCGTAAGGGAATAGACCAGGCCCCTCAGCTCTTCGTCGGGCCGTGGTTTCGTGACCAGAGTCACTAAAACCGTGACCACAACGCAGGTTAAACAGGACCACAGCGCCTGGTACATGGCCTGCGCGAGTCCTTTGGCCATGGGAGAGAGCGCGAATACACTGACCCAGCGCGTATCCAGCTTCATGAGGGTAAACATGGTGACGGAGGAGACCACTCCGGCCAGCAGGCCCAGAAAGCCGGCGGAACGGCTGACCCTCTTCCACATCATGCCGAGCAAGACGGTGCCAAAAAGGGGCGCGATGAAAAACCCGAAGAGGGCCTGCACGTAATCCATCATGCTGGCGAAGCGCATGACCAGATACGCAGTGCCAATGCTGACGATCAGGCCGATAATCGTGCACCAGCGGCCCATCGACACGTAGTGCCGGTCCGGTGCGTCCTTGCGGATAAATGGACGATAGAGATCGTAGGTCCAAACCGTGGCAAAAGCGCTGACATTGCCCGCCATGCCGGCCATGAATCCGGCAACCAGTGCGGTGATGCCCAGGCCCAACAGTCCGGGACCGCAGTAGCGGGCGAGCATCAGGGGAAGCACGTCGTCATATTTATATTGCCCCGGCAACGCCTCGCTGCCCGGGACCAAGTGCATGGGCAGGACCGCACGCCCGAGCAAGCCGGGAAGAATCACGATCAAGGGCACGGCCATCTTGAAAAACGAACCGATGATAGGCGCCAATTTCGCGGACCGCACATTTTTGGCAGATAGGACGCGTTGCACGACCAGAAAGTCCGTGGTCCAGTAGCCCATCGCCTGCACAGCTCCAAGGCCAAACACGATGCCGGTCCAGTGAATGCCCATGGGGTTGGAGGAGAAGGAGTGCATCGGACCCCACATATGGGTGAAGTCCTGACCGGGAAAATTCTGGTGAATGCGAGCCACCATCCCATTCCATCCGCCGGTTTCAATCAAACCGAGGATAGGAATAAGGAGGGCTCCGAACCAAATGAGAAAGAACTGAAGAACTTCGTTGAAAATGGCGGAAAACAGGCCGCCCGCCGCCACATAGATGCCGACCGTCAAGGAAGACGTGATGAGGCTGAAGTGGATATTCCAGCCGAGGACAACTTGCATGACCACGGCCATGGCGTACATGTTGACACCCGACATCAGGATGGTCATGACCGCGAAAGTCAGAGCGCTCAGCGCACTCGCTTCCGGTCCGTAGCGCAGTTGCAGATAACCCGGGACAGAATGGGTTTTTGAAATGTAGTAGAAGGGCATCATTACGAGGCCCAGAAAAACCATGGCGGGAATGGCGCCGATCCAATACCAGTGCGCGGCCATAATGCCGTACTGGTATGCGTTGCCGGCCCAACCGAGCAATTCCAGGGATCCCAGGTTGGCGGAAACGAAGGCCAACCCGGCGACCCACGCGGTCATCTCGCGACCGGCCAGAAAGAAGTCTTCGCCGGTGGTCGCGAAGCGCTTCAGGTAAAAGCCTATGACAATGACCAGGGCAAAGTAGATCACGACGATCGCGATGTCCACCGCGGACATGTGCACGAGTCGCTCTGGGATAAACAAGGCCAAAGCAGGCATCATTTCGTATCCTTTGGCTGCCCGTAGTATGCGTTCTTGCCGTGCTTCCTGAGGTAATGCTTGTCGTGGAGTCCGCGGCCGATGGGTTCGGCAGCCTGGTTAATCCCGCCGGTGAAGTAAGCCATGCGGGCAACCGACTCCAGTATGACGGCGTTGTGGGCAGCGGTTTGCGTGTCAGGTCCCCAACAAAACGGTCCATGGTTGGCGACCAGGACCGCGGGAATTGCGGCATAATCGATTCGCTGGAACGCCCGCACTATAGCATGCCCGGTGTTCAGCTCGTAGTCGGATGCAATGTCGGTGTCCGTCATCACATCGGTGACAGGAACCGGTCCGTGGAAGTAATCCGCGTGGGTAGTTCCAAAACACGGAATGGGGCACCGGGCCTGGGCCCACGCAGTCGCGTATTCGGAGTGCGTATGGGCCACACCACCGATGCCGGGAAACGCCTTGTACAGGGCAAGGTGGGTGGGAAGATCGGACGATGGGCGATAATCGCCCTCGACCGGATTGCCCTCCAAATCGGTGATGACCAGGTGGGCAGGAGTCATGGTCTCGTAAGGGACTCCACTGGGCTTGATTACGACAAGAGCATCTTTGCGGGCGATGCCGCTGACATTGCCGAATGTATAAAGCACGAGGCCGCGCCGGACCAGTTCGAGATTGGCGTCAAGCACGGCTTCACGCAGGCTAGGCAGCAACATGAGAGAGCCCCCAACGGGCGGACGATCTCCTATAGTAATCGTTTACCGTGCTCCGAGAAATTAGAGCACGCCGCGGTTTTTGTCAATCGCCGTCCGCCGGACTCCAGCCAGCATGATTCCGCCCCGTAAGCCAGCGGAGCGCAGGGCGCCCCCCTGATCGAATGGGCCGTCCCGTGCCTCCGACGAGACCGGTTTGCGCGAGGTGCGCTCCTGGATACTTGGGCCTCCGGAGGCAACGTTTACCATGCTAAAATCCCGGTCAGGCCACCGGACACCACTCCACAATGGACATCCGCGAAATTGCGAAGCGAGCACGAGTCTCCACCGCCACAGTGTCGCGCGTGGTGAACCGAATTCCCACCGTGAACCCTCAAATGGCGAAGCGCGTGTGGAACGTAATTGAAGAACTCGGTTACTACCCTAACACGCAGGCGCGCGCGCTGGTTTCCGGACGAAGTCGAATTTTTGGGCTGATCATCTCCGACATTACCAATCCGTTCTTTCCTGAAATCGTGCAGGTATTCGAGGCGATCGCGGTGCAGCGGCGCTACGAGATTCTGCTCAGCTCCACGGGCAACGATCCCAAGCGAATGGAAGCTGCGGTTCGCCGGATGCTGGAGCGCCGCGTGGAGGGCGTGGCCGTGTTGACGTTCGGCATGGAAGAGGCGCTGCTCGAGGATCTGAAGGTGCGAAAAGTTCCGCTGGTGTTTGTGGACGTGGGTCCGCAGCGGCCGGCGGTCAGCAACATCCGAATCGATTATTTGCACGGAATCCGGCAAGGGGTTCAGCATCTGGCAGCTCTGCGTCATGAAAAGATTGCATTCATCACGGGACCGCTGCGCCTGAAGTCGGCGGTCGCGCGACAGCAGGCTTTCCTGCGCTCCATCCAGGAAATTGGACTGGAATCTGATCCCGAACTGATCATCGAAGGAAACCACACGATGGAAGGCGGGATGGCGGCCTTCGAACAACTCCTGGCGCGGCCGGTGCGACCGACAGCAGTGATGTGCTCGAACGACATGACCGCGATTGGGGTGATGCGAAAGAGCCACGAAGCCAAGATGGCAATACCGGGCGACCTGTCGGTGATTGGATTCGATGACATTCACCTGGCGCAGTTTGTGCTTCCACCCCTCACCACCATCCAGATGTCGCAAGCGGAGCTAGCTCGGCTGGCGTTCAACGCGCTCATGGCGGACGTGGAACGGGAGACGCCCGCGGCCAGCGGCTCGGAATATGTGCTCAAGACCAACCTGATTCTGCGTGAATCGACCAGCCTAAACTCCCCCGGCGCGCCCAAGAACTCGAACTCACGCCGGCACGGCGCGCGAGAGTAGCCTTCGGCAGTTTGCCCCCTATCCGATTCCCTCCTAGGTCAGAGTGAGCGCAAGCTTCGTCACCGAGGCCGGTGGGAACGTGTAATTGAGAATGCGACCCTTGACGTCGAGCGAGCGGGTTTGAGGAGCAACCACGGTTCGCTGGTCGAAGGTGTTGTGGGCATGAATGTCGGAATGGGTGAGCGTAGTGGCGGAGGCCGATTGCAGGTTGGCGCCGCGGATTCCGACTTCGGTGTCGCGCGGGGTACTCACTGCCGGATTCACGACGGTGAGGACTAGTTCCTTGCCGTGCAGAGAGGCCGAGCCGCGGAGTCCCCAGAACGAAGCGGCCTTGCCATCGCGATCGTAGCTGACCCCGGGCGCCGAGAAGATCGTGCGCAAGCCCTGCCCGCCCTGATGCGCCGCGTACATGGAAAAAATGTGGCCGACCGGCGTCACGCAGAACTTGTCTTCGTGCGCCAGGTACAGACTGTTCAGGCAATTGATCAACTGCGCACACGCGGCCATCGTGACTTTCTCGGGATGACGATTGAAGATGTCAAGCGTCATGCCGCTGAAGACCGCATCGCGCAGGGTTGGAATCTGCTCGATCTGGTCGCCGGGAGTCGCCTCGCTGCCGGGACGGTACCACGGACCCCACTCGTCAACCACCAGCTTTACCGAGTGCTCAGGATCGAATTCCTCCATCACTTGCCAGTGCCCGTTGATCAGGCCTTCCATGCGGTCGCCTTCGCGCAGGAGTTCGTACCAATCGACCGGGTCAAATTTGAGCGCATCGCCCTTTCCCTTTTCCCAATCCTGCGTAGCCCCGCGGCTGAGATTCCACGCGTAATGGTGGAGCGCAATACCGTAGATGGAGCGCAGCTGTTCTTTTCCCTTGCGCAGGATTTCCTCGAAGAACCCGTGAGTCCAGCTCCAGCGATCGCCATCCGGGCCAGAAGCGATGAAGGCGAGATCCCCCTTGTAGTCCGGGACCCAAGTGGTATATCGGCGATACTCAACCGCGTACTGCTGGGGCGTGAAATTGCCGCCGCATCCCCACGACTCGTTGCCCACACCCCAGTAGCGAACGCTGTAAGGCTCAGGGGAGCCGGCTGCGGCTCGCAGGTCGGCTAAAGTTGTGCTGCCCGCAGGAGAGTTGCAATACTCGACCCAGCGATCGAAATCCTGAGCGGAGAGGGTACGCACGTTGGCCGCAAGATAGGCTTCGGCGCCGATCAGTCTGCAGAAGCGCACGAATTCATCGGTTCCGAACTGGTTGGGATCATACTTATGGCTGGCGGGAGCGGTTGCGGTTTCACCAAAGGCCCAGAAGTTGGTGCGGCGCGGACGCTTGTCAGCCGGCCCAATCCCGTCTTTCCAGTCGTAGCTATCCGCGAAGCAGCCTCCCGGAAAGCGCACGACAGGAGGCTTGATCTTGCGCATCTCGTCGACCAGTTCTCTGCGGATTCCTTTAATGTTGGGAACCTTGGAATTCTCACCCACCCACATGCCGTCGTAGATCACGCCGCTGAGATTCTCGGTGAAATGTCCGTAGATGTTGGGAGAGATGGTGCCGAGCGGTTCTGCAGGCAGCACCTCGATGCGGGAGTCCGACCCAGTGGAGTCGAAGGCGGCGGCCCACGGCGAATGCCGAGTGAGGAGGAGCCCTCCGGCTCCGATCAGACTCTTCTGAAGAAAGTCTCTGCGCTGAATCATGGCACGGCCTCCTTGGAGCTTTTGCGAGAAGCAGTGTACACGTTTTCTGAGATGGGCGATCGCGGGAGAGTAAGGAGGCGCGGATCCGGAGAAGGATTCGTGGGGAATCGTTCTCCGCGTCTCGACCTGAGCGTGTTGCGATCCTCGACCCCGCACCTTGTGCAAGATGGGGAGTCAGGGCTACTCATCGTGAGTTAACCGTTTCCCTACAAGGCCGCATATCGTCAGGGCCCGAGAAAACTCCTTCAACGCCTGAAATCGCCGGACCTTGCTATGAATCGCCGATCGTTTATGAAGACCACAGCGCTGCTATGCGCCGCTGGACATTTGGGCGTCGACACTGTTTTCGCCTCGGAAGCCGCAGGTGTCGTAGACAAAGCCCGTGCCGCTGGAGAGGACATCACTGCTGACGCATTCCCCGGTGGCGCGGATTTAATCTGCAGGGAAAATTCTCGACGCCGCAGCGACCCTACGATGGCCCGGCGCGATATTCCATCGCGCGTTGCTGGGTGCAGGCAACGATGCTCAGCTTGTAGTTTTTGAGGCACTGCCTCACGCTTTCTGGTATCACTTCCAGTTACCGGAAACCAAAGAGGCGCTGGAGCGAATGGCGAAGTTTTTCGACGAGAGGGTTGGCGCCGGAAACAAATTGACAGAGAATCCAGTGCAAGGAGATTTTAGCGATGACATCTGCGCGCATCACTCGACGGTCTTTTCTGGCTATATCAGCGATGTTGCCGTGGGCGCTGACGGCTAGGGCAACGAGGTCGATCCCGGTCGGGCTCGAGCTGTACTCGGTTCGCGACGAATTAAAGCGCGATCCGGAAGGAACCGTACGAGCGGTTGCGCAGATGGGATACGCGGGAGTGGAGTTCTACGCGCCCTACTTCGACTGGACGGAGCAACAGACCAAGCAGATGCGAAAGCTGCTGGATGATCTTGGCATCCGCTGTTTCTCGACCCACAACAACGAGGAGTACTTGCAGGCCCAGAACATTCAGAAGGCGCGCGACCGTAACTTGATCCTCGGTAGCAAGTACGTGGTGCAGGCAAGCTCGAAGCCGCAAACCAGCCTCGATGGGTGGAAGACCGTGGCCGCCGGTTTGAATGCCGCCGCTGAACAACTGGAACTCACCGGGTTGAAGGCGGGATATCACAATCACCAACCGGAGTTCACACCGATCGAGGGCAGGCGGCCAATCGAGATTCTTGCCAAAGAAACCAAGCCGTCCGTCATGCTGCAACTGGATATCGGCACATCTCTGGAGGCGGGTTCTGACCCGGTTGCATGGATTCGAGCGAACCCCGGGCGTATCCGGTCCATGCATTGCAAGGACTGGTCTCCCGATCCGGCGAAGGGATATTCCGTGCTGTTCGGGGAAGGCGCGGCTGATTTCAATAACATTTTTGCGGCGGGGGAAAACGGTGGCGGAGTGGAGTACTACCTGATCGAGCAAGAGGGGAGCCGCTTCCCTGCTCTTGAGACCGTGCATAAGTGTCTCGACGCTTATCGGAAGATTCGTCCCGCTTGATTTTTGTTGAGCAGCGACACATCTCACTTGCAACTCGTGGAGGTTCTCTTGGACCGCAACAATATTGGGTGGCGCTGGAACGCGTTTCTCGCTCTTCCTTTGCTCGTTGCTGTGCTTTCGCCTCGCCTCTTTTGTCAGCAGAGCCATTCCGCGCTCGGAATATTTGAGGGCCATCAGGATGTGGGCACCGTGCTGCATGCCGGGTCCACGGACTACGATGCGGCACAGCACAGCTATATCCTTGCGGGCAGCGGCGAGAACATGTGGTTCAAGGCGGATGCGTTTCAGTTCGCGTGGAAGAGAGTCTCCGGAAACGTCAGTCTCACGGCCACCATCGACTTTATCGGCAAGGGTGTGAACGAGCATCGCAAGGCGGTGCTGATGATCCGCCAGAACCTTGACTCCGACTCGGCCTACGCCGACATCGCCCTGCACGGCAGCGGGCTGACGTCGCTGCAGTACCGCGACGCTAAAGGGGAAACCACGCACGAGATCCAGTCGAGCGTCTCTGGCCCCAGGACGGTGCGCATTGAAAAACGGGGCGAATATGTCTTCATGTCGGTGGCGGGCAGCGGCGAAGAACCTGTCATGGCAGGCGGATCAACCCGAGTGCCGCTCGAAGGCACCTACTATGTCGGAATCGGGGTGTGCTCGCACGATAAAGACGTCGTTGAGAAAGCGGTGTTCTCCCAGGTCGAGATCACGGCCGCGTCCGCTGCAGCGAATACCGCAACCAAGCTTTACAGCACTCTGGAGACCATCGCCATTGCGTCGACCGATCGCCGCGTGGTGTACGTGGCAGCGGGGCGCTTCGAGGCGCCAAATTGGACCCACGACGGGGATACGCTGCTGTTCAATCGCGAGGGTCGCATCGAGGGCATCCCGGTAACGGGAGGCACACCGCACCCAATGGACACGGGATTCGCGAACCGCTGCAACAATGACCACGGAATCTCTCCGGACTCGAAGTGGCTAGCGATCAGCGACCAGTCGCAGGAGGACCACCGTTCTCTCGTGTATATCGTGCCCTTCGAGGGCGGAGCGCCGAGGCGGATCACGCAGAAGTCGCCTTCTTACTGGCACGGCTGGTCTCCGGATGGGAAGACGCTGGCCTTTGTCGGCGAGCGCAACGGAGATTTCGACATCTACACGATTCCGGCAGAGGGCGGGGAGGAAACGCGGCTGACCACGGCCAAGGGACTGGACGACGGCCCGGAGTACTCACCGGATGGAACCTACATCTACTTCAACTCCGAGCGCACCGGGCACATGCAGATCTGGCGCATGAAAGCGGATGGGAGCGGGCAGGAGCCAGTGACCTCGGACGACGACAACAACTGGTTTCCGCACATCTCGCCCGACGGGCAATGGATGGTGTTCCTGACTTATGACAAGAGCGTCACCGGCCATCCTGAAAACAAAGAGGTGATGTTGCGCTTGATGTCACTGAGCGATCGCAAGATTACCGTGCTGGCGAAATTGTTTGGGGGGCAGGGCACGATCAATGTACCGTCGTGGTCGCCTGACAGCAAACGGCTGGCGTTCGTGAGTTACCAGCTGATTCCCTAAGCACGTCCCGGGAAAAAGCGCCTTCCCTGCCCCGGTGCACTTCGGCTTGGGATTGGCCGCGAAGGAAGACCGCGTAGAGATCGGCTGGCCTTGCGGAACAACCGATGTCCTGAAAGATCTCGCCATGGATAAACCCTACGGAGTCCTGGAGGGGACTGGAGAGGTCCCGGTCGAGAACTTCAGGCCGTCGCCGACCAAGGCTGCGTCACCAGAGCAGAGCGCGGCGCCACCGACGGCCGCGGGAGTTGACACAGCAAAGCCGTGCGGCCCCGGACCTCATCCAGAAACGGGTTCAGCATGGTTCTCACACGCGGTGACAAGAGGTTTCGATCCCCGGAAGGCGTAGTAGACAATATAGAGATAGCAAATCGCGGGCAGAATGAATGCGTGATGGAGTCCGATGCGGTCTGCCAGGGCCCCTTGCGCGAACGGAATCAAAGCTCCGCCTACGATGGCCATGATGAGCAGGCCGGAACCATCGCCGGTGCGCGGGCCCAGCTCTGCGATCCCGAGCGTGAAGATGCTGGGAAACATGACGGAGTTGAAGAACCCGACAAAAATGATGCTCCACATGGCGACGTGGCCGGAGGTAACGATGGTGATGCAGACCAGCCCAGAAGCGGCTAGCGCGGCCAGTCCCAGCACCGTGCCGGTGCGAATCTTCTGCAGGATGGCAGAGCCGATAAAGCGGCCTACCATCGCGCCGCCCCAGTACAAAGACACATACTTCGCGGCTTCGACTTCCGAAATGTTCCCAATGCTCGTCTGGCTGAGATAGTTGATCAGATAACTGCCGATGGACACTTCGGCGCCGACGTAGACGAAAATTCCCACCACGCCGAGCACAAGGTTGCGATGCTTCCAGACGCTGCCGGCGGACGAGTCCCCCTTGTGGTGTTCCGCTCCGGGCATGGGTGGCAGCTTGAATAGCGCGATGGCGACACCGAGAACGATCAGCGCCAACCCGATTACAAGGTAAGGCAGCTTCACCGACGATGCTTCCTGGATACGGTAGGCCTGCAGAGTCTCTGCGGACATTTGCCGGACGACATTCATGTCGCGCGCGGTCGCGCTGAGTATCAATCGTCCACCCAGATACGGAGCGATCGCCGTGCCCAGCGAATTAAACGCCTGCGACAAGTTCAGCCGGCTGGACGCGGTCTCCGGAGACCCCAGCACCGCAACATAAGGGTTGGCGGCAACCTGCAGCGCCGTGATTCCGCCGGCAAGCACCATCAGTGCCGCGAGAAAAAGCGGATAGGAAGGCACCATTGCTGATGGGATGAATAAGAGCGCTCCCACACCCATCACGACCACGCCCACGACCATCGTCTTCTTATAACCAATCGCATCGATCAGTGCGGCCGAGGGAATCGAAAAAATGAAATACGCTAGAAAGAACGCAAACTGAATCAGGCTAGCCTGCGCATAGTTCAAGTCGAAGATCGACTTCAAGTGAGGTACGAGAACATCGTTGAGAACGGTGACAAAACCCCACATGAAGAACAAGGAGGTAACGACAGCGAGGGCAACTCGGGTCGACGAGGCGGGCGCAGCAACTGCTGGTGTCGTACTCTTGACGTTTGCGATCGCCATTGGTTCCCTGCCTGTCCCAGCCGGATTTTGTTGCAATGCGGAGCAGGCGGTCGAGGTTGGTCCGGGGCATCATACCATCGCTGTGCCGAATCACCGTGCCGAACGGGACAGCTGGTGGCAGACAGGATAATCGCTTATCTTGCTGAGAATAACGTTTTACTTTATTTTGACAACCCGTCAACGTTAGCGCAGACTGCCGCTCCGACCTGTTTCGCGCGGGCGGTGGCTGCGTCGATTTTCACCGGGCTCATGTCCCACACGGTTTCTGGACTCCTGTTTTGAGCGCCGGGTAGTAAAATCCCGAACTCTTCTATCCAAGCTCATGCAAAGGCACGCTATGAAGAAGGCTGTAGTCCTGGCGGTCTGTGTTTTCACTCTGTTCGTCTCCGCATTTTCTTTCTCGCAGAGTCTCTCCTCCGTGGTTGTGTTCAGCGAAGCAGGGTTCCCGGCTGCCGATTCCGCCGCACCGTCTCCGGCCCAGCTCGCATCGTTGCTTTCAGGAGCACAGATGGCGTCGGCGGAGAAGTTGCACGCGCTCCTGACCAGCGAGACCCGTCTGCTGGTGTTGCCCTACGGGTCGGCCTTCCCAGAAGAAGCATGGCCCGATATTCAACAATTTCTTCAGCGCGGTGGAAACCTTCTCGTGCTTGGGGGACAACCATTCACTCGTTCTGCCTATCATGACGACGTGGGATGGCATCTGCGGAACTACAACGTTCGGTTCACGCGCCCGCTCATGATCGACCAGTACCAGGTCACACCCGGATCGCAGGGGCTGGGGTTTGAGACCAATCCCGACATACTCTTAACGTTGCCCCAGTTTGCCTGGAAGCGCGGCTTTAGTCCGGTCATCCGCTTAAGCGCCGTGGATGTTTATCACCGCGGCGGGGCAGCAGGATCGATCGATGCGCGGGTTGACACCCTGGTCTGGGGTATGAAAGACGGCCGCAAGATGGCCGCGCCTGCCATCGAGGTCGACCACCTGCGCAATGGGTTTGACCGCGGGCGTTGGATTTTCGTGAACGCCGAATTAGCGCCAGACTTCTACGAGGGAACGGCGGGGCGGGAGGTGGTGCGCGCGCTGGCGATGCGCGCGCTGGCGGGAAGTGAGGAATTCATCGTCCGGCCTGTGTTGCCGCTCTATCTTCCAGGTGAGCCCATCGAACTGAACGTGAAGTGGCAATCGGCCGTGGTGCCGCCAGCGAGCGCCAGCGTAAAGATCGCGGTCTTCCCTGAGGGCGAGCCATCGAGCCGGTCTGAGACCAAGGCGGCGGCGTCATCGATGGAGCCCATCGTCCTGCACGCCCCGAGTGGGAGGGGGTTGTACACCGTCGAGGCGCGACTGGTCGAGGGAGACACTGTGCACGCCATCTATCACTCCGGCTTCTGGATTCGCGACGAAAACTATCTGCGATCGGGTCTCCACCTCAGCGTGAATGAGAACTATTTCGAGGTTGATGGCCATCCCATCGCGGTGGTAGGCACCACCTACATGTCAGGCGAAGCGCAGCGGTTGTACTTTGAGTATCCCAACGTGTACGTCTGGAACCAGGAGCTTGGCCAGATTCACGCGGCCGGCCTGAACATGATTCGCACAGGGTGGTGGACGGGATGGGACAAGTTCTGCAACGAGAACGGCGAACCGTACGATCGCACGCTGCGCACGCTGGAAGCGTACCTGATGACAGCACGCAAGAACGGGCTGCCGGTGCAGTTTAACTTCTTTGCCTTTCTGCCCGAGGTGCTGGGCGGGGTCAATCCGTATCTGGATCCGCAAGCCGTCCGCCGGCAACGAACTCTAATCTCGTCGGTGGTGAAACGCTTTCATGACGTCCCGTTCCTTGCCTGGGATTTCATCAACGAGCCGAGCATCTCGCAGCACCTGTGGACGATGCGGCCGAATGGTGATCCTATCGAGCTCGCCAGCTGGAACGAGTGGCTCGACAAGCGCTATCCCGACCGGGCCGCGCTGGCAGCGGCATGGAATCTCCCTGTCAGTACCGTGCAGAAGATCGTTCCCCTACCCGATGAAATTGAATTCAGCCAGCGCGGCCAATACAGCGGACGCAATTCGCTGAAGGTTTACGATTTTTTCCTATTTGGACAGGAAGTTTTTTGTGGCTGGGTACGCACCATGCGCGACGCGGTGCGCGCCTCCGGATCGCAGCAACTGGTCACCGTGGGCCAGGATGAAGGCGGCATCGAGGACCGGCTTTCTCCCGCCTTCTGGGGTGAGCTCGTGAGCTTCACCACCAACCACTCGTGGTGGCAGAACGACGACACACTGTGGGACTCGTTGCTGGCAAAGCAACCGGGCGAGGCGATGCTGATCCAAGAAACGGGCGTGCAGCGGGAGTTGAACCTGGATGAAGTTGCCCGGCGGGATGAGGATCAGGAGGCTTCGCTGCTGGAGCGCAAAGTGGCGACTGCCTTTGTTCAGGGAGGCGGGGCGGTGGAGTGGGTATGGAACACGAACTCTTACATGACCGAGAGCAACGAAACTCCGATCGGTCTGGTCCGTCCCGACGGGACCGAGAAACCCGAGGCGAAGGTCATGCGGGGCTATGCAGCGGCGATGAAGGCCATGCATGAACATCTGCGCGCCCCGGAGCAGCCGCCTATCGCGATGGTCACATCGCAGGCGGCGCAATTTTCGGTCCTCGGCGAGCTGCAACTGGAAGCGCAGCGCAAGGCCGTCCGGGCACTGGCGTACGACGACCACCTGACGCTGTACGCGGTTAGCGAAAATCAATTGGCTCACCTCGGGTCGCCAAAGCTGGCGATCTTGCCTTCGCCCCAGGCTTTGACGGACAGAGCGTGGCGGGTGCTTCTGAAGTACGCGGACGGCGGCGGGAATCTGCTGATCACGGGCCCAGTCGATCGCAACGAGCACTGGCAGGTGATACCACGAGCTGCGGAGCTGAAGCTCGGCGCGGAAGTCGAGCCCATCATGTTTCACGAAGCGACGCTCACCGAGGGCGGACGGGCAACGTCGCTTTCTTTCGACCAGCAGAAGCAGAACCTAGTGGACTTTTTGCGCTTCAACGACGGCGCCACGCTCAAAGAGCTTCCCTACGGAAAAGGACGCATCTTCTGGGCGGCTTATCCCGTCGAGCTGGCCGAGGGTGAACAGGCCGCAGCCAGTCTCTACCGCTACGTGGCGGGGCGTGCCGGCATCGCGCCGATGTATGAAGTGCAGCCCACACTCTCACAGGGCGTGCTGATTTTCCCGACCGTGTTGCGGGATTCGGTCCTGTACGTGATCACCTCCGAAAGCGCGACCGACACGAAGGTCGACTTGCACGACAAACTGACCGGTGTTCGGGTTAGCGTGCTACTGGCTGGGCAGCACGCCGCCCTCGTTCTGATTGGGAAACAGCCCGCGAGCGTCATCGCAAAATACGGCTTCTAGAGACGGTCAACGATCGTGTGCCAGCTTAGAGGACTCTTGCGATGAGCGGATTTTCTCTGTTGGTCCTTCTTGGCCGGTGCTGATCACGAGCTTCAGAAGCACAGGTGCAAACGAACTTCAGCTCCAGCGTGCTTTCTTAAGGGATTATCGCCGACTGGCGTTTTCAGGGCTGGACTGGAGGGTGGTGTTGCAGTCGCGGTGTGAATTTTCGGACGACGAATTCTTGTGAGACATTCGCCTCCAGTCTGTTGAGGATCGACCTCTTTGTGCTTGTAGCGAAACACCGAGCCGCGCCCCAAAGAGGAAACTCTATGGCTCGTAAAGTTGGCCAGATCATCGCAAGGAGGCGACCGAAGACGGCTTACCTGTTTGTTTTTAGGTTTCCGGTTGGGCGGCCACCCTGGGGACTGCCGCATTCGCGCTGCCTGCGTGCCGCTGCCTCGAACTTGGGCCGATCGACTTCGATCAGAACGTTGCGCTGGCCCATGTCCCGCCATAGGGCAGCCCCTTTCAAAAAGAATGAGCAGCCCTGCCTTTGCGAGCGTGTGATCTGCGCTCCGTCTACACTGGCGAGTCCAGCGACGGAGTACAGGTCCGCGAGGGTGCGCTCCATCAGCCAATCGTCAGGATCGGCCGTTACCATCGGTGCCAGAATCGCAATGCCGTCCTGGAAGCTCCGCAAGGCATGACCGGGACTCCCTCTCGCCTGAATATTTCCGAGGTCTAACAGGTTCTTTGCCCGAGCGTAACGGCCGCGAGCATCGCTTGGATCAGCCAACACCAGCGATTGTCGAATCTCTGCCCCCTTTCCGGAATTCTCCTCTGCCTCCTTAAGATTTCCCCCTACGGCAAGCGCGTTGCCCAGCGCTTGGTAGCTGTTGGCAAGGCGATACTGGCTGTCCGAATTGGTCGGATCTATCTTGATCAGCGATAGACTGAACGCCACAGCTTGGCGATGATCTCGAATGGCTTCCTGGAGCTTGCCCATCCTCAGCGCGAGTTCGCCCACCTGGTTGTAGCCTGAAATCTCCTGACGTTGGATCTGCACGTTCTTGGTGTCGGCTGCACCAATGGCGAGGATACCCCGGTACGCCGGCTGCAAAACCTCCCAGGCTCGGGAAAGCTCCCCGAGTTCTTCGAGAACTGACGCAACCCTTCCTTCACCAGTGACGAGGAGACGGCGGGCTTCAGAGTTGGTTGGATTGTGCTCGATGAAGGCTCTCATCCGATCGCGAATGCTCATCTGGTAGTGCAGCGCCTCGCGCGGATGCCCGGTCACCCAAAGCATGTCGGCGACGTAGTGGTAGCTCTCGAAAACGTCGAACAGCGAAATGGCATCGTTGGGAGCGGCATCGAGGAGGGGCTGGCGGAGGTCAAGGGACTTGCGGGCATACCGCATCCCAGTGGCCGAACCGAGAAGGTAGCTGATCGTATAGGGGTTCGCGTAATGCAGGCTCAGCTCGGCATAGCTGCTCGCTAGATCGCGGCGGAGCTGAACGTCGGCCGGATTGTCCGCCAGCAGCGCCTCGCGAATGTAGATGGCTTTGTGCAACCGGTCGACGCACTCCTGCGCGGAGGAGTGCAGCGCAATGCGCTCATCGAGTGCTGCGGCCTGCAGTTGCAGGGCTGGCTCGTTGGGATGAGACGCCAGCAGCGGCTGCAAGATCGCGAGCGCATTTTGATAGCTGACCTTGGCACCGTTGGTATCCCCCAGGTCCGCCTCGGCCGGGTTGCCCTGAATATCCCCAAGCTTCATGTAGGCGGTCCCGAGCTCCTGCTGCAGCGACGGATCGCCATTCGCGTCGTGCGCCAACCGGTCTAGGTAGTCCCGCGACCTCCGCACCAAGAGCGCCCGCACCGGAGTTGCGCCCGCCAGATGCTTGATCGAATCGTGGAACTCGAACATGAATGAGTTAGCCACCTGCCTCAAGTCCTTGAATCGCTCCTCGGCCTGAGCCCGCTGCTGCCGGGCTATTTCGGTCTGCTGGCGCGCGATGCGGGCTTCGCGCAGAGTCACGGCCAAACCGGATGCCAGTGTCAGAAGGATTGCGACCACCGCCACCACTCCAACTTTGTGTCGCGCGACAAACTTGGAAGCCCGATAGCGCGCTGTGTCTTTGCGCGCGATCACGGGCAGGCTTTCCAGATGCCGTTGAATATCTTCTGCGAATTGTCCCGCCGACAAATACCTCCGGTGTTCGTCCTTGCGCAGGGCCATCAGAACGACGTTGTCGAGGTCTCCACGCAGTCGCTTGCTCAGCTTGTCCGCCGTGCCATCGGCCACCCCATCGCCAGCAGCCACTGCCCCTTCGCCCGCAGTCCCCTCGGGGCGCTGGACGGCTGCACTCGGCCGCACCGGTTCGGTATCGCAAATCGTTTTCATCATCAGTTCCGGAGAGCGACGGTCGAGTGAATAAGGATGTCTCCCAGTCAACAACCGATAAAGAATCACGCCGAGCGAATACACATCGCTGGCCGTGGTGACGGTGTCTCCGCGCACCTGCTCCGGACTGGCGTATTCCGGGGTTAGCATGAGCATGAAACCGATTGTGGTTTCCGTTCCGCCCGGAATCGACCCGGTATCGAGAATCTTCGCGATGCCAAAGTCCAGAAGCTTGGGAATACCGTCTGCCGTGACCAGAATGTTCGCAGGCTTCAGGTCGCGATGAACCACCAAGTGCTGGTGGGCGTACTGAACCGCCAGACATACAGTGCGGAATAGTCGGAGCCGCTCTTCAACGGAAAGCTTGCGCGCTTCGCAGTATTGATCGATCGGTTGGCCATCGATCAATTCCATCACGACATAGGGAAGTCCTGCCTCGGTTGCCCCGCCGTCCAGCAAACGGGCGATGTTGGGATGCTCGAGGTTGGCCAGAATCTGGCGCTCGGCGCGAAAGCGAGCGAGGGTAAAGGGCGTATGCAAGCCGAGCTTTACGATCTTGATCGCAACCTGTTTCTGGTACTGCTCATCGGCACGAGCGGCCCGGTACACCGATCCCATGCCGCCCTCTCCGATGATTTCGATGATCTCGTAAGGTCCGATGCGGCGACCGGCCCAGGACGCTGCGTCGCGCTCGACGTCTTGCGCACTGACAGCAACCGGTGATCGCAGGAATCCTTCGGTGAGCACGTTCTCATGCAGCAGAAGCGACTCTACTTCCTGCCGCAGTGGTCGATCGCCCTGGCAGGCGTCGTCGAGAAAGGTTTTTCGCCACTGCTCGGAAAGCTCGAGTGCCCCTTGGAGCACATCTTTCACCTGCTGCCACCGCTCAGGAATCATGGGTGGCTTCGCTCCTGCGCAATTCCCGTTGTAACCACATGCGGGCGATGGACCATTCACGTTTGACAGTTGCAGGTGAGAGTCCGAGCACCTGCGAGGTATCTTCGATGGATAAGCCACCGAAGAAGCGCAAGTCTACGATCTGGGATTGTCTGGGATCCATGACGGTGAGCTCATTCAAAGCGTCGTCGAGGGCAACCAGATCGATTTGAGGCCTTCGCGGCAACGCAACGGCTTCGTCGAAACTGAGCGTGAGACAGCCGGCCCCCCGCTTCGCCGCCCCGCGGGAGCGGGCGTGGTCCACCAGGATTTCGCGCATGAGGCGCGCCGCGATGGCAAAAAAATGCGCGCGGTTCTCAGCTCGGAGCGAGGACTGTCCAGCCAGGCGCAGATAAGCTTCATGGACCAGAGCGGTACTCTGCAGCGTCTGATGTTGCTGGTGACGTTGCTGGCCAGCCAAACACTTGCCTGCCAGGCGACGCAATTCCGGGTAAACCACCGCGATTAGGGCCTCCCGAGCCGCGGCGTCGCCATCGCTCCATCGCGCGAGCAACTCGGTCACGTGGCTGGAGGAAGAGGAACTCAAGGCAGCGCACACCCCAAATCCGGTCTCTTTGGCCGAGCACAGTATCCTGGTCATCTTGTAAAGTCAAGAACCTGCTAGGGGTTAGCGCCGCTTGCCCGCAATATCCGTTTGTGCCTGCTCTTGCACCTGTGGAGGCACCACAAAAGGCGCGTACCTTTGCGGCCACGCGAGAGGTGCAGAGCCGTTAAGAAAAATCCACGCGGTGAGCCAATCGCTCTCGATTTTCCGAATATGTGCATTGAAGGCCGAAATCGGAAAGCTCGGTTCGCAGAAGAATCCCGGGCCGCGAAGCGGAGGTCTCGATGAAACACTTGATGAGGATCGTCGTACTCGGTTTGATCGCCCTGGCCGTGTCCAGCATCGCTGTCTGGGGGCAGGTCCCCCGTGAGGTCTCGCAACCAGCTTCCGCGACGCCGCCAGGGGCGCTCGTTCGCATGGACATGCATACCACGGTGGGAGTCGAGTTGGACGAAATTCCGGCTGGCCCGCAACGCGAGGCGGCGGCAGACTGGTCGCTGACGCGAGGCAAGGACTTCTGGATAAAACGCGCCACCGAGCAAGTCAACCTGACCTATTATCGTCTGGTCTTTCGCTCCTTTTATTACACTCCTCCCCCAGCGCGTGGGGATTTGCCGCTTCCACCGGACGCTGCCTGGAAGTTTGAAATTCTCGCCGCTCCCACCCGCACCCTGATCGGCGGGCACGACTACGTCGCTGTGCCCTATCATTTCTGGACCTATATCGTCACCGATCCGGCCTCTCCGGGGACCAGCGAGCCAGCTTTGAGCACCATCGGCGGAACCTGGGACGAACCCTTCGACCTGCCCGCTGATCCCGAAATGGTGATGCAACGAACTGGCTACGCGTGCCTTGATGAGTTTGGGTTCCCACCGAACAGTGCATTCGAGGAGAGCGTCTACTATTTCTACGACCAGACTTGCCAAGTGGAAACACCGGCCACCTCAGCGTGTCACGTCACACAATTCCCAACCGAGTCGTGTACGCAAGCCCTCTCTAATCACATTGGGATGCTTCAACCCAATATGCATTTCACACGGGTCGCCTACAACCGCGACCTCGCGGCGGATTTCCGTCAAGGCCAATTCACCAACCCGAGTGGTCCTGACCTCGCAGCTATTCAGGAAGCGTTGGTAGATGAAAACCGCGTCTATTACCGATTCTTTACCCCTGATTCTTGCGATATCGAGTACGGCACGATTTCGCAGCCTGGGTGGCGCAGGCTGTGGACCTTTTCCACGAATACCCGCAACGACGGCACGGGGCCTATTCATATTGGCGATCTGACGAATCCTACCAACCCCTGGCTGTTGAGCAATGTCTTTGAATTCGGCAATTGTGACCAGGAATGGGACTTCAATTTCTATGTCAATTTCGCATACAACACCGCAACCGGCGTCAAGCGCGCCTTCTGCATTGAAGATACCAACCGCTATCACAACGACGAATCCACGCCCCTGGCGGGAACGTATCAGAGCTGCAATTACCAGGGGATTTCCTCCGGCTGGGGCGATGAATATCAGTTTGGAATCAGCGGGCAGTGGGTGGACATCACGAACGTGGATACCTCGCAACCTCATGACCTGACTTACGTTTTGAATCCCGACCAATTCCTTTGCGAGGGCCAGCCCCTCGATGTCAATAATCAGCCGGTGGATCCGACCAATCTGACAGCACTGGTCTTCGATCCGACCTCTTTTGTCGACGCGAACGGAAATCCGATTTCCAGGATTCGCTGCCGGTTCGCGCAGAACTATGCCGCCAACAACGTTGGCAGCGTCTCCTTATCGCAGGGACCGGGAGGCTTCGTCAATAACCCTTGCAACCGCGGCCAGGTCGGACCGCTACGCGATTGCGGCTTCACTCCACCGGGGCCGGTTCAATCCTGTGCCGCAGGATCCACTGTCACACTCAAGTGTAAGACCGGCGGATCGAAACAGGTGCTTCGGGTGTGCGAAGCAAGCCAGGCATTGGCAACGGGAATCCCCTGTACGTATCTGAACTCGGCCTCCAACTCCATCATCGGTGGAGACTCCGAAACCGTCTCGTTCAGTTGCCCCGCTGTTCGTGACGCGACGTCGGCCATTTCCGGCGGCTATTCGCTTTCACACGCGCCGCTTCTCCCCAACGGGACGCCTGACGCTGTGGCCTGCCGCTGAATGAGTGAGCTTGCGCGCTAGCTCAGGCCCAAGTGGTTGTGACCGATGACGCCAACACGTCGTCGTCCTCACCGAAAACGAACTACGGCAGCAGCATCGCGCTGATCGTCTGTTCGGGATCGAATACCTATATGAAGTTTGGCTTCGCCATCCTGCCCTCGGACATCAACGGCGGCAACGTCTCCGGGGCCAACGTTCTTTATGTGGACGCGTTGCTCACCTCCGCCACCATGGACGTTTATACCGTCAACGGTTCGTGGTCGGAAGGCACGATCGGCTATAACAGTGCGCCAGCGCTGTGCTTTAGTGGGCGACGGTGAGTATGTCCTCGTCGAGATCGGCGACAGCAGCCATCGTGGTAATGGCTTGCGTCTGTTAAGGGTTCCAGACGCGCTCAAGCAGCGACTCAGCGTTCGCTGACTAATTGCTTGAATGAAGAATCAACTTACCGAACCAATTCCAGCGTGCAAGACGCGTGAAAAAACTGTGCCGTCATTGTGCCGTACGCTTCGATTCGCTCTGCGCTAAAACGAGCCTTTTCGCGACTTTCAAAAAGTGCTTCCGTGGGGGCGTATTCTGGAGATAAGTGATAGATTTGATTTGGCTGCGCCCCAGGGATTCGAACCCTCGAAACTGACGCCGTTGCGGCCAGGCGAGTTTAGTTCAGGCTGCTCGGGCGAAAATATAGATAGACAGAGTCTGAGCCGCGACGCAGGTACCCTATTGGTTTTGCCCCGAGCCTGCGCCAGAAGTTGTCTTTCCCTTGGTTGCTTGCGCGCGTACTTTCTGCCAGTCATACACCGGATACTGCGGCCGCTTGATCGCTGGCACAGGATGTTCCTTCAACTCCTCGAGCGCCACAGACACGCCCTTCTCCAATTGCACATCGTGACCCTGGCGCCACATCGCGGGATCAAGATCCACCTCAATGTCTGGTGACACTCCCTTGTTTTCCACGTCAAATTCGCCAGTGACCGGATTGTACAGCGCGATGCGAGGCGCGGTAACTCGTCCACCGTCCATCAACGGCGGGTAACCGCCGATGCCAATGAGTCCGCCCCAGGTGCGCGTACCGATCAGCGGGCCTGTGCTAAGTTTTCGGAACATCCAAGGCAAGGCGTCGCCGCCAGATCCCGCGTGTTCGTTGATCAACATCACCTTGGCGCCGAAAACCACGCTGGGAAACGTCCGGTCCTTGCCTTCGCGCGTCATCGCAGCCATTAACAGGGGACGCTGCAACCAGTCCACGATGTAATCGGCGATCCAGCCGCCGCCGTTGAAGCGCTCGTCGATCACCGCACCGTCCTTGGTATTCTGCGCGAAGTAGTAGCGGTTGAAGTAGGTATAACCGTTCACGGCCGTATCCGGCACATACACATATGCCAGCTTGCCGCCGCTGAGTTCTTCCACCTTCTTCCGGTTGCCTTCGATCCACTCCCGCTGGCGCAGGGACCGCTCGTTTGCGATCGGGACCGCAGTTACGGTGCGGGCCTCCTTTCCGCCTGGGTCCGGCCCAACCTTCAATTGCACCGCCTTTCCAGCGCGCTCCTGGAAGAAACTGTAAATTTCATCGCTACCGTGCACCTCGCGGCCATCCACGGCCAGAAGGTATTCGCCTTCACGCACGTTGACGCCTGGTTCCGTAAGCGGGGCGCGCAAACCCGGATTCCAGTTCTCGCCGAAATAGACCTTGGCGAAGCGGTAGCGATCGTGATCAATCGTGTAGTCGGCGCCCAACAAGCCCACGCTGACGTGCTTCACTTCCGGCCGGTTGCCGCCGGAAACATAAATGTGCTGCGCGGTAATCTCGCCGAGCATGTCGGCAAAAATGTAATTCAGGTCCGCCCGGCTCATGACGTTATCTACATAAGGACGATACTGGGCCCTGAGCGTTTTCAGGTTCGCGCCGTGAAGATTGGGGTCGTAAAAGAAGTCGCGCTCGATCCGCCCCATTTCGCGGAACATTTGCTGCCACTCCGCGCGCGGATCTGTGTACACCTGCATCGAGTCGAGGTGCAGGATACCGTCGGGCCTGCCTGGCTCGGTCGGTTTGCCCAGCGCATCCACTGGCTTGATAGCCCAAGTGCCGTGTGGTGGTTCGTCGCTCGGAGACGCTATCGGATTCCAAGGAGGCAATTGCTCATAGAGCGCCTTCTCCCCGTTCGCCGAAACGAAGAAGCCGCCGATATTGTCGAGCAGTTTGTCGATCTTCCGCGTGCACATATCGAACTTGTGCAGGATACGGCTGTTGGGCCCGCTGCCGCTTACGATGGGGCCTTCGACCAGGTAGAGCACGTTGGTTTTTCCAGCGAGCAACTCATCGTAGTCTCGAGCGGGAATGGGCAAAGCCAAGATACGCTGGCTGATGTTTTCAAAGTCGATTTTCACTTCCGGAATTTCTTTGGCGTCCTTTGCGCCCTTCTGATCCTTTTTTTCGACTTCGCCCTTGCTCTCTGCGCCTTCGTCCGGCTTTACGGCGGCCGGTTCGCCATGCTTCCCTTCGCTTTCCGGCTTGCAATCATCCGAATCTGCAGGTGGCTTCGCAGTGCCCGTAACGTTTTCTTCGTCGCTCAGCGGCGCGAGCGGCGATTTCCGGTCCTTCTGCAACACCACCACATAGGCACTGCGCGTGACCGGAACTCTGTACGCACCCATGCTGCTGACGATTGCTGGCCCGTCGTCGGTGCTCGCAAAGAAGTAGAGATACTTTCCGTTCCGGTCGAAGGCGACGGACGCTGTGTCGCTCAGGCCGTCGGTGACCTGATGCGCGGTTTTGTCCTCCACGCTGTAGATAAACGCTGCACGCAACGAGCTGTCGAGTTGTCGTGTGTAGGCGATAAAGCGGCTGTCCGGCGACCAGACCGGATGAAATGACCCTTGATCATAGGGTGCCGTGTCGACGTGGACTGGTTTGCCTTTCTCGATATCCAGATACCACAGGTTCAGCCGCTTGTCGCTGTACGCGATCTTCTTGCTGTCAGGCGACCAGACCGGCGAATAGTAGAACGACGGCGGGCTGCCAAGATCAAATTTTTTTACCTCGCCCTCGCCATCCTGCTGGCAGAGGTGCAGCGCGTATTCCCCAGACTCATCTGAAAAATAAGCAATCCACTTTCCGTCGGGCGACCACGCCGGTTCGCGTTCGGCGTTGCCCACTGTATTGGTCAGGTTGCGGATGTCGCCATGTTCCGTAGGCACGGTCAGAATTTCTCCGTGAGCTTCAAATACCGCTCGCGCGCCGGTCGGGGAAATATTTGCGTCCTCGATCTTGTCCCCTACCTTCACATAGTGCGGCCGCACCGCCGGAAAATCACCCGTCACCTGGATCGGAACCGCGTGCTCCTGGCCCGTTGCCGGATCGAACAAATGAATGGAGCCGAATTGTTCGTACACAATGGCGTCCGGCCCAGCCGAGGCCGACTTGATGTCCACTCCGTTGCTCACGATGGCCGCTTTCACTTGTTTCGTCTTGGTGTCATACACATACAGATTTACCGGTCCATCGCGGTCGGAAAGGAAAAAGACCTGGTCGTCCACCCACATGGGCGTGGAATCGTTCGAGTCCTTGCGCGGCACTTTCTCGATGCGCGAATCCGCGAGCTTTGCAATCCAGATGGGCGAAGCCGTGCCCCCGCGGTAGTGTTTCAGTCCTCGATAGAAGTCCCACTGTTCCCTGAAGTTTGTGAACGGCACATACGCTAGCTCAGAGCTGTCCGGCGAATAAGAACCCTCGAATGCCATCGGGAACGGAAGTACCTCGGGTAAGCCGCCGGAAAGTTTCACCGTGTAGAGTTGGGCGAAGCGGGCTGCATACGCGCCGCGCGTCGACCGAAACAGCACGCCTTTGCCGTCGCGCGTCCAACCAACCACCTGGTCCGGATCAGGGTGCGTTGTCAGCCGCTTTGGAATACCGCCCGCGGCGGGCACCACGAACACATCTTCATTCCCGTCGTATTCGCCCGTGAAGGCGATCATCGTGCCATCCGGCGAAAACACCGGGTCGATCTCTATCCCTACATCGCTCGTAAGCCGTCTGGCTTCGCCTCCGTTGCGGCCCACGATCCAGAGGTCCCCGCCATAGCTGAACGCGATTTGCGTTTTGCTGACAGTTGGTTTGCGCAGGAGTGCATATTGGTTTGTGGACTGTGCTGGCGACTTGGTTGCCACCAACAACAAAAGGAACCCTCCGAGGAGCATCGTTCGCGACAGGCCCGATCGGGACGGGCGGAATTTCTCAGACATTTGCAGCCCCCTGAAGTTTAGGCTCGGAAAGAATCGTCATGTTAGGTGGCCAAGCCGAGGCAAGTCAATGCAAGGCCTCCGCTCGTGCACCGACCGGGCTTGCATTTAAGTTGCGCGGGTCGGGGTCCGTAATCGTGTTGGCGCATTCGTCTCCTATAGCAAATGACGTGTGATTTTGAACCGTGGAGCCTCCCGGACGGATCGTCGGCAATCCAGACCCCGATCGAGATTGAAGGAAAGTGCGCTCGTCGATATGATCCGGCTCATTGCGGTCGGTCATCGGTAGGCGGCTGTCGGCCGCTGGCATAGCGCTCGGACGCTGAACGGTTCTATGCTCGTCTATGGGGAACTAAAAATGCGAAGCGATGAAGAACGGCTTCAGCGGAATCACCACGCGATCCCGGACGTATTCACATAGATCAGTGAGGACGGACCAAACCGGACGCAGGGCTGCTTCACGACCCCCAAGAGTAAGAAATAGCATCGCGTTGACCTGTCCAAGCAGATACGAGGGGTGCTGATGGATCTGCGGGATACCCGCTTGTTGGCGGGAATGATGAACGGCAAAACCAGCATCGCGGATGAGCTAGTCTTCCCTTCACATGTGGGAACGGTCTTAAAGCTCGACAATTTCGCACCACGGTACATGGAGCCTGCGCTTCAGAAAGCTGGGCTGTGCGACTTCCGCTTTCATGATCTGAGGCATTCATTCGGCTCGCTACTGATCCAGGACGGCGCATTTCTCGCCTACGTAAAGGAGCAGATGGACCACAGATCAATCAGATCACCGTGGACGTGTCGGCATCTGATTCCCGGAGCAGACATCGCGTGGGTGGACCGGCTAGACTCGACCTCAAATCCGCAACAAACCGCAACAGCTGCCGAAGGACCCTGGGCAGGAGAACCCCCAAATTGCTGAAAAGAATTGGCTGCCCCCCAGGGATTCGAACCCCGATATGCTGATCCAGAGTCAGCTGTCCTACCATTGAACGAGGGGGCAGCAGGTAAGCCGGTGGGATGGCAAGAACGCGCTGACCTATTTGATTTTAGGGGCTGTCGGAAGTTCGGTCAACAATCACTGCACCGCACCGACGAGCCTCACCCCCATTTCATCGCCGCTGGGAAGTGTCGCAGCGCTTGCGTCCGCGGAACGCGTTAGAATCTGGGAAGTTCCTCTTCTTTTTCTTTGGAGTCTCAATCTATGACGCTGTTCGGCACCATCACGCCTGAGACAACCGACTACGCCGAAATCGCGCGCCGTCCGCTCAACCCCGATCAATGCGTACTGATCGTGATCGACATCCAGGAAAAGTTGTTGGCACCCATCTTCGAGAAGGAACGATTGGTGCGAAATTCGCAATTGCTGATTCGGCTGGCCGGAATCCTGAAGATTCCCACCCTGTTGTCGACCCAGTATTCCAAGGGGCTGGGGGACACAACTCCGGAGGTAGCTTCCTTGTTGCCGGAGGCGCGGCCTGTCGAAAAGGTGGCGTTTTCCTGCTTTGGCAGCGAGGTGTTCTGCTCTGCGGTGAAGCGACTACCGGGCAACCGCAGCACGCTGGTGCTTTGCGGAATGGAGAGCCATATCTGCGTGGCCCAAACGGCACTAGCGGCTTTACGGCAAGGATATCTGGTGCATGTGGCGTCCGACGCCGTCAGCTCGCGCACGGAGTGGAATTGGAGAGTCGGGCTGGAGCGGATGCGGTCCGCCGGCGCCGTCATTTCTTCCACCGAAATGGTGGTCTACGAAGCACTAGGCTCAGCGGGGACTTCCGATTTTAAGGCTATGTTGCAGTATCTAAGGTAGTTAAAGCATAGTCGCTCCCAGGGTACAAGGGCGGCTGCGATCCCCAGCTTCCCGAGGCTCTCTTACTTCTGGTCAACTCCCACCACTGCCGCAACTTACCATAGAGACTGGGGTTCATACGTTTGGCAGTAGATTACGGGCCACCCGCGCCGCCGCTTCTGACGTGAGTGCCCCTGAGAGATCCGGTTGCGTTTCCGGGTCCTGAAGGAGTGCAAGGCTATGAAAAATCTTAAGCGCGGAATTCTCGCGATACTGTTGGTGCTCTCTCTGACGGCCGTTTGGTCGCGGGCGCAAGAGGATCCCCCGTCAGAAACGGCGCCGGAGGATGCCGCGGCGCCCGAAAAGGGGGACCCGCCGGGACGCGCCGCCCGCCTGCAGTACATGAGCGGATCGGTATCGATTCAGCCGGGCGGGACCGGGGATTGGGTGGAAGGCTCTTTGAATCGTCCCCTGACGATTTCCGATAACGTGTGGAGCGACAAGTCGTCGCGGGCCGAACTCAACGTGGGCACGGGCGTGCTCCGTTTGAGCGACGAGACCAGCCTTACGCTGACCAACGTTAACAACGACTCCGTCCAGGTCCAGCTTCACCAGGGCACCCTGAATGCGCATATACGCCACCTGTTCGCGGGAGAGATTTACGAGGTGGATACTCCGAACATGGCGTTCACTATTCAGAAGTCGGGTGACTACCGCTTCGATGTCGACCCGAATGGCGATGCGACCGTAGTCACAGTACGCAAGGGCGAAGGCGATGCCACCGGTCAGGGACCAGGCGTTCGGGTATCCGCCGACCAACAGGTGCGGTTCACCAATGGCACTTCGATGACGCACGCCGTTGCCGAAGCGCCGTCGTATGACGGTTTCGACAGCTGGTGCGCGGTGCGCGATAAGCGCCTGGATAGTTCCCTTTCGGCTCGTTACGTCGCTCAGGGCACGGTGGGCTACGAAGACCTCGACGAAAACGGAGTGTGGACAGAAGAGCCGCCGTATGGACATGTTTGGATTCCCGCCCACGTGGCGCCCGGCTGGGCACCGTACCAGTACGGACACTGGGTCTGGGTGGCGCCTTGGGGCTGGACGTGGGTCGATGACGCTCCCTGGGGTTATGCTCCTTTCCACTACGGTCGCTGGGTTTACACAGGCGGGTATTGGGGATGGGCGCCGGGACCTCTTTATGAGCGGCCGTATTATGCTCCAGCCCTGGTCGCGTGGTTTGGTGGGCCAGGTTGGGGCGTGAACCTCGGATTTGGCTACGGCGGCGGATTTGGCTGGTGCCCGCTGGGCTGGGGTGAGCCGTTCTACCCCTGGTATCACGGCGGGCGCGGGTACTTCCGCAATGTGAACATTACGAATACTCGGATCACCAACATCAACAATTATTACGGGCATCCTCCGAACCGGTTTGGCGAGGGAGGGTTCCATTACGCCAACATGCGAGCGCCCGGCGGGTTTGCTGGCATGTCAAGCCACGGCTTGGCGAATGGCATGCCGGTACACGGCACGGCGATTCGCGTCTCGGCTCACGACCTGGCGGGCGCCCCGATGGGCCGGGTGAATGTGACTCCTGAGCGCGGCGGAATGCTAGGTCCGCGCGCCGGTCAGGCAGCTTCAACGCCTCCGTCTCGGTCAGGAATGCGTCCGGTAGTTTCGCGGATGTCGGCTCCGGCGAGCTTCCACGGCGCAGGTACACCGATGGGCGCTGCGAACAACGAACGGGCATTCGGCGGGCGGACGGGAGCTTCTCCCATGACGCCGTCGCGGATCATCCCACACGGACCCGAAAGCGCTTCCGGAGCAGTACCATCTCCAGGCCTGCGTGGCGTGCCGAGGCCTCCGAACAGCAGCTTCGAGCGCGGAGGGATGGGCAACTCGCAAATTGCGCGCAATACACCCCATCCGACCGCGGGAAACGGCTCCGAGGCTGCAGGTCCACGCGGAGGCTTTTCCGGAGCACCGCAGAGGTCCGTGCCGCGGCCGCCTGCCGTTTTCAATTCACATGGCAGCCAGCCGGGCGTGACACAGGAATCCCCGTCACGCGGCGGCATGCAGCCTTCGTTCAACCGGCCGAATACTGCCGTACCACGGCCCACTGGACCGGTCCGGCCAGCCAGCCAGATGGGAAACGGCGGGTACGGTGGATCGTATCGCCAACCCAGTTACTCGGCTCCCAATCGGGGCGGGTATAGCGGCTCGCCGCAGTACAACGGGTCGCCACGCTATAGCGCCCCGCCTTCGTATCGTTCGGCCCCGTCCTATCACGGCGGAGGTGAAGGTGCACCGTCATACCGTCAGTCCGCACCGGCTTATCACGGCGGAGGTGGGGCGCCGGCGTCTCACGGTGGTGGTGGCGGGTCCCACGGGGCTGGCGGCTCGTCCGCAGGACATGGTTCCTCTGGAGGTCACTCCGGACACCGGTGAGAACCGCTTGTCAGACACGAACGCCGCCCGAACCTGGGCGGCGTTCGTATTTGCAGCCGCGGCCCACTCTAGGTAGCAGCTTCGTTGTCTTTCTTTTTCACACGTACCACGGTCACCTTGGAGAAGCCCTCTTCAAAAGTCGGCGGCTTGAGTTTGGCAGCCATGCGGCGCATCACGTCTTCATCCACTGAACGTTCCCGGCGACGGTTGCGTTCCAGGCAGACCTCAACCGGCACATCGAAAAAAACCGCCTGGACCTCATAGCCGTAGTCCTTGGCGAGCTTGATCCAGCTGTGGCGCTCGTGCGGGGTAAGGTTAGTGGCGTCGACATAGTTGAGCGGGCGCCGTGCGATCAGCCTGGCCTTGAGCATCGACCGCAAATTGGAAAAGACCAGGTCCTGGAAACGCTGCTCCTGGGCGTCATCAAACAGCAGCATGCGGACCATGTCGCTCGAAAGCGGGCTGACGCCGTTCCGTTTGAACCAGGCGCTCTTGCCGGAGCCGGGCAGGCCGATGGCCAGAACGACCGCGCCCTTCGGCGGACGAGGGGGCGCGGCCGGGATGGGGGTCGAATCGGGCAGCGTCGCAGCCTGTGCGCCGGGTTCCGCCACTTCAGCGGCTGGAGTTGAAACGGGCGAAGCAGCCGCCGCGGGCGCGGACTTTTGGCCGCCACGTCCTCGACCACCCCGGCCTCGGCGGCGGCGGCGCGGGTCTGCGGGGTGCGCTACCTCTTTTCGGTTTGACGGGTCAGGAGCCTCTGGCTCGGAACTGACCTGCGCTTCCTCGGGGGACGCCGCGATTTCGGGCTCCGGGTGCGCAACATGTTCGGCTGCGGGCGACTCCTGCGCGTCAAAGTAGGCGGGCTGTAAAGGAGTCTGCGCCGGCTCGCTCGGTTTACTCTCCTGCGGTTTCTTGCGGCGCTTCAGGCGCTCGCTCATCCATTTGCGCATGTAGGGCTTGTAACACAAGGACCGCGCTGCGAGCAATCCGCACCCGGCTTGAGGAACCTCGGCTGCCAAGCAGGATGCGGCGGACAGAGACTAAAATAAGGACATGCCGACAACATTACCAGCTGAAATCCACGGACAGAAGTATGTCAGCCTGGCAACCTTCCGCAAGAACGGAGTAGCGGTATACACGCCCATCTGGTTCGCCGAGGAAGATGGCAAGCTCTGCGTCATGACCAGCAACGATTCCGGCAAGTACAAGCGCATCCGCAACAACCCCGAGGTGAAGGTCGCGCCGTGTACGATCCGGGGTAAGATCACTGGCCCCGAATTCCCTGCTCGCGCGCGGATTCTCCCGGATCAAGACGCTGAGCGCGTGCGCCGTGCCATTCGCGCCAAATACTGGCTGGCTCGAGTTCCTTTCCTTTGGCGCAACACCAACGCGTACCTGGAAATCGCCCTGTGAAGCCATCAGGTTGCGCCCATCGGGTCGTCGGGCGAAATCACAATTGAGGGTGCGGTCCATCATTTACGCTGACTCGCTTCGCCTGATACCATCGTAGGTTTACTGCACAGACCCAAACGTTTCTTTAGGAATGTCGTCATAACTCTACGGAGGAAAAATGGCAATAAAAGTCGGCATCAATGGCTTTGGACGCATCGGCCGCAATGTGTTGCGCACCGCCCTCAGTGATTCCAACCTCGAGTTTGTTGCCGTCAACGACTTGACGGACCCCAAAACGCTGGCCCATCTGCTGAAATACGACTCGATTCTCGGGAATCTGCCCCACAAGATTACGGCGGGCGCCGACAGCATTTCGATCGACGGCAAGGCCATCAAGGTATTCGCCGAGAAGGATCCGGCCAAGCTGCCCTGGGAGTCGGTCGGAGCGCAAGTGGTGATCGAATCGACTGGGCGCTTCACAGATGCCAACGATGCCAAGAAGCACCTGCGCGGGCCGGTCAAGAAGGTCATCATCTCCGCCCCGGCAAAGAACGAAGACATCACGCTGGTGCTGGGCGTGAACCACGAGAAATACGATGCGGCAAAGCATCACATCATTTCGAATGCGTCCTGCACCACGAACTGCCTGGCGCCCATCGCTAAGGTCCTGCACGACAATTTCAAAATCGTCAGCGGCACCATGACCACGATTCACTCCTACACCAACGACCAGGTCATCCTGGACTTCCCGCACCAGGACCTGCGCCGCGCGCGGGCAGCGGCTCTTTCCATGATCCCGACGTCGACCGGCGCCGCCAAGGCCTTGAAGCTCGTCATCCCTGAAATGGCCGGCAAACTTGACGGCTTCGCCATGCGCGTCCCCACCCCGAATGTTTCTGTGGTGGACCTCGTGGCGTTCGTCGAGAACAAGACTTCCAAAGAAGAAGTAAACGCTGCCATGAAGAAGGCATCGGAAAGCGGACCGCTGAAGGGCTACCTGAGCTACGAAGAAAACGAGTTAGTATCGGCAGACTACAAAGGCAATCCGTTCTCTTCGATCGTGGATGCACCCATGACCCTGGTGGTCGGCGGGAACTGTGTGAAGGTGATCTCGTGGTATGACAACGAGTGGGGATACTCCTGCCGTGTCCGCGACCTGATCAACTACCTGGGATCCAAGGGATTGTAAACATCTGGGTTTGGGTTTCGCCGCCCGCTTCCGGCCGAGACGTAGTAGAGGCGGGCGCGGCCCCGAATCCTTGAGACGAGTCTGGCCGCCGGGGGGCGCCACCTTTCCACTAAGGACCAGCCATGTCCAAGCTTTCGATTCGCGATCTTCCTGTGAACGACCGCCGTGTGTTCATGCGGGTCGACTTCAACGTGCCGCTAGAAGACGGACGCGTCATGGATGATACCCGAATTCGCGAAACCTTACCCACCATCGAATACGCGCTGCGCCACGGAGCGCGCCTGATCCTGGCCTCGCATCTCGGACGTCCCAAGGGCAAGCCGAATCCCAAGATGAGCCTGAAGCCGGTGGCCGAGCGCCTCCGCATGCTCCTCGACAAAGAACTGGCACGCGGCGAGAACGTGGGCTTCTGCCCTGAGTGCGTCGGCCCGGAGGCCGAGGAGGTTGCCGGCAAACTGGAGAAGGGCCAGACTTTGTTGCTGGAGAATCTCCGCTTTCACGCCCAGGAAGAAGCCAATGACGAGCAATTCTCGAAACAACTCGCGCATCTCGCTGATTACTACGTGAACGACGCCTTTGGAACGGCGCATCGCGCCCATGCCTCCACCGTGGGCATGACCAAGTTCATACAGAAGTCCGCGGCCGGACTGCTGATGGAAAAGGAACTCGAATACCTGGGTAAGGCGCTGCATCATCCCGAGAAACCTTTTGTTTCGATCCTCGGCGGAGCCAAGGTCAGCGATAAGATTCCGGTGATCACAAACCTTCTGGACAAGGTCGACTCGCTGATCATCGGTGGCGGCATGGCCTACACCTTTCTAAAAGCCCTGGGCGAGCAGGTGGGCAAATCGCTAGTGGAAGAAGACAAGCTGGAACTGGCGAAACAGGTGCTGCAGGAGGCCAAGACGCGCAGGCTGAAATTCCTGCTGCCGGTGGATCATCTCGCGGCCGAAAAAATCGATGCCAACGCGCGCGTGACCAAAGTCGACCAGGGCCAGCCGATCCCGGCAAACCTGATGGCCTTGGATATCGGCCCCAAGACGATCGAGATCTTCGCCGAAGAGATCTCCCGGGCACGCACTATCTTGTGGAATGGTCCCATGGGTGTCTTCGAGGTGCCGGCGTTCTCCAGGGGTACCTTCAAAGTGGCCCAAGCGGTGGCGGACAATCCAGCGGCAACGTCGATCGTGGGTGGTGGGGACTCAGTCTCGGCGGTGCGTAGCGCGGGAGTGGCTGACAAGATCACCCACATTTCCACCGGCGGCGGAGCGTCGCTCGAATTCCTCGAGGGCAAGAAGCTTCCGGGCGTGGAAGCATTGACCGACAAGCGGTAAGCAAAGTAAGGATACGCGGGTGAACGACTTCGCTGTCCGGCTTTCGTTGGCGGGAGGCAAACTACTGGACCTCCATGGGCCCGCCGACATCACGAAGGAAACAACCGACGCAATCGTCAACGCCGCCAATTCGTACCTGTTAGGCGGGGGCGGCGTGGACGGAGCCATTCACCGTGCGGGTGGGCCAGCGATTCTCCAAGAGTGCAAGACGATCGTGGCGCAAATCGGACAACTGCCCGCAGGTAAGGCCGTGCTGACAACCGGAGGCCGGCTCGCCGCGAAGTATGTTATCCACACCGTCGGGCCGATTTATGGCCGACAGGACGGAGGAGAGGCGAAAACTCTGGCGAGCTGCTACCGAGAATCGATTCGTGTTGCCGACGACCATGCCGTTGGCAGCGTCGCTTTCCCTTCCGTCTCAACCGGTGCTTTCGGATACCCGGTGCACGAGGCAGCGCAAGTGGCGGTCTCGGCAACCATCGGAGCGCTGGCGTCCACGGTCCACGTGATGCATGCCCGCTTCGTTCTATTTGACATTGCAACTGTCAAGGCCTACTCGGCTGCAGTTGAACAGCTGCATAAGGCAGGCGCCATATCTCCACTCCGGATTGAAAAAGGCTCCTTATGAGAAAAAAAGTAATGGCCGCCAACTGGAAGATGTACAAGACGCCCGATCAGGCAAGCGAATTTTTCCGCACCTTCCTGCCCATGGTCGCCGGATACGACCGCGACGAGATCGTGGTTTGCCCGCCCTTTCTCGATATCCCTGCTGCGGTGGAGGCGGTCAAGGGCTCCCAGGTTGCCATCGGAGCGCAGAATCTTCACTGGGAGAAAGAAGGGGCGTTCACTGGCGAAAGCAGCACCGCCATGCTGCTGGCTTCGGGCGTGACCCACGTCATCATCGGACATTCGGAGCGGCGGCAGTACTTCGGCGAGAACGACGACACCGTCAATCTGAAGCTGAAAGCCGCGCTCGAGGCCGGGCTTACACCCATCGTGTGTGTAGGAGAAGTGCTGGAAGAACGCGAGGCGGGGCTCACCGAGGACGTGCTGCGGCGCCAGTGCCTTCGAGCATTTCATGCCATTTCGGGCAAGAAAGCGGGCAAACTGGTGGTCGCCTACGAGCCAGTCTGGGCGATCGGCACGGGCAAGACAGCCACGCCCCAAATGGCGGCCGATGCCCACGCGCTGGTTCGATCCGAAGCCGCCAAGTCTTTTAGCCAGGAATTCGCCGATCGTCTTCGAATCCTGTACGGCGGCTCGGTCAAGCCCGAGAATGCCAAGGCTCTCATGGCCGAGGAAGAAATCGACGGCGCGCTGGTGGGCGGGGCGAGTCTGGATCCGAAGTCGTTTACGGCGATCGTGAAGTACTGAGGGCGAGACTGTTGCTGCACCGTGTCCGCTCCCCGGCATGTCAACCCTGCAGCTTGGGCAAGGGTTCCCCTTTTACCCAAGATAAGAAAAATCTATTGGACGGGCTCGAGGCGCAGCCCTTACCCTTGTGAGGCAGCGTCGACTCTCGGGGCGAAGTGTGCACCGGGCACTGCACATTGGCATCCGGATTTCAGCGCGATTCTTGGGGCAGGCTCCAATGAAGCTCATGGGCTTTCTGCTGCTGGTTGCGGGATGGGCTCTGGTGGTGTCGGCGATCGCCCTTCTGCCTTCGGCGACAGCGCGAGCCGGATTCGGGTTAGCCGGCGTCGCTGTCGAACTCGGTGGATTGGCCCTCGTCGTTCACGCTCATCTGGTCCTTACCATGAAAAAACCGTGACCCCTGCCCTTCCCTTCCTTTCTGATTCGTCGGCAGCGCTTTGCCTGCTGCTGATCCTCTTGGTTCCGCTGGCCTGTGTTGGCCTCGCCCTTCTCAATACGGGGCTGGGTCGATCGCGCAGTGCTTCGCACGCCATGCTCTCGTCGCTCTGTGTCCTGGCGGTGGCGGCGCTGCTTTACGTCATTGTCGGCTCCTCGCTTCAAGGGGCGGCGGGACGGCCCGCTCATGCCTTCGTGATCGCTGGAAAAACCTGGAACTGGATCGCGGCCGAGCCTTCGTTCTTGCGAGGCGTGCACCTGGATCTGTCGCCGGCATCGCTAGTGGTGCTGTTGCAGATTTTCAGTGTCGGACTAGCCGGCCTGATCCCGATCAGTTCGGGCGCTGACCGCTGGAAGTTGGGAGCAACCTGTGCTTCCACGGCGTTGCTGGCGGGATGGACGTACCCACTTTTCTCCCACTGGGTATGGGGCGGCGGCTGGCTGGCCCAACTGGGCGCGAACTACGGTCTGGGCCGGGGCTTCTTGGACGGAGCGGGCTCCGGCACGATTCACGCGGTTGGCGGCCTCACGGCATTGTCGATCACCTGGATCCTCGGCCCACGCCCGGGGAAGTATTCATCAGAAGGAATCTCGGCTGCCATTCCTGGTCACAACGCTGTGTTGGTTCTGCTGGGATGCATGTGTGCGTGGCTGGGGTGGCTGGGCCTCAACGCATCGGGAGCGATTCTATTCGCAGGTGCAGAGCCCTCCTCCGTTGTGCTGATCGCCGTCAACACCACGCTGGCAGCAGCGGCCGCGGGCTTGACGACAGCCGTAGTGACGCGGTTTCGCTTCGGGCGGCCTGATGCGTCGCTGGTGGCGAACGGCTGGATGGCGGGCCTGGTTGCCAGCAGCGCCGCGGCCCCGTTCCTGAAGCCGGCAGCGGCCATTGTGCTGGGTGCGGTCGCGGGTGGCCTGGTTCCGTTTGCAGTCGACCTGCTGGAATTCAAACTGGCGGTCGACGATCCGGGAGGAGCGATCTCCGTGCATGTAGTCGGCGGTATCTGGGGCCTGCTGGCGGTAGCGGCTCTCTCCGATGCTGGAACCCGCGACGCGTCCAACGGCCAATGGCTGGCGCAGGTAGTGGGTGTCGCGACCCTGATTGGTTTTGTCCTGCCCCTAACCTACGGCCTGAACTGGCTTCTGAATCGCTGCTATCGGCAACGGGTGGACGTGGAGGGCGATTGGCAGGGCATGGATCTGCATGAATTGGGAGCGGGCGCGTACCCGGAGTTTGATATCCACAGCGATGAGTTTATTCAACGCTGAGAACCCGCGCTGCTCCGTAGCGTGCTACGCACCCCTTCAGCTGTGCCTGGCTACGTAAAGCAGCAATCCGAAAATCACGACCGGTATCAAGGCCAGTCCCACATAGAGCAAAATCCTCTTCGCCCAAGGTGTACGGCGCTGCTTCCAGTCGTGAAGCTCGGGCCGCTCGGCGACGCCCACTTGATCCTGGTGCTGCAAGTCCCCGACGAAATCGCGCGCACTGGCATAGCGGTTCTTGGGCTCGCGCTCCAGGGCGCGATAGATGATCTCCTGCAGCTGCGGCGTCACCGTGGGGTCGACTTCGCGCGGAGGGACAGGGTTGTTCAGCAAGCGATCGTTCATGATCAGGAAAGGATTGGCGCCTGAATACGGCACCCTTCCCGTCAGCATTTCGTAAAGCATGACGCCCAGGGCAAACAGGTCGCTGCGCGCGTCTCCACGCTTCCCCTTCACCTGTTCGGGAGAGATGTAGTCCGGCGTTCCCATGGTCTGAGAAAATTTCGCGAATGTCAGGCGCCGGGCGTTGGCATTACCGGCAATTCCGAAATCGATGAGCTTGATGTTGTCGTGTTCGTCGACCATGATATTTTCTGGCTTTAGGTCGCGATGCACCACGCCGTGGGTGTGTATGTATTGCAGCGCATCCAGGATGCGCAAAGTAATGGACACGGCACGCTGGGGATCCAGCTTGCGCTGTTCAGCCAGGATCTTGCGTAGTAAGCGCCCGTCCACCCACTCCATCACCATGTAGACTTGGCTGCGCTCCTCGTCGTCCAAGACCTTCATTACGCCAGGATGATCCATGGCCTTGCCAATGTCTTCCTCGCGGCGGAAACGATCGAACAGGGCAGGGTCGCATTCGACTTCGGGGTGGGGGATTTTAATCGCCACGGTACGGCCGGTCTGGAGGTCGGTGGCGCGATAGATCGAGGCCATGCCGCTGCGAGCAACGAGATTTTCAATGCGGTAGTGGTCGAGCTGGTCGCCAGGATGGAACGAAGTCATCGTCGCCAGATCCGCCGAGTGAACCGACAACTGCGCTACGTCATTCAAGTTCGTACTCACCCATGATGCCAGAACCACCATAAGTAATGCGTAAAGATTTCAATTTGAAAATAGCGGGCGCGGCACCAGGGGCTGTCAGCGCAGTTTGTACGGCCGGCCGCGGTACATGCCCATGCGCTCAATGCTGCGAATGCGAATCAACTGCAGGCTGACGTTGTCACTGCCATCCTGCTCGTTGGCGCTGTCCACCAGGTGGCGGGCTGCAGCGTCTAGGTCGCGGGCTTGGCTCAACGTGTCGGCAATCTCGGCATCGCCGATGGGGCCGTGTAACCCGTCTGAGCAAATCAGGACCACGTCTCCGGGAAGCAATTGCACCTCGTTGACTTCGACGTTTGCGAACAGGCCTTTGCCCAGACTGCGACTCAGCACGTGGCGGGTTGCCACCTGACCGGCCTCTGCAGTTGAGAGGAGGCCCAGTCGCGCCTGTTCCCTGGCAACGGTGTGGTCGTGGGTAATCTGCCGCGCTTCGCCCTTGCGGATCACGTAGAGACGCGAGTCTCCAACATGGGCCACGGTCGCCCGGTCGAAGCGTAACCCACAAACGACGATCGTGGATGCCATTCCCGAGCCGGCCGGTCCTGCCAGGATCTCGGTTTCGCACACGCGGGCGTTCGCTGCTTGCACGAGGCTGGTCAGCAGGTCTCGGTGGGGGGCGTTGGCAGCAGCGCGCCGGAACCCCGCCACCACTTCCTCAATCGCTGCGCGGGACGCCACTTCTCCCTGGCGCTGTCCCCCGACCCCGTCGGCCAAGGCAAACAGCCAGCCATGCGAGCGCGCTTGCGCAGGAGAAGCAGGAAGCACGTGGCCGAGATAGTCCTCGTTCCGTGAGCGAACCCGGCCCGGGTCAGAAAGCTGGGAAAATTCGATATCCAGCATAGAAACGAATCTGTTGCGGAGCGCAAAAGAGCGAGGCCTGGCAGCCACTCTGCCGCCAGGCCTTCCTCATTCTGAATCACGCCGCGCCAATCAGGCTGCCGTCATCCGTTCCGACACGCGGGTCGTGCGTCCCGTAGCTTTGCTCGTGCGTACGAAGTAAATCCCGCCGTAGATAGCCCACACTAGAGCGATCCCTAGTGCCAGCAGAGGTTCCATTTTAGTTCCGTACCCCATGAACGGTCCCACCAGGTAGAAGACCATGCAGGCTAGATTGGCCAGCAGCCCGAAAACAGGAATTACCAGATGCCGCACAAACCTGAACGACGGGTGATTGTGGAAACATACCAGGCACGTGACGCAGCTCAGCATGTACAACAGAAAGGTCCCGAAGTTCGATGCCAGTGTCATGGTGAGGAATGAGTTGGGTAAAGCGGCCATCTTGTCATGAGTTAGATAGCCAAAGCTGGACCAAAATCCATGCGGCAGAGCCTGGATGGCCGAATCGGCCGGGGCCGCGCCGTCTCCGAAGTACATCACGACCGTGATACAGCCAACCACCGCGGAAATCATCGCCAGCAGCCAGATCGCCCGATGCGGCGTGAGATTCTGCGAGTGGAGCGCGCCCATCGAATCAGGCAATTCCTTGTCCTTCCCCATGGCATAAGTGACACGCGCGCCGGTGTTGATGCAGGAGAGCGTGGTACCGATCAGAGCCAGAAAGACCGTCGCTGCCTCCGCGAGCATGAAGATGCGGCCATTGCCGGGGCCGAATAGGGTGTCACCGACCAGGATCATCAGGTCGCCAATCGGCGCCGCCGAACCTGCCGCGTTCTGCATGGTGTAGCCGCTGTTGAGCACGTAGTTGGCCGCGAAGTATTCGAACAGATAACAGAAGCAACCCTGCACCAGGAGAGATGTGATCACCGCAATCGGCACGTCGCGTTTGGCGTTTTTCGCTTCCCCTCCCATGGAGGTGACCGACTCGAATCCCACCAGGATCAGGATGGCGATCGTAGCCTGTACGAACATAAAACCAAAGTTATGCATCCGGATCACGGAACCCGCAGTGGGGTGTGTGAGAAATCCGCCGCTGGCATCCTTCTCCGGATAGCTGATGTGATAGGGCACCGGCTTGCCCGACGTATCTAGTTTGGGCTGTGGTATTCCGTTAGCGTCTCGGGTAATGACGTCGGTGGCCTGACCATTCACGGTCTGCGAGGTGGTGGCAAACTCGTAGCTGTAGGAAGCGCTGGTCTGCGGATCGAACTGAGAGCCCGCGCTGCCCGCCGGATGGTTCATCCGGTAGCCGAGTGCAACGACCGAAAACACCAAAAGCGCGCTGATCTGAATAATGTTGATCGCGATATTGACTGCCGTCGAACCAGTCACGCCGCGATGGGCGATATAGGCGACGCCAAAAGAAGCGGCGATCGCTACCAACATCATGAACGCCGGGCCGGGATTGGAGGCACTCATAAAGTTTGGCCAAAGCGTCCCGACTAGGTAGCCCGAGATGACCCCGATCACGCCCACCATCACGCCGGGATACACCCAGTAGTAAAGATGCGAGCCCCATCCAACGATGAACTTAGCCAGCCGCGCATAGGGCCACGCCTTTTCGTGGTTGAGGAAAGATTGTTCCGCAAAATAATAGGAACTCCCCGTGCCGGGATACAACTTGGCCATTTCGGCGTAGCAGACGGCGGTGGCCAGGCACAGCACAGTGGCGAACACGATGCCAATCCACATAGCCGGGGCAGTCGCGCCCGCGGCTGCTTGCCCAGCGAAAGTGAGCCAAAGGAAGGCGCCGGGAGCGATAAGCGCCATTGCGTTCATCGTCAGGCCGGTCAAGCCTACAGTCTGTTTCATTTCAGCTGCGGGGGTCTCCGCCATGTCTGTTCTCCTCAGTAACACTGGTTTTCGTTCTGCATGCATTGGTCGACTCGTTTCGACACGCGCTTTTCTTACTTGACTGATCGGCCCCCGCGGCAGGACCAGACACAGATGGGGCTAAAACTAGCTGCGTTAGCCGCGATAGTCCAATTGATACTTTTTCTGGCTGGTATCAGAAATATTTTTGGGTTCAACGCCGTTCTCGGAGGACGGCACGCCCGGCAATCGACTCTTCGCTTTTCTCATCGGCCGACGCCCCCTCTCGCAAACGAACGTCAGCTACGGGCGCGGGCTGCGAGGGAGCTGGCACCAGGGGTTCACTGGGATTGATCCAAGCCGCAGATCCCATATCGTAGAGCAGCCCAAGTGGCAGCCCCGGTACATCATCGTCCTTCCGGCACTTCTCGCGGCAAGCGTTCATGCCCCGCCGGAGTGCCTGAATCTACGGTCTCTTCTCGACAACATTGTTGCCAAAGATGAAGCCAAATTCAGCCATGGCGCGGGGCTGGTTTGGGTTTGTACCGTTGAGACTGAAGGCGTCACCTGGCGTGAAATTGCGTGCACGAACATAGGCCAGGTCTCCGCGAATGAAGAAACCGCCCCGTTGATAGGTAGGGGTTACCGTGAACGATGTCGCGGCACTGCCCGGGCCATACAATAAATTGACGGATCCGTCTGCGACACTCCCCGAGCTCGAGATGTATTCCCAACGAACTGGGAGGGAGAAGCCGTGTTTGAAGGCGTAACTCGCCAGCATCGCTCCGCCGGTCGTGGATGCGCCCTTCGTCACGCCGATCTTCGCGTTTGTGGGCACGTTGGTGTACTGAAGGTAGGGCTGAAGGATCCAACGCCCCTTTGTGTATGTGTAGATGACGTTGTAGATCTGGCTGTTGTTTTGTACGGGAGTGGCGAAGGTCTGAAAGGCGGTTTGCCCTAAGTTGCCTCCGCCGACGAATGCCAGGGAATGGGGGCCTTTGGTATAAGCCAGGGAGCCCGTCAGCCACGAGTAACGATTGGAATAGAAACCGTCATTCCAGCTTAGTGAGGCGGTAAACTTGCCCATCGTCTGATTCAGCTGGATTCCGCGATTCACCGCGTTTTCCTGGTTCCACAACAGGCCACGATGGACGTTCATGTTCTCGAAGGTGAAGGTGTATTCGGCACCGATCAGAGTCGGCAACTCACCGATCAACAGGGAGGTGTTCTTCAAAGATTTCTGTCCCTGTAGCTTCACAAACGCAACCGGCAGCGGGCCGAAGAGTTTGGTTATCGTTTTGTCGGTATCGAGGAAAGGGGTCCCCAGAGCGGCGATGTTGTAGGCGCCGGCTTGCAGATAGAACTGAAACCAGCCGTCGGCCTTTTGAACAAATGCCTGACCGTTACTCAGAGCCGCTTGATGGCTGTTATCACCGGCTACGTAATTCCCCGTCCACATGCCTAAACCACCGAGAATGCCGTTTACGGCGATCTTGCCAAAAGGTCCTGCGTCGAAGACAGCCGGCGGAAGCCACGCCACTGGGCCGGTTACGGCAGGAGAGGGGAGCGGAGCTGGGTCAGAAGGTGCCGCTGGAGGCGCGGCGGGCTGAGCGGCATCCTGCGATGCGGCCGGAGTCGTCGCTTGCGCCGACAAAACCGGTTGCTTAGAGCTCGACTGGGAGGCGTCAGTCTGCGCACTGCACACTAACGATCCATTTGCCACGAAGACTGCTGCCACCAATGCGATTGCGATTCCGGCTGTAGTTTTCATCGAGTTGAGACTCCTGTTGTTCTTCGCGCCACTCGCGGAGGACTGTGGACACCCGCAAAATGCCATCACGACCCCTGTGTAGGAGCAACCTTTCATCTTGGTAGCTCGCTTTCTGCCCTGGTGTATGCAGCCAATGACTGTGCGCATCCGCTGCTAGCAAGGCGACTTTAGGCACCTGTAGTCTTTCCGTCCAACGCATAGTTTCTTTAGGAGCTATCGGAAATATTTTTGAGAACCAAAATCTATCTAAGGCATAAGTAAGTTTTATCGGTGGCGGGTTCGACTCGCAGGCTTGTAGAAGTCCGATTTAATCGCGCCCGTGCAGGCACGGTGCATCCAGTGCAGAGCGAACTCGTGCAGCGATCAGGAATAGAGCGCTCTCGCAAGCTGCCACAGGCAATCTGCAAGCGGAATTCTGGTGCTTGTGAGCTTGCAGGTGATTTCGGGGGAAACGGGTCCGGCCGGTGTGATTGTCTGTGCACACCGCTCTCTGCTGGACTCTGGACCATCGTTTTTGTCGATTCATGAAATCAGTAAAACGGGTCATCCAACCGGTCGATGGCATTCAGTGCGTTATGTTCGGCGGAGGGGCGACAACGGCAGGTGGATAACGTATGACGGGCCCGAACCCGCGACTTGTGCCGTGACAGGGCAACAATGAGATGGAACTGATTGATATCAAACGGTGTCGGCGGACGCAGTTTGGTACAGTCCGCGGACGTCGTTTGGTACAGAATGATGCCCGACGGCGTCCGGTATCGCTTCCCTTAACGTCCCCAGAATTGAAGTGCTAAACTTTTCAATCAGCACAAGCGCGTTCTCGCTACTAATCCGACATGACGAACCCGATAACTATCGGCTTGTTCGTCACTCTGCCAGAATCGGGACCGTGCATAGGCGGGCCACGGTGCCGCATCGAAGTGGTAGCCTGATTTAATGGCAAAGGACGCAGCCGGCACAGTACTCTCGGTCGAGGGACGTGACGTCCAGATAACACATCCCGATAAGCTCTATTTCTCATCGCAGGCACGAATCTCAAAACTCGATCTGGTGCATTACTATCTATCTGTGGCGCCGGGCGCGCTCGCCGGAATCCGCGATCGTCCGATTGTTCTAAAGCGTTTCGTCAATGGCGCCGAGGCAGAGGCGTTTTATCAAAAGCGTGCACCCACCCAGCGGCCTCCTTGGTTGCGAACGGTCAAGCTGTCATTCCCTTCGGGCCGGACTGCGGAAGAGATCGTTGTAGATAACGCGCCTGGGCTTGCTTGGATCGTTAATCTCGGTTGCATTGAACTACACCCACACCCGGTTCGCTCCGGCAATCTTGATCACCCAGATGAGTTGCGGATCGATCTTGATCCGGTTGAGGGCGTTAGTTGGGCGGATGTTCGCCGTGTCGCTCTCGAAGTGCAAGGCCTGCTCGAAGAGTTAGGGCTTCGCGGCTGGCCCAAAACTAGCGGTTCACGTGGCATGCACGTCAATGTACGTATCGAACCGCGCTGGACGTTCGCTGAGGTGCGCCGCGCCGCCGTCGCGTTTTCGCGCGCAGTGGAGCGGCGGGTACCCGCTCTGGCCAGTTCGAAATGGTGGAAAGAAGAGCGTCATGGCGTCTTCCTCGATTACAACCAGAATGCGAAGGACCGGACCACTTGCTCTGGGTATTCGGTACGCCCGCTCCCTGACGCTCGTGTCTCGGCGCCGCTTCTCTGGCACGAAGTTCCTGACTGTGACCCAGCTGACTTTACGGTGTTCACGATACCGGAGCGCTTCGCTAAAATCGGTGATCCGCAAGCCGGCATGGATGCAGAGCCTGGCTCACTTGAAAAATTACTGGAACTCGCGGACAACGACGAAGCCAACGGTCTGGGCGACGCACCGTGGCCGCCGCACTTTCGCAAGACGGAAGCCGAAGCGCTACGAGTGGCGCCGTCGCGCGCTAAGTCAGCGGTAAAGAAGCCGCGAGTCAAGATGCCGCTCATCGTGGTTGCAAACTCTCCTGATAAAGCAGCAGCGCTGGCGGGCCTGGAAAGATGGAAGAGCAAACATGCTCAGATAGCTGGTTTCCTGGCCGCGGACGACGTGCTGGTCGATTCGATGCGAGGCAGATCTTCGACCTGGACACGCGTCCGAGTCAATCTACGCCACGTAGCTGAATCACTGCGGCCGCCGCAGGAGACTCCCGACCCTGATGACGATCCGACGCGTGAATGGCGGCAACGGCGCAAGAGAGAGGCCCCGAAAGAGGACTGATCAGTGGCTGGCGTAGGCCTAGCGACCGGAGGGGAAAATCGCTGCCAGCTCTTGGGGCGGAACGATTTCGAGTTGCGCATAGGTGCAGTCGCTGGGCTTCTTGTCCGTTCGCCATCTGCGAAACTGCGCTATATGACGGAAGCGGCTCCCTTGCATATGGTCGTAGGCGACTTCCACTACCAGTTCGGGTCGCAGTGGTTCCCACGATAAGTCCTTGCCTTGACTCCACCGGCTCTGGCCACCCGGCATACGATTGACAGCTTCATCAGTCGCGTTTCCATGGTCCGCCCAAGCCTTCCACGGGTGCGCATCAAGCGCGTTTTTACGGTAAGGCTTGAGGAATTCTGCCAATTCTCCGCGCTTCTCAGTGCTGAAGCTGGCACAGACCCCAACGTGTTGCAAAGCACCGGAATCGTCAAAGAGTCCTAACAGTAATGAGCCGACGAGCGTGCGATCGCCCTTCTTGTGCCAACGAAATCCTGCAAGCACACAATCGCATTCGCGCTCATGCTTGACCTTGAGCATTACGCGTTTGTTTGGCTCGTAGGTTCCTAAAGTGGGCTTGGCAATGACTCCGTCAAGACCTGCGCCCTCAAAGCGGCGAAACCAATCAGAAGCAACGCTGCGGTCGGCGGTTGCCGGTGTCAGATGGATGGGTGGCGGTGCCGATGCAATCAGCGATTCCAGTTCGCGACGCCGGGTTTGGAATGGCTCACCCCGGAGATCCCGCTGTCCCTCGCAGAGCAGGTCGAAGAACACGAATGACGATGGAATTTGTTGGGACAAAAGCTTCACGCGCGATGCGGCTGGATGGAGGCGCAGTTGAAGCGCGTCGAAGTCGAGTTCGTTGTCCTTAACGATGACAATCTCTCCGTCGAGGACGCAGCGGGGAGGTAATGCCGAGCGTAAGGGCTCGAGCATCTCCGGGAAATAGCGGTCTAGGGGCTTCTCGTCGCGGCTCTGGATCAGGATCTCATCCCCGTCGCGAAAGACGATTGCGCGAAACCCGTCCCACTTCGGTTCGAAAACCCAATCCCCATCGGCTGGCAATTCACCGACTCGCTTGGCAAGCATGGGCAATAGCGGCGGATTTACGGGAAGTTGCACGCCTCATGGTATACCGCGCAGTTCATACTTTTCGAATTGTCGGCAAACAGGACATAATCTGATAGCTCGAAAGAGCCCGGAGTCGTTGCGCCGCGAACAGCTTTGCGAGTTGAATGCCGGGAGCGACGGGACTTGAACCCGCGGCCTCCTGCGTGACAGGCAGTGCTAAAGAATAAAGATTCAGCCTGCATTCAAGCGGATCGGAATCACCGGTGTCGGCTGGCCCACTTTTCGGCACTCGGTTGATCGTCCCGGAATTGAAGTGCTCAAGCCTTGCGCGACCTTCCGGATAGAGCAGTTCTAGTCCCGGTCCAGCAATTATTCTGATTTGCGTCTGCGAGGATCTTGCGTCGGGTCAACATAGTCTGTTGACGATGGGCCGAAGCCGGTGATTTGAACTACGACAGCTTCGTCGCCGGTTTCTGCAAAATGGGCTTCGTCTGGTGGTTCGGTGTAAAAACTCCCCGGAGGCAGCGCTTCAAGTTTTGCCTGATCGAACTTTTCCCCGTAGCCAAGGCGCCAAGTACCGGAGATTACGGTTGCAACCCGGTCATCGCGATGAGAGTGCGCCGCGATCTGCGTATGCGCGGGAACGCGCAGCATGATCGTATACAGGCCCGCCCTGTCTGGATCACCTTTAAGTACAACAGTCTCGATTCCGCCAACGCCGGAACTCCCGGTGCCGGGATTGCCGTGCTGTGGAAACTCATACTCGGCGGGGGTAAGGCGCCTTTCGCCCACGTGGCTTGCGGACCCTGCTACGGTCGGTACGGCAACTTGCGGAGAGTCGAGGAAGTTACGAATAAGGGTCACGGTATACGCAGGACGCTCTTCCATCAGCCAATGCCCAGAGCCGGCAACCACCGCCTCTTGAACATTAGTCGCCACGTGGCGCATGATGACCGCTTGCAGTGGACCAAACGACTTCTCTCCGCCCACAGCCAGTACGGGCATAGTCAACTTCACCTGCTTGAAGATTTCGTTGTCCTTCGCGTCCTGAGAAAAAGCGGTGAACTGGGCGAACCCCGCCCGCATCGCACCCGGCTGCGCATAGGTGGCCGCAAAAAAGTTTCTGGTGGCCTCATCGGGCTTGGCGGGATCGCCTGTGAAGTCATTCCATATGCGATCAAAGTAGATGCGCTCACGTCCGGCCACAAGCCGTTCGGCGTCGGGCCCGCGAAAGTTGAAGTGCCAAACTCCAGGGTTTAGGAGAATCTCATTCCAAGGCTCGATGCCTGGAATCGGTGCATCCATTACTACCAGCCGCTCAACCTTATCTGGATACATTGCGGCGTAGGCGTAAGCCACCATATTGCCGATGTCGTGTGCTACAACGAACGTCCTGTCATATCCCAGCCCGGTCACGACGGCACGAATGTCCTTGGCCTGCGTCTTCTTGTCGTAGCCAGCTTCAGGCTTCGATGACTTCCCAATTCCACGAAGGTCCGGCACCACAACGGTGTGATCTTTCATGCGATCTGCGGCCAGA
>Ga0210408_10000313_pt1 | contig 67400 bp, 58 predicted proteins | sample IncBWH4MmetaG_FD_155471 | JGI IMG/M metagenome (GOLD analysis project Ga0210408, IMG submission 155471) | Forest soil microbial communities from Barre Woods Harvard Forest LTER site, Petersham, Massachusetts, United States - Inc-BW-H-4-M | ecosystem: Environmental > Terrestrial > Soil >... | reverse complement strand
TCCGCGTTGGCAATCCTGGGGACAAAGGTGGAAGTCGCCTTTATTTACGGCTCGGTGGCGCGGCAGCGGGAACAAGCGCATAGTGACGTCGATCTGATGGTTTTGGGAGAAGCTACATTTGGCGAAGTCGTGTCAGCATTGGCGCCGGCCCAGAAGACAATCCGCCGCGAGATTAACACCGCGGTGTTTCCGGTTGCAGAATTTCGCTCCAAGCTGAAGGCCGGTAATCACTTCCTGAAATCGATCATGACTGGCAAGAATCTCTTTGTAATCGGGACGCGAAATGACCTTGCAAAGCTGGCGACTAAATAGCTCGTCCAGCATGTCACCAGCGCTCAAGAGATCGCAGACCTGTTGGGGATAGCGGACCGTGACCTGGCCGCGTCCCAGGTGAAAGGTCTGCCTGCAGACTGGCGGCTCGCCATTGCCTACAACTCAGCCTTGCAGTCAGCGGCACTCGCGGCCAGGCTATCGAGCATCGCGGGATAATCATCACTACCGCGTCATTCAAGCCCTCGAATTCACAGTCGCGCCGGATCGAACGCTCATTCATACCTTGGATGGTTTTCGGAAAAGCGCAACTTGAGCAATTATGATGCTGCGGGCAGCATTTCTGACCGCGAGGCTGAAGAAATGCTGCGACTTGCCAAGAGTCTCCGTACGGATGTTGAGACGTGGATTCGTCGAACTTATCCTGAGCTGATAAGAACCAAATAAGCCCATACTAGGGTTACACTGGCGGACGCTATTCTTCGACCGGAGGCAAACGATGCTTGCACGTCGATCCGTCGTGATCCTTTGTGCAGCAGCGGCAGTCTTCTTGTCAGCGGAAGTTTTCGCCAGCGACACCGTTCTGATTCACGGCCACATCTACACCGGCAATCCCAAGGCGCCATGGGTGCAGGCTCTGGCCATTTCAGGGACTCGCATCGAAGCCGTGGGTACAGATCAGGAAATCCTCACTCATAAGCAAACACAAACGAAAGTGATCGATCTGCAGGGCCGGACGGTGATCCCGGGCATCTCCGACTCGCATGTTCATATGTGGTTCGGCGGACTGGAACTGCAGGGCCTTAATTTGTCGACCCCCGAGGGGACGATTACTCCCGACGATCCTGAAAAGTTCGTCGAGCAGATCAAGGCGTATGCTGCGAGTCATCCCAACGGGAAGGTGCTGATTGTCCGTGCAGACTTCAGCACCACGCCTCCTTCCACTCCGACGCATGAATTGCTCGACCGGGCCGTCCCAGATCGACCGGTGATCGTGCATCACACGGCGGAACATTCTCTTCTGCTCAATGCGAAGGCACTCGCCCTGGCAGGCATCACGGATGAATCGGTCGCCGATCCGGAGGAAGAGAAGAACATCATTCGCGATGCCAGCGGACATCCCAGCGGACTTCTGCTCGAAGCCGCCATGGCCATCATGGAACGCGCGCTGCAGCCACTGTTTCCAGAGGAGGAAAAGCTCAAGTTCCTGCGCGAAGCCGCTCATCACCTGAACCAGTTCGGCATCACCAGCCTGGTGAATGCGACGGGGAACCTGGCTGAGATACAGCTCTACGCAGCGCTGCGCGATCGCGGCGAATTGACCGTCCGCACGCGCACATCTTTTGGAGCGGTCGCGGTGAATCATCACCTGACGCCGGAGTTTCTAGCGGACCTCGAGAAGGCGCGCACGCTCTATCACGATGACTGGGTTTCGGCGAATCTCGTGAAATTTTTCGTGGACGGCGGCACCGGACTCATCCCGCCCCTGACCTACCAGCCCGCCGAGTATAAGAAACTGGTGCTCGAGTTGGACAAGCGGGGATTCCAGATCATGACCCACGCGTATCGTCCCGACTCCACACACCTGGTGGTCGATACCTACGAAGAAGCCGAGCGCGTCAACGGCCCGCGCGACCGCCGCTTCCGCATCGAGCATGGAGACTTCCTGCCCGCGGCTGATATCCCCCGCGTGGCCAAACTTCAGCTCATCACGAGTATGCAGCCAAGTTTCTGCTGTGATGAGAATGGCTCGAACTACGATCCCAAGGACCGGACCACGACCGACCGCTGGCAGAGCGTCGAAAAAAGTGGGGCGCGATTGGCCTTCGGCAGCGACTGGCCGTGTATCTGGCCTCCAAATCCATTCATCGCGATGCAGGAGGCCGTCACACGCCAAATCTGGAAGCCAGTCAGCGGCAGCGATTTTCCTGGAGGTGTATTCGATGGCGCAGGCCAGGCCGGATACTTAGCCACAAACGATGTCTACACACCGGAGGAGCGCATCACGGTCGAACAAGCGGTGAATGCGTACACGCAGGGTTCAGCCTACGCCAGGTTTTCGGAAGACAAACTGGGAACACTCGAAGTGGCAAAAGAGGCGGATCTTGCGGTGCTGTCGCAGGACATCTTCTCGGTGAAGCCCGAAGAGATTTCCAAAACCAAAGTCGTGACGACGATGGTCGGGGGGAAAGTTGTGTTTGCAGCAGAGAAGTAGACGATACAATTTTTGGAGAAATCAGAAATCCTCGCCGACCGCGTCGAGTTCTTCAATTCCCATGATCTGGTTGTAGAGCACGCTTTTCGGATTCTCACTCTGGGGCAACCCAAAGTAAAGGATGCCGATGTCTTTGGTGACGATCTTCCGCAGTCGGGCGGCCAGCAGATCCTGGTCCGAGGTTTGGCTGACGGCAGGCAGGCTCAAACGGGCGGTTGAAACGACTGCTGCGCGCGCGCTGCTAAGTCGCCAGCCAAAAGCAAACCGCCACCCTTGTGATACCGGGTACATGTCCTCGGTCGTAAATCCGATCAACAGGCCGTCTGGGTTTCTGGCAGGCTCCGGCACACCCTTTCGAAGGGTGGCGGCGAGGTTCTCCGCCATCAGTTGCCTGCGGGATGTGTCCAGCGTTGCGGGGTCCAGGGGAATGCGGTCCAAGACGGTAATTTCGAGTTTGTATTTCTCGCGGTAGAACTGAACCAGCGGCTGCAGGTCTTCGACAGGAAAGCCCCCGATGGGGACAAAGTAGATCCTGAGACCCTCAACCTTGGGTGGAATCGACGCCCACGCTCTGGTGGGTTGTGGCGCTACTCTTGAATAGGCCGCCCATCCCGCAATCAGAGCGATTAGACAGAGCAAGAGAGCTAATGTCCGATTCACAGATACCTCTACTGGAGATTCCTAGGGCGGATAGGTGAAATTAGAGCACGATGCGTCGAGAAGGGAACATTGGAAGATTCGGAAGAAGATTACGAAAGTCTGGAGAATCGAACAATTTAAATGGGCCGGCAACCAAGAAGCGGTGACATTCCTTGGCTATCGGCCCATTCGATCCTGAATTGGATCGGAGGTGATGTATCTATGCTAATCCTCTTTACTATGAAGTCAAGGGATATGTGCAGAAATATGCGGCTCTCCCGATGCTACCGAGCTCAGTAAGGTAAACCCCTTATTTTTCAATGGTAATCCGGTGGTCACCTGGATTCCTGCCACGGCACTTCGTCCTGCTCTCGCGCGCCCTAAACCGATCTTCTTGCGTTGACATTAAACTTATCCGGACGTTAGACTTAACAGTTTTCATAGCCCTCATTTTCTCGATCTAGCTCAGCATCCCATGGATGAGACACTCCAACAACTAGGCAAATTACTGCTCGGATCGGTTCCGACGGTAATTATGTTGGCCCTGTTGTATGCACTCTACACGACGATCGTGCACAAGCCGTTGCGGCGCGTGCTCGAGGAGCGGCACAACAAGACCGAGGGCGCCATCGAGAAATCGAAGGCGGATATCGCGGCAGCCGAGGCACGTACCGCCGAATACGAGCAGAGTCTGCGCGAGGCCCGGGCGGCGGTCTTCCGCGCCCAGGAAGCGAAGCGCCAGGCGGCGATGCAGGCTCGCGCCAAAGCAGTCGCCGAGGCGCGTAACAAAACACAGGCGCACGTTCAGGCTGCCAAGGTCGCCATCGAAAAAGATCGTGTTGCGGCCGAGCAGGGATTGCAGGCGGAAGCGGCTGCCCTTGCCCGGGACATCGTGCGCCGCGTACTGCAGCCGGCGGGAGCGGGGCGTTGATGAAATCGACTCGGGTCTTGCGGATCGGGATTCTCGCGCTGCTGCTGGTCAGTTGCATTGTCGTTCCGCTGCGAGCGCAAGATGCGCCCGCTCGTCCCCAGCCAAAGCAGGGCCGCGTAGATGAGGCGCGAAGGGGTCCAGGACGGCAACTCGTCCATGAGAGCCGGGAAGCCGCTGGAGAAGGCGATGAGAGGGAGGAGTTCAAGCACTCGGCTTCCGTCCAGATGATCTCGCGCATTACGGGACTGAATACGCAGCAGTCGTACTGGGCCTGCCTCGTTTTCAACTTTGCGGTAATCGCTGCTCTCCTTATCTGGGCCGGACGCAAGTTCCTTCCCGGAATCTTCCGCGACCGCACCGCCGCCATCCAGAAGGCCATGCAAGAGGCGCAGAAAGCCAGCGAAGAAGCTCGTCGCAGACTCGCAGACATCGAATCGCGATTGCAAAAGCTTGATGTCGAAATCGGCATGATGCGCGATACCGCGGAAAAAGAGGGCGAGGCGGAGGAAGCACGCCTTAAAGCTGCCGCGGAAGAAGATGCGCAGAAGATCGTCGCCATGGCGGAGCAGGAGATTGTCGCCGCCGTCAAAGCCGCACGCCGCCAATTGACGGCCCACGCCGCCGACCTTGCCGTTGGTCTTGCCCAGAAACAGATTCACGTCGATCCCGCCACCGATCAGGCTCTGGTGCGCAATTTTGCCGGTCAGCTCGGGTCAGCTTCCGAGACGTCAGGAAAGGGCGGAAACTAGATGGCCTCCGTCCCCAGCACCTACGCCCGCGCTTTCGCTGACGTAGTGTTCGATGCGCACCTCGACGCGGCTCGGGCCCTCGGCGGATTGCGGCAGATTGTGACACTCTATGGTGAGAGTGTGGAGTTGCGACGGGTTTGGGAGAATCCTGCCGTTCCTGGCGATCAGAAACGCAAGTTGCTGGATGCCATCGTGCAGCGAAACGGAATCGATAAACCCGTTCGCAACCTGGTCGCTGTGCTCATGGACCACCGCCGCCTGCCATTTCTGTCGCGAATCGTCGAGCAGTTGGAGAAAGAACTCGACGCACGGCTGGGTTTTACAGAAGCGCAGATTTCCAGTGCCCGCGAACTGGGCGACGCCGAAAAGCGCACGCTGGAAACGCAGATCGAAAAGGCGACCAGCAAGAAAGTGCGCGCAAGCTATGGATTGGATCCGTCGTTACTGGGCGGAGCCGTAGTCCGCATCGGCAGCACCATTTACGACGGATCCGTGAAGGGCCAGTTGGAGAGGATTAAAGAGGCGATAAGCTCCTAGCTGTGAGCCTCAAGCTCTGAGCTACGAGCGTGCGCAGTGGTTGCTCGAAGCTCGTGGCTCGAAGCTGAGAGCTGAAAGCTTTCTTATGGCACAAATCAAGGCAGACGAAATTACCAAGCTAATCCGCGAGCAGATCGAGAACTACGAGACCAAGGTCTCCGTGGACGAGACGGGCACCGTCATCACCCTGGGCGACGGCATCGCGCGTGTTTACGGTCTGGACAAAGTCATGGCCGGCGAGCTGTTGTCGTTCCCGCATGGCGTGGCCGGCATCGCGATGAACCTGGAAGAAGACCAGGTCGGCGTCGTGCTCCTCGGCGAATTCACCGAGATCAAGGAAGGCGACGAGGTCAAGCGCACCGGACGCATCATGAGCGTGCCCGTCGGCGACAACATGATCGGACGGGTGGTGAACTCCCTCGGCCAGCCCATCGACGACAAAGGTCCCATCTCGACCGACAAGTTTATTGCGCTGGAGCGCCTCGCCCCCGGCGTCATTGATCGTCAACCGGTGCGTGAACCGATGGCTACTGGATTGAAGGCCATCGACAGCATGATCCCGATCGGCCGTGGCCAGCGCGAGCTGATCATCGGCGACCGCCAGACCGGAAAGACTGCCGTCGCTCTCGACACCATCATCAACAGCAAAGGCAACGACCTCATCTGCATCTATAACGCGATCGGCCAGAAGCGCTCGTCGATCGCCCAGGTCGTCAAGATTCTCGAGGATGCCGGGGCGATGGAGTACACCATCGTCGTCGCTGCCTCAGCATCCGAGCCAGCTCCCATGCAGTACATTTCACCCTATGCCGCGTGCGCGATGGGCGAGTTCTTCCGCGACACCAAGCGTCATGCGCTGGTGATCTATGACGACTTGTCGAAGCACGCAGCTTCGTATCGCGAGATCTCGTTGCTGCTGCGCCGTCCGCCGGGCCGCGAAGCCTATCCCGGAGACGTTTTCTACCTCCACTCTCGCCTGCTTGAGCGCGCGGCGAAATTGAGCGATAAAAACGGCGGCGGATCCCTGACAGCTCTGCCCGTCATCGAAACGCAGGCTGGCGACGTCTCGGCGTACATCCCGACCAACGTCATCTCAATCACCGACGGCCAGATCTATTTGGAAACCGATTTGTTCAACCAAGGCGTACGCCCCGCCGTGAACGTCGGGTTGTCGGTAAGCCGCGTGGGCGGCAGCGCGCAGATCAAAGCCATGCGCCAGGTCGCCGGCACTCTGAAATTAGAACTGGCGCAGTACCGCGAACTGGCGGCATTCGCGCAGTTCGGTAGCGATCTCGACAAGGCCACTCAGGCCCAGTTGAATCGCGGACAACGCCTGGTCGAACTCCTGAAGCAGAACCAGTTCTCGCCGTTGCCGTTTTCGAAGCAGATTCTGATCATCATGGCCGGCACAGGCGGATTCCTCGACGACATGCCGGTCGCTCAGGTCCGCGAATTCGAGAAAGAGCTGTTCAAGTACGTAGACTCGACGAATCCCGGAATCCTGCGCGCGATCATGGAGAAGAAGATTCTCGACGATCAGCTGAAGACGCAGATGCAGAACGTGATTAAGGAAGCCAAGCAGCAGTTCGTGGCGTCGCGCGAAGCAGTAGCGAAGTAATTCGTAGAGGCGTTGCTTGCAACGTCTCTTCTGTCCACGTGGTGAGAGCGAGACGTAACAAGTTACGTCTCTACAAGAAATGCCTAACATTCTCGACATCCGGCGCCGCATCCGCAGCGTGATCAACACGCGGCAGATCACCAAGGCCATGAAGATGGTCTCGGCCGCGAAGTTGCGCCGCGCCCAGGAGCGCGCTCTGGCGTCGCGTCCGTACGCGCAGATGCTGACGAATGTCCTGAAGTCGCTTGTGGCCCGCGCCGAGATCTACGATCCCGAGACCGGCGAGCCGAAACATCCTCTGCTGGCCCAGCGGGAAGAGAAGACGATCCTGCTGATCATCGTCACCGGAGACAAGGGGCTCGCGGGCGCGTTTAACGCAAATATTCTCAAGGCGGCCGCACGGTTTCTGGAATCTAAAGCCGGTAAGAATATTGACATCGAAGCGATTGGCCGCAAGGGGCGCGATTTCTTACGGCGTCGTTATGCTGCAGCCGCGATACAGACGCACAGCCTGGCCGAACCAGAGGAATTGCTCGAAGAAGTTGAGCCGGCCGGGGAACGCGCTGCGGCGCTACAGATCGCCGGCGAGCACGTCGGCATTCTCGGCAAGGTAGAGTTCGCGCAGGCATCGGCGTTGGCGGAAAGCGTCATTCGGCGCTACTGCAGAGAAGAGATCGATTCGGTCTACCTGGTCTTCAACGAATTCAAATCTGTAATCGCCCAGCGCCTCATCGTCGAGCAGATTCTTCCCATCGAGCAGGTCGGCGAGCGAGCAGTCCGCCTGACCGAGGAAATGACGGAAGAAGAAAAGAAGAAAGCTAAAGAGGCGGCCGTGAGCGCCGGAGTGGGCCTGCGCGCGACCGACGGCTCCGAGATATCGGCTTCGCAGTTCGGCACTTCCCAAGTCGACTACATTTACGAGCAGCCGCCGGCGGAGCTGTTCCGCGCGCTCCTGCCGAAGTATGTAAGCATCCAGATTTTCCGGGCGCTGTTGGAGTCGGTAGCCGCCGAGCATGCGGCCCGCATGACCGCCATGGATTCGGCCACCAACAATGCGACTGACATGATCGATTCCCTGACGCTCGTCATGAACCGTGCTCGCCAGGCGAAGATCACGAAAGAGATTATCGAGATCGTCAGCGGCGCCGCGGCGATGTAGCTGTAGAGACGTTGCTTGCAACGTCTTTTGCATCCGGAGAGGGAGACGTAACAAGTTGCGTCTCTACGAGAAAAGATATGCCACAAAACGTAGGACACGTTATTCAAATCGCAGGACCCGCGGTCGACGTCCAGTTTGCCGAAGGACAACTGCCTCCGATCTATGAGGCGGTCGAAGTTGTGAGCGACGGCTTCAACGTTCCGACGCCGATCAAGGTCATCCTCGAAGTGCAGCAGCACCTCGGCGAAGGCCGCGTTCGCTGCGTGGCCATGCAGCCGACCGACGGCATGGTGCGTGGCATGAAGGCCATTGACCAGGGTGGACCGATTTCGGTGCCCGTAGGCCGCGGCACGCTCGGCCGCGTGATGAATGTCATCGGTGAACCGGTCGATCAACTTGGCCCCATCGAATACAAGGAGAGAATGCCGATTCACCGCCTCGCTCCGGCGTTCGATGAGCAGGCGACAAGCGCCGAGATGTTCGAAACCGGCGTGAAGGTCATCGACCTCATCCAGCCCTTTTTGAAGGGCGGCAAGATCGGATTGTTCGGCGGCGCGGGCGTAGGCAAGACCGTCGTCATCATGGAACTGATCAACAACGTCGCCAAAAATCACGGCGGCTTTTCAGTTTTTGCGGGCGTCGGTGAGCGCACCCGCGAAGGCAACGACCTCTGGCTGGAAATGTCGGAGTCAGGCGTCATCAAGCCCGGCAAGCCCGCCGAGTCGAAGGCCGCACTGATCTACGGACAGATGACGGAACCCCCAGGTGCTCGTCTTCGCGTCGCTTTGACCGGACTGACGGTCGCCGAATACTTCCGCGACGCGGAGGGTGCTGACACGCTGCTCTTCATCGATAACATTTTCCGTTTCACTCAGGCAGGCTCGGAAGTATCTGCGCTGCTCGGCCGCATGCCCAGTGCCGTGGGCTATCAGCCGAACTTGGCGACGGAAATGGGTGAACTGCAGGAGCGCATCACGTCGACGAAGAAAGGATCGGTCACGTCGGTGCAGGCGATTTACGTTCCCGCTGATGATCTCACCGACCCCGCGCCGGCAACCACATTTGCGCACCTCGACGCGACCACGGTGCTTTCGCGTGCGTTGACCGAGATCGGAATCTATCCCGCGGTCGATCCACTGGCTTCGACCTCGCGCATTCTCGATCCGCGCATTGTCGGCCAGGAGCACTACGACGTCGCCCAGATGGTGAAGAAGACGCTGCAGACTTACAAAGACCTGCAGGACATCATTGCGATTCTCGGCATCGACGAATTGAGCGAAGATCAGAAGCTGACTGTCGCCCGCGCCCGCAAGATTCAGCGTTTCCTCTCGCAGCCGTTCCACGTCGCCGAGCAGTTCACGGGCGCGCAGGGACGCTACGTGAAGATCGCCGACACCGTGAAGGGTTTCAAAGCAATCGTGGAAGGCAAGTACGACGACATCCCCGAGCAGGCCTTCTATATGAAGGGCCCCATCGAGGAAGTGCTCGAAGCCGCGGAGAAGATGAAGGCAGCAGCGTAGAGACGTTGCTTGCACCGTCTCTCTCGCCACCTGTGGAATGCTGCAACCCGAGACGTAGCAAGCTACGTCTCTACGAATAACGCGTAAATGGCCGATACTTTCCAACTCGAGATCGTCACGCCGGAAAAGAAGGTGGTCGAGGCGACGGCTGAGGAAGTGCAGATTCCCGGCAAGAACGGGTATCTGGGGATTCTTCCCGGACATGCGCCGCTCATCACCGAACTCTCCGTGGGCGAGATCACGTTCCGGGAGAATTCCACAGAACAAAAACTCGCCGTGGCTTGGGGCTTCGCGGAAATTCTTCCCAACAAAGTGACGATTCTCGCCGAAACCGCAGAGCGTCCGTCCGAGATTAATATCGAGCGCGCACGCCAAGCGAAAGAGCGCGCCGAGCAGCGCCTCACCAGCGGCGACACTGCGGTCGATGTCGATCGTGCCCTGGACGCCCTCCACCGCGCACAAGTGCGTCTCGACGTAGCCTCAGGCAAATAGATCTTGTCGTATTTTCCATCTCATTCGTAGAGACGTAGCTCGGCTACGTCTCTGCCTGCAGCGTCGCCGAAGGGTGCGAGGGGTTCCGGCTGCTTTCATCTTCTCCTCTCGACCCGATACAATTGCCTCGCACTATCCACCCGAGGAGATTGCAGCATGAAGCTTTACCTCGCCCTGATTCTTTCCAGCTTATCTCTCGTGTCCAGCTTGAGTTTTGCGCAAGATGCCAAGCCCGCGTCTCCACCTCTGCAAGCGCCTCCTCCTGCACTCATCACGCCCGAGGTACACTCCGACAACAGCGTAACGTTTCGCTTCCGCGCACCCAATGCGCAAGAGGTGAAACTCACTCGCGAAGGCACCCAACCTCTCGCCATGCAAAAGGACGATGCGGGCGTGTGGACGGTCAACACCGCGCCTCTGCCACCTGACTATTACGGATATTCGATTGTCGTCGACGGGCAACGCTCAATCGATCCCTACAATTCTCTGTTGAAGCCCAATCTCCTCTCGACGGAGAACATGGTGCACGTGCAGGGCCCGCCATCGCTGCCGTGGGAGTTGAATGACGTGCCGCACGGAGAAGTGCACCATCATTTCTACCGATCGGCAGTGGCGAACGACGATCGCGATTTCCATGTCTACACGCCACCAGGCTACGATCCTGCCGCGAAGAAGACGTATCCAGTTCTGTATCTGCTGCACGGCTACAGTGACGATGCCAGCGGATGGACCGCCGTGGGCCGCGCCAACATCATCCTCGACAACCTGATCGCGCAAGGAAAGGCCAAGCCGATGATTGTGGTGATGCCTCTCGGCTACGGCACCATGGAAGTGATTCGCGCCGGTTGGGGAGGCATCTCCAATCGTCCCGAGGTGCGCGAGCAGAATCTCTCGAAGTTCCGTGAGGCGCTTCTGACCGAGGTCATGCCGCACGTCGAAAGCGAATATCGCATCACCAAAGACCACAACTCGCGCGCAATTGCCGGTCTCTCGATGGGCGGATCGGAATCGCTGCTCACTGGCCTGAACAATCTGGATAAGTTCGCGTGGGTCGGAGCGTTCAGCGCTGGAGGGCTGCCGGATTCGTTCGACAAAGATTTTCCCGGATTAGATGCCACTGCGAATCAGAAACTGCGTCTGTTGTGGATCGCTTGCGGCACTGAAGACCGGCTCATCACCGCAAATCGAAACTTGCGCGAGTGGTTGAAAACGAAAGCCATTCAACACACGGATATCGAAACTCCCGGGATGCATACATGGATGGTGTGGCGCAGAAATCTGGCGGAGTTTTCGGGACTGCTCTTTCGATAGGCGGATCTACAACTCACTTATAAGAGGAGTCTTGAAAGGGCACGGCTTTTAGCCGTGCCGCTGAGCACGGAAAAGATCTTGGGCTTCAGCCACTGAGGTAATTGATGCATCGTTAGTACGAAAATAATTTTCGTCGATGCCGATTTTTCCTCTTGCTAAAAACTAAAAGTTATGGCATCTTCAGACATCCTCAAAGGAAAGGACGCCCAAATTTGTCGATAAACACGCACAAATCGCTTAGCGGGCTGACAAGGCTCGATCCATGCCAAGTCAGTTTCAGGGCGTCGTCCGATTGCGCTAATTAGTTCCCCGGCGCCGTTAACGCAAAGCTAACAAAATAAAAGTACGCTGGGTGGCGAAGGCCGCGGTTCCTTCGACTGAGAATCAACCATTGCCGCTGCCGTTCATTCCCCCAGCAAAACGCATTCGTGTGCATGGATTGTGTAGGGGCGGACGCCTTCGTCCGCCCTCCGAGCGAAGCTCGGATCACCGAGTTCGGTCAGTGGTGAAAGGCGACGGATACTTCTCTTGGTAAGAACAGCCCGCTCTCTCCGGAGACCGTGTTGCGAGGTTCGACCCCTCAGGGCGAAAGCCCAATCCGTAACCGACTGTTCCCTGACCAAAGTGGTTCGTAAAACGCGCGGAAGACTCCGCGCCAACCGAAATTCAGTCAGTGGTGAAGTTCACGGCAACTTCGCGGCGTGCCTATAAACACAGGCCGGGGTTCGAGCCCCCAACCGTGATCCCAGTTCCCTGGCTGCGACCGCAGTTGCAGCGCGGGTGTTTTGCCCGCGCTGCACGCAGGGGAGACTCCACGCGCATCTCCGTACAGGTGCATCGCCGTGGAAGAGGGGCCCTTTAAGGGCCGCGTCTGTCGGCCCCATGAATCGGGGCTTTAGCCCCTGAGGGCAATTGTCGAAAGGAAGGTTTCGCCGGTGGCGAAGAGAAGAGTTACTTCGCCCCAAACGACAAAGCAGGTATGCGTAACCTGCCGAGGTGCAACTCTGCAGGGACGGGGGCGTAGTCCCGAAACAAAAGGTACCTGGAGAACGTAGCCTCGACTCTTTTCGCTATTCCCCGGCGAGAGCAACTGAAACAACAACCGGTGCTCATTGCGCACCTTAGAAAGTATTCGTAAGCAATGCGTGTCGACATGCACAAGGTCGTGGTGGAGCGGGAGCGAGGAAGGAGTACATGGAAGAACCGCAAGTGGGGCAAGAGGCTCCCATTCGTTCCCCATGCCGACGACGAACTTGAAATCTTGCCCTCTGAATAACTGACGAACGACATGATCGAATTTATCAAACACGTGCTCGGCGGCCAGAACCAGTTTGCCTCCGGCGGATTACTACTGATGGCGATTGGCGCGGTGGGCGCGTATCTTCGATCGATCCCGGAGAAGTTGTGGTACTGGATCGTCGGCCAGACCACGATGATGATTACGGTGAAGGACGACGACGCAGTATTCGTCTGGGTCAAGGAGTGGTTCCTCGATCAGAAGTTTCTGAAGCGCGTCCGGCGTATTGATCTCGATACGACCCTGCAGTCAGAACGCGTCGCACTCATTCCGGCTCCAGGCGTTCATTGGTTCTGGTATGCAGGCAGGCCGTTTCAGGTGTGGTTCACGCGCACCGAGAACACCCGTGAGCGAACAGCGAAGCGAATGGAGTCGTTGACGTTCCGTACGGTTGGCAGAAAGCAAGTGTTTCTCCGGCGGTTTGTCGACGACGTCGTACACAGTCACAACAAGCGCCGGGGAGTACAGTCGTGGTTATACACATACAACGACGGCTGGGACTATTCGCAGAACTACACGCCGCGCTTGCTGGAGTCGGTCGTCTTGCAGTCCGGCGACAAGGAGCAACTGGTCGAAGACATTACGCGTTTCCGCAGTTCGAAGCAACGCTACTCGCGGCTTGGCGTTCCGTACCATCGAGGCTACTTGTTTTATGGGCCTCCGGGAACAGGCAAGACTTCGTTGGTATCCGCGGTGGCTGCACACTTCGCGCTGTCGGTGTATTGCGTGAACCTGACCGAGTTCAACGATCGAAGTCTGATGGCTGCAGTCAGTGAAGTTCCGAGGGACTCGGTATTGCTGTTTGAAGACATCGACTGTATGAAAGGCGGGCAAAAGCGCGAGCCCGCGAACGGTGCAGACAAGCCCGGCGACAAGAGAGAGAAGGAGAGCGCCAACAACGGTGTAACGCTTTCCGGCCTGTTGAACGTGCTCGATGGCTTCTTCGCGCCAACGGGAGTTCTGTTCATGATGACGACGAATCACATGGAGGTACTGGATCTGGCGTTGCTGCGGCCAGGACGAATTGACTACAAGCTGTATCTTGGCAAAGCGTCCGATGCACAGAAAGCAGATCTGTACTTGCGATTTTTTCCAGATGCGTCGGAGGCAGAGGCGCGAGAGTTCGTCAGAACCTGCAGCCACGCCGAGACGATGGCAGAGTTCCAGGGCTTGCTACTGGGCCTGGCGGAAGATCCCGCAACTCTGGACATCCGACGCAGAGTTACGACGCAATGCGGAGCAAAGGAGGAAGTGGAATCGGTGCTGGCCTAGGCAGCGCCAGAAAGTTCGCCGGTGGTGAAGTCAACGGTTCCTTCGAAGGTCGCAGGTTCGAGTCCTGCCATGTTCCCGACCAGGAGCATGTAGCTCAGTTGGCAGAGCAAGACCGTTGCCGCGAATTCCCCGGCGAGTTTCGTAACTATAACGGTACATGCGAACGCGTGGTGGACGTTCAATCCTCTGAAGGTTTCGGTACGAGTGAGGGGGTTTCGAAACCGATGCGCCGGTTGCCGGCCGGCAACGGCGCGATGAGTTCTTGGATGGCCCCGACCAGGTCCTGAAGCTCGGTATCGTGGCCGTCGAGTCGTGCTTCGAGTTCGGAGAGCTTCGACACGACGTGCTGATTGACGGCCATGTCCTGGCGCATCTGCACGAAGGCGCGGACTACGAAGATGCTCATTTCGATCGCTCGCTTCGAGTTCAACACGGTGGCAGCCATGATCGCGCCGTGCTCGGTGAAGGCGTTCGGCAGATAGCGGCGTCCGCCATGCTCTGAAGTTGAGGTCGCATCTTGCGACCTCAAGTTTTGGTACTCCTCGCTCGTCAGAGTGAAAAGAAAGTCGGCGGGGAATCGCTCATGGTTCCGTTTGATCTGCTCGTTCAGACGCTTGACCGGAACGCCGTAAAGTTCGGCCAGGTCGCTATCGAGAATGATCTTTTGATTGCGCAGAATCACGATCTTCGAACTGACTCTCTTGGCGAGGACGATTTCAGTTTTGTTCATGGGTGATAACCAAACTTGAGGTCGCAATTTGCGACCTCAAAAAAGGAAACGATTCATCATAGCAAGCCACAAGCACGGCAAGACCGAGGAACGCGAAGGTTCTAAAGCTGCTGTGTGGCCAAAGTAAATTATGAGGCGCAGCAATCAGGACAGTAGATTCTCACCGCTATGCGGATCGGAATGACAACGCGAACATTGGGAGAGGAGCGAGCGGCTAGAAGCTTCGGCTCATAGCTCATTGCTCCTAACTCATAGCTCACTGCTCGAATCGAAAGGAGACCACAAATGGCTCGACTCAACCTACTCAACCTGAACTTTGGTCCGCGGACGCACGAAGGCGCTCCCGCGCGCAACATCTCCACGGAGCTGCAACTGCGGCGCTCGGTGCTGACTTGCCTGCTCTGGGAGAGCCAGTTCTACGAGGACGGAGTCGAGATCGCGGGCCGCATCGCGGAACTCGTCCCCAAGGTTGCGGCCGAGAAGGTGGCATCCCTTGCCGTCGAAGCTCGCGAGAAGATGAAGCTGCGTCACGCGCCGCTTCTGCTCGTCCGTGAGATGGCGCGTCACACAACGCATCGCGGACTGGTGGCCGAGACGCTGGCGCGCGTCATCCAGCGTGCCGACGAACTCGCCGAGTTCGTCGCCATCTACTGGAAGGACGGCCGCGTGCCTCTCTCCGCGCAGGTGAAGAAGGGGCTGGCTGCGGCTTTCCCGAAGTTCGATGCGTACGCGCTCGCGAAGTACGATCGTGGCGGACCCATCAAGCTGCGCGACGTTCTGTTCCTCGCTCACGCCAAGCCGCGTGACGAGGCGCAGGCCGAAGTGTGGAAGCGCCTGATCGCCGGAGAACTCACCGCTCCTGACACTTGGGAAGTGGCGCTGAGCTCTGGCGCTGACAAGCGCGACGCTTGGGAGCGGCTGCTCCGAGAGGAGAAGCTCGGTGCGCTGGCTCTGCTCCGCAACCTGCGCAACCTGCGCGACGTCGGAGTGAGCGAAGATCTCGTTCTCGCCGCGCTCGGCTCGATGAGCACCGCGCGCGTGCTGCCATTCCGCTTCCTGGCTGCTGCGCGATACGCTCCGTACTGGGAAGAGGCGCTCGAGCAGGCGATGCTGAAGTGCATCGCAGGTGCGGAGAAGCTGTGCGGAAAGACCATCGTGCTGGTCGACGTTTCCGGCTCGATGACTGCTTCGCTCTCGCAGCGTTCCGAGATGCAGCGCACCGACGCGGCTTACGGTCTCGCGGTGTTGCTGCGCGAGATCGGCGAGAAGGTCGGGGTGTTCAGCTTCTCCGACAAACTGGTCGAGGTCCCGGCGCGCCGCGGATTCGCACTGCGCGACGCGATCGACGCCTCGCAGCCGCACTCGAGCACCATGCTCGGCAACGCAGTCGCCGAGCTTAACGAGTCGGCGATGAATCAGAAGCAGGCCTACGATCGCCTGATCGTCATTACCGACGAGCAGGCGCACGACACGGTTCCGGCGCCGCGGGGCAAGGGATACGTGATCAACGTAGCCAGCTACAAGAACGGCGTCGGCTACGGCAAGTGGACGCACATCGACGGCTGGAGCGAGTCGGTCGTCGAGTACATCCGCGAACTGGAGCGGGCGGAGTAATCGGGAAAGGGGTGTTTACCTTTTTGTGAATGGGTAGGTACCCCTCCCCCTTGGGGTCCCTTGCAATTATCGAGTCAGGGGAAAATTTCGCGCAAATCATTGGCGCTCAATATTTTGCGGGCAAAATCTTGGGAACATTGGGGTTAGAACATTGGGGTTAGAAGATCGACAGGCTTGCGACTTTCTGGACCCTAAATTCCGAAAATATAGATTTCAAAGAGCTAGAGCTTAAGTTAATTTGATCTCGCGACATGCTCGCAAAATCTTGAGCCTGTTGCACTTATACGCAATATTGCGCAATAAGCACTTAGCTCTCGGCCACATAGTAGTAGCCCAAGGCCTTTCGGCCTACGCCGTGATCGGACGTTCTGGCTGTGGAAAGCAAGGTCAGATGTCCCACGATTTGATTTTGTTCTGTGGAAAATTCGGTGAACTCGTTCACCGGGGAAGGAGGCTTCCGTGACGACAATTTTGTGGTGGGCGATTGTAATTGCCTTGGCGCGACTGGTTCGGTACGTCCGAACGAAGCCTCCGCGGCGAGCCCAGCGCGGGCTGTGCGCACGGTGCACCTTTGTCCACATGCAGTACGGTGCGACGGGGCGCAATACTGTGTTCTGCACCTTCGGTGGAGGATTACGTGAGGTGAAGCTCGATGTGCTCTACTGCACGGATTACCGGAACCGGAATGCGGTGCCTCGGCTGGTGCAGATTGGATTCGCGCCGGAGATCCGACGTGTTGAATCTAAGGCGTGATGACGCGTTGAGAAAGTCAAAGTCCCCACCCTAACGTCGCGTCGTTTGCGACGTTAGGATGGGGCACCCTTGAGAATGGCGGGGCGCCCCGCGACATCCGACAGGTTGCCGGCGCTATCTGCGGTCGGTATCGGGTTGGCCGGCGCTTTTGAGCGTGACCTGGTCTTGCGAGACTTCTCCGCTTTTATGGACGGGTGGAGTCTGGGCTCTGGGATCGGGCTTCGGCTCCGAGGGGCGGATGCGCGGCTTGGTGGATATCGACCGGGTGCGTGCGGACTGTTGATCGGAGTGATCATAGTGGTCTCCTGAAAGATAGGATCGGCAACCAAGCCGTGAACTTTAATTTCGCTGCCTAGCTGCGGGAACGTTGGTAAGCGTTACCCGCGTGATGAGTGGTTACCGTGTTTTAGTTCATCGAGAGAATGCCTCGAGACGCCTGTGATGCTCCGGGCAGACAGGGGATCCTTCGCTTCGCTCAGGATGACAAGAGAGCAGAAAGAGAACATGTATGACTGATCAGACTTACAACGTAATTCTTCCTGACAAGGGCGCGCCTTTTTCCATTGATGCGGTGAGGGAGGCACAGAAGGATCTGATCGAGATCATGCATACCTTGCGGCAGGTGGTGTGCGTGAAGGGGTAACGTCACATTTTTGCGTTGTCATCCTGAGCGAAGCGAAGCATCCCGCAGGTGCTTGTTGCAAAGACGTTGCTGGTGGGCGTTCTCAATATGGTGGCGGGTGCATGGGGAGAACGCCTTGAAACTTCTGCGGCGCTGAGGGCGGTCGTGGGGTCCTTCGCTTAGGATGACAGGGTTTGGCGGGGTTATTTCGAAACTGGACCTATTTGCTGTGCACGGATTCACCGGCGAACAGCATTTGTGCTCCCCAATGTTCTGCCAGATCTGTCCACCTGTGATTTCTGGATTCGATTAAGGCTATCTTTTTCGCGCGGGTCCAGCCTTTCAGTTCTTTCTCTCGTCCGATGGCGAGGTGAACGTAGTCGAAGCTTTCGTAGTGGACCAGGCGGGTGCAACCGTACTTCGAGGCGAAGCCGTCGATTTGTCCGCTTTTGTGTTCCGGGCGCGGCGGTAAATGCTGTTTGTCATGCCGATGTAGAGGGTGCCGGAGTGGCTGGACATGATGTAGACGAAGTACTGGTGGTTTTTCACGTTCATTCTTCCTGCAGCATCGAGAGAACGCCTTGCCGGGAGTGGGGTGCTGCCGGCGTTGGCGGGGTCCTTCGCTTTGCTCAGGATGACAGAATCTGGGAGTATTTGGCGGCCCTTGCCGCCCGTTTTTGTGCTCTACGATTCGAAATGGGAATTAAGCGCCAGCGCCGAAGGATTTTTCTTCGGGCTTGTCGGCTTCTTTCTCGCGCGCGGATCCCGCGGCTAGGTCTTGAACAAATTCCCGGCGGCGTTCTGGCTGGCCTTTGCGTTCTACCTGACGCACTCTGCGCGTCGGCATGGTGCTTGGCTCCAGGCTGACGATGCGGCCTTCGCGGACTACGATCTGCGAGCGGAACCAGTCGGTGCGGTACATGCGTCCGGCAGCGTAGAAGGTCATCGCTGCGGCGATGGGGCCTTCGAATTCGTATCCCGTGCAGGCGAGAAGGCGCTTGCCCATTTCCTGCGTCCAGGTGAGGCCTCCGACTAGCGGGTCGTTGAGGCGGCATCGCTCAAAGGGCGTGGCGTGCGAGAGCTTGCGCAGTTGCAGGAGCTGCAGCAGCACCGAGGTCTTCCCCAGGTTCGTGACGATGAGTTGGGCTTCGGTGTTCGCGACGCGCTCCATCTTGATGTGCAGGTCGGGATTCCATTCGCGCTCGAATTCTTCGCGGGCGAGGGCGAGCCCTTTGTCGGTGGACTCGACGTAACGCAGGGTGGCGCGCGCGAGCACGATGCTGAAGAACGTGGTCACGATCGTCGCGATCACGGGGATGTAGCTCATCAGCGTCGAGAAAGGGAGGCGGAACGAGTCAATCAACTGCATGTGCATAGACGGAATTGGCTCCTGCGGGCGCGGCTTGGGGAGGGCGACCGACGGAAGCGAGTGTAGCGGCGAGTCGTCGAGTGCTCCAGATGCAGTTGGGGAGTGGTCGGTAATGCGTGGTGTGACTGGACTTTGGTAATTGGCGGAGGAGGACCACGGGGGCTGAAGCCCTTCTATTCCGGGTCATTTAACGCGGCCCTGAAGGGCCGCTCTTCCACGGTTGTGTCGGCGGCGGATCTGCTCGGCCGAAAGGTCCACCACGAGAACGGGCGAAGACTCCGGCGCTACTCTCGGTCGACGCTACTCCAGGACGCTGTCGTCTAGCTTTTTCTTGCCCCAGTCGGAGGCAGCCTGGACGAAGGCAAGGACCAGCGGGTGCGGATTCTTTTCCGTCGACGACAGTTGCGGCTGGAAGAGCGTTGCCAGGTAGAAGCGGTGCGTGGGGGATTCGATGGCGCGGATTTCGCCTTCGGGGCCGCGGGCGACTACGGGGAATCCGGCTTCCATCGTAGTCCATTCGAAGTCGGGATTGATTTCGAAGTTGCAGAAGAATTCTTCGGTGACGACTTCTTTATCTTTGCCGTAGTACGTCTGCAGGTAGGAGCCGGGCCGAAGGCGAATCTCGGGAATGGCGCCGGAAAGCTTGGGCGAGTTGCCGTTTCGGTCGGGGACGGCGCAGGCGACCGGATAGATGATGATGTTCTTCGATCCAGAATTGTTTTCGGCGGAGTCGGCGTCGGCGATTTGAAGAACGTTGCGCGCGAATTCGATGAAGGCGTACTGGAATCCGCCGCAGGTACCGAGGAAGGGCCAGTCGCGGCGGCGGGCAAACTCGATGCCTTTGAGCATGCCGTCAAAGCTTTTGTAAGGGCTGCCGGGTGAGGCCCAAAGTCCGTCGAAGGATTCGAGCGTCTTCTCGGCGTCGGGATTGTCGAGGGACGGAGTCGGGATCCATTCGCCCTGCACTTCCATCTTGAGTTTGCGGGCGGCGTGCTGCAGGGCGTCGTTGGTGGCGTGATGTGAGCGGAAATCGGCGTTGAAGTCGCCCAGAATTCCGATGCGGACCTTGTCGCTCACGGGTTCGATTGTACTAGAGCGCATCGTGTGGACCATGGAACGAGCGACGCGGGAATGGTTAGGAGCGTGGTGCATGCGAGAGCCTGGTGCTTGTTGGTTTGGTCGCCGCGCGCGAGCTAACGAATGGCCAGGAATACGATCAGGCTGATCAGGGCGAGCATCGCCCCACCCAGCAGAAACATTTTTCGAAGAATTGAAGAGTGGGTCTGGGCGGGGGCCTGGTCCGGGGCAACGGTGGGAGTTTGCTGTTTTGTTATGGGCTCGCTCGGCGGGGTCGAATTCGACCACGCGGCGGAAGTGGCGAGTCCCGCTCGATCGAGCGCGGCTGCGATCTTCTGTTGCTGGCTCATCTCGGAGCTTCTGATGGCGCCGGGGTTCGTGGTGGTGAGGTGAATGATCGGTTGGGCTGCCGCGGGAGATTGAGCAGGTGGCTCTTGAGAGATGGGACTAGCCGCAGTCGGCGCGGAAGGGGGTTCTTGCGACGCGTTGAGCGCTTTGCGATTGAGCCGGAGTCCGAATAGCACGACGATCAATCCGGCGCAGCTTCCAATTGTGCAGAGGAGGCGAACGCCTGCGAGGTTGAGCGCACCGAGGGCTACGGCAACGGAGGTCATGGAGGCTTTGGCAGGGACCGTGGATACTGGGTCCCTTCTCATCAAGCTAATTAAGCAACGACGTGCGTGGCAGCTTACGTTGGTAATCGTGGGCGGAGTGACTAGTGGTCGTCGGGGCAGGACCGAAAGGCTTCAACCACTAAGGACACGAAGGTACACGAAGGAAACCTTAGCGGGCGGAAGCGCCCGCTCCACACTTAGGCTTGCATGACTTTTTGGAAGGCGGATTGGAATTTTGACATTTCGTCCTGGGTGCCTACCGTTATGCGGACATAGGTGGGCATGATGGGCCAGATGCGGCCGATCAGGACATTTTCTTTGGCCATGGCATCGCGGACTTCTTCGCCGGGACGTTTGGTGTCGAGCATGAAGCAGTTGGACTCGGAAGGAATAAACGAATATCCGTTACGGGTGAGCCAGTCGAAGGTTTGCTGGCGGATCGTGGCGTTGATGCGGCGGCGTTCGGAGACGAGGCCTGGATCTTTCAAGCTGGCGGTGGCGGCGACGACGGCGGTGACGGGCATGAAGTTTAATCCGCCGCGCTGCAGGACTCTGTCCGCGAGATCCGGGCGGGCGATGATGAATCCGCAGCGAATGCCGGCCAGGCCGTAGACCTTGGAGAATGTCCGGAGCACGATGACGTCTTTTCCGGCCTTCACAAGATCGAGCGTGCTGGGAGCTTCCGTGAGGTGAATGTAGGCTTCGTCGATCAGGACGATGGAACCTTTCGGTTTGTTCGAAACTAGATACTCAATGTCGGCGCGGGGCGTGAGGGTTCCGGTGGGATTGTTGGGATTGCAGATATAGAAGACTCCCGCATCGGAACCTGCGGCTAGCATGGCTTTGACATCGTGGGCATAGCTTTTGGTGAGCGGAACTTTGACCGTACGCGCTCCGGATTGTTCGGCCATCTTCATGCCAGTTTCGAATCCGGGATCGGCGGTGACGTAACTTTTCTGAGGAGAGGTGAAAGCTAGCACACTCAATGCGAGGGGCGGAGTGGAGCCGACTGTGGCGTGGATGTATTCGGGATTGAGGCCTTCGATCTTGGCGAAGGTGGAGACGAGATCGTCGGTGAGGTTGTCGGCGTAGCGTCCGCCTTGGGGGAGGATTGCGGCCATGGCATCGCGCGCAGACTGGGAGGGACCGAGGGGATTCTCGTTGGAGTCGATCATGACCGCATCGGGAGCGTGCGGGCGGCGGCGGGCCGCGGCGGCGAACATGGGCTCGGTCATGAAGCGCAGAGCCGTGGCAGAGCTGACTGCGGCGGAAAGGTGGAGAAATGAACGTCGCGAGAAATTAGGCATTGGAACCCTCGGGATCGACCTGGCGATTAGCTGTCGACAAGGCTTGTGTATAGCCTGTGGGTGTTCATTGTGCCTTTGAGGGAGTTTCTAAGTCAAAGGATTAGCAGCTTGGTTTGATTTCTTAACCGCTGAGATCGCTGAGAATATATCGCAGAGAACGCGGAGATTCGAACGCACCGGGCAGAGAAGGCTTTAACCACGAAGGACACTAAGGTACACGAAGGGAACCTTGGTTGGTTTACAGGAACTTCAGTCTTGGCTGCGGGCGGCGTAGTATCCGGCGCGGGCCTGGATTTTGTAGTTTTGCTTGTTCTTGATCTCGAGTTTGCGGTAGGTACCGTCTAGTTTCAAATTGGTCGGGACGTAGCCGATGTTGTACTGGCTGCGAAGTTCGGCGGCGATTTGATCGAAGGCTTCGCGAAGCTTGTCGAACTTGTTGCCGACGTTGATGACGCGGCCTCCGGTCTGCTCGGTCAGCTTACGCATGTCTCCCTCGCCGGTGTAGGACATGCCGGAACTGAAGTATCCTCCGCGATCGGCGCAGAGCAGGACGTAGACGATGGCGTCGGCTTTTTGCGCGGCTTCGATGGCGTCGCGGATCTTGAGGCGGCTGCCTTCGTCCTGACCGTCGGTGAGAAGAACCATCGCCTTGCGGCCCACTTCTTTGGCCAGCATATCGTGGGCGGAGAGATAGACAGCGTCGTAGAGCAGCGTGCCGGGAGCATTCTGCGTGGGGACGGGACCGCCGCCCATGCCGGGGATTCCGCCACTGGTGTAGTCGACGTTGACCTTGGCTTTGTTCAGCGCGGCCTGGAGACGGCGCGTGTCGCGGGTGAAATCCTGCAGCAGATCGACGGTGATGTCGAAGCTCATGACGTAGGCCTCGTCTTTGTCGGTCAGGATCTGCTTGAGGAAGGCGCCGCCGACTTCTTTTTCCATGTCGATGACGTTGCGCTGGCTGCCGCTGGCGTCGATCATGATGCCAAGAGTGAGCGGCAGGTTCGATTCGGCGGTGAAATACTTAACGGTTTGAGGCTTGCCGTCCTCGGAGATCTCGAAGTCGTCTTTGGTGAGCTTGGGGATAAGAGCGCCGTGCTTGTCTTTGACGTTGAAGAATAACTGGACGACGTTGACATTGACCTTCAGGGTTTCGGAGGGATTCTGGTCCGCCGGCTGTTGGGATTGCGCAGGTTGCGAAGACTGCTGGGCCAGGAGAAAGGGAGCCACGGCTGTGAGGGCCAAACCGGGCAGAAGTCGGCGAAAGCTTGGGCTTTTGAGCATGGGAACTCTCGAAGAGGTTCTTTTGTTAGTCTAATCCTGTAGGTTAGATGCACCAAACGGGGTGGGATTGGCATCCCAAAGGGGTGTAGAAGTGGATTTTTCTCGGTGGGTGGCGATGAGAATGGATCGAATCGGACAGTTTCGCGCGCTTTTCAGAGGCTGGGGAGCGCAAAGTCTTTCGCCCCTTCAGGGCTTGACTCCCTTTGGCGCGGATACCCACGGCTTACGCCGTGGGCTGTATTCTTTCGCCGCTTCGCGGCTTGCGGTTGTGGCATTAGCGTGCGTCTTGGGGATATCAGTCGCACGGGCGCAATCGGGCGGTACGCAGGGACAGGGCTCTGCTCAGGGTCAGACGTCCAATCAGACGCAGAGTCCAGCTAACTCACAGTCGTCGCAGGACATTCCGGATACGCCATCGGCGGTGCAGCCGCCGGCGCCGAAACCCGCGCCTAAGCCGGAAACGCCGCCGAAGCCGAGTCAGACGCCCAACCCAGCGCATTCGTCGACTGACGGTTCCAGACAACAGGGTGGTCAGGAGACCCCAGCCCCACCGAATATGCCGCCGGTGGAAACTGTTCCGCCAGGAAGTATGCCGGAGGCAAGTTCCCAGGGCAGCGCGCCGAAAAATCAGATCAATCCGGCGGACGATCTTTACAAGATCTCGATCACCTCAAACCTCGTACAGATTCCGGTGATGGTCAAGGACAAACAGGGAAGGCGTGTGGATGGTTTGCTGCCACAGGATTTCACCGTACTCGAGAACGGAAAGCCGCAGAAGCTGACTTTTTTTACCAGCGACCCGTTCCAACTTTCAGTGGCGGTCCTGATCGATCTGGGAATGGCCGATGTGTCGGTGCAGAAAGTGAATCAGACGTACTCAGCCCTAGTGGGCGCATTCAGCCCTTACGACGAAGTGGCGCTGTATACCTACAGCACCACGGTTAGCCAGGTAACCGATTTTACGGGCAAGCCGGAGAGATTGACTGCGACGTTGGACTCTTTGAAATTGGTGCGGGGACACAACAATGGGCCTCCAGTATTGGGCGGGCCGCTGGGTCCGCAACCGCCGATGGTGAATGGAATTCCGGTGGGCACGTCGGGACCGCCACCTGTATACACGCCACCCAAGGAAGCGCACGTGTTGAACGATGCGATCCTGCGGGCAGCGCTGGACTTGAGCAAGCGAGATCGCACCCGGCGGAAAGTGATCTTCGTCATCAGTGATGGGCGGGAAATGGGCAGCCGGGCTAGTTACAACCAGGTGCTGCACGTGCTGGAAACCCAAGGTATCCAGGTAAAAGCGGTTGTGCTCGATATGGGGGCCCTGCCGATCTATAAACAAGTGGAGAAGCTTCCCCACGTGTTTCGCCACGGGTATAGTGACATTTTGCCAAAATACACCAACGCCACCGGGGGCGGAAGCGTATTCACCGAGCTTTCAAGGAACTCAATTGAAGAAGCGTATGCGCAAGTCACGTCCGAGGCGCGCAACCAGTACACGCTCGGTTACGTTCCTAAGGCGATCGCCTCGAGCTCGGCATACCGCGATGTTGAGGTTCGGGTGCTTGGCCATGGGGCGAATCTGAACATCTATACCAAGGCCGGGTATTATCCGATTCCTGCGGCCCGTTAGGGTCGGTTTTTCAGGCAATCGAAGCACCGTGATTTGGGTGTACCAGCCCGTGAGGGCGGCGCTCGTCACCCGCGCCGTGGCGCTGCGAGCGACAGCAGATTCCTCAACGGCTAACGCCGTTTCGGAATGACAAGAAGGTAGATTTGCCACCGGGGTCACGTGAGTAACCTGCGGTCGGTACCCCCCGTATGATATAAAGACCGCGAGCCTCCTAAAAGGGACAGTTGTGCAGGCGGCGGCCCGCGAAGGGTTGTCCGCTTTCGAGGAAAGCCTTTGAGTTTCATCAACTTCGCAGCCCGGGAAATCAATTGCAAGATCGTGTACTATGGCGCCGGGCTCGGCGGCAAGACGACGAATCTGCAGGTGATTTATCAGAAGACAGCGGACCAGCAGAAGGGCAAAATGATCTCGCTGGCCACCGAGACCGAGCGTACGCTGTTCTTCGATTTTCTTCCGCTGGATCTTGGGTCGGTGCGCGGATTCAAGACTCGCATTCACCTGTACACCGTTCCAGGACAGGTTTTCTACGATGCCAGCCGCAAGCTGATTCTGCGGGGCGTGGATGGAATTGTGTTCGTGGCCGACTCGCAAGAGCAGCGCATGGACGCCAACGTCGAAGCCCTCGAGAACCTGATGTCGAATCTCAGAGAACACGGGTATGACTTCAACAAAATTCCCTACGTGCTGCAGTTAAACAAGCGTGATCTGCCGAACATTCTGCCGATTGATTTGCTCTCTACGGAACTCCGCAAGAAGAATGAGCCTATCGTTGAAGCGGTGGCCTTTCAGGGCGTCGGCGTTTTCGAGACGCTGAAGGAGATCGCCAAGCAGGTGCTGACGGAGTTGAAGGCGGGGGGATAGAAGGCAGTACCCAGTACCCAGTTCTCAGTTCTGAAACGTTTGAAAAGGGGTGCCTACCGTTTTTCGGGTTTGGTTCTTGATATTAGGCTCAGACCTCAAACGTTAGATCGCCGCTTATTCTTGACTGACAGGAAGTCAAAATCCCCATCCGGTCGCACAAAACGCGACAAGGATGGGGCACCCTCGTGGTTCATTTCCGATCGGTGGCCGGCGGGGACGCCCGCGCTACTCTAATGGTTCGTTCCAATTTACGACGCGTTTCTCGCGGCTGCTTTTGTGAGAGAGCAAGAGGCCACGCTGGGTGCGGAGGAATTGCTCTGGGGGAACGTCTAGCGGGGCCTTCTTTTCGATGGCGTCGCGCATGTTTACGTAGAAGCCGCGATAGTCGCCGGGTTCGGTTTCTATCTTGCGCGGGTTTTCGCCGACGCGGGTGAGGGTTCCCCAGTGTTTCTCGGTTTCGCGTCCCCAATCTTTTCCCCAATCGAGTCCGTCGGGGTAATTGGGGCTACGCAGGATTTCTTCCTGCGGATCCATTCCGTACTTCACGAACGAGCCTTCCGTTCCGTGCAGCAGCAGATGATGACTGGGCGTGTAGGCGATGATGCGGGCGCGGAGCGTCGCCCGCAATTTCGGATACTGCATGATGACGTCGAAGGCATCGTCGATTTCAGCAGTTTCCCGCTGACGGAGAGTTGCGGCATAGATGGACTCGGGCTCGCCGAACAGGACCAGAGCGCCGTCGATGAGGTGGGGGCCGAGATCCCACAGAACACCGGCGGCGGGGAATTCAGGCTTTTCCCGCCAGGCGCCGGGTTTGGCGTCGAGGCGGAAGCGATCGAAGCGCGCTTCGTACTCGGCGACTTTTCCGAGAGCGGCTGCTTGAATCAGCTTTTTCACGGTGAGGAAAGCGCCGTCCCAGCGGCGGTCTTGATAGACGCTGATGAGGAGGCCACGGTCGGTGGCGAGGCGGACTAGCTCTTGGGCTTCAGCCATCGTCGGGGTGAGGGGCTTGTCGACTACCACGTGGCGACCGGCTTCCAGTGAAGCCTTCGTGTACGAGTAGTGGGTGTCGTTCGGCGTGGCGACCACGACGAGGTTGATCGATTTGTCGGATAACATCTCGTTGAGAGTTCGGGCGATTCGCACTTCGGGATAGCGGGTTTTGGCGATGTTGGTCTTGCGCTCGAGGACGCATGCTAGCTCCATGCCCTTGACGCCGCGGATCATGGGAGCGTGGAATGCCTGTCCTGCAAGGCCAAATCCTATGAGTCCTACTCGAATCATGTTTCTTCCTTGGGATGAATTATCGGTCTTTAAGGCGACGGACGAATTTTAATCCAGACCAGACTTCGGTGACGGCGCAAACCTTCACGTCGACCAGTCCGGCGGCCAGACCAATTTCGCGGACCAGGTTTCCGTTGAGGTCGGTGGGTACGCCGGAAGATTTCTTGGGCCAGCTAATCCAGATCATGCCTGCGGGAGCCAGACTCTTCGCGAGTTGCGTGAATTCCTTCTTTAGAGACGCGGCGGATTTCGTGAAGAGGATAGCGAAGTCTAACGGGGCTTTGGCGTCGCGAGTTATTTTGCAATTGTCCAACGATGATTTCAATTCGGTGATGACTTCGGATGGTGCTTCGATCAGGCGGAGCCGGAAGCCGTCCTTGATGCCTAGTTTCTTTGGGAGCGGAGTGCCGGAGTATCCGGGCATTTGAGTCGTCCCCGACAAAGGCAATAACCACTAAGGACACGAAGGTACACGAAGGGGATGCTGGTTCGCTAGATGCTTGTTGCTATTGCGCTGGGGCGTACCATCCGCGGCGCGAGCGCACGCGGAGATTTTTGCGGTCATTCGCCACGATTTCGATGGTGCGGTAACGACCATCGTGTTTGAGATCCGCGGGCTTGTAGGAGATGGCGTATTGGCTGCGGAGTTCATCCTGAATCGCGGCGAAGGCGTCGGCTACCTCGCGAATCTGGAAGGGGAAGAAGGCGTGTCCGCCGGTAGCATCGGCGATGCGTTCGAGAACTTTGTCACCCGCACCCTTGGTGCCGCTGACGTTGGTGCTGATGGTGTAGACGATGGCTTCGGCCCGCTGCGCCATTTCGATGGCTTCTTCGCGGGTAACGTGACTCTGGTTGTCGTCGCCATCGCTCAGCAGAATGACGGCGCGACGAACCGTCAGGCCTTTTGCGCTTTTGAGAAGCTTGTCGCGACAGGCGTAGTACAGGGCGTCGTAGAGAGCAGTGCCACCGCCCGGGCGGAGTTCGTGAACGCCATGGGCCAGAGCCTCCGTGTTGTCAGTGAAATCCTGGGTGACTTCCGGAGTTACATCAAAGCCAATGACGAATGCCTGATCTTTCTGGGGGTGAATGGTCTGATTCAGGAATTCGATGGCGGATTCCTGCTCGAACTTAAAGCGGTCGCGCACGGAGTTGCTGGCGTCGATGAGCAAGCCGACCTGGAGGGGAAGATTGGTTTCGGCGTGGAAGCTGCGAATCTGCTCAGGAGGTTTGTTGTCGTCGACGACGCTGAAATCGGTTTGCTTGAGATCAGTTATGCGTCGACCCTTCTTGTCGGTTACTGTGAAGACGACGTTGACCTCGTCGGTGCCGGTCTTGATCGTAGGCACGGCCTGATCGCTACCCTCGGCAGAGTCGGGAGGCTTTTGATCCGAAGTGGTCGATTTCGCCGGCTGCTGCGTCGGCGAGTTCGCCGGAGCGGAAGGATCTTCAGCGCGAAGGGTCACTGCGCCGAGAGCAACGAGCGCGATTATGGAGAGCCTTGCCACCAGGATGAGTTTCGTCCCCAAGGTGCTCATGGATACAGACATTATAGCCGCCCAGCGCAACCTCGTTTTATCAGACCTCCTTGCCGGCGTTTTTTTCCAAAACCTCCAGGAATGCCTGTAGTTCGCGGGGAAGGGCGCTGGTGAGGGCAATCCTGGCGCCCGTTCGCGGATGCTTGAGGTCCAACTCGGCGGCGTGCAGAAAATTCCGCGGGAGAGAGATTGTACGTGGATTCGCTGGCTTGCCACGCCCGGGGCTGGAGCGCAACTCGCGCGGGGCTCCGTAAAGCGTATCGCCGACCACCGGCTGGCCGAGGGAAGCCATGTGCACCCGGATCTGGTGAGTGCGGCCGGTTTCGATCCTGACTTCAAGCAAGGTAAATTTGCCGAAAACTGAATCAATGCGGCGCAGGACTTTGTAGTGTGAGATGGCTTCGCGGCCTCCGGCGTAGCGGGTGGTCATGCGGGTGCGGCGGACGCGGTCGCGGCTGATGCTGGCTGAAATCGTTCCTGCGTCTTTCTTCGGCCAGCCGTGGACGAGCGCGATATAGGTTTTCTTAACCTCGCGGCGAGCGAACTGCGCCGCAAGCTTGCGGTGAGCGCTATCGTTCTTGGCCACGATGATCAAGCCGCTCGTTTCTTTGTCGAGACGGTGGACGATGCCGGGGCGCATCTCGCCACCCAGGGCGGAGAGCTTCGCGAAGTGATGAAGCAAAGCATTGACGAGTGTGCCGCGATTGCGCTGGTCTTCGGTGGCACCGGCTCCCGCGTGGACCATCATGCCGGAGGGTTTGTAGACGATGGCGAGGTCGGCGTCTTCGTAGAGGATGTGGAGCGGGATATCTTCGGCAATGGCTCGCAATGGAGGCCGTGCCGCCTGGGCTACGACGGTTATGCGCTCGCCACCACGAAGTTTCAGGGAGGCTCTGGCCGGTTTCTCATTTACGAGCACTTTCTGCTCGGAGATGAGTTGCTGAATCCGCGCGCGGCTTACATCGAGGCGGAGTGCCAGGAATCGGTCAAGGCGCTTGCCGGCGTCTTCGGGTGCGACCGTGATCTGGGTGGGGAGAACCTCGGGCATTTTCCGAGGACGATGGTATCAGTTATCGGGGAGGGGTTTTGGGAGTGTTAACCTCGGACGCCTTCGTCACGAGTTGTGCGCAGCGCCATGACGGCGGCTGGAGGGAAAGCGACAGTCTGAATGACTGAGATTGCTGGCACGCTCCCCTTCGCTTCGCTCAGGGTTCGCGGGGCGGCCCCTTCGACTGCGCTCAGGGCAGGCTGCGACGTCCGCCTCTACATAAAACCCCTACATGAATTCGACGGCTTCCCTGCAATTGGAAACAGCATCTAAACCGCCCCATGACTACAACCGGGAAGCCGTGGTTATTGAGTTTGCTCTTTTTCGCAGTCATCTGCATTCCTCTCCATCGAGGCTTCGCCCAGAACAGTATTGCCGACCTACCGGATGCGCCCTCAGAGACCGTGTTTCATCCGCATCACGGAGGAGATCCTGCGTCGGATCGAGAGGTGTCATGGCGATCCCTGCCAAAGGATTTTCTTCACGACCAGAAGAAGATTTGGCTGTTTCCTACGGAGTTAGCCAAAGGCAAACACTGGATTCCAACTCTCGCAATCGCCGGCGGCACTGCTGTCCTCATCGCGACCGATAAGAACACGATGCCCTATTTCCGCAATCACCAGGGGCAGTTGGATGACTTGAACGACGTCTTCAATTCGTACATCACCACTGCCGAAGTGATTGCGGTGCCGGCCACACTCTTGATTGCAGGTTACGAGCGACACGACGGATATCAGGTGGACACGGCGATCCTGTGTGGCGAGGCCTATGCCGATTCCGCGATCGTGGATCTTGCGATGAAGGCGGTAACGCGCAGAAAGCGGCCGATTGACGTGCCTGCAGGCCAGCCATTTGACGACACCTTTTTCAGTGGCGGGAAGTCGCCATTTTCGGGCAGTTCGTTTCCTTCCGGACATGCCGCCGGAGTATTTTCGGTGGCAACGGTCGTTGCCAGTCGATATCGCAATCACAAGTGGGTGCCTTGGCTGGCATATAGCTTCGCGACGGTGATCAGCTTCTCTCGCGTGACGACGAGCGCACATTTCCCGTCAGATGTATTTCTGGGAGCGGCGCTGGGTTACACGGTTACGAAGTACGCCGTGCTGCAACCGCGATAGACTCCGGTCTTCCAATATGACGGAGCAGGCCGTCACAGAAACTATCGTAGATATCACCTCAGCGGCTAAAGGCGCGAATTTTCTTCCGTGGCTAATCGCACCGCTGAACAACTTGCGGAAAAACTCGTTCTATATGCGGGCAGCGTCCCTCAGCGGCTAAAGCCGGATTGATTTTGTGGAACTTAACGGCGCGGCTTGAAGCCACGCCCTTTCAAAACGGTTTACAAAACTGCATTTATCCGCAAGCTGTGAAGCGCTGTGCCACCCACGGTCTGTAAGAGGCTTCATCGCACAAATATGCGCAAGAGGACCCAGCGAACTTCCTAGCGGGTAGCGCTGACCGGTTGGGCTGGGATGGCCTTCGATCCTGGGCGGAGCCACCAGATCAATCCACCGCCCAGTACCAATCCGATCGCGATCAACTGAGTTCCACTCATGACGCCGCCGAAGACGGAGCCGCGGCCGGGATCGTCGCGGAGATATTCGAGGAAGAATCTGGCGACGCCGTAGATGAACAGGAATGCGCCGAAGACTTGGCCGTCGAATTTTCTTCGCTTCAGCAGCCACATCAGGAAGAGAAAGTTTGCGAGCTCGACGGCGAACTCAAAGAGCTGCGTGGGTTCGAGGGGAATACCGAGCGGCGTTCCGGTGATTGAATTTGCAAGAGGATTGTGGAAGGTGACGCCCCACCAATGATGCGTCGGTTTGCCATAACAACATCCGGCGGCAAAGCAGCCGAGACGGCCGATGGCATGTCCTAACGCCAACCCAGGAGCGAAAGCATCGCAAGTGCCGAGCGGCGGCATGTGGCGCTTGTGGACGTACCAGGCAGCCGCGACGAAAGCTGCGAGCAGGCCTCCGGAGAAAACACCTCCGGCTTGGAGCGTGTTGATGCTGAAAATTTCGCGCGTGTGGGTGGAGTAGTAGCTCCACTCGTTGATGACGTAAAGCACCTTTGCGCCGACGATGCCGCAGAGCACGACGACAATCCCGAGATTCCAGGCATGGTCACCGTTGTAGCCGAGGCGCTCGGAGTTGCGCACGCTGATCCACAGACCTAGAAGGACTCCAAGGGCTACCAGGAATCCATAGGTCGGAAGGAAGAAACTTCCGATGTGAAAGAGTTGTGGGAACACTAGTTATTAGATGCAGAGAAAAATGGTATTGCTACACGATCAGTCTAGCAGGAATGCGGGGTAGGTTGCGGACCGCAGGCAGCAGCTGAGAAGGGGCTGTCGAGCTTTGCTCGGCTGGACAGCCGAGGCGGCTGTCGCTACGTGAGCAAATTGAAATTAAAAAACAAGCCGACCCACTGAGCCGTGTGACGGGGCCGAGAATGAACCCGTCGGTAGACGTTGGGCGCCCGCCGAGACCCTTTAGGCATCTCCGCATGGCGGAGCATCGCTCACCGGATCCTAGTTCGAGTCGAGCTCCCGTTCATTCTGCATTGGTTCAAATATCGGTTACCCGCCATCACCAACCTGGCAGGTCGGCTTTCAATGTGGATGCTAGGGAAATCGGGAGCAGTTGGCAAGTGGAGAGTCGCAAATAGTTGGCAGAATGCGTGCAGCTAAAGTAACGCGCTGTTTACACGAACGGCCGATCCAATCTGCGCAGACCAGTCCGAAAGTTTATAAGGACCGTTCCAAGTACTTGATTCTGTGGGCCAGCTGTGAGTGTATACTCTGGGGCAAATACAGGGCCCAACGCGTGCTTGCCCGCGGATCGGCGAGCAGCTGGAGCGGTGTCGAAAGATGTCGAGACTGCGCACGTCCGCAATTGCAGCGGCGGCGACTCTTGTTCTCGTGCACGTGGTGGTTGTCGCGCTGCGATATGGGAGCGACACGGCGTCGCTCTGGGGCGATTGGATTGACACGCTGGCGCCACTGGTGGCGTCGATCTTCTGCTGGCAAGCTTCTCGTTTCGCTGGTCCATTCGGCAAGAGGGTCTGGCGTCTCGCCGCATTTTCCGCTTTGCTTTCTTCCCTGGGACAGGGTCTCTACACCGATTATTACGACTACCTGCATGTCCCGTTAGGGAGGTTGTGGCCCAGCGACATCCTCGTCTTCTTCTGGATCGTTCCCATTTTCATGACGCTATTCTTGAGTCCGCGCGATCCCGGCAGCGGATATCAATGGCTTCGCGTTTTTGATTTTGCGCAGGTGTGCACGCTCGTGTTGGCCGTCGAGTTGTCCGAAATTTACGTTCCGTCACGATGGCAGGCGGCGGGGCAGACCATGCAAGTGCGCGCGCTGCATGCGGCCATCTTGTTTTTCGGGCTGATCGCTTTGAGTTTCGTAGCCCGCGCACTTGTGACCAGGAATCGTCTCGAGCGGGTCTACTTTGGACGAATGGGTGCGTGCCTGACTTTCTATGCAGTCGTTCTCAACGGAACGCTGTATTACCAGGCTTCCGGACACTATCAACAGGGAAAATGGCCCGATCTCGCGTGGACCCTCGCTTACTGTTTTCTGATTTTGATTTCGGGAACATGGAATGAGAACGAAGAGAAGGTAGAAGTTGAGTCCCAGTCCAGAAGTCTGCAACTGTTGGCGCAGTTCTCACCCTTGCTGATCCCCGCAGTCGTATTTCCCCTGGTACTTAGCATCGCACCGGAGCAGTTTTACTGGTCGGTGGTGCTGGTGCTGGTTTCATTTGCCGCAGCGAGCGGACGTCTATTCGTGGTGCAGCGTCAATTGCTGGTGAGCTCCCAGGAACTGCAAAAAAATCTCACATTGTTGCAGGGCATTACGGAGAGCACAACCGACGCTGTTTTCGTCAAGGATCGGGAGGGACGATATGTGATGGTGAATCCTGCGGCGGCGCGATTTGTCGGTCTTACGATCGAACAGGTGACCGGGAAAACCGATGTGGATGTATTCACGCCCGATACCGGTCGGTTCATCATGCAGAAAGATCGGGAGATTATCGCGACCGGCGAGACGATCACGTACGAAGAAGTCGGCACCGCAGCAGGAAGAAGCCGTACATTTCTCACGACCAAAGGACCATACCGCGATGGGCACGGGAAGATAGTCGGAGTCCTGGGCATTGCGCGGGACATTACGGAGCGGAAGCGCGCGGAGGAGGAGTTTCGGCGATCGCAACAGAGGCTGCGGATGCATATTGAGAATACGCCGCTGGCCGTAGTGGAATGGGATCTGGGCTTCCACGTCGTGAGTTGGAATCAATCAGCGGAGACGATTTTCGGCTATTCGCGAGAAGAGGCGGTCGGGCAGAACGGGGAGTTCATCGTGCCTGCCCAAGGGCGTTTAGAAGTCAAACAAGTCTGGCAGGAGTTGCTGAAGCAAGAAGGTGGAAGTCGCAGTACGAACAAGAATGTGACGAAAGATGGCCGCGTCATCGCTTGCGAGTGGTACAACACGCCGCTGGTGGATAAAAACGGCCGCGTGCTCGGGGTAGCTTCGTTGGTGCACGACGTCACGGAGAAAGAAAAGGCGGAGGCGAAATTCCGGGGATTGCTGGAGTCCGCTCCCGACGCCATGGTGGTGACGGATCAGCAGGGCAAGATCGTGCTGGTGAATGCACAGACGGAGAGGGTGTTCGGATACAAACGCGAAGAACTGTTGAACCGGCCGATTGAAACGTTGATGCCCGAACGCTTTCGGAAAATCCACCCCATCCATCCAGCGGAGTTCGCTGAGCAGCCTCAAGTGCGGGAGATGGGCAAGCGGCTGGAGTTATTCGGGCTTCGCAAGGACGGCATGGAGTTCCCCATTGAGGTCAGTTTGAGCCCGCTGGAAACGGAACAGGGGATGCTGATTTCGAGCGGGATCAGGGATACCACAGAACGGCAGGCCCTTGAAGAAAGGCTCCGGCAGTCGCAGAAGATGGAGGCGGTGGGCCGGCTCGCCGGTGGCGTCGCGCACGACTTCAACAATCTGCTGACCATCATTCTGGGGTACTCGCAGATTCTGGCGGACGGGCTTCCCGCGGGAAGCAAGCTAGCGAATAGCACCGCGCAGATAAAGTCGGCGGGAGAGCGGGCGGCGGGGATCACACGGCAGTTGCTGGCATTCAGCCGCAAGCAGGTGCTTTCGCCACGAGTGATTAATCTCAACGATATCGTATTGAATCTTGACTCACTCTTGCGGCGGCTGATCGGGGAAGACATTGAAGTCATGACCGCGCCAGCGAACGACCTGGGGATGGTCAAGGCCGACCCGGGACAGATAGAGCAGGTCATCATGAATCTGGCCCTGAACTCGCGCGATGCCATGCCGAAGGGAGGCAAGTTGACGCTGGAGACTTCCAACGCCACTTTGGACGAGACCTACGCGCGCGAACATCAGCCAGTGGAGTCGGGCCAGTACGTGATGTTGGCGGTTAGCGACACGGGGCATGGAATGGCCGAGGAAATCATGAGTAGAATCTTTGAGCCTTTTTACACAACGAAAGAGGTTGGCAAAGGCACGGGACTCGGCCTGTCGATGGTGTATGGCATCGTCAAGCAGAGCGGCGGTTATGTCTGGGTATACAGCGAGCCCGATCAGGGCACGACCTTCAAGATCTACCTGCCTCGCGTGGACCAGCCAGCAGATCAACCGAGCACAGAACAGACTCCGATCGGATTCTCGCGGGGTACGGAGACAATTCTGCTGGTTGAAGATGATCCGCAATTGCGGGAACTCAGCTCTTCTGTTCTGAGTCACTGCGGGTATCGAGTTTTGTCGGCAGCTACTCCGGACGAGGGGATCGCGATCTGCGAGTCGAATCATCAACAGATCCGGCTGCTGGTGACGGATGTGGTGATGCCGAGGATGAATGGGCGGCAGTTGGCCGAACGGATTCAGAGAGTGAGTCCGAAAATACGCGTGCTCTACATTTCGGGCTATACCGACAACGCGATCGTGCACTATGGCGTGCTCGATCCCGGGCTGTGGTTTCTGGCCAAGCCTTTCACGCTTTCCGCGCTGGTGGCCAAGGTGCGCGAAGTCCTGGACTCGGCCACCAGTTCCGCGCCGGGTGTGGTGGGGGATTAGGCATTTCTGAAGTAGCCAACACAAAGACCTCAAGGGCTAGAGCCCAACTGATGAGGGTGCTGTTACGGCACGACTGAAGTCGTGCCCTACCGATCCGATTGCAGGATAGTCGGCTTAGTTTCTTTCCGTTCCCTCGGCCCAATAACTGGTTCGCGCCAGCACCGTACCTTTTGATGGATCTTTCAAACGCACGCGCAGTTGGTGCAGTCCGGGACGAGGATCTTTGGGCGCGAAACTCAGCAGATATCGGCTGTGCAAGTGGTTGGTGAAATCATTCATGCGCACTTCGAATTTCTTTCGCGTCGTGAACAGTTCGTACTCGCCTCCGGTCATCGAGGTAACGGTGGCCGGAACGTTTTTCCGCATGGCCTGGGCGGTTTGGTGGGCGAGGTCGAGGAAATTGACTCCGTTGTGCATCTCGCCTTTGTTCGTGCCTCGGCCTGTGTCTAGGATGTTGGATATTCCGGGGGAGAAGGCGAGAGCGTACATCATGGTGTTGGCTTGGCCCACAGCGACGACGGCATCCTCGATCTTTCCTTTGCTGCCATGGTCGCGAGTCTCGCTGATGAGAAGCAGGACGCGCTGGCGGTCCTCCGGCTCATTTCTCAGCAATTGAATGGAATAGGAGACCGCGTCGAGGATCGCCGCGCCATCGTTGCCCGGTTGCAGGTTGCTCAAGTCGGCGTCGACGAGAGCTTCGCGATTGGTAAAATTCCGAGTCAACTGTGCCTGACTGTCGAATTCCACCAGAGCGACTCGTGCAGTGCCGAATTCGAAAAGAGGGCTGAGCATCGTCCGGAGTCCTTGCAATCTCGGAAATTCGTAAGAGGCACGGCGCCCGCGCTGGATGGCGACAACCAGGGAGATCGGTTGGCCTTCCGGCGCTTCGTCCATGCGTACTGGCTGTTCGACTCCATTGTCTTCTACGACGAAGTCGCCGGCTTGTAATCCGTAAACGATGGCTGCTTGCGAGTCTTTTACGAGGGTTGGGACGAGGACCAGGTTCGACCGGGTGCGAAGCGTCGTTTCCTGAGCAGGGACGGCAGCTGACAGCGAGAGGCAGAGGAAGAACAACGCTGCAGCGCTGGAACTAGCCCGCCTTGCGGTCATCCTGCAGAACTTCATCGAGCGCATGTACCAGTTGATGCGCGCGCTTCAGGTAATCGGTTGCTCCGTTACCCTGATTTTTCTTCAGCAGGTGGTATTCGTCGGCGATGTTGAGGGCAGCGAGGACGGCGAGCCGGACGGTGTCGATGGTGTTGGTGGCGGAGGCGACGGCCCGCATCTTGGAATCGACATATTCGGCGAGCTTGAGAATGTACTCGGGATCGGAGCCGCGGAGGTTATAGGCCTGGTCAAATATTTCCACTCGCACGCTGGCGTTCTGCGCGCCTTTTACTGCGTGATCTTTCGTCGCTGTCGCCATTCGATGTTCTCCGTGGAGAAGCAACTTATCTTCAAACTTAGTGCTGCGGCGGCTAACTGGCCTCGGCGAGCGACTCGATCTGGGCCAGCATCTTTTCGACGCGGCTGCGAATGTCCTCGCGCTCTTTCTTGAGCTGCACGGTTTCGCGACGAAGGCGTACAAGTTCTTCTTCGCGGTCTTCCAGTTGCTGCCGCAGGCGTTGGGAATCGCGTTCGGCCGATGCCTGGGCCTGACGGGCCGCCTTGTACATCTCTATGGTGCGATAAATCTTCTCTTCCAGCGCCTGAAAATCGTCGGCTGGAACCTGATCTGGCACTGTCTCGACTGCATTGGACGCCATAAACGCACTTTCCCCACCAAAGAAGTTCGAACTTGTTCGCAGTATACTCCACATTCCGGTGGAGACATCGGGCCGAGGGTGGACTTTTTGGCGGGAGCTAAAAACACTAACCACAAAGGACTCGAAGGTACACGAAGGAAAGCTCGCTTGACGAGGATTTGGATCAACCTGGGATCGAGACTCTTCATCAAATCCACCATAGTCTATGGATTTCTGGGGTTTCACGGTGCGTGATCTTCGACCGTTTTCATGGGTCGTAATCATAGTGAGTCTGTTCGCGCTCAGCGTGAGCGGGCGCCCGCAGGCTAGTAGGCAAACAAAGTCCTTAAACAACAACGACCGGGTCGCGCGTGGGAAGTACGTCGTGGAGGGCGTGGCGATGTGCGGCATGTGCCACACGCCCCGCACCGACTCGGGAGAGCTTGATACCAGCCATTCGCTGGATGGAGCGTCGGTGTGGCTGCTGCCCGCTCACCCGACGGAGAATTGGCCATTGAAGGCGCCACGAATTGCCGGCACTCCGCCCGCCAGCGACGAAGATATGATTCGCCTGCTTACCACCGGCGTCTGGACCGACGGGAGTCATCTGCGGCCTCCCATGCCGCAATTTCGGATGAGCCGCGCAGACGCAGATGCGGTGGTCGCCTATCTTCGATCATTGACTCCGCGGGCCGGCGACTAACCGTTTACAGAATTGGCTATAATGCCTTCCTGCGTATCTGGAGGCTTAAGATGAAATCCCTCGCCTGCTTCTCTTGGGGAGTGCTTCTTGCACTGCTCGCGCTGTCGTCAGCAAGCTCCGCGAAAACCAAAGTCGAATTAAAAGATGCCCAAGGAAAGGATGTGGGCAGCGTCCTCATCTGGGATCAGGGATCTGGAGTCGCGCTCCAACTGCAGTTGCACGATCTCACGCCGGGAGAACACGCAATCCACTTCCACCAGGCTCCCAAATGCGAAGCACCGGATTTCAAGTCAGCCGGTGGTCATTTCAATCCGGAGAGCAAGAAGCATGGATTCGACAATCCGGAAGGGCACCATGCCGGCGACATAAAGAATTTCACGGTTGGAGCGGATGGCAAGGCCAAGGCTAAGTTGGAGGATGCCGACGTCACGCTCAAGGACGGCCCGCACTCGCTCTTGAGCAATGGTGCGGCAGTCGTGGTCCACGCAAAGGCCGACGACTATAAGACCGACCCCGCGGGGAACTCGGGGGACCGCGTTGCTTGTGGAGTGATCACGAAATAGCTTCCGCTGCGAAACCAAAATCGCAGAGGATGCGGGTGACGCAGAGGATTTAGAGCTTGTCTTCCTACACCTCGGCGTTTTTTGTGGCCTCTGCGGTTTTCAGTTTTTTCTTTTCACCCGCAGTTTCCCCAACTGGCGTGCGGCTTCATCCAGGGTCTGCGACTTCTTGCAGAAGGCGAAGCGGACTTGCTTCGCACCGTCTTTTGGATCGCGGTAGAAGCTTGATCCTGGTACGCAGGCCACGCCGATGTCCTGAACCAGGTACTTCGCAAATGAGATGTCGTCTTTGAAACCGAAGGTGGAGATGTCTGTCATCACGTAGTAGGCGCCGCGCGGGAGAAAGCAGCGGAACCCCGCTGAGGTGAGCGCTGGGATCAGTTGGTCGCGGCGGACGCGGTAGCCCTCGGCGAGTTTCGCATAGTACTCGGGAGGGAGACTCAGTGCCGCCGCGCCGGCTTCCTGCAGAGGAGCAGGTGCTCCGACGGTGAGGAAATCATGCACTTTGCGGATCGCGTTCGTGATCTTCTCGGGGGCGACGGCCCATCCCACGCGCCATCCGGTGACGCTGTAGGTTTTTGACATACCGTTGATGGTGACGGTGCGATCACGCATGCCGTCAAGGGAAACCATGGAAATGTGTTGCGTGCCGTCGTAGAGGATGTGCTCGTAGATTTCGTCGGTGATGGCCAATACATCGAACTTGACGCAGAGGTCACGGATGAGTTCGAGTTCCGCACGGGTGAAGACTTTTCCAGTGGGATTATTCGGCGTGTTCAGGATGATGGCTTTGGTGTGCTTATCGAAGGCGCGGCGGAGTTCTTTTTCATCGAAGGTCCACTCACTCGATGCATCTTTCGGGGGACGCAGTTTCACGAATTTTGGGTTAGCGCCGCTGAGCACCGAGTCTGGGCCGTAGTTTTCGTAGAACGGTTCGAAGATGACGACCTCGTCGCCTGCGTTGCAGACGGCGAGCAGAGTCGAAATCATGGCTTCGGTGGACCCGCAGCAAACGGTGATTTCTTTCTCCGGATCGACGGTGATGCCTTGCCAGACGCCCATTTGACGGGCGATTGCGTTGCGCAGGTTCTTGGCTCCCCAGGTGATGGCGTATTGATTGATGTCAGCGGCGACGGCCTGCTGGGCGGCTTGCTTGATTTCGTTTGGGGCGGAGAAGTCGGGGAAGCCTTGGGCAAGATTGACGGCGCCGTAAAGCATGGCCTGGCGGGTCATTTCGCGGATCACGGATTCGGTGAAGTGGGAGACCTTGTCGCTGAGGAAGTGTTTGGGGCGTGGCCGTTTGGTCGACCGCGGGTCTCGCCCGACTTTTTTTCGGTTCGTGGTTGAGCGCGTTGCCATGACAGGCAGACTAGCACAGCGCCAACGGCGACTATGCCGTTCCTACGGAACTCGATATTTGTGTTGCGACTCTCCCGGCACTTCGTGCCGGGCTTTCATATGCCGCCGCTACGCGGCCGAACTTGAGGTGAACGAGGCGGCGTGGGACACCGGCACAGGGGCTGAAGCCCGCTCTGTTGCACGCGCGTGACGCGGCCCTTAAAGGGCCGCTCTTCCACGGGAGTGCCGTCATTCACCCTCTCAACATCACGCCCCTCTCAACATCACGCCCACTCTCCACATCACACCCCTCTCAACATCATGCCATTCTTAACATCACTCGTTACGGCTTGAAGCCTACGCTCTGCCACAGTTCGGCGGTGTGATACATGGTGCCGTTGGTGATTACGTATTCGACGTTGCGAGTGTTGTGAACGTCCTGGAGCGGGTCGCCGTTGATCAGGATCAGGTCGGCACGCTTTCCGGTTTCGATCGTGCCCAATTCTTTGTCGAGGCCCATGACGTGAGCCGGAACAGTCGTGGCGGATTGGATCGCTTCCAAAGGCGTGAATCCGGACTGGACGTAGAGTTCGATTTCGCGATGCAGGCTGTGTCCGGGAACAGCTTGATCGGTGCCGGCGACGATCGTGATGCCAGCGCGGTGCAAAGCGCCGACGATCGCCACTTGTTTTTGGAAGACTTTTTCCTGAGCGTCCGAGGTTTCGTTTGGCGGTTCCACGTCAGTGACTTGTCCGGCCAACTCGGCTGCAATCTTGTCTACGCCGGGTTCGAAGCTGGCGGGCGGTTTCGCGGTGGTTGCGGTGAACAATTCGTACAGGGCTATGGTTGGGTCGACGACCGTATGATGATCCTTGAGGAAGGCCAAAGCCTTTTGGGACTCGGGCGAATTCAGATCGATGTTGATGATGGCATTTCTGCGGTCGGCTCGGGTTGCGGTCTCGGGCAGGGGCGCGTGCATGATGTCCGCAATGTAAGAGATGTGGTTGATCTGGTCTTGGCCTGCTTCGACCGTTTGAAATGCCGTGAGCCCTTCGGGAACGTGTCCGGTCACGGTCATGCCAAGGCGGTGGGCCTCATCGGTAACTGCCTTGAGTTCCTCGAGCTTGACGGAGCTGTAGATTTTCATCTGCTGGAATCTGGCATCGTGGTAGCGATCGACCCAACTGCGAGCCTGTTCCAGAGTGTCCACTCGTTCGACACCGAGTGCGAGGGGGCCCGTGCCGTCGACGACGCCCGCAAGTAAAAGGCGAGGTCCGAGGCCACGGCCTTGGGCTATGGCATCGCGCACGGCGGTGATGAATTCGAGTTCGTTGCCGCAGTCGCGAACGGTGGTGACGCCGGCAGCCAGATAGATCGGTCCCCACTCGACTTGCTCGAAGTGAGCATGCATATCCCAGAGTCCTGGGAGAATGAATTTTCCTTTGGCATCCACGACATTGGCGTGTTTGGGAATCTTCACCTTCGATCGTGGACCTGTCGCGACGATGCGTCCTTTGCGAATTACAACTGCCGCGTCTGCGACCGGAGCGGCCCCGGTGCCGTCAATGAGAGTGCCTCCAACGATGGCGAGGGTATCGGCGCGGCTGGCGGAAATGCCTTTCGAAATATCGGCCAGAGCGGCCATACCATCTGCCCCTGCTCGTCCCACGAAGTCACCCAAAGCGCTTTCGTATCCCTCGCGAATTGCCTCGAAATGGTCGAATTCGGCGTCGGTCGAGATTGCAGCCACCAGATTGCGGTTGGCGTCGAACCAGAGAGTCTCACGTCCCCAGATCAGGCCCTCGACGGTGTAGCGGTCGAGCTTCTCCTCTTTTCCGCCGACCTTGATGATGTCCTGTCCGCGCGGTTCCACCTTCACGGCGCCGCTCGGAAGCGTGGCGAGTTTCGCCGGCGATCCGTGCGTAGCCCAGTACCGCATCAGCAGCATCTGCATCGTAGTGGGAGCGTATCCGGCAATGGTGAAGAACGCGCCGCTCGGCGGATCGAGATCGCTCTGCTTATCGCGAGTTCGGAAATGCACCCTGCCGTTCTCAATACTTAGCGATTCGTCGATCGACGCCGTGCGGGCCGTCTTGCCCTTGATGTCGAAGGCTTGAGGTGTGAGATCCTGCGCCCCGCGAAAGCTTGCCGTTAGCGGGACGGGTGTGGCTCGGTCCGTGAACTTGAAATCCATTTTCACCACGATCGAGTCGTCCTGCTTTCGAATCTCGTAGGTCTCTTCTCCAATAGGCTGCTCGAACTTGTGGAGGGTGAATTTTCCCTGCTCAAGGATTGGGGACTGACCGCCGGCGGATTGCTGTGCCCATGCCCCGCCGAAAACAAAGAGGAGAAAGCACAACATTGACAGTTTTCTTATTCGCCATCGTTGGTTCATATGAGGTCTATCGCGCCCCAGGATTGTAATGGATTGGCAGCCCACCTAGCAGGTGGCGACGAGCCTGCTTTTGGGAACTCATCTTCTTCCAAGGTTAATTGGCCGCGGCCGCGGGCGGTGGCTGTAGAAGAATCTGTTGCTCGTCGTTGGTGCGAACGGTTTGGAAGAAGTTGCGCAAAGCGGTGTAGTACTTTTGCTCGAGAAGGAGAAAATCGAGACTGAGCTTGCGGCTCAGATGGAGTGTATTGTGCTCGTTCTCGACCTTCAGGTTGTAGACCACGATATGGCCATCCTCATCCTTCGATTGTGGCACGCTTTCCACCTGCCAGCCTGAGGGGAGCTCGATGACGACGTCGTCCGATTTCTGGTAGGGGTACTCGATGTAGATGGGATGGACACGGTTGGCATGTTCGAAGAGACGTTTCTCGACAGCCGTGAAGACACCGGCGGGCATTACGCTTCGCTTTCCTGCGCTAGATGCCCAGCCCGGGATGCTGATTTTGAATTCTGCGATGAGCGCCGTTTCAGAGTTGCTCCAATCGGGCTGGTTTGTGAGGTCCACTTCACTTGCAGTGGAAATCTGGCCTTTCAGTCGATTCTCGAGAAATCGCTTCCGTGTTACGTCGTCTGCATTTCTGACATCGAGCCGGTGATACATCGCTTCCAGACCGGTGTAGGTGACAGTGACGGTACCCTCGAGGGCTCCGGTTTCCGTGAGTTTGAGGTTGGCAGAGCGCTGCATTCGAGACTCGGAACTCCGAGGGAGACTCGTGGTGATCCAAGATCCGCCATCTTTGTCGAGACGCAGGCCGGTGGTTCCCGTTTCGTACCACGTAAGCATGCCGAACGGAGTGAACGCTGCGCCCGGGTCGAGGTACAGATCCTGACCATTGAGCTTGACCAGCACTACATTGGCGTTCAGCTTGTGGTTGTCCATAGTTTTCGGAGAGAAGAAATAGTTGCCGCGACTCGAGGTCCAGACGCCATAAGCTTCGAAACCCGCGGCACGAACCAGCGCCAAATAAAGCCACGTGAGTTGGGTTCCGGTTCCATAACCTCGCTTCCAGACTTCCTCGACGTTTTCGGCCGGCTTTTCCTTGTCGCGTTTGAGTTCTTCAGCAGTCTTATGGACTCCGTACGAGGTATTACGAAGTTGTTGTACGCGCTCGTAAATCTTCTTAAGCTTTACCTCCGGAGGATCTGCAGGCGTGATGATCTGAGACACTGCCTCTTCCATGGCTTTGCGCTTGCCGATGAAGCTCTCGAGCGTGTCGTTGCGTTTCTTGCCGACGTGACGCCAGTAAGTGTCTGGTTCACGATCGAAGTATTCATCTTCGTAGACGAAATCCACTCTAGCCTTGAGTTCGTTCGGAGGGGGCATGAACTCTTCCGCCTGGAACGCGGGGATGTTCTGGACGTCAAGGCGCACGATCCTGTCGGGGCCTTGTTTTGGAGCGGATCCTGACGGGAGTCCTTGCCAACTCCAGCGCACGGTCCAGGGATTGTTGTAGCGAGGCGCGTATGGCTTCAGGCTGAAGCGCGCGTTCTTTATGAACAGATTTGAACTCAGAATCCAGTGAGATTCAAACAACATGTGCTCTTTGAAATCGTAGGTGTAACGGTATTCGATGATGCTGCCGACCTGTACGTCGGGAAGGGTGAAGGCCTTAGCGAGATACCTCAGCCCTTGGGTCTTCTCAATGGTTTTCTCGAAGACCTTGCCATCGAACTCGATAGTTGAGCCATCAGGCCGTATGGTGCGGCCGTGAATATTTACGAGGTCTTCGTTTGCCTTGTTGAAAGCAAGTTCAACATTCGCATTCTGGCGGCCCTCTTCGGTTAGGATTTTGACCCTGACGTAATTGTCCTCGTGCGTGGTCAGGCCGTTGTCATCGCGATCAACCTCGCGGAAAAGTATGACTGCGGGCGCGCCAGGGGCCTGCGGTTCGCTGGTCATCTTTAGTTCGTCCGGGGAGATCGGTGGAAAGCCTTGGGCAACGCACCGGACCGGCAGGAATACCGTAATCAGAAAGATTGGTAGCGCAAGGTAGAGCGGAGGGGCAGAGATTCTGGGACGATTTGACATGTAGCCTCGCAAACACGGACATGAGGTTGCACGTGAAGCCGAGCCCAGGCCGGAGGGAAAAGAGAAGCCGCGACGGCAGGCCACGTTCACCGGAATGTTTCCCGGGTACCGAACGACCCTTATGGGTGGGCAGATTATAAGGATCGGTCCATTGTGTCAAGCCACTCGCGGGCAGCCACTCGCGGGCGCAACGCTTGATTTCGAGCCGAGCATCGTCGAGTCGCAATCCGACGCAAAAACGGAAAGCACCCTAATCCCCGAATCTCACTTGGGCGCGCGCCTTGGCTCTGGCGGCTTCTTCCTCGCGGTTTTTCGGAGGTGCCGTGGTCTCGAGTGAACGGAGGAGGCGCAGGGAAACCCCTGCCACTTCATCCACCGCAGCGAGGAATGAGGCTTCATTGGCCTTGGAGGGTTTGTTAAATCCGGTGATTTTGCGGACAAACTGAAGTGAGGCGGCGCGCACCTCGTCCTCGGTGACGGGAGGATCGAAGTTGAATAGGGTTTTGATATTGCGGCACATGAGAAAGAATCCTTCAGAGTCGCCCGGTTGGACCGGAACGCGACCACTGCCATTTTGACGTAAAGAATCAGGGCCTGTCACGCGGCCTTTCCAGAAGATTTTGAGGCTAGAATCTAACGCGAGGCATCATGCTATAATTCTTTATTCTCAGTTGCTTAGAGCACGGAGGACTGTATCGATAAACGTTTTATCCGCATCAACGATCGCATTCGGGCGCGCGAGATTCGCGTGATTGATGACGAAGGCAATCAGCTCGGCATCCTGCCGCCCTATGAAGCGATAAAGAAAGCCCGCGAAAAGAATCTGGACCTGGTTGAGATTTCGCCCACCGCGCAGCCTCCCGTATGCCGCATCATGGATTACGGGAAATATCTCTACCAGCAGGAAAAGAAAGAGCGGGAAGCCAAGAAGCATCAGAAAACGATCACCGTAAAAGAGGTCAAGTTTCGCATCAATGTGGACGACCACGATTACGAGACCAAGAAGAATCATGTGCTGCGTTTCCTGGATGAGGGAGACAAAGTTAAGGCCACGATTTTCTTCCGCGGTCGCGAGATGACCCGGACCGGATTAGGCCGACAGATTTTGGAGCGGCTGATCAAGGACGTCGAGTCGGAAAGTATTGTGGAGTTTCGTCCGCGGCAGGAAGGGAATACGCTGCACGCGATCCTGGCACCGAAGAAGTCGGACAAGGAGCGCGAGAAGGAAAAAGAGAAAGAAAGAAAGCAGAAGGCTGCGGCGCAGAGCGCTGTGGCCCCAAATCCGCCTCCGGCGCAGGTCGCAAAGCCCGCGTCGTAGCGCGGCTTGAGCGACGAGTTACAAAATTCATCGCAATTGGCACTTAGCACTTGGCATTTGGCCAGTCGGGAGAATGCCAGGGCGCTTTTTTGTTGCGCTAAGTGCTGAATGCCAAATGCTAATGGCTGAGGGTTTATGCCGAAATTGAAAACGCACAAGGGCGCTGCCAAGCGCTTCAAGAAGACGGCGACAGGAAAAGTGAAGCGGGGACATGCGAAACTGCGTCACATCCTGACGTCAAAAGACAAAAAGAATAAACGCAAGCTGGGAAAGTCCGCTTTGGTGAGTGATGGAGATCTGGCCAAGGTGTTGCGGATGATTCCGTACCAGTGAAAGGAATTGAGCGATTTCGCGATTCAGCCATTGCGCGAATTAAATCGCGCAATCACCCGATCGCTTAATCGCACAATTCCCGGCGTGTGAAGAGGTCAATGATCGCTGCCAAGGCGAATCGTCCTTACCTCCAGCCGCCATAAAACGAAAGAAAAAAGGAGAGCACCATGCCTCGTGTAAAGCGCGGAACCAAACGCCGCCAGAAACGCAAGAAGATACTTGACCGCGCAAGCGGTTATTTCCTGACAAAGTCGAAGCTGTATCGCTCGGCGAAAGAGTCGGTCGAGCGCGGGCTGAAGTTTGCCTATGCCGGACGGAAGCAGCGCAAGCGACAGTTTCGTTCGCTGTGGATCGTACGCATCGGCGCCGCTGCCAAGCTGAACGGGTTGAGTTACAACCAGTTCATTCACGGCCTGAAGAAAGCCGGAGTCGAACTCGACCGCAAGATACTGGCAGACCTAGCCGTGAATGATCCGTCGGGGTTTGCGGGGCTGGCGTCGCAGGCGAAGACAGCGCTGGCGTAGGGCGGACGTTGGGCGGGGCACAGCCATCGAAAAGCATCGATCACTTCGTTCCGCGTTCTTGTAACTTGTCATTCCGAGCCGTCCGCAGACGCGCGTCAGCGCGGAGAGGACGAGTGAGGAATCTGCTGTGTGCTCCTGGTGAGTGAACAGCAGATTCCTCGTCGCCATCGCGACTCGGAATGACAAGGCTTAACACATGTCCTATACCGTTCCCAAACTGACCGACTATTCCGCGGCGGCGCTGGAGAAGGCTGCAGGCGACTGCATGGCTGCGTGTGCGGCGGAGGCCGGCGAGGTCCGTACAGATGCCGATTTGAAGTCATTCCGCGACCGGTGGATGGCTCGCAAGAACGGAATTCTGACGCAGATCAACGATGTCTGGCTGAAGGGCGCTCCCAAAGAAGCCAAGCGTGAAGCTGGAATCCGCGTCAATGGATTGAAGGCGCGGGTTCCGGAACTGGTCGAAAAGGCGCATGTCGCCGGAGATGATTCGCAAGCCGGCGAGAGCGTTGACATCTCTCTTCCCGGCATTCGCCGGCCGATCGGTACCCAGCATCCCGTCATTAAGACGATGAACGAGATCGTTGGAGTATTCCAGAAGCTTGGATACTCCGTGGCCGAAGGGCCCGTCGTCGAGACTGATTACTACAACTTCGAGGCGCTGAACTTTCCGCCGAACCATCCGGCGCGCGACACGCAGGACACGCTTTTCATCGCGGGGCAGCAGTCGAAACCGCAACGCGAGCGACTGCTACTGCGCACGCATACCTCTCCCGTGCAGATTCGCACGATGGAGAAGATGCGGCCGCCGATTCGCATCGTGATTCCGGGGACGGTGCATCGCAACGATCCTCCGGACGCGAGCCATTCGCCGATGTTTCATCAGATCGAAGGGCTGGCGGTCGATACGAACATTACCTTCGGCGATCTCAAGGGGACGCTGGATCACGCAATGAAGGCGCTGTTCGGATCATCGGTGAAGACGCACTTCCGGCCGTCGTTCTTTCCATTCACGGAACCGAGCGCGGAACTCTACGTGACTTGCTTCATCTGTGGCGGAAGCGGGAAGCGTGGGACGGACCCGTGCCGGCCATGTAAGCAGACTGGGTGGATTGAGGTGCTCGGCTGCGGGATGGTGGATCCGAACGTGTTCGAGTTCGTAAAGGACAACGGGTATGACCCGAAGAAGGTTTCGGGATTTGCCTTTGGCATGGGCGTGGACCGGTTAGCGCTGTTGAAGTATGGCGTGGATGATTTGCAGTACTTCTTTCAGGGAGATGTGAGATTCCTGGAGCAGTTTGGATAAGCGGTCGTGGTTCGCTCCGGCGGTGCGTGCTTCTTTCGAGTGCCGGCTTTCGGTCGAGGGAAGTAGGTATTCTTTGACTCCGCGGGCTTATTCGCTTCGCGAATCAGCCCGCTCCGCTGAGGATGACAGAACGTAAATGAAATTATCTCCACTTTGGATTCGCGATTACGTTGATCTTGCAGTCGACGACCGCCGTCTTGCTGAGGACTTGACTAACGTCGGGATCTCGGTCGAGGGGATCAGTGGTGCGGGCGTCGATACCGTTTTCGAGATGGAGATCGGGACGAATCGGCCGGATGCGATGAATCATTACGGCGTCGCGAGGGAGGCGGCGGCGATTTATGGGTTGCCGCTGAAGGCGCTCACTCCGCAGTTGCCCTCAGCGACTGAAGCCGCGAATCATGGCCGCGCTAACCCGGCCCTGAAGGGCCGCTCTTCCACGGTTCAGGACGCAGCCAAGGTTAAGAACGGAGCCAACGTTCAGGACGTGGCGTTTCCTATTGCCGTGGAAGAGCCGGCGCTTTGTCCACGATTTTCTGCGCGGGTCATTCGGAATACACATATCAAGGCTTCACCGGAGAAGATCGCACGCCGGTTGCAGTTGCTTGATCAGCGGCCGATCTCGAATGCGGTGGACGCTACCAATTATGTTCTCTGGGAAATCGGAAAGCCTACGCACGTGTTCGACGCGGACCTGCTCGAAGGTGGGCTGATTATTGTGCGCAAGGCGCGGGCGGGAGAGACGCTGAAGACGCTGGATGCCGTCGAGCGCAAGCTGACGACAGACGATCTGGTGGTTTGCGATGCGAAGAAACCTGTTGGTCTTGCCGGAGTCATGGGCGGATACGACACGATGATAACGGAGAAGACGCGGAACATCGTGATCGAGTCTGCGTGGTGGGATCCCGGGATCGTCCGCAAAATGTCGCGCCGGCATGCACTGCACACCGACGCGTCCCACCGGTTCGAGCGCGGCGCGGATTTCGAATCCACCGTCATTTCCTGTGATCTGGTCGCTCAGATGATTCTCGATTCGGGTGGCGGAGAACTGCTCGGTGATGTCGTCGACCTGATTTCGAAGAAGATGGACCAGGCTCCTGTCATTCTGCACGTGAGCGAGGTGCGGCGGATCCTGGGAGAGGGACTGGACGCTGGGTTCATCTCGCGCATCCTGAAACGACTCGGATTCGAACTCATTCCGGAAGGCCAGAGGGATGCGCAATTTCGCGTGCAGATCCCGAGCTGGCGGCTGGATGTGGAACGCGAGATCGACGTCATTGAAGAGATTGCGCGACTGCATGGCTATGACAAGTTCCCGAATACTCTGCCGGCTTACAGTGGCGCTGTCGTGGAGTTGCCCCACGCGGAGATGGATGCAACCCTTCGCCAGCGTGCACTAGCGTTGGGATACAACGAAGCTCTGTCGCTGACCTTCATCTCGCATGCCGACGCGGAGAGGTTTTCGTCTGGGACGCAGGTACTGGAGTTAGAGAATCCGCTGAGCGAAGAGGCTTCGGTCATGCGGACTTCGCTGGTGCCGGGCATGCTCGACATGCTGGCGTGGAATTTGAATCGCGATGTCCCCGAGGCACGGTTGTTTGAGATGGGCAGCGTATACGAACTGTCCGGAGGAGAAAGAGCGGAGCCCCGGCGTGCATGTCTGGGAGCGACCGTGGCTGCTGTTCGAGCTTCTCTGCCTGCGGGTGGCATGCTTGATGTGAGCAGGGCGGAACATGCGGCGAGCGCGGAACTGTTCCGGTCGTTGAAAGGAGATGTAGAGAATTTGCTGGAGCCGTTTGCGCGCGAGGTCGTGTTTGATCGAGATGCTGAGGAATACTTTCATCCCGGGCGTGCAGCAAGGGTACGAGTGAATGGCGCGATCGTGGGACAGTTCGGGCAGATTCACCCCACGGTGGCTGCAGCACGGAAGTTGCGGCAGGATGTGTTCCTTGCCGAGTTCGATTTGGAACAGCTTTACAGGATCGGACCGCGCGCGGTGAAATTTGCGCCTTTGGGCAAATATCCGGCGGTGGAGCGGGACTTCTCCTTTGTCTTCGGCGACGAAGTAGCCTTTGAACAGATGCAAAGGGCCGTGAAAGCTACGGGTGTGCCCGAGTTGCCGGAAGTTCATCCCGTTGAGATTTTCCGGGGCGGCTCGATCGCGGCTGGGAAGTATTCGATCTTGCTGCGGGTGAGGTTTCAATCGAACGAGCGGACTCTGCGCGAGGACGAGGTGGCGCAGTGGTCGGGGAAGATTGTGGATGCGCTGACGAAGTTGGGCGGGGCTCAGAGAGCTTAGAACGACAGAACCCTTAGCCGCGAAATCAGGCAGAACCAAAGCATTCAAAGTCAAAGTCCCCACCCTGTCGCACAAAACGCGACAAGGGTGGGGCACCCTCATCCAATGTCTTCTCTGAGAATGTCCTTATCGAAAACTGAAATCTGCTGAACCCCTCAGACTTTTGCTCCTTTTGCCGATACAGACATACGTGGGCAATATGTCTTCAGGACAAGCGACCGCTCCAGCCCCGGTGGGGAATTGCAAGGCGATGCGGTAGGTCGCGCGGCAGCCGATCTTCGATCGCGAAGAGAAGGTATTTGGCTATGAACTGCTATTTCGCGACAGTCTGGAGAAAGGCTTTGTGGGCGATGCAGATGAAGCGTCGCGAGCTACGCTCGACCGATCGCTGGTGATGAGGCTCGATGTGTTGTGCGACGGCCGGCGGGCATTCGTGAACTGCACGCGCGATACCTTGATCAAGGGCCTGGTCGGGCTTCTGCCATCGATAACGACGGTGGTGGAGATTCTGGAAACGGTTCCTGCCGATCCCGATGTGATGGCCGCATGTCACAGCCTGAAAGAGCAGGGGTACCTGATTGCGCTGGACGACTATGTTGCGGACGATCGGCGCGAGCCGCTGGCCGATATTGCTGACATCATTAAGGTTGACTTGCTGCTCACCACGCTAGACGAGCGCGAGCAACTGATGAAGCAGTTTGGGCCGTGGCGCTGCCGAATGCTGGCCGAAAAAGTCGAAACGCAGAATCAGTTCGCGCAGGCGCGGGATCAAGGCTTCGTCTATTTCCCGGGATACTTTTTCCGCCGGCCGGAGATGATGGGCACGCACGACATGCCGGCAAACCGGCTGAATTACATACGGAGGTTGCAGGAAGTATCGCGCCCGGAACTGGACGTACCGGGCCTGGAAAAGCTGGTCAAGGAAGAAGCATCGGTCTGCTACCGGCTCCTGCGATATCTGAATTCCGCGGTGTTTGGCTTCAAGAAAGAGATCCATTCTGTCAGGCACGCCTTATCGATTCTTGGCGAACGTGATTTGCGGCGCTGGGTATGGTTGATCGCAGCAGTCGGAGCAGGACAAGACAAGACCAGCGATCTGGTGCTCTCGGCGCTGGTGCGGGGACGGTTCTGCGAGCTGCTCGCTCCCAAGGTGGCGCATGGAGAATCGGATTTATTCCTGATGGGGCTGCTGTCGTTAATCGACGCCGTGCTGGAAACACCCATGCAGGCCGTGCTGGAAAAAATCCCACCGGACGCAGCGACTAACGCGGTGTTGCTGGGACAGCCTAGCGCTCTGCGTCCCGTATTTCAGCTGATGCTGGCGCATGAAAGCGGGGAGTGGGAGGCGGCGGCTGCGCTAAGCGCCGGGTTGCGGCTGCACGCCGATGGTGTGGCGGCTTGCTACTGGCAGGCACAGCAGTGGGCACGCGAGCTCTCGTTGGAAATTTAGGCCCATCGTGATCTGATCTGCGGATCGGGGGGCCACACCCGCGTGCATGACCTCCTGTGCAAAATCGGAGTGGATGGGGGCCTTGCGCTGATCGACGGGGACGAGTACCATAAACTTGTTCTCATTTAGGCCTCGTTCCCGCGAAGGCCTTCTGCGTCAGCCATTCTGAGGCGACGCCTACGGATCCGATAAACGGAAAAATTGAAGCCGATTTAGATTTTCATTCGCGAGAGCGGTTTTTTTGCAGGTTTGGGGTTCGTTCCAGAGTGTGTTCCGTCGTAATTCGCGGCTGCGCAGAAGAAGGATGAGAGTGTGCCCAGGCTGAGCCTTGCACACCGCCGTAGAGTCACATTCCAGCGGCATTTTCGAGATCTGTAAAGCTTTGCAACTTGTGTGAACCAATTTGAGAGGACTATGAACGCAGGACCAGGAAAAAGCTCCGGTGGCGGAGGAAGAAGGCGGCGGAGAGGCCGACGTCAGAACAATCAGAGGGGACAGCGTCCCGGACCGGGCTTGAGCCGCGAGAACAAGGACGGCATCTACACGGCCCCCATGGACCACAGCTATCGCGCTGTGATGGGCGGAAACAATAATGGCCATAAGGGCGGTCGTCCGCGGCCTGGTTTCACGACGCAGTATTCCCAACCCGACCCTGAGCCTCTGCCTCCAAGCGTGGATGCAAATTCGCGCATCTTTGCCTTCATTGAAGATCTGTTCTTCATGGCGAAGATTCAGGAGACCGCCAAGAAGCTCAACGTGAAAGTGGAATTCGTGAAGAGCGACAAGGACCTGATGGAGAAGATGCAGGCGAACGGGGAAGAAAAGCCGTCGCTGATCATCTTCGACCTGAACAACAATGGCGTGAAACCCCTAACCTTGATTCCGAAACTGAAGAGCAAGCTGAAGAAGGGGACATCGATTATTGGATTCCTTTCGCACGTTCAAGGCGATCTGAAGCAGAAGGCGCACGAAGTGGGATGCGACATGGTTCTTCCCCGGTCGGCGTTCTCGCAGAATCTTCCGCAATTGCTGCGGCGCCATGGGGCGCCAGAAGACGCCGAGCCGATGGTGCAGTAGCGCCGTCTGGTCGAATTGGGGCGGACTCTCTGTCCGCCATCTTTGAGTTCGATTTTCCTCCATTAGCAAAAATTCCCGCTTAGGTACTCTTCTGGTTTATCCCGGAGGCCAGCTGAGTGCGCGTCCACCCAGCAGGTGAACGTGCAGGTGAAAGACGGACTGTCCAGCGCCGGGGCCAACGTTGAGGACGGTGCGGTATCCCTGCTCGATCTTGCGCTGTCGGGCGATGGTGGCAGCGGCTAGATGGCAGCGGCCGATGATTTCGGCGTCGCTGCGTTCCGCTTCTTTCAATCCGGCAAAATGGCGTTTGGGAATGATGAGCACATGGGTCGGCGCTTGCGGATTAACGTCTTCAAAAGCGAACACGTGTTCATCTTCAAAAACTTTTTTCGAGGGAATCTCGCCCCGAATGATGCGACAGAAGAGGCAATTGGGATCGGTCATTCCTGGGTCACCTGTGGGGAAACGATAACAAAGCGCGGCTAACCTTGCCAGTTGCACGATGGGCCCGGCGATTAATGGTATTTGGTTGCTAGACCGCGAAAGGGTTTCGAGTCGACATTCCAGGTGCCTTCAAACGGATTGTCGAGGTCAGTGAGAACGAAGTGAGCGAAGAAGAGAAGCATGGTTGCAATCGCGACGGCGACGAGCCCAAGCGCCAGGTTGTGAAAGGGAAAAAAGAAAAGCAGAAAAAGAATGGTAGAGGCTGTGACCGTAACGAAAAGAAGAAGAGTGCGAGGAATGCGCTTCGCGCTGAGGGCAAGGCGTTCGTCCCGGTGAGCGCTGGCTTGATTCGCGATCTGAAGCAGATGCTGGTGGGCCCGGCTTTCAGAATCGTTTTCGGGATGAACCTCGATAACACTGGAAATGATTGCGGAGAACAGTTTGTCGGTGCGTTCGGTATCCTCGCCGTGCGATAGGATGTCCCACTCTGATTCCGTTACCGCGCGGGCATAAGCACGCACAGCACGGACGATGGGATCACGTGAAATTTCCTTAAGACCTCGACTGAAGAGGATCAGGTCTTTGAGGGCGCCGGACTCTTTCAGGATTTCATTCTCGACGGCGGCGAACTGTCCCCAAATGACGTACGTGGCAAAGGCGTACACGACGCTGTAGAGGGTGCCGATGATTTGCAGAAGCGCCCCAACCCCTTCTCCGTCGGCATCGAAGAGCTTGTGAAATCCAGCGAGGCGCAGCGCCAGATACACGGCTGCCGCCGCAGCCATCAAGCCTACACCGCGAGAGCGAGTCTCTGGTGGAATGACTTCGATCGTTTGCATCGCGTATCAGTCTAATCGCACCAGAAAAACCGCGCCTTCGGGAGTGATGGTTTCGGCTGCGAGTTTCTGGGCGCGGTCGTGGTCGTCATCGAGTACGCGGACTCGGATCCACCAATCCCCAGCGGGACTCTTGAAACGCAGCACTTTGGCCGAGTGATAGCGGCGCGTAAGGTGATCGGCCAGTTTGCTCGCGGCTTTTTCGTCGGGCATGCCGCCAATCTGTACGGCCCACTTGCCGGGCGATGGCGCTTGCAGGCCCGATTGCATCAATTCCACTTTGACCTCAGCGATGCCCGGCTGCCAGACATCGACTTTGCGCGCGGCAGCGAGGGAAAGATCGACAATGCGTCCGGGGATGAAGGGGCCGCGGTCGGTGATGCGGACCAGCGCGGTGCTGCCGGTTTTCACGTTGGTAACGCGCACAATCGACCCCAGCGGGAAGGTGCGATGGGCGGCGGTCATGGCGTGCATGTTATAGATCTCGCCGTTCGATCCGCGGCGGTTGTGGTAGGGCGGCCCATACCAACTGGCGAGACCGGTCTGGGTCTCAATCGGCTTAGCGCCGGCCGGGATCACGGGCTCGGCGAGGTCGGCTTCTTCTGTGGGCTTCGGCGGAGAGACGCTCTCAGTGGGCTTCGAAGCCTTGGGGGTCGGCTGAGGCGGCGCAGGCAAATTTGCCGCCGGTTCCGGAGGCGGAGGCGAGGGCACATTCACGTGCGGCTGCTTGGGATGGCCGCAGGAGCTGATTAAGAGCACCGCGATCAGCACGACAAGGAGCATAGGTATGCTGACGAAGTGGGAGCGCGGCAGAGCTTGATCCGAGGTAGACGACACTATTTGGGCTGAGTCGGGTGTTGCTCCATGTAATCGGCGAACTCCGCCAGTTTCTGGGAAGCGGTGCGCAGGGCGCGAGTGGAGTGCGTCCGCACGGCGGGAACGACCTCGTCGTTCAGGTATTTGATGAATTCGGGAATTTCCTTTTCCAGGCGCTCGGCGGTCTCGTTGATGGTTTGGCTTACACGCGCCGACGCGTCTTCCACCTTGCGGTTGAAGTCGTTCATGACACTCCTCGTGATTCCTAAGCGTGAAAGGGTCCACGCAATACTGCGGATACCAGGCGAGGCTATTATTTCGTGCCCGACAAGGCGGGTCAATGGCGCAGAGGGAAACGGTTGGCATCGAACTGCCCCCTGCGAGATCAGGAAGGTGAAGAGAATGCAGGTGAAGAGAATGCGGTTGCGGCAAGGATGTAATCCTTGCTAGAGTAAGGATGTGCCGAAAGTGACGTCCAAGCTGCAATTGACCGTTCCCAAAGTTATTGCTGAAAAATACGGCATACGTCCCGGCGACGAACTGGAATGGACTCCGGCTGGAGAAAGTATCCGAGTGCGGCGTGTGAAGAACAACGAACCTACGGCCGACCTGAACATCGAGGAGAGGCTGGCTCTCTTTGACGAGAACTCGAAGTGGCTGGATGAACTCCAGGCGGAGGAGTTGAGGCACTGGAAATCCAACGAGAGACGAATCACTCGCGAGAATCGCGGCTGGACGCGCGAAGAACTTTACGGAGACCGTGGCCTCCCTCGTCGACACTAATATCCTGGTTTATCGCTGCGATCCGCGGGATGTGGCCAAGCGGGCTGCCGCTACGGCGATCTTGCGGGAGGGTGGACGGGCAGGAGACTTTCGCATTTCTCACCAATCCCTTCTGGAGTTCGTGAGCGTTGTAACTCGATCACGCTCTGGGTCAACACCTTTGATGGCGCCTCCGGATGCAGCTCGCCAGGCCGAACTTTACATGGCGCAATTCCCAGTGCTGTATCCGACCGAACACCAGTTTCGGATGGCCTTGTATGGTATGAACACGTATCGGCTTTCCTGGTTTGACGCCCACTTGTGGGCCTACGCTGAGGACAACGGGTTGACCGAAATCCTCTCTGAGGATTTGCAGCACGGACGTAGGTACGGAGGCGTGACCGTGCGCAATCCGTTCCTGCCTTACGGGTTGGCATAAGAAGCTGGGACGGCGAGGTGTTCTGACAGCATGGCAGATTTCTTGGGCAAGCGAGACAGCGGTCATGCGCAACAGAATGGCATCATTCGCCTGAAACTGCTTGCCTGGTACGACGCTCACGCACGCGAACTGCCGTGGCGGGAGAGCCGCGATCCGTACCGGGTGTGGGTGTCGGAAATCATGCTGCAGCAGACGCGGGTGGCTGCGGTCATTGAGCACTATCACGAATTCCTGCGGCGATTTCCTACCGTGCAGAAGTTGGCGTCGGCACGGGAAGCATCCGTGCTGGCTGCGTGGAGCGGGTTGGGATACTACAGGCGCGCGAGAATGCTACACGCGGCGGCGAAGGTAGTGGCACGCGAGCGCGGAGGGACCTTTCCTGAAACCTCGGCTGAATGGCGGACGTTAGCCGGAGTGGGACGATATACGGCGGCGGCGATTGCCAGCATCGCGTTTGGCGAGGCGGTCGCGGTGGTTGATGGCAACGTGCAGCGGGTGCTGCAGAGGATTGCAGGGAAGGCGATTTCGGGAGAGCAGATATGGCAGCATGCTGAGAACCTGCTCGATGGCAACCGTCCCGGAGATTTCAATCAGGCGATGATGGAGTTGGGGGCGACGGTTTGCACGCCGCGAGCGCCAGCGTGTTTGACGTGCCCGCTGGTGGAATTGTGCGCGACGCGTGGTGAACTGGCGGGTGCAGAAAAGAAATCCAGGCAGGTACAGCGCGAGGTTCACTATGCTCTTGATCGACGGAATGGGTCAGTGTTCCTGACGCAAAGGGCTGCGGATATTCGGCTCATGGCGGGGATGTGGGAGTTGCCCGAGATTCCCTGTCCGGCGGATCACGGTGAGCCCTTCCTCACCGTGAAGCACTCGATCACAGTGACCGATTACACGGTGCACGTCTGGCCCGTATCAGCAAAGCTCGACGGGGAATGGTGGCCTGCTCACCGATTGACGAAGCTTGCGTTAACGGGGCTGGCGAGGAAGATCCTACGGAAGGGCGGGATAATCCCAGAATCCGTAAAGGGCATCAAGTCATCTAGTTAGGGAGAGGATGTAGATAGGCGCTCGCTGGCTGATCGTGGAGGCAAGGAAATGGCGGCATTGGCGACTGGAGTGAAGGCTCCGGAATTTGAACTGAAGACGTTGGACGGCAAGAAATTCTCGTTGAGCGAGGAGTTGGCTAAAGGACCCGTGGTGCTGGTCTTCTTCAAGGTCTCGTGCCCCACCTGCCAGTACGCGCTGCCGTATCTGGAGCGGCTCTATAAGGCTTACAAGAACCAGGGCGTTACACTGGTTGGCGTTTCGCAGAACGATGCCAAGGAGACTGCTGACTTCTGCAAGGATTTCGGCGTGACTTTCCCCATGCTGCTCGACGATACCCGCACGTATCCGGTGTCGAACGCCTACGGCTTAACCAATGTGCCAACGATTTTCTGGATCGCAGAGGACGGGGAGATTGAAGTCTCGAGCGTGGGATGGGTGAAGGCTGAGTTTGAACTGATCAACCGCAAGATGGCTGAGACTGGGAAAATCGCGGCGGCGGCCGTGTTCAAGTCCGGCGAAGAAGTGCGGGACTTCCGCGCTGGTTGAGGGTCGAAAAACTAGCGCCGGGCCGGCGCTTTCTTCAAGAACAAGAACGCAGCACTGAGGGTCACAGAGGTACCTCAGGGCAGGTGTGGGTAAGGCTGGATTCCAAGGGTGGGTGCACTCTCGTGCACCACCGTGTGCCACTTCTCCTACAACCCGGGGCGGACCGTCCATTACAATTTCCTTCAGAACTTCAGAAAAATGTTGTATTTCCAGCGCGCCGCTTCGTTGGGGGAGAAACCTAATCATGCAGGGAATGGCCAGAATCACTTCGGCGTGTCTAATCCTGTGCGCGAGTCTGCTCGTGTGGGCAGAGGGAGGAGCAGGTGCCGGCGGGTCCAAAGCGCCTTCGGCGCGCCTTCCCGGAGCGGCGTTTGCTGCGCTGGAAACAATCAATCCTGAGCATATCCGCTGGCACGTTCGCTATCTATCGCACGATCTGTTGGAGGGGCGCGGGACGGGGCAGCGTGGGGGCGATCTTGCGGCTGAGTACATAGCCACGCAATTTGCGGAATACGGACTGAAGCCGGCGGGGGATCACGGGACTTACATGCAGAAGGTTCCCCTGGTTGGAATCACGACATCGCCGGAGACCCAGTTTTCCCTGATTCCCAAGCAGGGCGAGACGATGAACTTGAAGCCGCTGGATGAGTATGTCGCATACGACCAGAGCCAGCAGGCGCAGTCAGATGTCGACGCCGAGGTCGTGTTCGTGGGGTACGGAATCGAGGCGCCCGAGTACAACTGGGACGACTATAAGGGTGTAGATGTCCGCGGGAAAGTGCTGCTGATGCTGGTGAATGAGCCGCCGTCGGACGATCCGAAATTTTTCAAGGGCAAGGCACTGACCTACTATGGGCGCTGGACCTACAAGTACGAAGAGGGGCTGCGCAAGGGCGCAGTGGGAGTGATCCTGATCCACCAAACGCAGATGGCGAGTTATCCGTGGGAAGTGGTGCGGAACTCGAATTCCGGCGAGAAGTCGTTCTTAAAAGCAGAAGGTTCGGCGTTGAAAGTCGCGTCATGGATTCATGTGGACGTCGCCAGCCGGCTGGCGTCGGCTTCGGGGATGAGCCTGGACAAGCTCATAACGTCGTCACAGTCGCGCGATTTTCGTCCAGTAAGTCTTGGTGCGCGGCTGAAGGCGCACATGGTCAGCAAGGTGCGCAAGTTCGAATCGAACAATGTGCTGGCAATTCTGCCGGGATCGGATCGGCGGGTCGCCGATGAAGCCGTGATGTACACAGCGCATTACGATCACTTCGGCATTCGTCCAGACATGCCGGGAGACAACATCTTCAACGGGGCCGATGACAATGCCACCGGCTGCGGCATTCTGCTGGAAGTGGCGCGCGCATTTGGAACCGCCAACGTAAAGCCCCGCCGATCGATTCTGTTTGCTGCTGTAACGGCTGAAGAGCAGGGATTGCTGGGTTCGGAGTATCTGGGCAAGCATCCACCGATTCAGGCGGGGAAGATCTCGCTCGATCTGAACTACGACGATGTGAAGCCCTTGGGAGCGCCGGAAGAAGTTCAGGTTTCCGGGGCAGAACGGACGAGTTTTTATCCCGTGGTCGAGTCGATGGCAAAAGATTTCCGGTTAGCGATTCGTGCGGACGCGCGGCCTGAGGCCGGACACTTTTATCGCTCGGATCACTTCTCCCTGGCACGGGTGGGGATTCCCTCTTTCTCGATTAACGAGGGAATCAAGTTTAAGGGGCATCCGGAATCATGGGGGCTGGATCAGGAAAAGGACTACGTTGAGAAGCATTACCACCAACCTAGCGACGAATATCGACCGGAGATGGATTTTGTCGGAGACTCGGCCATGGCTCGGTTTGGGTTTGCGCTGGGGTGGGAGGCGGCGAGTCTGCCGAAGCTGGTTGGCTGGCAGAAGGGCGATGAGTTCGAGGCAGCGAGGGTAAAGAGCCAGCCGTAGCTTGGACCAGTGCTCAGTCGCAGCAACAAATCCCTCCGGTCCGCGTTGGAGAAGGGGTTCACCCAAACTTGTCTTCTGTGCCAATCCATGTTTGATTCCACAGAGGTTAGCTGCCGTAACCTAGGTAACTTTCGTCCTCCTCCTCATCCTGCTAGCCTCGATATGTAGTTTTGTAATCAGCAACTTCCGCACTGAATCCGTTAAGGATGCCGAGAATACCTATTTTTCGCCTGGGTGGAGCGCCGGAGAAGCCGGAGCTTCCCAATTTGCCTGCTTCAACTCCGTTCGTTTCCCTCGAGGGACTCGCCGTGGGGGTGGACAACCTGCGGCACGATGTTGTGCTCAGCCCCAAATTTGCGGAGTTGGCGCGCGCGCAGATTGCGCGGTTGATTGCGCGGCATGGCGAATTGGAAGGGCTGCTTGGGGCCGAGGCCCCGCAGACGGGACAGGGACCATCCTGGTTGAGGAATCAATTGGGAAAATCCACGCGGTCTAAGAACGATCCCGCAGAGTGGAAGTCAGCGATGGCTGAGCTGCAGGTCGCGTCGCTGAATCGGGCGAAGAAAGAATTCAAACTTTCTGTCGACTTGTTGGCCCGCCTGGCGGTGACGAAGTTCTTGCGGGCGGAAATGAACCAGCAGTTTGGGCAAGTGCTGGAGCGCTGCCGGGTGCTGCTGAAGAGCTATGACAACAACCGCCAGCAGCGGGCGCACGAGTATCGCGAGAAGGTTGCGTCATTCCAGGTACGGAAGAAGATCATTCTGCGCAAAACGGGGCAGGAGATCTTCGAAACGCTGCGCGAAGTGGAGAAGAGCACCCTGGGGCGCACTCGGCGATCCCTTTTCGGGGAAGAGACCAGCGACGGCAGTTACTTCACCTATCCCCTGTTCCTCAATCGGCTATTGTTTTCCGAAGACGGACGCGACGACTATCTGTGCGCAGAGCACTACGTCATGCTGGGGAACTGGGATCGTGATCCGGACCGCTACGGGCGAATGCGCGAAATCGTTTCTGGTTTTTTGCGTTTGCTGTACGGCGAAGAGACGAGTGCGGAGACCATCGATTCCTGGATGAACGTACCGGAGAATGCCCGCGAGTTGGTGGGAACGGGCACGCCGGAGGATTCCGGTGAAGGATTAGCGCAGCAGGAGAGGCTGGCCGCGTGGGTCCGGTTCCTGGAAGACGAGCAGGTCATGGAGAACGTGATTGCTTCGTATCACGTGGTGCCGCTGCTCAGCGAGTACGCACCCAGAATCAATCCGCAGCAACTGAAGAATGCTCTGATCGACCGCACGGATTGTGATCGCGTGGAACGGATGATTCAGGAGGGCGGCAAACTGTCGCCGAACAGCTTGTATGCCGCGGTGGCGAAGGTGGCCAGTTGTCGCGGAGCGGAGCGAGCCAAAGTGGCAGCGCGGTTCCTCGCCGATTTCTTTCACTATCATCGGGACCTGCGCCGGTTGGAAATCCTCAATGCAGCGCTGGATTCCGTGAACCTCGTTGCGAACGAGCGCTTGCAGGAACTCTCACGCGTCAACGGGACGCTTTACGAATTTCTGCTGCCCGAAGAACAGGGAGAGACGGATTCCGACCGCGTTCTGCGACACGTCGTGCTCAAAGCCGATGTCCGGGACTCCACCCGTTTGACGCGGACCATGATGGACAAGGGACTGAATCCAGCATCGTACTTCAGCCTGAACTTCTACGATCCGGTCAACAAGCTGCTCGACAAGTATGGTGCACAGAAAGTCTTTCTGGAAGGCGATGCGATCATCCTGGCTATCCTCGAGAAAGAAGGAGAGCCATCGCTATCGGTCAGCCGGATGTGCGTGCTGGCGCGGGAAATCATCGAAATCGTGCGCGGTTACAACGAGTTGATGCAGCGCTCGGGGATGCCTCAACTGGAATTGGGCTTGGGGATCACGCTGCAGGAGTCGGCTCCGCTGTACCTGATGGATGGCGAGCATCAGATCATGATCTCTGAGGCGCTGAACGAAAGCGACCGGCTTTCTTCCTGCAATAAGCGTGCGCGCAAGGTGATGGAACCGCAGGCTGGCCCATTTCATGTCTATGCGTTTCAAGCGGCGGATGCGGATGCCGGTGGAAACCCGGAGGACGTCATCCTGAGCTTCAACCTGGGCGGAATCCGCATGAACGAGACGGCATTCCGGAAGCTGCAAAAAGAGATCACGCTTGAACCATTGAAGGTGAGATTGCCGGCGACGCTTGCCTCGTCCGACAAAGGGGAATACCGGTTGTTCAGCGCCACTGTGCCGGTCGATCGGGAAATCTTCCGCAAGATCGTTGTTCGCGAGAGCCGCATTCCGCGGATTGATGCGACGGACTTCTCCGTGAAGGGCTGGACTGAGCGGCTTTACTACGAAGTCTGCACCGATCCTGGGATTTACACTGCGCTGGAGAGGCGCAAAGGCGCCAGCGGGTAGACTTCCCAGAATTCTCCGTAGAGACGTAGCTCGCAACGTCTCCCTCGCCATCATTCACGAACGCTGCTAGCAGAGACGTAGCGAGTTACGTCTCTACAGCTAGAAGTTTGTTCCCAGGGTAGATGGTCGGAACGGAATCTGGAACGTTGCTTCGACATCCACCGGAGTGCCGTTCTTTGTGGCCGGATCGAACTTCCATTGCTGGACGGCTTCGGTTGCATAGCGATCGAGGCGCTGGTCGACTCCCCGAAGGATTCGCACATTGCCGACGCTTCCGTCGGCACGAATCACTGCATACAAGATCACTGTGCCGTGAACGTTCTCCCGCATCAATTGCATGGGGTAGGCGGGGTCGACTTTGCGGGTAGCCATGGGCTGCGATAGATCCTCGGTCGGGGCATTCGGATCGCGATTGCTCAGGTCGTGGGTGAGTTCGGCGAAGCGGATGATCCAGCTTCCTCCGGCTGAATTCAGGTTCGGCATGTTCAGCGTAACGGAGTAGAACCGCCGGTTGCCGAAGACGCTGCGTTCAACTTCGGAGAGCTTGGCTGCGCTGTCGGGCTGCATAGGGCGGGCCGACGTGACGCGCGGAGGATGAACGCTGGCGATGAGATTGGGGTTCACCGAAGGTGCCACCGTTTTACTGGCGGGATCTGCCGCGACGGGCGCAGGCTTCGTTGCGCTTCCAACGTAGAGGCCCGCCGGGGCATCGGCAGTCGATTTCGAAGTGGAGCCAGCACCATTTTCTCCGGTGCCGTGACCGCCGTTCGACGCGGAGCCTGCCGAGCCGCTTCCCGATAGAGAGCCCGGAGCGCCGGATGCCCCGGTATGTCCTTCGGGCGTGGCGGCGAATGTCCCGCGACGGTTACCGGCTGGCGGGTCAGGCGGGGCGTCTATCGCAGGCCGCGCACTGAGTGCGATCACGCGTCCGGGTGATCCTGACCCTCTTGAGGCTGCCAGCGAACCAGGTGGAGGAGCGACTTGCGGAGCGCCCAACGTGGGCGCCCCTCCGCCACCAGACATCGTCCGCTGCGCCGCGACTGGAAGCTGAGGCGCGGGAGCGATCACTGCGCTCGGGGCGATGTTCATATCTCCGAACTTTCGCGAAGAGGAACTCGCGATGTCCTGGGGCGGAGCGACCAGCGCGGGTTGAAGTCCTTGAGCAAGGCTCGGAGCGCTTGAGCGAAGGTCGGACGGAGGAGCGACGACCGGATCCTGCAGGGTCGGGGAATTGCGCCGTTGCGCTAAATGGTTTGCATCCGGAGGAGCGACAACAGGATTCTGCAGAGTGGGTGGCAAGCGAATCATCTCTGCCGCGGGAGAGAGCGGAGCAGGCGGAACCGCCAGTCGCGGCTTCTGGAGCGTGTCGGACCAGGCCACGATGTTGGGCAACGCGACATCTGCTTTTAGTTTGACCTGCGGTGGAGTAACGATGGTCTGCGAGTGATTGGCAGCCTCTCGCGGAACCGAAATGATGGGCTGACGCGAAAACTCAGGATCAGCTTTCCGGGGAGGAGCATCGGTTGGACGCAGGGTGTCGAGTGGCGGAAGGTATTCGGACGGACGGTAATATACGATCTGCGAATGATCGAAGGCTGGTTTGGTCTCGATCCGCGGCCGCAAGGCGAACAGATGTGTGAAACCAATGAGCAGAGTCATCGCAATCACGTGATAGGCGACGGACTCGATGAAGGCGTACCAGGGAAGGCTGCGCCTGACGAAAACGTCCGGCCAGAACTGGGCTGGAGCAGAATAGAGTTCGAGGGGCGGCAGACGGCGTGGAAGCAGAATGTCGCGCAGATTGCCGAAAAAGACCCAGGGTCGGGCGGGCAGTTCGACCAGAAGCCGCGGAACAGGGCGGTCTTGCTGGGTCTCCATGACGGGTGGGACTGCAGACATATCTCTCCATACTAGATGCGAATTTGCGGTGGAGGAAAGCCGGGAGGACACTCCGAAAGACTTGCAACCCTTACGTCATGTCACGGGCTCGCGCGGCAAACCGTTTATAATCATGGGCTCGGCGAACTGCCGCAATTCTCACTGTAAGGACACACTTTGCTCGACTTTTTGGGAGATTTACGACGCACCCACATGTGCGGAACGTTGCGCTCTTCGGACGCTGGAAAGAAAGCTGTGCTCATGGGTTGGGTCAACAAGCGCCGCGATCACGGCAGCCTCCTCTTTATCGATCTGCGCGATCGCAGCGGAGTTACGCAGGTCGTGGTCAATGCGGATCGAAATGCCGCGATCCATGAAAAGGCGGAAACTCTTCGGAACGAGTATGTGATCGCCGCCATTGGATCGGTGAAGTTACGCGACGCCAACACCGTGAACCCGAATATGCCGACCGGCGAAGTGGAACTGGTTGCCGATGACATCCGCATTCTGAACGAATCGAAGCTGCCGCCGTTCTTGCCTTCGGACACTGCCCTGACCAACGAAGAGACGCGGTTGAAGTATCGCTATATTGACCTTCGGCGCGACGCCATGCAGTTCAATATCGAGACCCGGCACAATGTCGCCAAGGCCATCCGCGATTATCTTTCGTCGCAGGGATTCTTTGAGATCGAAACGCCATTCATGACGCGGTCTACGCCTGAGGGCGCGCGCGATTATCTGGTGCCGAGCCGGGTGCAGCCGGGGACGTTCTATGCGCTGCCGCAGTCTCCGCAGATGTTTAAGCAGATCCTGATGATCTCGGGGTTCGACAGGTATTTCCAGATTGTGCGCTGCTTCCGTGATGAGGACTTGCGGGCGGACCGGCAGCCTGAGTTCACGCAGATCGATCTGGAGATGTCGTATCCGCAGGCCGAGCGCGTGTGGGAAGTGGTGGAAGGATTTTTGAAGGCGGCTTTTCATGCCGCGAGAGTCGAGATTGAGACATCGTTTCCGCGCATGGATTACGACGAGGCGATCCGGCTGTATGGGATCGACAAGCCGGATTTGCGCCTGCCGGCGTTTACGGACGTGCGCGATTGTTTCAGCGCGGAAAATCTCCAGGAGCTGGCGATCAACGCGAACTTGCCGGCCATCGCGATCCGCACGCCCAAGGTCGGGGAATTATCGCGCAAAGAGCGCGACGATATTAAGCCGATGTTCCATTCCAAAGGCGGGGCCCGGGTGTACGAGGACTTCAAACGCATCGGCAACAAGTATCCAGATGCCGCGGCCGCCATTGTGAAGAAGGTTGGAATAGAAGACGGCGACCTGATCGTACTGGTTGCGGGATCGGCGCAGGCCGGTCCGCAGACCGCGATGCCGGCGCATCGGAAGGTCACTCCGGCGGAACTGGCAATTTACGCGTCGGCGGGGCTGCTGCGGCTGGCGCTGGCGCAGAAGTACGCCGACCGCCATGGGATTTTCAAGAAGACGGGTGATCCGGCGAGGGATTTCCGATTCTTGTGGGTGACGAATTTCCCGATGTTCGAGTGGGACGAGGGTGAGAAGCAGTGGATGGCGGCGCACCATCCGTTTACATCGCCACATGAGCATGATATGGGATTGCTTGAGCAGGGAGTGGAATCAGTGAACGATCCGCAGTCGACGTTGAGCGCGGTGCGCGCGCTGGCTTATGACGTGGTGCTCAATGGCACCGAGTTGGGCTCCGGATCGATCCGTATTCACCGGCAGGATATTCAGGCGAAGATCTTCAAGGCGCTTGGCATGACCGATGAAGAGGCCAAGAAGCGGTTTGGATTCTTTCTCGAGGCGCTGGAATACGGGACCCCTCCGCACGGTGGGATTGCGCTGGGACTGGATCGGATCGTGATGATTCTAACGGGGGCCGAGAGTCTGCGCGAAGTGATTCCCTTCCCGAAGACAGCGCGCGCGGTGGATTTGATGGTGGATGCGCCTACGCCGGTCGATGAGCGGCAGTTGCGGGATCTCGGGATTTCGATCCGGAAACCGAGCTAGCGTGGTCAAAAGCAATTAACCACAAAGGGCACGAAGTTACACGAAGGAAAGCGCAGTCCTTCGTGAGCCTTCGTGCCCTTTGTGGTTATCGCTTTTCTGAACCTCGCCCACGAGCACTCCGTCACTGACGTCCTCAATGCTCGCGAGTGTCCAGCAGTTGGGTTCGTACCGTCCGTGCAGACGCAGTTTGAGATAGTTGTCGGTCAGGGATTCGGTGAACTCGCCGTCTGCGTAATTGCCGACGACGTTCAGAGTGATTGCTTCGAGCGATCTGCCAATGAATCTGCGCATGAACGCCAGCTTTTTTTTCGACACCAATTCCCGGAGAATGCGGTTGCGCTCGCGCGCCAAGTGGACTGGGACTTGATTCGGCATCGCGGCCGCGGGTGTGCCTGGGCGGGCGGAGTAGGTGAACACGTGCAGGTAAGTGAACGGCAGGTCCTCGATCATCCGCCGCGTGGCTTCGAATTCTGAGTCCGTCTCGCCGGGGAAGCCGACCATGACGTCCGCTCCAATCGCGGCCGTTGGCATGGCGGCATGGATCTCCTCGATCTTTTCGCGATAGTGCCAGGGGCGATATTTGCGGTGCATGCGCCGCAGCACGGCGTCGCTGCCGGACTGCATAGGCACGTGTGCGTGCTTGGCGATGCGCGGAGAGGTCGCGATGAGAGCGATGAGTTCGTCGGACCAGTCCATCGGTTCGACGGAGGAAATGCGGAGTTTCTCGAGAGCGGTCTCGGAGAGGATGGCGCGAACGGGGTCGACTAACGAAGCAGGCGAGCTTTGCTCGCCTGGACAGCCGAGCGCGGCTGTCCCCACATGAGCTGTGGCGACTGTTCCCACATGGGTCGAGCTCGGCGATAAGTCTCTCCCCCAGCGGCCTAGATTGATGCCGCTGATAACGACTTCACGATATCCCGCATTCACTAGCGTGTTGACTTCGCGAACGATGCGGTCCAATGGGAGCGAGCGGCTTTGGCCACGGACGTAGGGAATTACGCAGAAAGAGCAGCGGTTGTCGCATCCGTCCTGCACTTTGAGGTTGGGGCGGGTGCGTTCGTTGGCGGCATCGAAGACCGGTGCGGCAAGCAGTTCAGTGTGGGCGAAGATGTCGGAGACGAAAATCGAGTTGTCAGTTCTCAGTTCTCGGTTCTCAGTCAACCCTGCGAGCGGCACGAAAGCCGGTCGCGTGTTCTCGACGCCCGCCGACCCACAGAAG